>Ga0302325_10030401_pt1 | contig 11136 bp, 11 predicted proteins | sample Palsa_T0_2_FD_201948 | JGI IMG/M metagenome (GOLD analysis project Ga0302325, IMG submission 201948) | Peat permafrost microbial communities from Stordalen Mire near Abisko, Sweden - Palsa_T0_2 | ecosystem: Environmental > Terrestrial > Soil > Palsa > Peat permafrost | place: Sweden: Abisko...
CCTCGGGTGGAATGTACTATATCAACCCAACGGGTGAGGTCATCCCGACCCATAATAACCTGATAGCGCCGATCACCCTCGGTATTGGCGTCAGCTGGGATATCGGCACCCTGTATAAGAATAAGAATAAGGAAAACGAGGCTACTCTGCAGAGAGGGGAATTGAATACCGCCAGGGACCAGGCAATGGACGATATCAAACAGGATGTACACACCCAGTTCATCAATTACCAGCAAGCGCTGGAAAAGATCAAGGTGCTGGAGGTAGCTGTCACCCAGGCGCAGGAGAACGAACGGATCACGGAATCGAAGTATAAGAACAACCTGGTGAACACCACCGACCGCATCGATGCGCAGACGTCGCTGTATGAATCGAGGGTCAACCTCGAACTGGCGAAGTCCGACGCTACCATCGCGTACTACAATATCCTGAAATCAACCGGTAACGTTCATCCCTAGATTCAAAAGCCCCGGGACGGGGTATTATTAAAACAAATAATTGCAAACTGCATTTTAATATGGAACAGAATAACACTCAGAAAAAACCTCGCAAATTGGTATTTCCGATCATCCTGGGCCTCGTGCTGGTGGGTGCTGTAGTCTTCACGGTCAAGGAGTATGTTTTCCTTCAGTCGCACGAACAGACCGATGACGCACAGGTGGACGGGGACATCAGCCCGGTTATTGCCCGTGTATCGGGATACGTCACGAAGATCAACTTCGTGGACAACCAGCATGTCAATGCCGGTGACACCCTGGTCATACTGGATGACCGCGACTATAAGATCAAGCTCGACCAGGCAGTGGCTGCTCAGAACGCCGCGGCGAAAAATGTAGCCGCCTATGGCGCCGCCATTTCGGAAGCCCGGTCCAACATAGCGGTACAGCAGGCCAATATCGAACAGGCCCAGGTACATTTATGGAAAGCCACCCAGGACTATGAAAGATATAAGAACCTGTACGACGACCACGCCATCACCAAGGCTCAGTTAGATGAGGCAACGGCTGACAAGGAAAGCGCCCAGGCTGCCCTGGACGCGGCCAAGAGCCAGGTACCGGTGATCGACAGGCGGATCAATACCAGCAAAGAACAGACGGCTGCCACGGCATCCATCATCGACACCCGTAAGGCAGATGTAGAATACGCCGCATTACAGGTGACCTACACCGTCATTACGGCGCCCGCCAGCGGCATCGTTTCCAAACGGAATATCCAGCTGGGCCAGTTGGTGCAGGCAGGATCGCCGCTGTTTTCCGTCGTTCACGACAGCGTCTACATCACCGCAAACTTCAAGGAGACGCAGCTCAGTGACATCAAGGATGGCCAGAAGGTCGATATCCGCGTGGATGCCTTCGATAAACAGGTTGTTCCCGGGACGATCGAATCGTTCTCCGGCGCGACGGGAGCCAAGTTCTCTTTGCTGCCCCCGGACAACGCCACGGGCAACTTCGTAAAAGTCGTTCAGCGTGTACCTCTCAGGATTCGGATCGACGCGGATTCTTCGGTTCTGCGGCGGCTGCGTCCGGGCATGAGCGTGGATGTGACCGTTCATACGAAATAGATAATTTGGATAGCTTACTTTTAATTTGATTGTTATGGCAGAACATGGCTTTAGAAGATGGATCATTACCATTACGGTTATCCTCGCCGCGCTGCTTGAGTTGATCGATACGACGATCGTCAACGTCGCGTTGCCCAATATCATGGGTAACCTGGGGGCTACCCTGGAAGACGCCAACTGGATCGTGACGGGATATGCGGTGGCCAATGTGATCATCCTGCCCATGTCGGGATGGCTGGGCGACCGTTTTGGAAGAAAGAATTATTTCCTTGCCTCTATATTGATCTTCACCATTGCCTCTTTCCTTTGCGGTAATGCCAACAGCCTGGATACGTTGATAGCCTTCCGGCTGTTGCAGGGGCTGGCTGGGGGCGGCCTGATCTCCACGGGGCAGGCTATTCTGCTGGAAACCTGGCCTCCTTCCGAGGTGGGTATGGCTACCGCACTGTTCGGCCTTGGCGCCGTCGTCGGTCCGACCGTCGGCCCAACCCTGGGTGGTTTGATCACCGACAATCTTTCCTGGCAGTGGATATTCTATGTCAATATTCCGGTGGGCGCCATTGCAGCTTTTTGTGTGTCGACATTTGTACGGGAATCGCCTAAATACGGGAAGGGTAAACGGGTGGACTGGTGGGGAATAATGTTTCTGGCCCTCGGCGTCGGCGCACTACAGATCGTGCTGGAAAAAGGAGAAGATAAGGACTGGTTGGCGACATGGTGGATCACCGCGCTGATCTTTGTGACGATAATTTCCGCTATCTGTTTTGTCTGGCGCGAGACCAGTATCGATTTTCCCGTCGTTAATTTTAAGATCCTGCGACATCGAAGTTTTGCGATAGGCATCTTTACCTCTTATGCGCTGGGGGTTGCCTTATACGGATCGACCTTTATCTTCCCCGTATTCTGCCAGAACCTGTTGGGGTTCACGGCCAAACAGACGGGGTTGATCCTGCTGCCGGGGGGGGTGGCCACCATATTGTGTATGCCTTTTGTTGGAAACCTGCTGAAGAAAGGTGTACCCGCGCAGTTCATGGCCGCCGGTGGATTTATTCTGTTCTTCATCTTTTGCTGGATGCTGTACAGTTCTTCCCTGCAATCCGGCACCGGGGACTTTTTCTGGCCGCTGATCATCCGAGGTATCGGGATGGCCATCCTGTTCGTTCCGCTCACGACACTGGCTATTGCCGACCTCCGGGGGCCTGAAATTGGCCAGGGAACGGGTTTGAACAACATGATGCGGCAGTTGGGCGGATCTTTCGGGATCGCCATCATGACCACGATCATTCACATCAAGACCGGGGTGAACCGCAACATCCTGCTGGAGAATTTCAACCAGTATAATCCGGCCTTCAACGACCGCGCGAACACCATGACCCAGAATTTTGTAGGGCAGGGTTTTCCGCTGAGCCAGGCGCAGCAGATGGCTAACCAGGCGCTGGAAGGGATTGTTTCGAAGCAGACGATGCTGGTGACTTATAACGGCATGTACCTGCTGATCGGCTTCTTCACCTTGATCTGTATACCACTGATCTTTTTCCAGCCATTCAAGAAGGCCGTGCCGATGCCCGTAGATGCACACTAATTATAAAACGATATAAGAAACGATACCAGATAGGAATTCAACCATAGAAAGGCAGACGGATCATCAGCTAAAACCAAAGAGTCCATGCAAAAGAAAAGTCCTGAAATTTTCAGGACTTTTCAACTTTTTTGTACGATACTTAACCATCAACTTCGTGGCCATCAATAGGTACAAATTTTAATTGGCTTGATTCTTAGGATTTGGATGTTCTTGGATTTGGATCTTCTTGGAATTGGATTTTCTGATAAGTTTGATCGATTCAGGATTCAAGGTTTTTCGGATGCTTGGATTTTTGGTTTTTTTCAAGGATTTGGAATCAAACGGGATTCTTCTCTAGGACGTTGGATTTTGGTTTTTCTTTGGATTTAAGTTCATTCATTCATTCAGACGGGTCTTTCTTTGGACATTGGATTCGAATCACTTATCAATCATACTTAACATCACAAACATACAATCTGACCGTAACGGGTGCAAGAGAATAAATGCTATATTTCTTCACTGCTGCTTTTACGGTCTGTCTCGTAGAAGTCCCATAGGGAAGCCGGTATTCTACCTTATTTTTTTGGGCACATCATAAATTGGCCTATTTTGGAGTTTTTCTGCATATACTAAGTCCTTAAACATGAAGAACTTCGAAAACAAGACCGTGCTGATCACCGGGGGCACCAGGGGCATCGGTAAATCCATTGCTATCCGGCTGGCCAGGGAGGGCGCCAATATTGCCATTGTAGGCAAGACGGCCGAACCCAATCCAAAGCTGGAAGGGACTATTTATACCGCCGCAGAGGAGATTATTGCCGCCGGGGGCGGAAAAGTGCTGCCGATACAGGGAGATATCCGGTATGAAGACCAGATCAAAGATATCGTCGCCCGGACGATCGACACCTTCGGACAGCTGGATATCCTAGTCAACAACGCCAGCGCCATCAATATCGCCACGACGGAGAATATGGAGGTCAAACGCTTTGACCTCATTCAGCAGATCAATGTGAGAGGGACTTTCTTCATGAGCCAGGCTTGTATCCCCTATCTCAAGCAGGCCCATAACCCGCACATTTTAAATCTCTCGCCGCCGCTGAACCTCGATCCCCGTTGGTTTGGGCCGCACCTGGCCTATACGCTCAGCAAATACGGCATGAGTATGATCGTGCTGGGGCTGGCAGAAGAGCTGCGACAATACCGGATCGCTGCCAATGGGTTGTGGCCAAAGACCACTATTGCTACGGCTGCGGTAAAGAACCTGCTGGGCGGTGATTTTTTGATGCAACGGAGCCGGTTGCCCGAGATCGTGGCGGATGCGGCCTATTATATCCTGCAGAAACCGTCTTTTGAAACCACCGGCAATTTTTTTATTGACGAAGAGGTACTCAGGCAGGAAGGGATGACTGATTTCGGCCACTATGCCGTCAATCCCGACCAGAAGCTCATGAATGACCTGTTTCTCTGATCGGCACGTTGCCTCCTCTTCCCGTTAAAATTGCCCCCCCTTCCCATTCATGACGGGTCTCTCCCCATTCATGACGGAGGGTTTTGTTTTGGCGCAAAACGGCCTTAATAGGCCTTGACCATGTCCCTGTTGACTCCTTCATTGCCTAGCTCTTTCTGCTGGCCACGAGTAGGGCGGCGGCGGCGAGGCCGGTGTCCTTGATCAGGTTGGTCATCGGAAACCTCCTGGCGCTGGCATCGGGCGCATTCAATACTGCCGGCAGGTGTACCGTCAGCACGATCAATAACAAAAAGAGACACAGCAGCAAACCTGCCAGCCGGGCCTGCTTGTCGATCAGGAAAGCAATGGCTGCCAGCAGCAAACAGGCGCCGGTAATATAGACCCAGATGACACCGCCCGGAAGAAAAGAGGGCACCATTTTCTGCATACCAGTACCGACTATAAAGTGGTTGAGACCGAAGAAGCCAATAACGAGGGCATAGAAGATCGTCCCGATCTTGGAGAGGGTTGCATTATTCATATGGCAATCGTTTATGTTACTCCTAATTTAACAAAAAATTACCATATAACCCGGATTATCTTTGCACAAGCATGGGCATGACCGGTAGGAACGGCAGAACCGCCGGCGGGCGCGATAGGCGTGATCGGTGGTTGTTGGCGTTTATAGATCGGCTTTCGGGTGCTCGACCGTTTGTTCGGGGGTTTTCTCAGGGCGCATTTATTCGCGGGAATGACGTCTTTCCAGCGGAACTCATGAATGCGCCCCTTCGTTATGATCCGCCATTTTTTCGGGGCGCATTTGCGGGAATAACAGCACATCCTGGATGCTGGTCTGGCCCGTCAGCCACATGCACAGCCTGTCTATACCAAAGCCTATCCCTGCCGTTGGCGGCATCCCATACTCCAGCGCGCGGAGGAAATCATTGTCGATGAACATGGCCTCGTCATCGCCTCGCTCCATCAGCTGCAACTGTGCCTCGAAGCGCTCCCGCTGGTCCAGCGGGTCGTTGAGTTCGCTGTAGGCATTGGCGAGTTCTTTTCCGTTGACCATCAGCTCAAAGCGTTCGACCAGACCGGGGCGGCTGCGATGCTTTTTAGTCAGGGGGCTCATCTCCACCGGGTAGTCTATGATAAAAGTCGGCTGGATAAAATGATGCTCGCATTTCGAGCTGAAGATCTCATCGATCAGCTTGCCTTTGCCCATCGTTGGGTCGGCATGGATATTCAGGCGGCGGCAGGCCTCCCGAAGGCCCTCTTCGTCCATCCCTTCGATATCGATGCCGGTATGTTCCTTGATGGCGTCGTACATAGTGATCCGGCGATAGGGGGCTTTGAAATCGATCTCCTGCCCGTCCACCAAAACCCAGGTCTTGCCGTTAGTCGCCAGGGCGGCGCTTTCGAGTAATTGCTCGGTCGTCTCCATCATCCACAGGTAATCCTTATAGGCCGTATAGAATTCCAGTACGGTGAATTCAGGGTTATGGGTGCGGTCCATGCCTTCGTTGCGAAAATTACGGCTGAATTCATAGACCCAGTCGAACCCGCCCACGATCAGTCGTTTGAGGTACAGCTCGTTGGCGATCCGCAGGTAAAAAGGCACGTCGAGGGCATTGTGATGGGTGATAAACGGACGTGCGGCCGCCCCGCCGGGGATGGTCTGCAATACCGGGGTATCTACCTCCAGCGCTCCGCGTTCGTTGAGGAACGTGCGGATGGCGTTGATCATCTTCGTGCGCTTGAGAAAGACCTCTTTTACGCCGGGATTAACGACGAGGTCCGCATACCGTTGACGGTACCGGAATTCAGGATCCGTCACTTCGTCGAAAACATTGCCTTGCTCATCCCTTTTTACAACGGGCAAAGGCTTGAGGGATTTTGCCAGCAAGGTGAAGGTCTGGGTATGGATGGACGTTTCCCCGGTACGGGTGACAAACACAAAACCGGTTATCCCGATGAAATCGCCGAGGTCGAGCAGGCGCTTGATCACATTGTCGAACAAAGTTTTGTCCTCACCGGGACAGAGATCGTCCCTGCGTACATAAAGCTGGATGATCCCCTGGCTATCCTGGATCTTGATAAATACTACCTTGCCTTTATCATTAATGCTCATGACCCGCCCGGCAAGCGTAACCTGGCTGAAATCCGCTTTGGTTTCTTCAGTATATCGCTTTAAAATATCAGCGGAATAATGGCTGACGGGAAACAAAGCGGCCGGATAGGGGTCAACGCCCAACTGCTGTAGCCCGGCCAGCTTTTCACGCCGGATGATCTCCTGTTCCGATAGATTCGATGTGGTCATAATCCAATAATGATTGCAAAATTCCGGCAAAGGTAATTGAATTTAGCGAACCGCTTTACCACCGGCTTGAAACGACTGAAATTGTGATAATAAACATAATTCAAAGAGTATCAATAGGTAGAGGAACTAGCCGTTTTGTGAGCTGGCTAATTTTTGGTAAATTAGCGGCAGCATTATGACGCCAGATATTTCCAGCAATAATGGTCAACTAACTCCGGCACAAACCCCCGACTTTGAAAAGGCGGAAATAGATTTGTTGCGGGAAAGCCTTCGCTTGTCTTATAAAGAACGGTTTCTCAGGGCGACTCGATTGTATAAAATCCAGCAAACAATGAAAAAGGCCGTCATCACTCATAAACCTTTCGTCAGCAAATAGTGCGAATGGATATTTTCGACGAGGAAATATTAAAGTTCTGGGCTGCTCTGCAAAATTGCCAGGTAAGATATATCATGGTTGGAGGATATGCTGCGAATCTTCACGGTTATCAACGATATACCGGGGATATGGATATTTGGATCGAGGATTCGTCCGAAAATAGGAAGCAACTCAGGGAAGCCTTTAGTGAATGCGGAATGGGAGATTACTATATGCTAGAGACTATGCAGTTTGTCCCTGGCTGGACGGATTTTAATTTAATGAATGGTCTTCGTTTGGATATAATGGTCAACATGAAAGGATTGGAAGGATACAACTTTGAAGAGTGTTTTGGAAGGGAATGTCTCGGAATTTCGAATTGCCATGGGATCTTAAAGCGGTTGACAAATCCAGGATAACTAAAACCTTCGCTTACCTTGAATTGAACGGCTGGGCCCAATACCGGCATATACTAAATTTGGGATATCCGGTATTGCAGGAGATGGAACGATTCAGTCACCTCAAAGTTTTTACTATACCGTCCATTGAGAAGACAACCATTTGGAACAAGATATTTAAGATTTGATACTTCCTTTCCAAAACGTGGGACACTGTCCCACAAATTAGCCTGGAGCCATTATTAATTCAGCGCCAGCAGCACCTGCCAGGCCGCGGCGACCTTGCCCTCCCGCAGCAGCTGCCGGGCATAGGAATGCAATTCAGCCTCCATTTCCTCGGGGCTGACAGCATAATATTGGAAAATTTGCCGCAGGCGATCGTCATCATAAGCCGGATCGACGACCGGCAGGGCATGTACATTGGCCAGTTGCCCCAGCTCATTACCGCTGAGTATCCTGCTGCGGCGTATAGACTCCGGCAGCGCATCAAAACCTATTCCTAGCCGAACATTAGGCTTTTCCACCGTGAAAAGACTGTCCGCGTCGACGCGGCAATACCAGTCTTCACCCAGCCGGGCCACCAATGGCAGCTTGTGTGGGTCAATACGCCCCGTGGCGCTGTCCAGGATCGTGTCATCGATATGCATCCGCAGGGCTTCGCAAATGACCAGGTTGCCGGCGCCGCCTGCGTCGCCCAGCGGTTTCAGTTCCAGCACGCGGCACTCGATCCGCACTTTGCTTTCTTTCACCATCGGCGGTCTCACCAGCGTGGCCGGTTCCTCCGTAAAGCCGGCCTTGGCAAACTCCGAGACCCCTTTCGGGTAGTCGCAGCTGGACAAGCTCACTTGTTGTACCATCGGGTAGTCGACGATATTGATCACTACTTCCGGTACCTCCTGCACATTATGCCAGGTATGTTTGGTGGTATTGTCGCGTACCCGCCGGGAGGGAGAAAAGATGAGGATCGGCGGCGTCGAGGAGAACATGTTGAAAAAGCTGAAAGGGCTCAGGTTGACCCGCCCCGTACTGTCGATGGTGCTGGCCAGGCAAATGGGCCGGGGCGCCACCGAAGCCTGCAGATAGCCTTGTCTTTGGACAGGCGTCAGCGTGGCCAGATCGACGGTCATCGCTTTTTGCCCTCCAACAGCGACAGATCACTTTCTTCGCGGACGATTGTATTGTCAAGGATCCCCAGGCCATCCACTTCCATTTCTACCACGTCATTTTCCTGCAGCCATTGCTCCTTATAATCAGGGTCAGTCAATTTCCCGGTACCGTTCAGTTCCAGCAGGCACCCTGTGCCCACCGTACCGCTGCCGATCACATCACCGGCATACAGGTCGACGCCATACGAAGCCCTTTCAATAAGCTCGGCAAAGGTCCAGTCCATATCGGCCAGGTTGCCATCACTCAGCGTCACCCCATTCACGCGGCATTGCATCCGCAGGTTCCAGCTAAGCCCCGTATGGCCCTCCTTACAAGGGACTTCGAATTCCTGCAGCTCATCGAGGGTGACCAACCAGGGACCGGTGGCTGTGGCAAAATCCTTGCCTTTTGCCGGGCCCAGGTTCAGCAACATTTCTTCCGCCTGCAGCGTCCTGGCGCTCATATCGTTCATGATCATCAGGCCGGCAATATAGTCATCTGCTTCCGACGCCGGGATATTCCTGCCACCCCTGGCAATGACGACCGCCACTTCCAGTTCGAAATCGAGTTTGTGAAAATGGTCCGGCATACAACGGATATCACCGGGGCCCTGAATGCTGTGATGATTGGTGAAATAAAAGACAGGGAATTGATCGAACTCGGGGATCATCGGCACTTTTCGGTTGCGTCTTGCAGCCTCTACATGCTGGCGGAAGGCATATCCGTCGCGGCAGGAGGCGGGGAACGGTACCGGCGCCAGTACCTGCACATTTTCGATGGGGACGGCCTTCTTGCTGTTGAGGTGCCCCTCCTGGATGGCGAGGTCCCCGGCCTGGACGAGGGGGAACAGTTCATCCCAATAATTCAGGAACATATTCATCGTGTTGGGGATGTCGGGGTGGATAAGCTCCACGTCATATAGCAGCCCGTCCACCAGCAGGGCCAGCTGTTCATGCTCATCTTTCAGGTAAGAGACTAGCTTCATGCCGTCAAAGTAAAGGATTTTTTTTAGCTTTATCGATGCGCATGCGACGATTCATCCTTTACATCCTGCTGTTGGTCATTTTTCACCGGGCGGCTGCACAGCCTACCACGACCGCCCCGCAACCCGCTGCCGCCCGGAAATCTGCCGCCGCCCGGGAAAAGACAGACCCCTTCCTCCGTGACTTGCTGCGGGGCCAGGCCTCCCCCGCCTTACTCCATGTGCTGGACCATCCCGATTCCTTTCGTTATCAGCTGATCTATACCCGTATCGACCGCGATAAAAACAACCGACCCCATTTTCACAACTATTATTTCCGGCTGAACCCCCTGGAATATTACAATCCTGCGTCGACGGTAAAAATGCCGCTGGCATTCCTTGCGCTAGAGAAAATGGACAGTCTTGCCCGATATGGCATCGACAAAGACACGCCTATGTTCACCGACAGTGCATACAGCGGTCAGACAATGACGTATACCGACAGCACCGCCGCAGACCGCCTGCCTTCGCTGGCCCAGTATATCCGCAGGATCTTTCTCATCAGCGACAATGACGCCTACAACCGGTTATATGAATTCCTCGGCCAGGGCCCGATCAACCGCCGGCTCTGGCAGCTGGGCTATCCCGATATCCGGATCACCCGCCGGTTCATGCCGATGACAGAGGACGAGAACAGGCATACCAATCCCATCCGTTTCGGGGCCGACAGTCATATCCTGTACCGGCAGCCGCCCGCGGCCAGTACGCTCGATTTCGATTTCAGCCACAACATCCTCATTGGAGATGCCTACTATGACCGCCATGACTCCCTTGTCCATGCGCCGATGGATTTTACCCGGCACAATAACTTCCCGCTGGAGGATGCGCAGCAGATCATGCAATCTGTGCTGTTTCCCGAATCGGTCCCCGCGGCAAGACGGTTTCACCTGAATGACCGGGATGAGCACCTCCTCTATCAGTATATGTCCGAATATCCCGGCGAGTCGGCTTATCCTCATTATGATACGGTTACCTTTTTCAATGGCTATACCAAATTTTTCTTCTTCCGGGCCGGGCGCACTTCCATTCCGCCCTATATCCGAAGTTTTAATAAACCGGGCTGGTCCTATGGCTTCGCAACGGATATCGCCTATATCGCGGACTTCCGGAATAAGGTGGAGTTCATGTTGAGCGGAACGATATATGTTAACAGGGACGGGATTTTAAATGACGATAAATACGAATATGAAGAAATAGGCTATCCTTTCTTCAGGGAGATAGGCAATATTATTTACCAATACGAGTTGCAGCGTAAACGGGCATATCCCCCCGATCTCAGCCGGTTTGCCTTGTCTTACGATTGAAAGGTTCTTCGTACCTTTGCGCT
>Ga0302325_10030402_pt1 | contig 11136 bp, 11 predicted proteins | sample Palsa_T0_2_FD_201948 | JGI IMG/M metagenome (GOLD analysis project Ga0302325, IMG submission 201948) | Peat permafrost microbial communities from Stordalen Mire near Abisko, Sweden - Palsa_T0_2 | ecosystem: Environmental > Terrestrial > Soil > Palsa > Peat permafrost | place: Sweden: Abisko...
CAACGAACTGGTACGCCAGTTCCTTCGACCCCTTTCCTGCGTTGGCGTTGGCCCAGCGGTGGCTCAGGGATGACCCAGGCGCAGCCCAGTGGTAATCCCGCACACCTAGAGATGCGATGAAACCCCTGTATTAAAGGTATTTGACATTGTTGACGCTTTTGGTCGAGAATCAGCGGCCCACTTCATGGGCGTGACGGGGGGCGAACCTGAGGGTCCCCGGACCAGCCGTAAGCAGATCAAGAGGAATGAGGACGAACATCCGTGCCGAGCATCACTGACTCCACCGCATCGACTCCCCGACGGGGGCGTCGCCACACGGGCCGATCGCTGCGGATCGCCGGGGTGGTCATCGCGGCCGGACTCATCGCCGCCGCCTGCGGCTCGTCGACTCCGTCGGCGTCCAAGAAGTCCTCGGACTCGCACAAGCAAGCGTCGGGATCCACCAACAAGAGCACCACCACGACCACCGGCACGGGGAGCACCACGACGACGACGGCCGGGGCCACCCCGACCACCGCAGCGGGATCGTCGAGCACCAAGAACACGACGGCCGCCAAGGGAGCGGTGACCACGCCGACGACGGCGGCGGCGCCGTCCACGCCGGGGGGTTCCCTGTCGTCGAACACCACCTCGTCCCCGGCGGCCACGCTGACCGGCATCGGCGCCAGCTCGATCCAGCCGTTCTACGGCAAGGTGCTCTACGAGTACAACCAGCTGAACCATGGTGTGTCCGTCAACTTCACCGGTTCGGGCAGTGGCCCGGGCGTCACCGCCATTCAGCAGAACACGGCCAACTTCGGTCAGAGTGAGGTCCCGATGACGGCAGCCCAGCTGGCGGCGTCAAAGGGTCCGGTGCTCCAGGTGCCCGTGGACCTCGGCGGTGTCTCGCTCTCCTACCATGTGAGCGGCGTGTCCGGCCTCAAGCTCAACGGCCCGGTGCTGGCCGACATCTACCTGCGCAAGATCACCAACTGGAACGACCCGGCCATCGCAGCACTGAACCCGGGCGTGACCCTCCCGAACGAGAACATCGTCCCGGTCTTCCGTTCCGACACCTCGGGCCCCGGCTACGACCTCGACCAATACCTGATCGACACCTCACCCGATTGGACGGCGGCCATCGGCACCACGGCCCCCTCGACCACCTGGCCCACCGCCGGCCGGGCCACCGGGGACTCCGGCGAGGACCTGAACGCCGGGGTGGCCAGCTACATCCAGGAGACCGAAGGAGCCATCGGCTACGTGGAGTACTCCTACGCCCTGGAGGCGAACTTCTCCAACGCTGCCCTGCTCAACAAGAGCGGCTCGTACGTGGCCCCCTCGGTCGGCTCCATTGGGGCGGCCGGCGCCACGGCGACCGGGCTCAGCTCGACGAACTTCAACATCGTCTACAGCGCGGGCGGCTCGTCGTATCCGCTGGCCAACTTCAGCTGGGCCCTGATCTACCAGAAGCAGGCGACGACCAACATCGGCATCGTCCTGGGCAAGCTGTTCCAGTGGGTCACCACCTCGGGCCAGAGCTATTCGTCCGGCCTCGGCTACGCACCGCTGCCGTCGACCGCGGTGAGCCTGGCCCATTCGACGTTGCTGGGCTTGCAGACGGCAACCGGATCACCGATCTTCACCAGTTGATCATCGGCCGGCCCGGGACCGTAGGGTGTCGGGCTGATGACGGCCGATAGACGGGGCGGGGCGCCGGAGAGAAGTGAGGAGGACGCCGCGCCCGGGGCCGGGAGCCCCGGTCACGTCGGCCGTCTGATCAGACTGGGAGGCCGCCGGTCACACGGGCGGATCTACGCCACCATTCGGTGGGGCGGGGTCCTGGTCTTCGCGGCCATCGTCGTCGCCTTGGTCGTGAGCCTGGTGTGGCAGGCGGCCCCGGCGTTCCGGCATTCGGGGTTGAGTTTCATCTTCAGCGGCACCTGGAACCCCGACACCGACCAGTTCGGGGCCGGGGTGTTCATCGTCGACACCCTCATCACCACCGGCGTGGGCCTGCTCCTCGCCATCCCGGTTGGGATCGCCACGGCCGCCGCCCTCTCGGAGTTCCTGCCCCGGCGGATAGGCGGTCCCCTGTCGACCTGCATCGACCTGATCGCCGCCGTCCCCAGCATCATCGTCGGTCTCTGGGGACTGCTGGTCCTGATCCCCATCTTTCAGCGCGACGTCGAGCCCTTCTTGCAGAAGATCCCACTGCTCAAACACCTTTTCGGTGGCGGGGACCTCGGGTCGGGCATCCTCCTCGCTTCCGTCGTCCTGGCGATCATGATGCTCCCGACCATGGTCGCCCTCACCCGCACGGCGTTGCAGGGGGTGTCGGTGGCCGACCGGGAGGCCGCGCTGGCACTGGGCGGCACGCGGTGGCAGGTCGTGCGCCGGGCGGTCATTCCCGGCGCGAGGCCGGGGATTGAAGCTGCCATCACCCTGTCCATGGGCCGGGCCCTCGGCGAGGCCATCGCCGTCTCCTTGGTGATCGGAGGCGGGGTGACGTTCCCGCACTCATTGCTCGCCAACGGGACGACCTTGGGCTCCGCCATCGTCAGCTTCTTCGACGAGGCCACCGGCGTGCAACGAAGTGCGGTGATCGGGCTGGCGGTGGTCCTCTTGGTGTTCACGACGGTGACCAACATCGGCGGACAGCTCCTGGTGCGGCGCCGCGGCGGCAGCCGGCGGCAGGCGCTTCCCGATCAGGGTGTCGCCCTCACCGACGCCGAGGTCGTCCCGGCGTGACCACGGGAACGGACGTACCCACCCGCGACACCGCAGACCTCCTCTCGCCCGAAGCGGTAGCCCGGCGCCGGCGCATCGTGCGGCGTGCCTCGCGCTCGACCCTGCGCCGCCGGCGGGCGGTGGGCAACGCCACCCGCGTGATCTGCTACGTGGCCTTGGTCATCGCACTCGTCCCCCTGGTCGCACTCGTCTGGTACACGATCAAGCGGGGGGTCCAGGGCCTCTCGGAGGCCTTCTTCACCCAGCTGCCGGTCCCCCAAGGTGTTCCCGGAGGCGGCGTGAAGGAGGCCATCATCGGCACCCTGATCATCGTCGGGTTGGCCGCCGTGGTCGCTATCCCCCTCGGACTGGCGGTGTCGCTCTTCCTCATAGACCGGCGCGGCAAGTTGGCGGCGTCCATCCGCTTCGTGGCCGATGTCATGTCGGGTGTCCCCTCCATCGCCATCGGCATTTTCGCCTACGCCCTCATTGTGGTGCCGTCCCAGCACTATTCGGGCATCAGCGGCAGCTTCGCCCTGGCTGTGCTGATGCTGCCGATCATCGTGCGGGCCGACGAGGTGGCCATGCGCACGGTGCCAGAGGACCTGTGGGATGCCGCGCTGGCGCTGGGCGCCCGGCCCTCCCGCGTCGCCCGCTCCGTGGTGGTGCGCAACGCCCTCCCCGGCCTGGTCACCGGGAACCTGCTGGCGGTGGCCCGCGCCGCCGGGGAGACGGCGCCGCTGCTGTTCACCGCCCTGGGCAGCGTGCTGTTCACCACCAACCCGTTCCAGCCGATGGACGCCATGCCGCTCCGCATCAAACTCGACGGCACCCAGGCCGACCCCCACCTCCAGACCGTGGCCTGGGCCACCGCATTGGTGCTATTGGCCTCCATCCTCGTGCTGAGCATCGTGGCCCGGGCCTTCGCTTCCTATGCCACCCGCCATGCTCGGTAGCCCGCTGCGCAACCGCGTCAAGACGCGGGACGGGGACGAGGCCGACGTCGACCACGTCGACGACGTCGGATCGGGAGAGTTCGCCGTCACCCTCGAGCACGTCACGGTGCGCTACGGCAAGGTGGAGAACGCCAAGCAGGTGGCCGTCCGGGACGTGAACTTGTCGTTCCCGCGCAACCAGGTCACTGCGCTCCTGGGGCCGTCGGGCTGCGGCAAGACGACCATTTTGCGCACGATCAACCGGCTCCACGACCACACGACCGGGAAAGTGAGCGGTTCGGTCAGGGTCGGCGACCTCGACGTCTACGCCCGCGACACCCAGCCCGAGATTGTGCGCACCCGGGTCGGCATGGTGTTCCAGCGGCCCAACCTCTTCCCGACCCTGAGCATCTTCGACAATGTCGTGGCGGGCCTACGGATCAACGGCGTGCGCAAGCGCGAGTTCCTCCGCGAGGCGGCCGAGGCGGCTCTACGCCAGGCCGCGTTGTGGGACTCGGTCAAGGGCAGGCTCGGGCTTCCGGCGATCCGCCTCTCCGGGGGCCAGCAGCAACGGCTCTGCATCGCCCGGGCCCTGGCCATCGAGCCCGAGGTGCTCCTGCTCGACGAACCCTGCTCGGCTCTCGACCCGCAGGCCTCAGCCCGAATTGAGGAGCTGATCGTCGAGCTCTCCTCGCACGTCACCATCGCCCTCGTCACCCATAACCTCTTCCAGGCCACCAGGATCTCGCACCGCACGGCGGTGTTCCTGCTCGATGACCAGAACAGCGGGACGCTGGTGGAGGACGGACCCACCGTCGACATCTTCTCGTCCCCCAAGGACCCTCGGACGCAGGCCTACGTCACCGGCACCATCGGCTGAAACGGTGCCGATGGACTAGCGGACGGCCTCGTGGTCCCCGTCGGCGGCGACCCCGGCCGCGGTGTCCGTATGGGCCCAATACCCGGGCGCGCTCGACATCGGACGCACCTCCCCGTAGCGCATTTCGATGCCGAGATGGCACACGTGGCAGCGATTGGGATTACCCATTGAAGACCTTCCGGAGTGCCATAGTGCCCTTCGTTCGAGGTGCAGGCTGAGTCTGACATGGTTGCGACTTCAGATGGCGTCCGCGCACCGCATCGCAACCATTCCGCACCCCTTCGGACACCTGCACGCGACCGGTACTGGGTACGGTGGCGCACAATGAATTCCGAGTGCGTCATCTGCCACGTCTGCCTTCGCAACGGGCCAGGACGGTCCTTTCTCACGCTGCCCAACAAGGAAGAGATCGAGGCGCTGACCGGACGGTGGCGCTCCGACGCCGTCGGCTGGATGTGCCCCGCGTGCATCAGACGAACCCTCGAACACGACCCGGCCCAAGCGGGGTCGCGCTAGTCCTCGCCTGCGGGGAAGTGGTCGAGGTCGGCGCCGGCCCAAGATATGGTCGGCCCATGGCCCCGATCCCCCAACCCGGCGACATTTCCCCCGGCTTCATGGTCGAGGAGGACCGGTGCTTCCGCCTCGTCTACTCGAACCAGCTGCAGTCGACCCACTGCCCGGAGCCGGCGCGCTGGTGCGGACGATGGATGGACGCCAAGAGCCGCGTCCGCCAGGTGTGGGCCTGCGAGGCGCACGCCGGAGCGCTCGAGGGAGTCAGGTGGGTGGCCTGACCCCGAGGTCCTCCGGACAAAGATCCCTCTGCTCGGTGTGCTGCCAACCCTGCTCCTCGGCAAATGACCGGACGCGTGCCGTGAGGGATTGCTTGGAGCCACCTCCCTGATCCATCGGCATGCTGATCTGCCGCCCGCAGGCATCACACACCATCACATTCCCCTTGATGGCCATTCATTGAGGTCTACTCCGACGGCGCCGAGAGTCAAGCAATCGGGGTGGCGACAGTCGCGCCACCAGCGCGCACGGGCTCGTAGGTTTCAGATCGGCGCTGACGGGGATTCGGCAAGATGCCACGGGACCCAGGCGGTACCTCCAGGCGTGCCGGGAGCACGCTCAGAAGTGTTCACACGAGACTGCTAGAACTCTAGCAATTGCCCCGAAGAACTGTTGGCGGCGTGAGCGCAGCGGCTCATGGAGGCGTTTTCCTGGTTTTGACATCTGCCCCTCCTTTGCAGGTTCGGTTCGATCTCGTCGCACTGGGGCGTCATCGTCGGTGTCAACGCGGCTTGACAGGTGCGTTCCACACAAAAGCCCAGCTCGCGCCCCCGGCACGATTCGAACGCGCAACCTGATGGGTAGAAACCACCTGCTCTATCCAGTTGAGCTACAGGGGCAGTGCGTTCCAGCCTGGCATACAACGCCGCGACGCTGATTCATGCTCGACCGGGCCCGCGTGCAGCGCTGCCGGCCTCGGATCATGGGGCTCGGGACGATGTGCCACACTTATGCCCCTCGGTGGGCGTAGCTCAGTTGGTTAGAGCGCCAGGTTGTGGTCCTGGAGGTCGGGGGTTCGAGACCCCTCGCTCACCCCGAAATGTGCCGGCCGCCTCCAGAGGGCGACCGGTGCTGACGACACGGAGGGGCTGCTGGAGTGGAGGCGACGGCGCGCACGCGGACGGTCCTGGTGACCGGGGCCTCTTCGGGCATCGGCGAGGGGCTGGCCCGGGTACTGGCGGCACGGGGTGACACCGTGGCCCTCGTGGCCCGCCGGGCCGATCGGCTCGATGCGGTGCTGGCCGACTGCCGGGCCACCTCGCCCGATTCGCGTCGCTGGGCCGCCGACCTCTCGGACCCCTCGGCCGCCGCCGACCTGGCGCGCTCGGTGTGGGATCACTACGACGGACTCGACGTGGTGATCAACAACGCCGGCGTGCCCATGCGGCGCCACGCCACCAAGCTGACCATGGCCGAGGTGGAACGGACCATGAGGACCAACTACTTCTCCCCCGTCGCCATCACGCTGGCCCTCCTCCCCCGCATGCTGGCCCGCGGGACCGGGACGTTCGTCAACGTCTCCAGCGTGGGCGGGCGGCTGGGCATCGCCACGGAGGCGGCGTACTCGGGATCGAAGTTCGCGCTGGCCGGGTGGAGCGAGGCCCTGGCCATGGACCTGGCCGGCTCCGGGGTGCAGGTGAAGCTGATCCTGCCCGGCGCCATCGACACCGAGATCTGGGACCAACCCGACAACGACGCGCCGATCTACGACGGTCCCAAGGACCCGCCGTCAGGAATCGCCGAGGGCATTGCGGACGCCCTCGAGAGCGAGGGGTTCGAGCACTATCTCCCGGACATGAAAGCAGTGATCGAAATGAAGACCTCGGACATCGACGGCTTCATGCGCGGCATGCGCGCCATGACCGACCAGGCCTCGGGGCGCGATTCGGCATGAAAGCTCTCCTCTTCGGTGCCGCCCCTGATCCCTCGGAAGTCCGGCCGACACCGCGCGACGACCTGGAGACCATGCTGGCCGGGCTGCCCTTCGGCCTGCACGAAATCGACGATGCCCGCCTCGTCCGCCCGGACTGGGTCATCACCAGGCCCATTCTCTCGGGGGTCTGCGGCTCGGACGCCAAGTTGGTGCTCGGCGATTTCAGCTCGGGCGACATCGACAATCCGATGGCGGCTTTCTCCTCCCTCCCCCATGTCCCCGGGCACGAGGTGGTGGCCGAAGTGGTTGCACTAGGCCCGCAAGCCACCGGGCTCGAGATCGGCCAACGCGTCGTGCTCAATCCGTGGCTCACCTGCGGTCCGCGAGGGATAGAGCCGCCGTGCCCGCCGTGTGCCGCCGGCGACCTCAGCTTGTGCTGGAACTTCACCCAGGGTGACCTCGGCGCGGGCGTCCACGTCGGGGTGATCACCGGTGCCCCGGGCGCCTGGGCGGAGCGTCTGGCCGCGCACGACTCCATGCTGATTCCGGTGCCCGACGGCATCTCGAACGAGGCGGCCGTCCTGGCCGATCCTTTCTCGGTGTCCTTCCACGCCATTGTGCGCAATCCGCCACCCCCCAATGGGCGGGTGCTGGTCTACGGCGCCGGGGCGTTGGGCCTCACCAGCGTGGCGGCGCTGCGACTGCTCCATCCCGATGTCGAAGTCGCCGTGGTGGCGCGCTTCGAGGCACAGCACGACATGGCCCTGCAGTTCGGCGCCTCGAGGGTCTTCGCCCACGAACCGCGCCTCGCTCTGGTCGAGGCCCTGGCGGAGTGGTCCGGTGCCGTGCTGCACCAGCCCCTCGACGGGCTCCCCATCACTCACCCCGGACACATCGATGTCGTCTACGACACGATCGCCAAGGGCGAGACTCTCGAGGTGGGCGTGCGTGTGTTGGCGGAGAGGGGCCGACTCGTCTACACCGGCGTCTCCACGCCGCAGCGCTGGGAGTCCACACCCATCTACTTCAAGGAGCTGGTCATCACCGGCTCCAACGCGTTCGGCCTGGAAGACCTCGACGGAGTGCGCCAACACGCCATCGCCCACTACCTCCAGCTGGTCGCCGACGGCCGGCTGGACATCACGCCGATGCTCACGCACCGCTTCGCCCTCACCGACTGGTGGGACGCCCTCAAGGTGATAGCCCGCCAGGACGACAGTGGCGCGCTCAAGGTGGCCTTCACGCCCAACGGGTAAGGCCGAGGTCTGGGCACCGGGCCTGGGGCACCGGAGCCCGGGCACCGGCACCCAGGTGGTGCGGTGCGGCTACGCGCCGGTCCCCAGTGCGCAAAAGCGGTCGTAGCGCGACCGGGTGGCGGCGGCCCAGGCGGGGTCGGGCTCGATCCGCCGGCCCACGCTGGCCCAGCGCGACGAGTCGTTGAGCGTGGTCTCCAAGCCGGCCGCCATCCGGGCGAAGAAGGCGGCCCCCCGGGCGGCGCCGTCGGGCACGGTGAGCGCGTCCACCGGCAGATCGGTGGCGTCGGCGACCGCGGCCATCCACGCCGTCACGCGCGATCCGCCGCCGCTGGCCACGATGCGGCGGGCACGCACTCCGGCCCGGTCGATGATGCGCCGGATGACGAAGCCGCTGGCCTCGAACGCAGCCCGCTCCAGCGCCTCGGGACCAGAGGCGATATCGAGCCCGTAGAGGTTGGAGCGCAAGGTGTGGTCGTCGAACGGGGTGCGTTCGCCGCGCACATAGGGGAGCCAGATGGGGACGCGGGCGGGCGACCCCAGCCGGGCGTCCAGCTTCTCCCGGCCCGGTCCGGGACGGGGGGTGCCGCGTAAGAGCGTGCGGGCCCAGTCCATGAACAAGGCACCCGCGTTGCTCGGACCGCCGATGACGAAGCGGTCAGGGGTCGTATGGGGGAAACTGATGAGCCCCGGAACCTGGACCCAGGTGTCGGCCACCACCCACACGATCAGGGTGGCGCCGAAGATGACGTGCACATCACCCGGGCTATCGGCGCCGGCGACCACCTGGTCGCACATGGCATCGATGGAACCCCCGGTGAAGACCGTGTCGGTGCCGGGCAGCGTCCCGCCGGCGGCGCACATGGGCACGACGTCGGGAAGCTGCGCCGGCAGCACTCCCATGCCGGCGAGCATCTCGGCGTTCCACTGGCCGCCGGCGTGCAGCGCACCCATTGACGCCGTCACACCGGTGTCGATGGCCGGTACCCCCGAGAGCGCATGCGTGGCCACCGCCTGGCACGGCCAGTACCCCTTGGCCTCCGGCGCCAGCTCGTGGGCCCATCGGAGAAAACCCTCGGCATCGGGCATGCCCGGACCGTTATCGGCCACATCCGCCACGTCGACCGCTCCGGGAACAGGTGCCAGTCGGCCCTCGAGATCGCCGTAGAGCAGACCAGGCAGCGTCGGCACGCCCCCGCGGTTCACCGCAGTCAGAGAGGGGACCATGGCGGCGACCGCCAGCCCGGCTATCTCACCGTTCCCCGAGGCGTCCAGCTCGGCGGACAGTTGGGCGTAGGCCTTCCGTGGTCCCGCTCGCCAGGCCAGGCGAGCGTCGTGACGGAGCTGGTCCGGCTCGGACGCCAGGACACGATGGGCGACCCGGCTGCGCGCCACGACCTCACCTTTTTCGTCCACAGCCAGGGCCTTCACCGATGTCGTGCCAATGTCGACGCCCACTGTGATCGACCCTCGACGGTTGCTCACCAATCCCAGATTCGTGTCATGATGCCGCCATTATGGACGAAAGTCCGTGTGGCGAGAGGAGCCAGAAGAAATGAGCACTGCACGGCCGAAAGCTCTGGTCACCGCCGCGGTGAGCGGGCCCGGGCTGGACCTGCTCCACCAGTTGGCCGATCTCGTGCTCGATCCGTGGCTCGATCAACCACAACTCCGCATTTACAACGCGCAACAGTTGGCCGAGCGGGTGGCCGACGAGGGGGCCAACCTGGTCGTGGTCGAGAGCGATACGTGCGGTGCCGAGCTCTACGAGCAACCGATCATCGCCGTGGCCAGCTGCCGGGGCGATCCCACCAACGTCGACGTGCCCGCCGCCACCGCCGCCGGCGTCCCAGTGCTGCGGGCTCCGGGACGCAATGCCGACGCGGTGGCCGAGCTCGCCATCGCGCTCCTCTTCGCCGCCACACGGGGGCTGATCCCGGCCGACCGGGACGTCCGGGCCGGCGAGATCTATCGGGGCGGGACGATCCCTTACCAGCGTTATCGGGCCTGGGAGCTCGCCGGCAAGACGGTGGGCCTGGTCGGACTGGGCGCGGTGGGCCGGGCCCTGCGCTGGCGCCTGCGGGGCCTGGGCATGGATGTGCTCGCCTACGACCCCTACGCCCCTGATGCCACCAGCTCACTCAGTGAGCTGTGGGAGCGATCCGACGTGGTCTCGGTGCATGCCCCGGTCACCGAGGAGACCGTCGGGATGATCGGGACCGAGGAGTTCGCCCAGATGCGCCCCGGCGTCGTTTACCTCAACACCGCCCGGGCGAAGATCCACGACATCGATGCACTGGTGGCGGCGCTGCGGTCGGGCAAGGTGTCCGCCGCCGGGCTCGACCACTTCGAGGGAGAGTCCCTCGCCACCGACCACCCGCTGACCGAGTTCCCCTCGGTGGTACTCACCCCTCATATCGGCGGCGCCACCTACAACACCGAGGCCAACCACACTGCCCTCATCGCCGAAGACCTGTGCCGGCTCATGGCCGGGGCGCGGCCGCTAAATATCGTCAACCCTGAAGTACTCAAGGTCTGACGTGAGCGCGGAACAGCCGACCATCATCGCGGACAGCATCGGGTTCCAGCCGGACGGCCCCGACCCGCAGAACATCCGACCCGGGCCCTCCTATCGGCTAGCGGTCGAACTGGCACGGGCCGGGCAACACCCGCGTATCTGCACGATCGCCACGGCAGTCGGGGACGACTCGGCCCGCCTGGCCGCCGTGCACAACGCCTTCTCGAAGCTCGGCATGATCAGCTCGCACCTCACCCTGTTCCCCATGCCCAACGTGCCGGACATGCGGGCCCACCTCCTGGCTCAGGACGTCATATGGGTCTCGGGCGGAAGCACGGCCAACCTGCTCGCCCTGTGGCGCCTGCACCGGCTCGATGTCATCCTGCGGGAGTGCTGGG
>Ga0302325_10030403_pt1 | contig 11136 bp, 2 predicted proteins | sample Palsa_T0_2_FD_201948 | JGI IMG/M metagenome (GOLD analysis project Ga0302325, IMG submission 201948) | Peat permafrost microbial communities from Stordalen Mire near Abisko, Sweden - Palsa_T0_2 | ecosystem: Environmental > Terrestrial > Soil > Palsa > Peat permafrost | place: Sweden: Abisko...
TCTTTTTTAATAGATTATTATAAACAAATTATAATATTTAATAAGTTACTTTTTTAAGATTATAAGCTTTATAAATCTTAATTATTAAATTTACAACAAAGAGATACTTATAATTATAAAGTCTTTATTATAATAAAGAGTTAACTTTATATATATAAACAAAAGGATTTAAGTGTTTATAAACTATAAAGTACTTAAATACTTTATAACAATTAAATAGTTAAATTAATATTAAGTTTATTAAATTAAAGTATTATTTAAATTCTTTATAATTATATATTGTCTTAAAAAACAAAATAAGAAAGTAAATATATTTATATATTAAAGTAATAAAGTTATAACTTAAAATATAATTAAAAAGAACTATTACTTATAAACTTTATTTATAGTTAATTAACTTAATTTATAAATACCCTTTAAGTTATAACTATATTTATAAAACTTTAACTTAATACTAATAAAGTTAACTCTTTTTATATTTAATATAAAAAGAGATATCTCTCTCTCTTTTAATTTAATTAATTAACTTTTAATTATTAACTATTATAACCCTCTTTTAAAAATAAATTATAAGATAGTTAAATAAAAAGAATAAGATTAAAAGCTGTTTAATAATCTCTTATTATAAAGGAAAAGGCTTATAATATTAAATATAAACTATTTATGAATAAAATTAATATATAAAGCTTATTTATAAATGTTTATAATATATTTAAAAAAGAGTAAGACTATTACTTTAATTACTTATAAATATTATTAATAAAGTCTTATAATTGACGTTGTTTAATATATTGACGTTTATAAAGTATATTAATATATTATAATTTCTTATAATTAAGCCTTTAAGTTTTTATACTTATTATTAATATTAAAACAACTTTAATAATATATCTTAATAAACTATAAGTCTTTTCTTATAAATAAATATAACTATAATATATTATAAATAATAGTTAATAAACTTAATAAATAAATAATCTTTATTTTATACTTTAAAATAGTTATAATATATAATATAATTAAAAAATATATTTAATATATATATTAATATTATAATACTTTATAATTTATAGTTTTAAATTATACACTATAGTTTATATTATAGTTTTAAGTAAAGTTTATATATATTCTTAAAGTTAAGTTGAAACTATTAATAACCTTTTACTTATAAATTAATAAATAAATAGAAATTATAAATTAATATATTAATTAATAACTATAATTATTTATTAACTATTATTAAGATAATTAATTAAAATTAATTCCTTTAATAAATTATATTCAACTTATATTACTTTATAAAAGCTTAAAGATGTCTTTATTTAAACTCAATTATAAATATATTCTATTGACTTTATATAATTAAAACCGTTTATAAAAACTTATAATAGTTTACAAATAAGTAAATGTTATTAAAGTAAAAGCTCTTATAACTTATATATATAATATTTAAACTATAGTTAAAGGGTTTATATAAAAAGCTTAAGTTAAGAAATAATAAAATATAAACTAATATTATAAAGATATAAACTTTAAAGTTAAAGACTTAATTTATATCTTTACTTATAATTAAAAAATAAATTACTTTAATAAGAAGTTAAACTATTAAATAATTAAATTATACTTAATTATAATTAAAGAAGAATACTTCTTTTAAATATAACTATTTACCTTTATAAAGATCTATTTAATATTTACATTAAATTTACTTTAAAAGGATTAAAATAACTTATTATTAAGTTAAATATATAAATTAAAACTTTTATTATAAGTTATAAACGACTATAAGTAAAAGGTTTAAAAGTTATAAGTTATAAAGAAGATTAAGAATTAACTTCTTTATTATATTAATTAATTAAGTTATAATAAAAACTTAAAATAATACTTAACTTTTAATTTTAAGTATATATTATATAAATTAAAAGTATTTTATCTCTATTACTTAAAATTATTAAACTTACTTTAAAAACTAAAGAAATAGTTATAAATATAAAAAGATAAAAGAGACAATTATAAAGACTTAAATAATAATACAATTAATTCTTAAAGCTTATAAATAAGCTTTTTTTAAAAGGGGGAAGTAATATAACAATAGTTATAATATTTATAAACTACTTATATTCTGTTATAAAACTTATAAACTATTTATAAGTTATATAACTTATAAAGGGATATATATATATATTATTTACCTTTTACTCTTTTAATTCTTTAGTTTTAAATTCTTAAATATATTTAATTATAGTTTTTAACTTATAAGTCAATTAATCTTATTATAATAATAAGTAGTTATAAGTTTAAATAAAATATACTTTTATATTAAAACTTAAAAGTTATAATTATAATTTTAATAAGTATAATATTAAGAGTTTTACTTAAAACTTTATAATTAAAGTTAACTTTATTAAATCTTTTCTTTTATTTATTTAAATTTTTAAATTTTATATTCTTTTAAAGTATAAAATTTAAAAAAGAAATTTACTTTTAAAAAATATAAAATTTATTATATAAAATAAGTAAAATTTAAAAACTTATATTATTTATATAAATATTAATTAAAGAAATTTAAATTTAAGTATATATAATAAGAAGTTATTGTTAATTTTATATTAAAGATTTATTAAAGAATAAAGATATAAAAGTATAACTTTTCGCGATTTTTAATATGTTTTATATGTTCTACTTAAACTTATAGCCATTGATTGCACGCTCTTTCGCTGTGTTGTCAGCTGGGGGTGATACGCTAAAAGTTCGGGGTGATATTGCAAGGGTTTTTCGCCTTTAGCGAGCATCACCTCCGGTATCACCCTCAGCTTTCACTAGGCTTAACGGAGTGAAGCGTCCCGCACCCTAATCGATTTGCAACTATTCATTTACTCTCCCTCTAGTCCTCTACTGCTCATCTCGCTTTGATTCCCCTTCTCGGAGGAGACTCACCCCCTCCTAGCGGGTCCCCTCTGGGCGCGGTGGAGGGCGCCGATGGGGAGGTTCTGTAAAGGCTTGGGTGGTTTACAGACCCGTGGTGGCTTAACGCTCAAACCTGCAGGAATCGGCAGGCGGTCCTTTTGTCGACATCCAATCATTTAATACAGCCTCGCCGGATTGAGCGTACAACGACTTACCTTTATACAAGGCTGTTTCCGCCTGTCATAAAGACTGGCAATTTCCTCTCTCACTACCTTCTCTCTTCATATTCTTAAACTATTCTGCGAATGCGATTTTCTCTACATACCTCTAAAGCCTCTTATCTGGATTTTTATAGCTCTTAATCGAACCTAGGATACTTCAATACAACCCTATAATAGACGAAGAAAACGTTATTGTGATAGCTAAGCTCAGAGTATAACGAGCTCTCATCGAACTACTAGTACTCTTCACAAGTCATCTCCCCGTCGATATATTAGACCTCTGAAGTTGGATTTGGGCTAGGGATTTCTGGAGCACTCTGCAGACGTAGTAAGATATATCCCAACAAGTAATTCGCAGATAGACTAAGGTCATAAAGGTATTACTAGGCGCAGATTCTTAGCCGAATCTCAGAAAACCGTACAGGCCCCCCCTAAGAAAGATTACTAGATGAATTGTAACAACCAGGTTCTCCTAGGATCAGCTCCTCTGGATAACTCTTAGATACTCTCACATGAGATCATGGACTTGCACGAGATTATAGAATTGCCAAATCCATCGACAAACAACCAGGACGGGACCTCCCACATGGAAATGAATATGTCTGGGCATATTCATCACAGGGGGATGCCAGAACCACTTCCATCGAGCAGCCCGCCAACTAAGAAGGACTGGGATGCCTGTCGCTTAATATTTACGCAGCTGTACAGCATTGAAAACAAAACCCTGGCCGAGGTTATGGATATCATGGAGAGGGAGTACAAATTCGTCGCAACGTAAGTCTAGGTACCATCTCGGTATCCCACATAATTATTTGCTTATACCTCTCAGGCCCAGAATGTTCAAAAGCAGGATAGCGAAGTGGGGGCTCAACAAGAACTACAAAGCCCACGAACGAAGAGACTTGGCTTACATAATCAGATTCTATGAAATGAAAGGAGAAGAGTGTCCTAAGGAAATCACAATCGGCTGCCGGCCCTTAAAGATAAACCGAGTTCGGCGGCACTGTAAGGAACCCACAATTATCTCTCCATCTATTTCTGGAGCTGCAACAACTTGACAAGAGCTTGAAAGAAGAGTTATCTCATGAGGTTCGGTTAGAAGATCTTCGGCGTCGCTGGAGTTGTTCCTATACACCGAGCCAGCCACTATCTGTGCCGCCACACCTGAGGAATTCTGAAGTATTCCTCCAACAGATTGATATTCTTTGTGAATCCTTTATTCGCACGAGAATCGAAAGAAACGAATATCGAAGCGATGTTGGACCTATACAGTCGGTCTCGCCCAAAGTCGACATATAAAAATAATTTTTACAACAACGTCTTATAATTTTAATACTTCTAATCAGAAGTGGTGCAAACGATTGCGCAAATCGATCCTAGTCATCAAAATAATAAAATAATTAATAGTTGTTAAGATATAAAATAAATAATATTTTCCTGGAAATTATTCGCGTTTTGTATAGTCGATTTTTACAGACTTTTATCACGTGACCTACCCCGATTCTTGACCGCTCTTTTATATATATATTATTATTAAAACAATTACACATCTAATTAAGCTATTCTTTTGCGCCTTTATTATAGGCACTTAGGCTAATATTTAGAAGAGAAAAAGAGCTAATACCGTTTTAAATAAATATGCAATTAATTTGTCTGCCTTAGACGGCCCAACTATTATTGTTAACTACCAACGCTATAGATTGCCCTCTAATATAGAGGAAGATTTAGATGATTTTAATGTCGATTAACCAGATAATGAACCTCTTGAGAAATTAACGTTATTCTAGTTTATATAGCTTGTTTTTAGCATGCAAGAGGGTGATAAGATGCGCATAGCAATGCCCTCGCTTACGGACAATTTACTTAAAAACACACTAGCCCTCCTTTGTAAGATATTTATTATTAAATTATTTTATAATTTAACTTAACTAAAAACTTAAGTGCAAGAGGCTTATATAAACTTAAACTTATAGCTAAAAAGTTAAAGCCTTTAAGAACTTAGCAAGATTATATTGCAAAAGTCAAAGCACGAGGAATAATGCTAAGGTTAGATCGACATATTACTCCTTCTAAAGTGCCCTCTTTTAAGCAATAGAAGATTGCTTTTTATAAAGCTCCCCTTAAACAACCACCTCTTGCTTTTACACTAGAAGCAATACCGGAAGAAGAAGATGACGGAGCAAAAGAGCTTTTAATAGATGCCCTAATCGGTAAAGCTTGCAGGGACGACGATATCCTAGAAGAGCTTATAACTATTTAGGTAGTCTTTGATAGCGTATAGAGATTATTATTACATTAAAAGCAACTATATGCTTTATATACATTCTCCGACTTATCTCTTCTCAAGTAATATACTGCACAAATATTAAAGAAAGGCCCTTATTACTTAAATAGGTGGGCGGCATCTAAGTTAGTAGCTTAAAGCAATTATGTTAAAAACGATAAAAGAACGTTAGCTTATAAGATATAAGCATTATTCCGTTATTACTAGACTTTTAGAGGACTACTAGCTAAGACTTATAGAGGGAAGAGAAAGGGCTCTTCTTATCTTGATAATAAAGACGTCTTTTAAGGTTATAGGGGGTGGCTGCTTTAGCAAGAGCTTAGTATTATTACTCTTAATAACTTTAGGATTGCTATTAATATTAAGATATTGCCCCGGTTATTAATATTATGCAGTAAAGGCATTAGCCGTGCTTGCACTTATCGATGGCTTTTTAGACTTGGCTTTTATAAGTTAGAAGTAAAGAAAGGAGTATATGTTAATAGACATAAACGAGAAGACGTTATTGCATATAAATAAGAGGTCTTCTTTTTAGAAATAGCAAAGCTCGATTTATATACTAGGCAATATACAAAAAGAGATGATAGCACATAGCAAGTTATTAAGCTTTTACTCCCTTTAAGTGTAAAGCCTTATGTAATATATTATTATAATAAGAGCTGTTTCTATAAGCATAATTATAAGAAGATTATTTGGCTAGATAGCATTACTAAATAGTAAAAGATGCCAGGCAAAAGCAAAGGGAAGCTTATCCACGTTTCTAACTTTATTAGGCTAAAGGGTAAGATTAATATACTAGACCTCGACTTAGATGCTCGGAAAATCATATTTCTAGGCGCAAGAAGAGATTTATAGTAGGATACTAAATAGCTTTTGGTTTAAATATTAATAACCCTTAATATATTTGAGCTAAAGTATCCGGATTGTATAGCAATCTTAATATTCGACTAATCCTTTGCACATGCATCACATGGAGAGGGAGCCTTAAACGCCTTTAATATTAATCTTATAAATGGAGGCAAGAAGCCTACCTTAAAGGATATATACTACTTACCGGAATGCATAATCTTAGAGCTCCGAGGCACTATATAGACATTGTATACTATAGATACCAATAAAAATAAGATTAACAAAGGAGTAAAGACAATTTTACAAGAGAGAGGTTATTATCCTAAGAACCCTTTTAACCTTAAGTGTAAAGTCAAGTGCCTTGATCTTATAGCATATCTTATGCTAGCACTCGATAAATCACCTTGCTATTTAGCTAGGATACTCTTAACCCACAAAGACTTCTTCGAGCAAAAGTCGGCCATTGGAATGCTTATTAAAGGGAGGGGTTATAAGTGCGTCTTTATACTAAAGTTCCATTACGAATTAAACTTAATTAAGATGTATTAGGGGTATGCTAAAGCCTAATACCGTCAAGTGAAGAAGACGAGTTTTGACTATGTAAAGAGAGAAGTTCTAATTGCATTAGATGCTTGTAGCATTGATATAATGCGGAGGTTTTACAATAGGTCCTACCGCTTTATAGACGCCTACTATAAGGGTTTATCAGTTAAAGCGGCAGCTTAGTGTGTAAAGAAATAAAGGCGCTATAGGACTATATCAAAGGAGGTAATGCGAGCCTTTAAGGATCACGTGAAAGCTTAAAGAGTCGAGTTTAGCTCTAAATCGACAAAATATGCAATAATAAAGCGAGTTGCTAGCTTTATTTTTAAGGACTTAGCAATTATATTACTAAGATAACCCTTAAACTTATAGATAATATGGCTAGAGCTAGAAGAGACTATAATTAAAATGTTCTAATAGTAATTAAGGCTTAAAGAGCATTATAGTTAATAAAATCGATAAGAGTAGTCCGTTTTTAGGGAGTGGAAAATCATTCGGGAGAACCTCGGGAGTGTGTGCACGTGACTTTTTCTAGAACTTTTCGCGTTTTGTATAGTCAAAAATCAAAAAATTAAAAAAGGCCCGTGCGCTTAGTTCTTAAATATAATAACACTTACAAATTATAATTAAATTCTGTCTAATACATATTTTTCGCAAGCTTCGAATTCATATTTCCATTAAAAATAATTTAATTGCAGCTATTGTGGTGGTAAAGTTGTTATGTTAGGAAAATCGGGTAAAATATGTCGACTTTAGGCGAGACCGACTGTAGATGTCTTCACGAAATTTGATGCTGCATTTTATATGTTGCAACACGAGCAACAGAAACCTGCATGGCGCCTCTTCCAATGAAGCATCAGACATGACAAGATTCCTCTTTTCAAGTTTTGATCCTTATCTTATAAGATATATCTTAGACAGTGCGGGATCTTGGTCAAGCCATGCAAATCCTGACCTTTTTCGAGTTGTCTGGAAATATATCTCAGATATGGCGTGTACGAAACTCGGAAAAAGGAACCCAATCTCAATAGTCTGCCGTATTATCACGAGTCTCGAACTACATTTGGACATCTACGAAAAAGCTTTCCAACTGATGATTTCTAAAAGTGAACAAAGTTTTGCACTCGATCACCAGGAGACACTGGATATACGGAAGGCATATCTCGAGGTATTAAGAGATTGTGGAGAGTTGGACAAGGCAGAACGTTTACAGCGCCAGTCACTCAGCTATCATAAGAGTTTGGATGGGTGCAGCTCCGAGAGTGTTGGGGCCAGCGTATTGCTTGGCCAGATCCTTCTAAAGAGAAGAGATTTTGTGGAAGCCGAAAATATTTTCCGCGATGCGTTGCAGTGTTGCAGAATTATGAGTGGCGAAGATCTTCCGAGTTTTGACTTCTGTATATTGCTATGGATGGTTTGTCGAATAGCCTTGCTGAGCAAGGAGAATTCGCTGAAAGCCAACGACTATTGGAGGAAGCATTGGAGGAATGCATGGAAAATGTAGAACGGGGACCAAATGACTAGCGGACCTTACAGCTTCTGAAATGCTTAGAGCGTCGTTTATTTGTCCAAGGGAAGACGCAAGATGTTGAGAATTTGAGATTAAAATATCCAGAGGCGTTCGATTTATAAACGCTCCGAAAAGTCGGCTTAAGGCCAATTGAGTCAAAAGCGGAATAAAAGGATAAAGACCGCCTCTCACTAACTTTCGCGTTTTAAAATTACATGTTATTATATTGTTTAAGTGCTTAATTTATTATATTATTATTTATTTAACTTTTGTTTATTGTTTTAAGTGTTAATTATATAAAGTTTTTAATTATTATAATCTTCTCCTTTACTTCTTTTTTATAAGAAATTAATTAAAATACTTAAATATATACTTTTATTAAAAGAATAAACTTACTTATATAAAATAAAAATATTTAAAGATTTTTAAACGTTTATATTATAATTATAACTTACTTAAGAATAATATCTTTAATAATAATATTAACTTTTAAACCTTTATTTTTTATTATATTATATAATAAGTTAAAGAATAAAAATAATTTTATTATTTATAAATATTATTATATAAATATTATTTTATATTAATATATAATTTTAAGTATTATTTAATTATTTTATATTAATATATAATTTTAAGTATTATTTAATTATTTTATATTAATATATAATTTTAAGTATTATTTAATTATTTTATATTAATATATAATTTTAAGTATTATTTAATTATTTTATATAATATTAATTAAATTACTTTTAGAGTTAAGGTAGTAGTGTTTTGACCCCCGGATCCGGGATAGTTATATCGCTGTTTTTGGGGGGTCGGAACACCAAAATTAAGCGAGCATCATTGGGGGCAGCTAAATTAAGCGAGCATTATTAGGGGCAGCTAAATATAAAGGGGTAGCTAAATATAAAAGGGCAGCTAAACATAAAGGGGCAGCCAAATATAAAGGGCCTTATCCTTATCGCTATAGCCGCCGCTTTCCCTAATTTCCTTTTCTCGCATAAGTAAAGCAAGCCTTATTCGTTACTCTCCGATCTTAACAAAGCAAATCTTAGCTCGCAAAGTCTAGTTACCCTTTATTACTTTTCTATCGACGTCCCTTATTATCTCTTTAAAGTTAAGCTAAGGCTATAAGTATAAAAGTTAATACTACTTAGCAGCAATTGTATAACCTTATAGCAAATCTTACTAGATATGTCAAGTAGCGCAATAAGCTTATAGCACGAGAGCAAAAGGAAAAGCACACTTTAAAGGGACTTAATATCCTTAATTCGAAGCTTAATATAGCATGCCCTTTGCAATAAAAAGATGTAAAAACTACTAAAGAAAATATTAATAGTATTACAAATAAATTCTAGTAATACGTATTAGCGAGAGCTAAGAAGACTTTAATTAAAGCTAATACTTTACAAGTACTACAAATATGCAAAACTAGGAAAATAGAAGGAAGCGGTGTAAACGTGTTATAAAGGGACTATAATAACATTTCTTTGCTTTATCTGTGAAAATTATTAAGTATTTAAGATATAGTCGCTTTGCTAGTATTAAAAGCAATTTTAGATGCTTTATAAACGGATTAATAGCTTTATATTTAGTAGCAAGGACTACTAAAAGGGCTATAAATTAGATGTCTCCCGGGTATATTCCTTACGCTAAGATAAATAAGAAGATAAGAGATATTAACGTTTAGCATAGTATATCCTCGTCTTAAAAGAAGAATTCGAGCTAGACCTTATGCTTAAGGATAAGCTTGTGCTAGGGTCAAACAACCTTTTACTCTTGCTTACCCACTTTTAAGCTAAGGATACTTGCGTATTCTTAACAAAGGACTAGCGCTATACGCTTGCGACTTTTCTCCTTTTATTTATCTTTATAAGGGCATAGCTAGCGGAGCTTATAAATGCGATAAAGCACAACGCTCCTTATAAGTACTTATAAGAGGATCCCGAGATCTTTAACCTTAACAAGGAAGAGCTTACTTTAAACCTCGATAATTTGGACAATAAAGAGTTAAATCTAATGCATTACCCCGAAGACCCCGACTATAATTAAGCTAAACCTTAAGATAATATTAATAATGCTAATTATTATAATAATATTAGGGAATCTCTTAGCATTAAAAGACGCTATAAAGCACTTTGCTACAAGGATATTTAACTTTAAATTATGCAAAATCCCACGCTTAAAGAGCGTAACCTAATTGCAATAAAGATTAACTTTAAGTATTATAAAGGCGCTAACAAGAAACCTAAGCTATAAGGCAAGCTCTCCCCTTCTTACTAACCCTATTAACTATAACGCATAATACAACTTACCTCTTTTGCAAGGAAGAGCTCTTTATCCTTTATCTAATTGCTTATATCTTAGCTATCGCGCTCCGAGACAACGCAATTTAAGTAAACAATTGCCTTATAAGCGCAGAACCTTTCTTTACTACAAACCTAAAAGACCTTATAAAGGCAATTAAGGTGCATTAAAAGCTATTAAAGCTAAAAGTCTTAATCTTTCGATAAGCTGTGTAGATTACTAATAAGTTTTAAACCTTAAAACACAAAGCCCTCTATTACTCGACCCTTGCATATTACTTGGATCGTCTCAGATAAGAGGCTAGCTTAAAGCAAAAGCTAACTAGCTACTATGCACGCAAAGGTATAAAGAATGCTATAAATAGTAAGTGCATTTTACCCCTTACTCTTTTCTCTTCTTATAAGCTCTATTAAAGGCTATTATAATAGCTATTTGTGACTAAATTATAAGATATAAGCAAAACTTAGCAATCTTTATTAAGGTATATTTTAATATTTAAGTTTAATTTG
>Ga0302325_10030404_pt1 | contig 11136 bp, 7 predicted proteins | sample Palsa_T0_2_FD_201948 | JGI IMG/M metagenome (GOLD analysis project Ga0302325, IMG submission 201948) | Peat permafrost microbial communities from Stordalen Mire near Abisko, Sweden - Palsa_T0_2 | ecosystem: Environmental > Terrestrial > Soil > Palsa > Peat permafrost | place: Sweden: Abisko...
GCCCTGCGTGACTACAACGCCGCGCACTACGACGTTGCCTCTTCCGAGTTCAGCGATGTCATGCAGTACTATCCAAACGATCCTCTGGCCGGAAACGCCCAGTTCTACCTCGGCGAAATCGCCTACCGCCAGCAGAAATACAAGGACGCGGTCAAATCCTACAACGAAGTCCTCGAAAACTTCAGCGGCAGCCCAAAAGCTCCCGCAGCGCAACTCCGCAAGGGCCTCGCACTGCTCCAGCTGAATCAGAAGGATTCAGGCGTCCACGAACTGCGCTCTCTCATCCAGCGCTATCCTCAAACCCCCGAGGCCTTGCAGGCCCGAAGCAAGCTGAACGCTCTGGGCGTCCGAATCAATCCCACTCAAAGGTAAGAGGACTGGGATCTGATTATTAAGTGGCAGGTAAGTTTGAAGGCTAGGGGCTCCAGCTCGAAGGATCGGGCTTCAGCCCGTATATTAAGTCCCGCAATACCAGCGGGCTTTAGCCCCTGAGGGTTGGCACCTTTTTCAAACCGAGCCGCAACCGATTCATTACGACACTGCGGGGCGCGCAGGCTTGATAGCACGCAGCATCACCTTCACCGCATCTTTCATTCGCAGCAGGGTTCTCGTCCGCCAGCGGACCAGGGGGTTCAGCCCCAGGTCCGCAAGTGTGATCGCCAGCGATAGCCCCTTCGACCTCCCCAGATCCCGCAACAGCGCCTTGTAATCGATTCGCTCTTGTTCCGTGAACAGTGGCGAATCGATGGCGTCAGCGAATCCGATTGCCTTCGCCCGCATATTGCGCGTGAGCGGCGCAATGCTCCAGCCGCGCTTTTGATACTCAGGAATCAGCGTGTGCTTATAGATGGAGATCGTCGTCATCACTTCCGACATCTTGCGCTTCGCCCTCACACCCTGCGCATCATCCCACACCCGGTAATTGGACAGCACCTTCGGCGCATAGACGTTGCCCCAGCCCGCTGCGGCCATGCGCAGGCACATATCCCAATCCTCGCAGGTTCGCCAGTCGAGATTTGGAATGTAATAGTTCACTTCGCGCAGAGCCTGAGCCCGGTACAGGATGCAATTGGCCGCGGTCCGGTAACCGCTGGCATTGCTTCTCAATGCCTCTTCCGCCGACTCGTAAGTTTTGCTTCGAGTAAGTCGCCGGATACGAGGTCGCTGGTTCTCCTTGTCCAACTCACCCACATCGCAATGCGCAAATCCGGCCTGCGGATTCTGCCGCATCAGTTCGGCAAGCACGGCGACGTAGTCAGGTTCAAGACGATCGTCGGAGTCCAAACGAACGATCAGATCCGTCTTGGGTTGAGAGAGCAGCCAGCTAAGGTTCCCCGGCAACGCAAGATTCTTCGGCTGCCGATAGTAGCGAATTTGAGGATAGGACGCACATATCTCCGCCATAACAGCAGCGGTATCATCCGTGCTCGCGTCATCCGCGACCCAAAACTCCTGGATCGGATAACTTTGCGCCAGAGCGGACGCGATGGAGCCCTTAAGATACTGGGCCTGATTGTATGTGCCAATGCAGATCGCAACGGATAACGGAGCTGATCCAGGCTGCTCAGAGTAGCGTGTCATCGATCTCTCCCGCGTTGGCTCTACCGGTAAGACTTGTAGAAAATCGAACTGACATATAAGGCGTCGCGACTAAGTCGATTATATATGGACCGATAACGATCCCCAGAGACGGCAAAGGCTCCGCTTGACGCGGAGCCTCCGTCTAAAATGCGGTCAACCTACTGGAGGCTGGCCATCACCTTATCCAACACGTCCTTCGAAGGCCGGATCACCGACTCAGGCAACGAACTAAGCGGCTGATCGACCAGATTCAGCAGATCAGTAAAGGTTGGCTTCTCGGTGTCAACGTAGAAAACGCCGGTCAGCACTTCGCCCTTTTCATGAGCCTCCATCAGCGTCTTGACAGCCCCAATCCTGTCCGACGGATCGAAGTCTTCGCGGATCTTGCGCAGACGCAGATGAGAGCCATCATGCATCCGAACATCTTTCGTCGTGCCAGGATCATACTCAACTTCGATATCCTCGAAGACGGGTACGAAGCCCAACTCATTGATCGGCTCGTCATGCTCCTGCATGAACTTGTAGCTCTTCGTCGAGCCCTCATGATCGTTGAACGTTACGCAAGGGCTGATCACATCCAGCATCACCGTGCCCCTGTGCGCAATCGCGGCCTTGAGCATCGTGAGTAGCTGCTTCTTGTCCCCCGAGAACGAACGGCCAACAAAGGTCGCGCCAAGCTGGATCGCCAGCGAGCACGTGTCGATGGGCGGCAGGTCGTTGATCACGCCGGTCTTCAGCTTCGAGCCCAAATCGGCCGTCGCGGAGAACTGGCCCTTCGTGAGACCATACACGCCATTGTCCTCGATGATGTAAATCATCGGAAGATTGCGCCGCAGCAGGTGAACGAACTGCCCCATGCCGATCGATGCCGTATCCCCATCGCCCGAAACGCCAAGCGCGAGCATCGTATGATTTCCCAAAATCGCGCCCGTCGAAACCGAAGGCATGCGCCCATGCACACTGTTGAAGCTGTGCGAGCGGTACATGAAATAAGCTGGGCTCTTCGACGAGCAGCCGATACCTGAGAGCTTCATCACCCTCTCGGGCTGCACGCCCATCTCATACATGGCGTCAATGATGCGCTCAGAAATTGCGTTATGACCGCAGCCAGCGCAGAGCGTGGTCTTGCCGCCGCGGTATTCAAGGACGGGCAAGCCAAGACGATTGACCTTGGGGCCAGGAGTGCTTGGTGGTGTTGCTGTAGCTGTTGCCATAAACTAGAGGCCCTCCTTCGTGACCAGTTCACTCGTCACAGACTGCGCATCAATCGGCAATCCGTTGAAGTGAAGAATGCTGCGCAGCTTCGTGATCTGCTCGGCCGGAAGATCGAGCTTCAGCAGGCTGGCCAGTTGTGCATCGCGATCCTGTTCGACTACATAGACGCGCTCGTGCGAAGCAACAAACTCGTGAATCCCCTCCGCGAACGGATACGCCCGGACACGCAGGTAATCCACATCGAGATCATACGAGCTCTTCAAATGATCGAGAGATTCCGTGATCGCATAATGCGACGTGCCGTAGGCGATCACGCCGATCTTCGAACTGCTGTTCCTCTCGATCACCGGACCAGGTACAAGCTTGCGTGCGTTCTCAAACTTACGAGACAGCCGCTCCATCACCTCGACGTACTCCTCAGGCTTCTCCGTGTAACCGGACTTGGCGTTATGCCCGGAACCGCGCGTGAAGTAAGCAGCCTTAGGATGATCCGTACCCGGCAGCGTGCGCCAGCCAATGCCATCCCCGTCCACATCCTCATAGCGGCCAAAACCGCCCAGCCGATTCAGATCCTCGGCAGTGAGCACCTTGCCGCGATCCAGAGGCTTCTCCGGGAACGTAAATGGTTCGGACATCCAGTTATTCATGCCCAGGTCAAGATCGGAAAGCACGAATACCGGAGTCTGCAGCCGCTCCGCCAGATCAAAGGCAGAATATCCGAATTCAAAGCATTCCTTCACCGAACCCGGCAGCAAAACAATGTGCTTGGTGTCGCCATGGGAGAGAAATGCCGTCGAGAGAAGGTCAGCCTGCGAAGTTCGCGTCGGCATTCCCGTCGAGGGTCCGGTGCGCTGCACGTCAAAAATGACGCCAGGAATCTCCGCGAAATAGCCAAGACCAGAGAACTCCGCCATCAGCGAGATGCCAGGTCCGGAAGTCGCCGTCATCGAGCGCGCGCCCGACCATCCAGCGCCAAGAACCATACCGATCGCAGCCAACTCGTCCTCAGCCTGCACCACGGCAAAAGTAGCCTTGCCCTCTTCGGTCACGCGGAATTTCTTCAGATACTCAATCGTCGCTTCCACCACCGACGTCGAAGGCGTGATCGGGTACCACGCAACCACCGTCACACCGGCAAATACCGCGCCCAGTCCGCAGGCGGCATTTCCGTCGATGATGATCTTGCCCGTGGTTGCATTCATGTGTTCGATGAAGAAGGGATCCTGCTTAGTCAGCTTCTCGGCAAAATAAGCCGCGCCGGCCTTCACCGCGCTAAGATTCAGATCGAACGCCTTCTGCTTCTTGGCGAACTGCTTCTTCAAAGCCGCCTCGACGCAGTCCATGTCAATGTCTAGCAACTGGGCCATTACGCCCACGTACACCATGTTCCGAACCAGCTTGCGCAGCTTGGCCTCAGGGCAAACCGCAGCGGTAATCTTGTCGAAGGGAACCGGATAACAGACCACGTCGTCGCGGTACTGCTTCAGATTCAGGCCTTCTTCGTAGACCGCAACGCCATGCCCCGGAAGGGCCAGAATGTCGTCCTTGGCGGTCTCGGGGTTCAGCGCAACCAGCAGATCGATGTACTTGCGCCTGGCAACGTATCCATCTTTGCTGGCGCGGATGGTATACCAGGTGGGGAGTCCGGCAATGTTTGAGGGGAAGAGGTTTTTTCCGCTAACCGGAACACCCATTCCAAAAATGCTCTTCAGCAGAACGCTGTTGGCCGATTGCGAACCGGACCCGTTGACCGTTGCGACCTGAATGCTGAAGTCATTTACGACGCGTTTTTCCGCGTCCTGTACCGCTGTTGTGCTCTGCACTTGACCCAGAGCAAGGTCTCCAATCGCCATGTGGCGGGATTCCCTTCAATTGAAATTCCAGAAAGACCGACTGTTTCTCTCCGCCCCAATTATAGTCACTTAGTGGTAGACCTGTCCGAAGTTGGACCTAAGTGGTTACTGCTCAGATGGATATAAGTAATTAATATGCAAATATTGCGCATCCGGTCTCAATATGCGGGCCAATTAGGTAGCTAACGAAAAAAACTTACCAAAGTCATCAGCACTTCAACCCACGTTGGCCCGCTGTTCCGCAGATTCAGTTCCGGATTTGGGACAGCATTTGCTCGACCTCCACCTGAATCTCCGAAGTCAACGGCAAAAGCGGCGAACGAGCCTTCCCACCAAAATAACCATTGAAGTCGCAGGCATACTTGATTCCCGCAATTCCCAGTTTGCCGCCGATCACGTTGCTCGCCTCGGCGATACGCTGCTGCTTTTCGACAGCCAGCTGGTCGTCGTGCTCCTTCCACGCCGTGTAAATCTCCTGGCATGCCTGCGGAGCGCAAGTAGCAAAGGCCAGAATAGCCCCGCTCGCGCCCGCATCCAGAGACTCCTTCAGCGTCGCAGCCGAACCGGTCAACACCTGAAAACCGACCTCGCGCGTCCGCGTCTTTCTCGCCGGAGCCGGAGGCGCGGCAGCCAATGCGACTCCGCCATCCCCACCTGAAGCGAGTCCCTCGGCTGAGATAAAGTTACCCGAGCCTGCCGGTTTCACCGCCATCATCCGCCCGGTAACCGCCTCGAAAATCGGCGTAACCGTAACCGTACGTCGAGGAGCCAGGCGCGTCGCCTGCACCGCATCCCGCACCCGCTCCACCTTGCCGCTCGACTCCTTGAGGCCGATAACATTCGGGTGCTGCGCCAGTTCCGCAACCACCTCCACCGGTATCTCAGCTTCCGTAAACTTGGGAATCGAGTACAGAATCACCGGCAGCGCCGAACGATCCGCCACGGAACGAAAGTAATGCAAGAGCGCTGCATTCGAAAGCTGCGGCCGATAGTAGCACGGGTTTCGCACCAGCACGGCGTCATAACCAGAACCTGCCGCAACCTCGGCCAGATCCAGCGTCGCCTTCACGCTTTCCCGCCCGATACCGGCGATCAGCACCTTTTCGTCGGCCGCGCTTTCAGCCGCAACGCGCAGGACATCCCTGGTTTCCACGTCGTCCAGTGCGACCGCCTCGCCAGTCGAGCCGAGTACCACAAGGCCTGAAAGCGCAGTTAGAGAAAGCCGGGAGACATTGAACTCCAGCTTCTTGAAATAAACCCGTTCATCGGGATAAAACGGGGTCGTAATCGGGGCAAATACGCCTTCCAGTAACATGATTCCTATTCTAGTGCCATCCTCGGCCGCTGCGTCTTCCTCTCTGCGCCAATCCGCCAGAGCACCCTGCACGTCGGGCAGGCCATTTCGCGACGAGACAGCTTCGCGTACACTTTAGTCACCTACTGTACCGACAGGACCAGCATGAATCCCGAAGATGTCCCAATGTCCGCAGAAACCGACGAGTTTGAGATCCAGGAAGAAGAGGAAAAGGTCTCCACTCTCGCCGAACAGGCGCTTTGGGTCCTCATTCACATGTTGCTGGCCATCGGCTCTTGGGTGGCGACGATTCTCGTCATCAGCCTGATGCGGCCCGATAGCGTTCCCGTTGTCATCACCACAGCTCTTGCCTTTACAGTTCCCTTCCTGGTTGGCAATATCTTCACCCGCATCAAGCAGAACGATATGGCGCCCTACACCTGGCTGGTCGGGCTGATCTGGTTTCTGATCATCTGCCTTTGGATTCTGGACATGCCGACAGGCCCCAACCAGTGCTACCACTGCGACGCCACGCAGAAGATCTTCCTGACCTTTTTCAGCCCTACTGAAGACAGCGGCCTCATCGACGGCCAGGGACGCTTCGTCGGCACCTGGCCGGCCGTAGCATTCATCGGTTACGGCATCGGCGCCCGCTTCGCCCTCAAGCGCAAGTGGGCAGCCGCATAGCGATCTACGGCCCCCAAAAAGATCGTTGGCCTGGATCATTGGCTTGCATGAAGGGTACCGGCTTCAGTGAAGGGTACGGGCTTCAGTGAAGGGTACGGGCTTCAGCCCGTACATGGGCTCCCACGATCGGTGGGGCTTTAGCCCCTGGGGACCAGGCTGTATGGCCGACCCGAACTTTTTGGGACGGCCACCAGCCCTCATGCGCTAACCGGATGCAACTCCTGCAGCGAAACCACCGAAGTCTGCCGCCGCTGCATCGCCGCGATCCCCTCCGCCGCCGCCTGCGCCGCCGCAATCGTAGTAATCGTCGGAACCCGAGCCAGCACCGCCGCCCGCCGAATCGCCTTCTCATCAAAGATCGTGTCCTGCCCGCGCGGAGTATTGACGATCAATTGAATCCGGTCGCCTTTGATCAGATCGACCACATTCGGCCGCCCCTCTTTGACCTTGAAGACGCGCTCGACAACCATCCCGGCTTGTTCCAGCACGTTGGCCGTTCCTTCGGTCGCTACCAGCCGGAAGCCAAGCTCGACATACTGCTTCGCCAGTGCAGTTGCAGCCGGTTTGTCGTGGTCGTTCACGCTGAAGAAGACCGTTCCCTCCGAAGGCAAAACCTGGCCCGCAGAAAGCTGCGCCTTGGCAAACGCCTCACCAAAGTTGTCTGCGACGCCCATCACCTCACCTGTCGACTTCATCTCCGGGCTCAGCACCGTATCCGCGCCAGGGAACTTGTTCCACGGAAACACCGGCGACTTCACATAGAAATGCGGTCCCGGATCCAGATCCCTTCCCGACTCAAGTTGCTCCGGCAAGAACTCGCGCAGCTTGCGCCCCGTCATCAGCCGCGAAGCGATCTTCGCCAGCGGCACGCCCGTAGCCTTCGAAACATAAGGCACCGTACGCGAAGCGCGCGGGTTCACCTCGATCACAAACACCTGATCGTTGTCCTCCGCATCCCGCTGAATCGCGAACTGCAGATTCACCAACCCGACCACCTTCAGCGCCAGCGCCAGCTTCCGCGTATACGCGCGAATCGTCGCCAGCGTCTCCGGACGAATGCTCACCGGCGGCAACACACACGACGAATCCCCAGAATGAATTCCAGCCTCTTCGATATGCTGCATGATCGCTGCGATCACCACGTCTTCCGAATCGCAAAGCGCATCCACGTCAACCTCGACCGCCGACTCCAGGAAGTGATCCACCAGCACCGGCCGGTCCGAAGAATACTCGACCGCCGTAGTCATATACCGCGCCACTTCCTGCGCGTCATACGCGATCACCATCGCCCGCCCGCCAAGCACATACGAGGGCCGCACCAGCACCGGATACCCAATCCGCTCGCCTACAGCAAGCGCCTCTTCAACCGAAGTCGCCGTCCCGCCGCTCGGCTGCGGAATCTGCAACTCTTCCAGCAGCTTCCCAAACCGCTTCCGGTCTTCCGCCAGATCGATCGACTCCGGCGAAGTTCCAATGATCGGCACGCCAGCCTTGCGCAAACGCTGCGCCAGATTCAGCGGCGTCTGCCCGCCAAACTGCACAATCATCCCGATCTCAGCGCCCGAAGTCGCTTCATGCTCATAGATAGCCAGCACGTCTTCGAGCGTCAGCGGCTCAAAGTACAAGCGATCCGAAGTGTCGTAATCCGTCGAAACCGTCTCCGGATTGCAATTCACCATGATCGTCTCGTAGCCGTCTTCCTTCAGGGCAAACGCCGCATGGCAGCAGCAATAATCGAACTCGATTCCCTGCCCAATCCGATTCGGCCCGCTGCCCAGAATGATGATCTTGCGCGTCGCCGTCGGTGGCGCCTCATCCTCTTCGTCGTAGCTCGAATAGAAGTAGGGCGTATGCGACTCAAACTCCGCCGCGCACGTATCCACCAGCTTGAAGATCGGCCGGATACCATGCGCATAGCGCAGTTCCCTCACCTGCTGAATACCCTCATGCCCCGCCAGCTTCCACTCATTCGCAATTCGCTCATCGCTCAGCCCAAGCCGCTTGAACTTGCGCAACTGCACCGGCGTAACCGTCTCCGGCGACAGCGTGCCCACCAGTTTCTGCGCCTCGCAGATCTCGCGAATCTGATACAGGAACCACGGGTCCATCCCCGTATAACGCGCCACTTCGCGCACGCTCAATCCACGCTCAAACGCAAACCGAATGTAATTCAACCTCTCCGGTTGCGGCGTAACAAGCCGCTGCGTCAACCGCCGCGGCTCAAGCTCCTCACTGCCCGTCTTCTTTCCGGTCTCCAGCGACCGCAGCGCCTTCATCAGCGATTCCTTGAAGGTTCGCCCGATTGCCATCACTTCGCCGACGGACTTCATCTGCGGCCCCAGCGTGTCGTCCGCGCCGGGAAACTTCTCGAACTGCCACTTAGGAATCTTCGTCACAACATAATCGATCGTCGGCTCAAAGCAAGCCGGCGTCATGCGCGTAATGTCGTTGGGAATCTCATCGAGCGTGTACCCCACCGCCAGCTTCGCCGCAATCTTCGCAATCGGAAAACCCGTAGCCTTCGAAGCCAGCGCCGAAGACCGCGAAACACGCGGATTCATCTCAATCACAGTCATGCGCCCGTTCGCCGGATTCACCGCAAACTGCACATTCGACCCGCCAGTCTCGACGCCAATCTCGCGCATCACAGCAATCGCAGCATCGCGCATCTTCTGGTACTCGCGATCCGTCAGCGTCTGCGCCGGCGCAACAGTAATGGAGTCGCCGGTATGCACGCCCATCGGGTCAAAGTTCTCAATCGAGCAGATGATGATCACGTTATCCGCCAGATCACGCATCACCTCCAGCTCATATTCCTTCCAGCCCAGCACCGACTCTTCAATCAGGCACTCATGCACCGGCGAAAGGTTCAACCCATTCGACAGAATCTCAATCAGCTCTTCGCGGTTATACGCGATACCGCCGCCCGAACCGCCCAGCGTAAAGCTCGGCCGGATCAGCACCGGAAAGCCATTCTTCTGCGCAAAGTCCATACCATCGCGCAGATTGTTCACCAGCATCGACTTCGAAACTTCAAGCCCAATGCGCACCATCGCATCCTTGAAAAGCAGCCGGTCCTCTGCCTTCTTGATCGCCTCAAGCTTGGCCCCGATCATCTCGACGCCATACTTGTCGAGAATGCCCGCGTCCGACAAATCCACCGCCAGATTCAGCGCCGTCTGTCCGCCCACCGTAGGCAAAAGAGCAAACTTGCCCGAACCCGGCCCCATCATCGCGCATTCGACGCGAATGATCTCCTCGACATAAGGCACGGTCAGCGGCTCAATGTAAGTCCGATCCGCCAGCACCACCTCAAATCCGTCCTGCTTAAGCGCCTTGCAAGCCTGCGTCCCGGAATAATCAAACTCCGCCGACTGCCCAATCACAATCGGCCCCGAGCCGATCACAAGTATCTTCTGGATGTCATTTCTGCGTGGCATTCTTCTTCTGTTTTCCTTACTTCAAACTTGGTTCGCCATTATCGTTGCAGTGATGAAGCGCGGCTTTAGCAATCAAGCCTGCCGAGCCGCTCGATTGTCCTTGATCGGAAGTTGCTTGCTCGTCTTTGCTTTGAAAGGGCGCGGCTTTAGCCGCGCTGCCATGAACAGACAGAGGCTCGTTGGAATGAAGGGTACGGGCTTCAGCCCGTACATTAGCAACCGCTGCACTTGAGGGCTTTAGCCCCTCAGGGACAGCGATGCGAACATCCGATTGAAGGGTACGGGCTTCAGCCCGTACATTAGCAACTGCTGCACTTAGGGGCTTTAGCCCCTGAGGGAAATCCCCATTCGGGAAACCCATCCACTCATACAAAACAGAATCCTCAACCAGCCGAGCCTCCACAGGATTCAATCGAATGTATTCAAGATGTCTCTCCCAATCCCCACTATCGCGAATGCGATGATCGGTGAATCCCGGCTGCCATACTTCTCCATTCCATCCAAGTTCATGCTTGGCCCGAAAAGAGAATCCTCCTTTGATCAACTGCACAGACTTCTCAATTGCTTCGACCGGAGTCAACAAAACATGCAAATGATCCGGCATCACAACATAGGCATGAAGCCCATAACCACTCCCGTCATAGTGCTTGAGAACATCCACCATCAACTTGGCCCATTTCTCGACGCGAAAAAGACTTCTGCGCCCATAGGTCTGAGTCGAAACGAAATAGGAATATTCGCTACTTCGAATTTCTTCTCGACTCGGCCGCATCACACTCCCTCAGGGGCTAAAGCCCCGATCACGTTTCTACAGGATGTACGGGCTGAAGCCCGTACCCTTCTACTCCATCCAGCGATCTCTCACGCTAAACGGCGCGGCTAAAGCCGCGCCATTTGCAAAACGGAATTCAAACAATTTATCCCTTCCACTCATCCATCAAATTCCGGAAATCCCGAAACAGATAATGCGAATCATGCGGCCCCGGCGCAGCCTCCGGATGATACTGCACACTGAACAGCGGCAGCGTCTTGTGTCGCAACCCCTCCAGCGTGTTGTCATTCAGAT
>Ga0302325_10030407_pt1 | contig 11135 bp, 10 predicted proteins | sample Palsa_T0_2_FD_201948 | JGI IMG/M metagenome (GOLD analysis project Ga0302325, IMG submission 201948) | Peat permafrost microbial communities from Stordalen Mire near Abisko, Sweden - Palsa_T0_2 | ecosystem: Environmental > Terrestrial > Soil > Palsa > Peat permafrost | place: Sweden: Abisko...
TGGAAGGGAAGAAGGGTGTGGAGTGTTATAAAGATTAGGGGTGAGCGTTTGTCGGCCACGATCTTTGAGGGATAGAGCCAGATTACCTTTCCTGTTGCGTTCAAGGAAAGTTGGTCTCATTACTGTGATCAATAATCATTTCAATGAGAACATGCTGATATTTTTTTACAGGGGACCTCAGGAGTTTCAACCACCGGAATGTAGCAAACCTAGTCAAATAATAATAATTGATATTTTATTAACATTCATCAACCTCTGTGAAATACATGGTTCCGTCTCTCTATTATCGCCCTCGGCTCATTCACTTCATTCATCTCCGAAGCAGCTTCTTCTCGAGCCGGGAGCTCATACACACGCGCACCACTCTCACCAATCTCCACAGGAGGCCGATTCTTTCCTGAGTCGGCTTCATAAATCTGGGGAGAAGGAATAGCCGTATTTTCCAGTTCGGGTTTCAGCACCGCTTCTTGCTGGGAGGGAGTGTTGGCCGCTAGCTCCGCAGCATGTTTCTTTTGACGAGCGGGTTTGAGGCGATAAAGATAAAAGATCAGAACCGCCACAACAGCTACCGCTGCTCCGGCTACTGATATTCCAGCGATTGCACCTGTTGGGAGACTGTGCGAGGTTTCTGGGGTTGGAGATGTGGAGTTCGTCGAATTTGACGGGAGGATCGTGATGATGTTTTGGGAAAGTGTGCCGTCCCATTTACATTGGGAGACCGAGAAGCTACCAGCCTCGTAATCGGCAATGACGTAGGCTTCCTGAAAGAATGTCCGTCCAAGTATATAAGTGTCGTTTATAGATCGTTTCAATGGAAAGTATGGTGTTGCGGAGGATGTTAGAGGCCATGATGCGTTGAGGTCGAAAGCTGCATATGGTAAGGTTATGTTGACTGTCGTGGGAGAGGTCCCTAGTCTAAACGTGATGCTGGGATTTCGAGTTTGGAGAGCTGAATGTTGGGCATCGCTGAGTAGATAGAGCTGAGCTGTTTCATTCCAGGTCAGGCCAAATTCGTTCTCGAAGTGTGCAGGCTTCGAGAGGGAGGTATATGTATGGCAGTGTTGAATCGAGCGAAATGAGTGTGATGGGGGATGGAAGAAGAGATTGGCCAGTTCCAGTGGTAATAGCTTCTAGTTGTGTTACAAGTCCAGTGTCTACAGAGAACGGGAAAGTATAGTTGTTTTGAATAAAACGGGAAGAATCGTAACCTCCTAAGACGAGACTCCCGAAAACCTTGCTAAGCCCTACCACGACGTGATCAGCAAAAGTTCCAAAGGAAGTGGAAGTAAATGGATGGAAATTACGGTATTGATTCCCTGCCGTATAGCTCCAGCTGACACTGGGGATCAACGACTGCTCCTGTAGGCTTTGCATAAAGCTGGGAATGGGGTTGTTGAAGCTGGTGAAGTTGCTTGACCGCGGGGTCAACCCAAGTAAACCCATAAAGAAGCTCTTTGTAGCAATTCCAGCTAATGATTGATTCTTCAATGTCAAACCCCCGCTTCCAATATATCCCAATGTAATGTCATCAAAGCCATACCGTCCATTCCCCGTGTAGCCCAAAGAAGTTTCCAACGCCAAGGGATATATGTCAGACGACGCGTTAGAGAGATTCGGAGCATAAGTCGAGGAAGCATTATAATTGTAGAGCTCGCCTCTCAATTGTTCACAGTCGATAAGATCTCCTGATTGACATCCTTCGGTTGCGATTACCCATGTTTCGTATGATGCTGTCGATGCAAGGATTTTCAGGGTCTGCGGTGGGGTTCCGATCTGCAGAGCAAATGTTGACCAGGGGCCATCGTTGCCATCCCTAAGATCACGTTAACTCTGCCAGATGAGTCCCAATCAAGAGCACTCACCAACTCTCAGAGGTAGGCACGATTATAGGTGCCGGATAAGTGGATCTAGACCTGATCTGCCCCGAGGCGAAGTGGATAGTGGCCAAGAGGAGTATACTTCGGATCTTCATCCTTTGTAGCTGACCCGATTACCATCCGGAAACCCCTCCTTCAATCCTGCCGGGACGACAAATGTCGGTGACGCAGGTCCGAAGCTATTCGGAACATTTGAAATGGTAAATATGGAAGACAAAGCACTGAAAGTGCGAGCACGGCGACTTCGTGACGTTTGGATTCGAGATAGAAGGATCGACAACAGGCATGGAAAAAATATCCCGCGCAAAGTTTAACTTACGAGGAATCACCACAAGGCTGGGAGGGGTGCCAGTTATTTCACCTCAGCCCCCACAGCTGAGATGATCGCGAGATTACTGGGAAGCAGGGCTCATGCAGCTTTTGAGCTGGACAAGGAGCTCTCTGTTATCATTGGGAGGAGGAAAAGCCAAGATGCTATTTGTGGCCAGCATTCGTGGCAAGTGCCGTGCAAGTGATCGGGTTTAGCGGCGGAGGCGTTATTTTCGGCCTTTGTGGCAGAGGCTGAGCCTTTACGAGCAAGAGAATTTGGCTGGGTGTTTCGCTAGTCACCACCACTCACAGCCTATGGAACTTCCTGAGGATGCGCCAATCCTGTTATTTAACTTATTTCCCACGCAAACCAGATGCATGTGGTCGGCCACCCAAAAATGTGGCAGCTCTCAGCCCCATTACCAAGGATTCATATGACTTCGCAGTATCATAGAAAGTTCGTTCCGGATCCCAAATCGCTCTGTTTAACTGAATCGCCGGTGGCTAACAGCCCAGTCACCCAAGCAAGCCTGCATGACCACTTTCTTTGGTTGTGGATGCCTAGGAGCTGGTCCTGAAGTAGGCTTCTTCCCCATTCTCCACGTCGATCCAGAGCGACGTTTTTAACTTCATGAGTTCGTGAACCGCTCGCGATGTTGTTCTGCTATTTCCTTCTAGTTCTAAATACACTCGCTCTGCATGTTTGCGCAAATAGAAATCCCCGAGGTTAGAATCCTAGTCCCAAATTCCCAAAAGGGAGACGTACAGTTCTAATGATCCAGCAGCAGCTGTTCACTCTATAAACAATACGACGTCCGAATGTAGTACATCTGCTTCTTTACCTTTCGAATTACTCACAAAGACCTCCAGCGATGCGCCGGCACCGACACCCCCCCCTTCTGCTTGCTGTTTCGTGGTTCAAGATGTTGTGAGTGAGGAGTGGTGGGAGATATTCTCCATGAGCTCAGTGTACAGGGTGGTCAACGTCTCGCAAATCACGGCACATGTCTCGTCATGGCCAGGCACGACTACGACTTCGTATGAGACCAATGTCCAGACAACAAATGCATCATTTCCTTTTTCTATTCCGGTGGGATACAACCCGATATCTCTGTTTGGAAATCTAGCCCCACATCCTTCCGAAGTCACTCAATCGAATAATGGTACTGCATTAATAACTGGAGGTGTCACGGTGTAAGTGCCCCTATCCTACATCCCAAAGTGTACTGTACATTATTGACCGGGATTCAATATGTAGACAATCGCCCGCCGCTTTCTATGTTTATTCTACTGTCAAGGTCATTACGGCAGCGCCAATCACGGATGAGGCAGGGAATCTGGCTTGCGGAACAGCAATCGGAGGCTTTCCAAACATGAACCAGAATGCTCAAGCATACTTTGGAGAACTTGAAATTAATGACTTGTCTTTGAATTTAAGTGGGAGGATCAAGCACCGGGCTCCTGCTCAAACTGGTGTCGTCATTACTTTGGCAACGCCATTCATATACCAGCCAGAGCGTGGCAAAACTGGAGCAACCAATCCTGCAGGAGCTTGTACGGAGACACCAGGGACAGAAGATTATGGGTATGTTCCGCAAACGGTCTTGGACTTTCTAGTAGGCCATAAAGAGTATTCGTCTCAGTACTCAGGTCTCGCTTCTTGCTTACCTGCCGGGCCTTCTATTATACCTTCAGGCTGCGGAACGGCTCCAATTGTTATTACCTTTACGACGATCTTTACTTCAACGCCTCCGCCGTCGACCACCATTGTAGAATCCACCTCCTTTGTGGTATCAAACAAGACTATTACGGTGGTCAATGCTACAACAATTCTCAGTGTCACAACCATTCTCCAATCATCCACACTTACCTCGACTATACCTGGTACGACAGGAGTGACTACAAGCTTTTCTGCGTCCTTATATAATTCGCCACTCAACCGCACCACAATTGTGGCTACAAGCAGCGTGCCCGTTACCTTGTCAACTGTTGAGTCAGAATCAACAACCACTATCGTGAGCGTGGAAGAGTCAGTTTCAACTTTAACTGAAGTTTCCCCCGCCGGCGTATTAATCGTCCCGCTAAGTAGCCCAGTTGCCGCGGCTGCCACCGAAGAGGCCACACAGGCGCCAACAGTTGTTACTAGCATCGGCGCGATTACAGTCCCTGGTGGAACTGGAACTGTTATCCCGCCTAGTTATAGCATTCCTGCCGGTAACGATCTAACGCAAATGACTGTTGTCACTGCTACCCCACCAACTGTGCATCCTGATCAGATCTCTGAAGGTGGTGGTGCTGCTCAAACCCCCAATCCAGCCTCAAATCCAAACCCAATTGTCCAAGCTATCTGTCAAATCATGGGCAGCTGCCCGACAAATAGTCCAGGCAATCCTGCGAGTGTCGGAGGTTCTTCGTCCCCAGTTGGTCTGGTTATCCCGAATCCTACAACAATCCCCATTGGGGCAGCTCCAGTGGGTCTTCCAGGACAGACGACGAACATTGGTGGATCAACATTTATTGTTGTCTCTGCGCCCATAACCTTTGCTCCTTCACCAACTTCTCCACCAGATGTCATTCCAGGAGCAAGTGTTACGCTAATAAATGGAACTCCGCAAATTGTGATCCCCTCGGCTACCAATATTCCGGTAGTAAATGCTCCTCCCCAAGTTACTGGAGCCTCGACAACAATTATTAATAACACGCCCTTCTTGGTCATTACTGGCCCAACAACTTTTGCCGCCCCATCAGCCCAACCAAATGGGTTTATACCAACTTCGACTAATGTTGGGGGAACTGGATTCATTGTTATCACTTCTGCCACGAATATTCCAGTAGCAAATGCACCACCAGGCCTCACTGGAAGCTTGACAATCATCGACGGTACCCCATTCATTGCAGTCCCGGCTCCCACAAGTATCCAAGTCCAAGGAACTCCACCTGTTGGTACGACAAGCATAATCAATGGAACTCCTTTCCTGGTAATCCCAGGACCAACAAACATTCCCTTATCCAACGCCCCACTCGGCTTGCAGGGCGCAACCACAGTCATCGATGGAACCACTTTCCTTGCAGTTCCGAGTGCAACACAAATCGTAGCGCCTCCAACCTTTTCAACAACGCTTATCAATGGCACCCCATTCGTCACCATCCCATCAGCGACTACAATCCCTCTAATAAATGCACCCCCTGGCTTAACAGGTGCCTCGACGACAATAATCAGCGGAACCCCTTTCCTGATTATTCCATCATCAACCACCTTCCAACTTCCTACAGCTCCTCCAAACATTCCAGGCGCCATCACCACAGTCATTAATAACACGCCCTTCCTGATTTTCCCCTCAGCAACCGAAATACCCTTATCTCTGGCATCCGGCATCCCAGGAGCACTCACTACAATCATCAACGGGACTCCGTTCCTAGTCATTCCTAATCCGACAACTATTGCTCAACCAGGAAGACAGACTTCCTTCCCAGGCTCAGTCACTGTCATCGATGGGACAACAGAACTTGTCCTCACGGGCCCCGCCACAATCCCAGTAAATTCTGCTTTTTCTCTCTCGGGGTTTACGACAGTAATTTCTGGTGTCACAGAAGTGATTGTGAGTGGGTCAACTACAGTGCCATTGACGCCCACAGCAACATCGACACTTACTACGAGCTCTGTGTCGTCAACAAGCAGCACCCTCTCCAGTTCCCTGAGCAGTAGTAGCAGCAGCAGTACCCGCTCCAGCAGCTCGAGCAAATCATCCTCCTCCTCTACCTCTTCAACAACACCAACGTCCATACCCTCCGGTCAAACACACAAAAAGAAAGGGCTTTCCACGGGAGCAAAAGTCGGCATCGCATTCGCGGTTCTCCTTGCTCTTCTCGCAATTGCTGCGTTAATATGGTTCCTTAGGAGGAGGAGGAGACAAAACTACACTCCCGTTCCACCTATTGTTGTGACCGATGGTGATGGAGGTGGAGATGGAGATGGAGGTGGAGGTGGAGGCGGAGGTGGAGGTGGAGGTGGAGGGCATATTCCTACTCCAGTGTATCAAACGGGGACTGGTCACACGCCGGTATCGAATACAGCTTATACCCCTGTATCACAAACTGCGTATAGGCCAATTGGAGGATTGGGGTTGGTGAGATAGACAGATACTTGGAGAGCGGTGTGACGGTGTCTGGGCTCCTTTTGTAGGGAGAAGTGTATCAACAGACTGTGGAATAGATTTCGTATTGGGAAAATGGAACACGACTTTATGATTCATGGGTTGAAAGCATATTCAAATGGAAGCATAGCGACTACGCAGAGTACGAAGAAGGGCGTTGGTGGATACTAGAGGCATGAAAGCCTAGTTAATGGAGTTTTTGGCGACTTTGATTTAAATTTAAGATAGTAGGTATTGCATTCTGAGGGCGTTTTATCTAGTTTACTATAATATGTACACATTTTCTTCCGGCTGGATGTGTCTCTAGATCTAAAGCAGTCTATTTAGTATTTTTCGGGTTATAGAAAATCAAAATACAATGAATTGGCTTCGATCTTTCACGATTCTCATTTTAATGCCTCTGAAACATCAACTTCGTACAGACATTTGAAGAATCCTCAAAATGTTAGTTGGTTGAGGAAGGATCGGTTAAAGAACTAAAAAGTGGGCAGCTTACTAGAGACTACTATAAATACACTGATGGCTGCTGCGCCCCTTCCGGAGCATCTACTCTTGAAAAGGGTGGCGTGGATCACGTGATATTCATCTGACACAAAAGTATCCGAAAGGGGTTCAAAGCTGAGTCATGGTACTGCTGTATCGCTAGGGCGGGGCCCAGGTCAAGGTCGAACAACCTTACCAGTATATCTCGTAGGTTTGCTGCTATCCCGAAAAATTCACGAACTAACTATACAACCAAAAGATTAAAGCTGCATCATTCGCTCGTCAGCCTCATTACTGCCCTAATTAACATTTATACTGTTCAAGGTGGCCATTACTCAATCACTGTCAAGATTATAGTTATTATATTTAATTTGTATACAGGGAATGTGTCTGTGCTATATTTTTTGGGTACAACTATTAGAGTCTAAAAAGATAAGAGATACTTCGTGACAGAGCGTTTGCTCAGCCGAGTCATTCTGAGGGTGGAAGCAGAGCTTTGATAAGTGTTTTGTTATAAACAAAGGCGCTCTGCTAGTTTAGATTGAATTAGATTCTTTTATAAAATTGCAGTAATTTATATGGAATAGATAGGTTGCTGGCGTATATTACACTAACCATATGACTTGAGAGAGTTGCACTGGCAGACTCAGGTCTTGGCAGTGGCGTTTTTAGCGTGTAGGACTTTTTGAGCGGGTGCTTCGTACTGGTAGTTTGATAATTAAAGTGGGGCTTACACATGCACAGAGAAAGGCAGCAATCGCTCCTGCTACATCTTCATTATCACCGCTATTCCATTTAGTATTCTCTGTTCAGAAGCCTCAATCTTATCTATTGTAATGGAGGAAGTGTCGGATAGAAGAAATTCGATTTACGAGCAACTGCCCAGTCCAACACATATTCGACTCCTGAGACGACTGTCTAAAGGCGAAGAAGCTACTGCAAACTCTCCCCCTCGAGTCTACCTTGAAACCTACGACCTCCAAACAAGCCCGGACTTCACAGCATTGTCATACACATGGGGCTCTTGCGTCGATGATAGCGACTCCACCAGCCAACACAGCAGTGAGGTATTTCAGATTGAGTGTAATGGTCAGCTCCATGTCGTCACCGAGAATCTCTTCCACTTCCTGGATAGCTGCGGCCAGGATTTCCTCTGGGTCGACGCTTTGTGTATCAACCAAGAAAATCTTGATGAACGGGCTCAGCAGGTCTCCCTGATGGGGCAGATCTACGCTTCAGCAAACATCGTAATCATGTGGCTCGGAAAAGACACATCTGATCTTGAGGAATTCGTGTTCTTGCACGAAAGATTTCTACCCGAACTTGATAAGAGACTTAGGGATATCGATTTCTCGGCTCGGAGTATATGGGACTTGCCATTTCTCCAGGAGATTGGAATTGAAAGCACGGCACGGTGGCGAGAATATTGGGCTGCATATCACAAATTTTATCAACGCAGAAGGTTTTTCTACAGGGCTTGGATTGTCCAAGAATTTGCACTGAGCCGCAAGCAAGTTTTCGCTTGTGGCCCCTCCTTTGCCCTTCTGCACGTCAACCTTATGAATCGGTTATCAACGTATCTTTATATGGGCATTTGGCACGAGGAGCTCCAATACCTCGATCTTTCCCCGAACAAAGCAGAAAACCCCATGGGTATTATGCTTAGCGCAAGGGAATATCTTTTTACGGAAAGGATGGACTCGAGGGAATTTCAAGTGACAGAAGGCGGACCCGAAGGGGCCTTCCAAAAGCGAGCCTATGAATCCATGTTTGGTGCAACCACTCCTGAAGCACGATGGTTTTGCTTTCTCTTACGCCTTATTCAGTTGATTCGTCAACTGGAAGCAACAGATGCAAGAGACAAAATCTACAGCATTGTCGGACTGGCAAATCTCCATTTGCCTGAAGATCTTCCTCAACCAATTATTCCGAACTATCGCCTTCCCATGCGAGAAACATATATATCTGTCTCCGCGCAAATTATACGCTCTATTCCATATTTAGGCATTCTTTCATTGGTGCATGGCGGATCTGAACAGAGGACCAGCATCCTTCCCTCATGGGTACCCGACTACTCCAGTCCACCGGCGTGCGAGCCGCTTGACTCTATGGGAATCGAGCGCTTGATATCGCTGTCTACCAATCAGATCGAAGAACTACATCAAGGGTCAGGAGTGTTATACAATGCATCTCTTGTCAGGCCCTCGGAGTCAGCATTCCGAGAAATCCAAGGGAATAATTTGCTTATCAAGGGGGCTCGTTTCGCTAGGGTGGAAGAAGTTTCCACCTCATTCGACTTCGTCTTCCTGCCGCTGGGTCTTATCCCTATTTTAAAAGTATGCAGCAACATTAGCACCAAATACGAGGCAACCGGACAAGGTCGAGTAGAAGCGCTCTGGCGCACATTGATTGCTGACTACCACGACGATCAGCATCCTGCACCGGATATGACCGAGTCATTCCGAGACTACATAATGTGGATTCTCTGCCACTATCTCATATTCGATACTTCCGACCCAAAAGTTGCTAGGGAGACAATTAGGCAACTTCATGTTCTAGATGAACTGCAGGAGAACGACCTATCTCCAGTGCTTTTCGGGAGCTCCGAGATCTTTCAGCGTGTTGCTGCTTTACGAATCGAACTTCAACATGAGATGAGTGAGAGACTTGGGCGAAGGGAAACATTCCCTCTTATTCCTCGTGGGACAGCAGACCAGTTTGACCATGTTGTCGGTAGGAGAATGACGAGTCGATGCATCTATCGCACAACGGAGGGTTATTTGGGAGCTGGGCCCGCTTTAATGAGAGAGGGAGATGAGGTATGGCTAATCGAGGGGGCTCTAGTTCCTTTTATAATGCGCCCAGCAGGAGATACAGACGAAAGGGCTTTGACTCTGGTTGGAGAAACTTATCTGCATGGCTTCATGCATGGTGAAATGCTAACAGAGGAATTAGGAGAGAGAGCCAGGAAGATTTGCATTGTTTAGGTTATTGAGACTAGGGGACCCAAATCGGCTCCGGCAAGGACCCTTATTAGTTTGATAAGGGAGAGAAACAGATACTATCACGACATCTTGATAGGTTCAAAGAGGTGGCTGCGTTCCAAATGGCAGGCATTAGCAAGGTTTATATTTAGACAATATAGAAGCTATAACCGATTCTCAAGGGGACCGGAAGAGGATCCCTTGAGCATGATTTGGCTGACTCTTCATCATGCTCAGAACTCAGGGCTTAACTCAGGTTATAGCAGCGACTACTCGGGTCCAAAGATGGAAATGGTCTTTGGTGAGGTCAGGATTCGTTGCAGACTTATGTGGTTGTTCTCGAACTGCTGCTACGATCAGTTCTCTGTCACAACCATGTATTACGACAACTTCCAAATATATTGAAAAATGTGCATGTCTTCAGCTGCCTGGAATGCGAAACTCATTGACAGTGCTCTGGGTATGTTTGCAAAACCTCGGTGAGAGAGAAGATTCCGCCCGGATTCTGGGCCGTTTCTAACTTGTGAGGACTTCGAAACACAACAGCGGAAGACGAGATCGAAGCTCTTTGCCAAGGTGCGCCAACATTTTAAGAACATTCAGGTGGAGTCTAGTTAGATCATCATCATGCTTTGTCTCCTTCCATTCTCCTCCGCTTGGCACCTTCCTGATTTGCCGTTTCTGAAGCATCTCTCCTTTTCCGGCAGCGCGAATCACCATTTGTATTTTCCGTATGGATCCTCCCACAAGATCAGCAGGACTCGAAACAGTGCATCCATCAGTGGCCCAGCTGAGCTGAGCGCAGTTATCGCAGCGTAGGTTATGGCGCAGGATTGGACGGGGATTGACGAAGTAGCTTCCTTCAGTGGCGAGGTACTCGGTTGGTGTCCATAAGTTCTGGCATACATATTGCTGATGCGGCGGGCAAGCTGTAGTATGTTGAGCACTGTTTTGGGATCTTAGCGCAGGAGTGCTTGGGTTGGTGACGAGGGGTGGACTTTTGTTCGTAGCTTGAGAGGAAGAAATACTGGACATCACTACGTCTGTAGGAGCTACTTGGCTGATGGTTATGGCTTCTTGCTGTGGTTCAGAAAGAATCTGCGTAGTTGACAGGGAGGGGGGGCTTTCTTGAAAGGCGACGGCGTGGTTTCGATTTCTGTCTCAGCTTCTTCGTTCCCGTCGTAGCTATCCCTCGAGATCGATTGAACAGCTTCTTTAAATAGCGATTGTGATCCCTCTTTGGTTTGCATGTGTGCTTTATCCAGTTCGTTGCTTCTTGTTGCCGTTGAAAACAGCTCGTGATTCTCCGTCGAGTCCTCCCGCCCCTT
>Ga0302325_10030409_pt1 | contig 11134 bp, 9 predicted proteins | sample Palsa_T0_2_FD_201948 | JGI IMG/M metagenome (GOLD analysis project Ga0302325, IMG submission 201948) | Peat permafrost microbial communities from Stordalen Mire near Abisko, Sweden - Palsa_T0_2 | ecosystem: Environmental > Terrestrial > Soil > Palsa > Peat permafrost | place: Sweden: Abisko...
TAGCGCATCAGAATGGCACCGAGGACGCGGCGTTCATCGCCGGGATCTCGCTCCATTCGCGGCTCGAGTCGACGGTGCGCCAGTTCGCGATGGGGGCGAACGTGCCGAGAACCTGGCTCGAGGGGGCTGGGCTGGCGCTCGCGGCGCTCGGCGTGCTGGCCGGGGTCGCAATCGCCGTCCGCCGCCGCGAGGGGCGCATCCTCCTGGTGCTTACGGCCATCGCCTTCGGAGTGCCGCTAGCCATCGCCATGCTCGGGGTCGAGGACCGCTTCTACGCCCGCAACGTCGTCGCGGTGTTGCCGCTGTGCGCCGGGCTGGCCGCGCCGGCGCTGCTGCGGGCGCGAGCGGCGCCGCTGGCCGTGTATCTGGCCCTCTGCCTGCTCGCCTCCCTCTGGGTCGCGAGCAATTGGCGTTACGAGCAGGTTGACTGGCGGACGGCGATCGCGCGGATCGACTCGGTCGATTCCACCACCCCGGTCGTGAGCACCGATCCCTTGAGCGCTCCGGTGGTGCGCACCTACCTCGGCCGCGGACCGGTGGCGGGAGTGCGGAGCGACGCCCTGTGGGTGGCGATCGAGCCCGCCCGGGGGCCGCATCAGCGCGCGCTGAATCCCCAGCCGGTCCCCGCGGCCGTTGCGGCGGCCCTCGCTGCCTTCCGGCCGGTGCGCGAGCTCGACTTTCAGGGCTTCCGGCTGATCCTCGAGCGGGCGAGCGTGCCCGAGCCGGTCCTCGCGGGAAGCATGCCCGGCGCGGTCCTGTTCCCTGCTCCCGCTACAGCTCGACCGTCTGGGCCGTGACCGTCCCGGCTCGCCACGCGTCGAGCACCGCCGCGGCGATCGCAAGGTCCTGGATCGCGAGCCCCGTCGAGTCGAACAGCGTGACCGCCTCGGGCCCCGGTCGCCCCGGCGAGTCGCCCGCAAGCACGCCGCCGAGCTCGATCACGCGATCTCGTCCCACGAGCCCCGCTTCGACGGCGCCGGCGAGCTCGCCGCCATGGGAGGCCTGCTCCCACTCGTCGCAGAACAGCGCACACGACGCGACCGCGCCGAGCGTCGCCTCGGCCTTGCCGTGGCCGTCGGCACCGAGCATGTTGAGATGGAGCCCGGGATGCAGATCGCCGGCCTGCACGACGATCTCCGACCCCGGGGTCACGCAGCAGACGACGTCGCGGCGGAGCGTCTCGGATCGCCGGCCGGAGCGCCAGCCGAGCTCGGCCGCGAGCTGCTCGGCCGCGTCCGGTCGCGGGTCGTGGCAGACCCCGGGCCCGTAGCCCGCGGCCGCGAGGCAGCGGGCGGCCCAGGCGCCATGCAGGCCGCAGCCGATGATGCCGACGGTGCGGGCGTCCGAAGGGGCGAGCGCCCCTGCGGCCACCGCTGCGACAGCGCCCGTTCTCAGCGCCGTCACCGAGCGAGCGTCGAGCAGCAGCAACGGCTCGCCCGTGCCGGCGTCCGAGACGCAGATGACCCCGGTCACGGTGGGCAGTCCACGTGCGGGGTTGCCCGGGAACGACGTCACCCACTTCAGCAGCGCGAGGCCGTCGCCAAGTGCCGGCATCGCCCGGAAGTCACCGAACGGCGGGCTCTCGAGGTAAACCTTCGCCGGCATCGTCCAATCGCCCCGATGGAAGGCAAGAAACGCGGTCCGGACCCGCTCGATCGCATCCGTCGGGGAGACGGCGGCGAGCACGGCGTCGTGGCCGAGGACGGGGAGGGATGGCATTTCGGGGCGGGACGATAGCCCGCGGGCTCGTGCCATCCCCCGGCGGCCAGGGCTCTGGGGTGGCGGGCTCGGGCGTGGTGCAGGGCGCGGACGCAATTGGCCCGCGGCGGATGGCACGAACCCGGCAGCGACGGTGCGACCGACGGGCTTGCAGCTCGGGTTGATACCGGCGTCATGCCCCACGCAGGCCGACCTCGATCCCCGGAGCGCCGCTCGACGGCGGCCATTCCGGGCCCGACAGGGGGCTGTGACGACTTAACCGCGTATATGGCGGGTTAGCGAGCACGGGCCCCGGAGTTTGCGCCGGTCGGGCCGGATATTGGCGCAGATTCGCCAGAAACGCCGCGGAAGCGCTCTAGAGCAGTGACGCCCATGTCACACGGTACGCCCCACCGCGCGCCCGGTCGACCCGAACAACCTCCCTTGTGGGCCACCAAGGCCCACTCAAGACACGAAGCCGTCCTGCGAACTGAACAGCAGTTGTTCACTTCGCAGCACGCCCCATCGAGATCTGGGGCCGGAGCACGCTCGCGAGGTTTCGCGACAACCTCATGTGGCCGCTTGCTCGACCACCCTCCCTGGTCCGCAAAGTACGTGGGCCCGCCGTTAGCGCTCTGAGCGAGCGGGCGGGCCCGGATCTGGCACCATTGCGTTCGTACCCGCCCGCCGCTCGAGCCCATCCGACCCGAGCCTGGTGCCAGATGCGGGCCGTCCGGGAAGCGCCCCATGAACCGCCGCCCCAAGCTCTCGATCATCGCCCCGAACGTCTCTCCGGACGAGGCGGCGGCGGTGGTGGCCGCGGTTGAGCGCTTCATGCGCGAGAGGGCGCCGGTCCGGGCCGCGACGCCCGCGCGCCGGAATCCGTGGCAGACCGCGGCGCTGCGAGAAGGCGTGGCGCGCCGGCCGGTCGAGGCGCTGCCGTGGGACTGAGGTAGCCCCGCGAAAACCCAAATAACCGTAACCCGATAGGGTTTTGGTACATTGGTTGGCCGCAAGCACCTGCCGTCCGCTACGACAGGAAGGACCCTCGATGGAGCCAGCATCGCTTGAAAGCACCGCGACCGGTGGATCACCGGGCCGTACGGGCTCGCTCGAGAACCCCGAAGTGGTCGAGGACGTCCCTGGCTACGTGATCCCGATCCTGCGGCGCGAGTTTGACGACTTCGACACCGAGTCGACGCGCTTCCTGGGCGGCGGAATCGAGGAGACGGACTTCATCAAGTTCCGCCTCAAGCAGGGCGTCTACGGCCAGCGGCAGCCGGACGTCCAGATGATCCGCGTCAAGCTCCCGTTCGGCGGCATCACGCCGGATCAGCTCGACGCGTTCGCGGACGGGATCGAGAAATACGTGCCGCTGCGCAAGGGGCACATCACGACCCGGCAGAACATCCAGATGCATCACATTCCGCTGCCCGACGCGGCGACACTGATCCGAGAGCTCGGCGAGGCCGGGCTGTCCTCGCGCGAGGGCTGTGGCAACACGGTCCGGAACGTCACCGGCGATCCGCGCGCGGGAGTGCTGGAGGGCGAGCTGTTCGACATCACGCCCTACGCGGGCGCCTACGTGCGCTACTTCGTCCGTCATCCGACGACGCAGGCGATGCCGCGCAAGATCAAGACCGCCTTCACCGCCACCGACGAGGACAACGCGATCACTCGCATCCATGACATCTCGTTCGTCCCGCGGCTTCGCGACGGCGTCCGGGGGGTCGAGATCCGCGTCGGCGGCGGCACCTCGATCATGCCGCGGATCGCGCCGACGCTGTACGAGTTCGTCGAGCTCGACAACGGCGACTACCTCAAGGTTGCGGAGGCATGCTTCCGGATCTTCGATCGTCAGGATTGGCTGCGCGTGAACCGCGCCCGCGCCCGGATCAAGGTGCTCGTCGACAAGATCGGCATCGATGCCTTCCGCGAGCAGGTCGAGCAGGAGCTCGAGGGCGATTGGGTAAGCGAGCGCGACTTCTCGGTCGATCAGATCCTGTTCGAGTACGACGAGGAGGCGGACGCCCCTTCCAAGCCCGACAGCTACGCGACTCCCAACGGAGACGGCGGCGATTTCGCCCGCTTCCGCGAGACGAACGTGAAGCCCCAGCGCCAGCAGGGCTTCGCCACCGTCGAGGTCAAGATCACGCGCGGCGATCTCGATCCCGAGCAGCTCCGCGGCATCGGTCAGGTCATGCGCGAGCACACGGGCGGCTACGCACGCACGACCGTGCAGCAGAACCTGGTCCTGCGCTGGGTTCGCGACGAGTCCGTGTATGACGTCTGGCGGGCTCTGTCGACGCTCGGTCTCGGCGACGCGGGCGTGGACGAGGTCACCGACGTGGTCAGCTGCCCCGGCACCGACTCGTGCAAGCTCGGGATCACCAGCTCGATGGGCCTCAATCAGGCGGTTCAGGAGCGTCTGGTCCAGATGCAGCTCGACGATCAGCTGACGCGCAGGATCCACGTCAAGATCAGCGGCTGCCCGAACGGCTGCGGTCAGCACCACATCGCCAACATCGGCTTCTACGGCGCCTCGATCAAGGTTGGCGAGCACGCGATTCCGGCGTACATCCCCCACGTCGGCGGCGCGTACGAGGGCGGCGAGGTTCGCTACGGCCAGCGGCTGAAGGCGCGCCTGCCGGCGAAGCGCGTACCCGAGGCGGTCGAGCGGTGGATACGCTTCTACGAATCCGACCGCGTCGACGGCGAGGAGTTCAACACGTTCGTCGATCGCGTCGGGAGCGCCGAGTTCGAGGCGCGAGTGAAGGACCTGACGCTGCCGATGCAGTTCAACCTCGAGAACATGAACTACTTCATCGACTGGAGCCGCAAAGCCCCGTTCGAGGTGCAGCGCGGCGAAGGGGAATGCGCGGTCTAGCCGGTGAGCGTCGCGACGCCCGATCTCGAACGCGAATCGGCCCAAGCCGTGGTCGCCTATGCCGTGGAGCGATTCCACCCGCGGCTGACGATGGCCTGCTCGTTCCAGAAGGAGGAGTCGGTGCTCGTGCACATGCTGCTCGAGGTCGAGCCCGCGGTGCGCGTGTTCACGATCGACACCGGCGTGCTGTTCCCCGAGACCCTCTCCACGTGGCGCGAGTTCGAACAGCGCTTCGGGCTGAACGTAGAGGTCGTGGATGCCCGTAGCCCAGGCGAGCCCTGGACGGCGGAGCGTTGCTGCGGCGAGGCCAAGGTCGACGCGCTGGAGCGCGGCCTCGAGGGCGTAGAGGCGTGGATCACCGGGATCCGCCGCGAGCAGGCGTCCGGCAGGGCAACTGCCCGCAAGCTCGAGCGCGACGAGCGGCGCGGGATCTGGAAGGTCAACCCGCTCGCCGATTGGACCGAGAAGGATCTCTGGCGCTACGTCCACGAGCACGACCTGCCCTACCACCCGTTGCACGATCACGGGTACGCGTCGATTGGATGCGCGCCGTGCACCCAGCCGGGCGACGGCCGCGACGGCCGCTGGGCCGGTCAGGACAAGACGGAGTGCGGACTCCACGTATGAGCTACGAGCTCCCGCACCTGGAGGCGCTCGAGGCCGAGTCGATTCACATCTTCCGCGAGGTCGCCGCCGAGCTCGAGCGGCCGGTGCTGCTGTTCAGCGGCGGCAAGGACTCGATCGTGCTGCTGCGGCTGGCCGAGAAGGCGTTCCGCCCGGCCGGGTTCCCGTTCCCGATCATGCACGTCGACACCGGCCACAATTTCCCCGAGGTGATCGAGTTCCGCGACCGCCGGATCGCCGAGCTCGGAGAGCGGCTGATCGTCTCGCATGTGCAGGACTCGATCGACACCGGTCGGGCGGTCGAGGAGACCGGCCCGCGCGCGTCGCGCAACCGGCTGCAGACGGTCACGCTGCTCGACGCGATCGAGGAGCATGGCTTCGACGCGGCCTTCGGCGGCGCGCGACGCGACGAGGAGCGGGCGCGCGCGAAGGAGCGAGTGTTCTCGTTCCGCGACGACTTCGGCCAGTGGGATCCGAAGCGCCAGCGGCCCGAGCTGTGGTCGCTGTACAACGGCGCCGTCAATCGGGGCGAGCACGTGCGGGTGTTCCCGATCTCGAACTGGACCGAGCTCGACGTCTGGCGCTACATCGCGATCGAGAACCTCGAGGTGCCGTCGATCTACTTCGCCCACCGCCGCCCCGTGTTCGAGCGCGACGGGATGCTGTACGCGCACAGCCCGCACGTCGAGCTGATCGACGACGAGCGGCCGTTCGAGCTCAGCGTCCGCTACCGCACCGTCGGTGACATGACCTGCACCGGCGCCGTGCGCTCGGAGGCGAGCACGCTCGAGACCGTGGTCGCCGAGATCGCCGCGACGCGGATCACCGAGCGTGGCGAGACGCGCGCCGATGACCGGGTGACCGAGGCGGCGATGGAGGACCGCAAGCGCGAGGGGTATTTCTAGTGACTCCCGGAGTTGCCACCAACGGTCACGCCACGCGGACCCAGACGAGCGAGCTGCTGCGCTTCGCGACCGCCGGATCGGTCGACGACGGCAAGTCGACGCTGATCGGGCGGCTGCTGTTCGACTCCAAGCAGATCCTCGTCGACCAGCTCGATCACGTCGTCCAGACCTCCGAGCGGCGCGGCGACGGATACGTGAACTTCGCCCTGCTGACCGACGGCTTGCGCGCCGAGCGCGAGCAGGGAATCACGATCGACGTCGCCTACCGGTACTTCCAGACCCCGCGCCGGAAGTTCATCATCGCCGACACGCCCGGCCACGAGCAGTACACGCGGAACATGGTCACGGGTGCGTCGACCGCCGACCTCTCGGTGGTGCTGATCGACGCGCGCAAGGGCGTCAGCGAGCAGACCCGGCGCCACGTCTACATCGCCTCGCTGCTGCGGATCCCGCACCTCGCAGTCTGCATCAACAAGATGGACCTGGTGGGCTACGACGAGGCCGTGTTCGATCGGTTGGTCTACGAAGTCACAGACTGGGCGGCACGGCTCGAGATCCTCGACATCACGTTCATCCCGATCTCGGCGCTCCACGGAGACAACGTCGTCGATCGATCGTCGGCCATGCCGTGGTACGACGGGCCGCCGCTGCTGTACCACCTCGAGCACGTGTGCATCGCGCCAGACCGGAACCTGGCCGATGTCCGCTTCCCCGTCCAATGGGTGATCAGGCCGATGACGGCCGAGCATCACGACTACCGGGGCTACTCGGGTCAGGTCGCGGGTGGGATCCTCCGTCCCGGGGACGAGGTGGTGGTCCTGCCGGGCGGCCAGCGCACCCGGATCGCCGCGATCGACACCTACGACGGCGAGATCGACGCGGCGTTCCCGACCATGTCCGTGACGCTGCGGCTCGAGGACGATCTCGATGTCTCGCGCGGCGACATGATCTGCCTCGCCGACGACCCTGCCGTCGTCGCGCGCGAGTTCGAAGCGAATGTCTGCTGGATGGGCGAGCGCCCGCTGATGCCGGGGAGCCGCTACGCGATCAAGCACACGACCCGCTCCGCGCGCGCGGTCGTGGAGGCGATCGAGCACCGGATCGACGTCAACACGCTCGAGCACGAGCACACCGATCAGCTCGCCCTCAATCAGATCGGCCGCGTACGCCTGCGCGTCAGCTCGCCGATGCTCGTCGACCCTTACAGCCGCAATCGCACGACCGGCAGCTTCATCCTGATCGACGAGGCGACGAACGACACCGTCGGCGCCGGCATGGTCGTAGGGGCGACTTCAGTCGCCGGGCCGACTCCGTCGGCCTAGGGAGTTCGCCTGGCGGCGAACATCCCGCCGCCAGGCTGACCGGCCCTCGGCTACGATCGCGTCGAGCGGCTCGCGTAGCCGGTCTCGGCGACCCACGAGAGGGATCTATGCATCACCGCCGGCATTCGATGGCGACGGCCGCTGCGACTTTGTGCCTGGTCGTGCTCGCGGCGTGCGGGGGTGCCGATGCGACGGCGCAGTTCAAGAGCGGGTATGCGGCAGCTCGGGGTCCGCTGAACAGGACCTTCAACGCCGTCGTCAAGACGCTGTCCGCCGCGCGGGGGAAGAGCGCAGCGCAGATCGCCGGCACCGTCGGCGCGCTGGCCGATCGGTTCGGGAGCGAGGTGGATTCGATCCGCGCGCTGAAGCCGCCGGCCAGCGTCGCGACCGCGTTTGCCACGCTCAGGGCCAGCCTGGATCGGGTCGAGGGCGACCTGAGGCGAATCTCGCTTGCTGCGAAGGGGAAGGATCTCGCCGGCGCGGAGCTTGCGCTCGAGAATCTCGGGAGCGACTCTCGCTCTGCCTCCGAGGCTGGGGCAGTGGTAAAGCAAAAGCTCTATCCAAGCTAGGCAACACGCTAATGCACCGCCCGCTACAGTCCAGCGCGGTCGATGTTCTCGAAGGTTCTGATCGCCAACCGCGGTGAGATTGCCGTGCGGATCATTCGCGCCTGCGAGGAGCTCGGCGTCGCGACCGTCGCCGTCTACTCCGAGCTCGATCGCGACGCCCTCCACGTCAAGCGCGCGGACGAGGCGTACCTGCTCGGACCCGGGCCCGCGGCGGAGAGCTACCTGGCGATCCCGAAGCTGCTCGACGCGATCAAGCGCTCCGGTGCCGAGGCGGTCCACCCCGGCTACGGCTTCCTGGCCGAGAACGAGGCCTTCGCGAAGGCGCTCGAGAAGCGGGGGATCGTCTTCATCGGGCCGCCCTCGTCGGCGATCAAGGCGATGGGCTCGAAGACGCGAGCGCGGGAGCTGATGGCCAAGGCGGGGGTCCCGATCGTGCCCGGCACGACCAAGCCGGTCGAGACGGTCGCCGATGCGCGCAAGCTGATCGCCGACTCGATCGGCTATCCGGTGGCGGTCAAAGCGACGGGGGGTGGCGGTGGCAAGGGCTTCCGGGTCGCGCTGTCGGAGGACGAGCTCGAGGGCGCGTTCGAGGGCGCGGCGCGGGAAGGGGAGAAGTTCTTCTCGGACCCGACGGTGTATCTCGAGCGCTACCTGCCGGACCCCCGCCACGTCGAGGTGCAGGTACTCGCCGACTCCCACGGCCACGTGATCCACCTCGGTGAGCGCGACTGCTCGCTGCAGCGGCGCCACCAGAAGCTGATCGAGGAGGCGCCGGCGCCGGCCGTCGACGAGCAGCTCCGCGAGCGGATCGGGAAGATCGCCACCGACGCCGCCGCCGCCGTCGGCTACACCGGGGCGGGGACGATCGAGGGTCTGCTCCAGGACGGCGAGTACTTCTTCCTGGAGATGAACACACGGGTTCAGGTCGAGCATTGTGTGACCGAGATGGTGACCGGCGTGGACATCGTCAAGCAGGGAATACGGGTCGCCACGGGCGAGCCGCTGTCGATCACGCAGGAGGACGTCGAGCTGCGCGGCCACGCGATCGAGTGCCGCATCAACGCCGAGGACGCGAGCAAGAACTTCGCTCCCGCGCCGGGGAAGATCGGCGCCTACCGCGAGCCCGCGGGACCGGGGGTGCGCGTGGACTCCGGCGTCGGGCCCGGTGCCGAGATCTCGCCGATGTACGACCCGATGGTCGCCAAGCTGATCGTCTGGGATGTCGATCGCGAGCAGGCGACCGCGCGCATGCTCCGCGCCCTGCGCGAGTACGAGATCGAGGGCCTGAAGACGCTGCTGCCCTTCCACGAGGCAATCCTGCAGACCCCCCAGTGGGAGCGTGCCGAGACCTGTCGTGACCTGATCGAGGATCGCAAGTGGCTGCGGCAGCTCGCCATCGTGGCGCCCGAGCCTCCGGCGGCGGACGACGGCGAGGCGGGCGAGCAGCCGACCGTCGAGCAGAGCTACACGGTCGAGGTGTCCGGGCGGCGGTTCGACGTCAAGGTCATCGGCCCAGCCTTCGCCGGTGGCGGCCTTGCCGGTGGTGCCGAAGCCAACGGTGCGACCCCGGCACCGCCAGGCCGGCGGCCCCCGCGCCGGAGCGAGCGCGGCGCGTCGGGCGCGTCGGGCGCTGCGGGGGGAGACACGCTGCCGTCACCGATCCAGGGCACCGTGCTGAAGGTCGCCGTCGAGCAGGGAGCGCCGATCGAGGAGGGCGCGCTGGTGTGTGTGGTCGAGGCGATGAAGATGGAAAACGAGATCACCGCGCACAAGTCCGGCACTATCGCCGAGCTGCCGATCGCGGTCGGCGCGTCGGTCGCGTCGGGCGACACGATCGCGGTCATCAAGACCGCCGCATAGCGCCTCACCGGAGCATGGCACGAGCTCGCAAGCTGGCGGCCGCGACAGTGCTCTGCGCACTGGCCGCCGGCTGCGGTGGCTCGAGCGGGACGACCGCCGCCTTCAAGGCGAGCTACGTGAAGGCGAGCGAACCGATCGAGCGGATCGGAAATGACGTCGCGGGGGCGGTAGAGGGCGCGTCCCGTCGCAGCTTTGCCCAGGTCGCAAACGAGTTCGCCGGCCTCGCCGACCGCTTGGATACGGAGCTCATCGAGCTGGAATCCCTCAAGCCGCCGGCGAGCATCGCGCGCGCCTTCGCGACGGTCACCGCCGCCGCCAACCGGTTCGAAGACGATCTACGCGCGATCTCCTACGGGGCGAGCAAGAATGACGCCGCCGCCGCCGGCACAGCCACCAAGGCCCTGCTGGCCGACGCCGCCACGCTGAACTCGGCCGCCGCCACGATCAGGCAGAAGCTGGGGATCAGGTAGAGGCCAGCCCGCCGCGGGTTGCCGGCGGGGATCCCTTGGATCCGTTAGCGGCGACCCGCCGTGCGTTCTCGGCGTGGATTCGCTGCTGCGTTGGCGTGCGCCGGCCCGGGGGAAGCGGGGCGTCGGCGCCCTCGCGGCCGAGCGCTTCGAGATACGCGATGTCCTCTCCGATCACCACCGCCGCCCGCTCGCGGCGCAGCGGCGCCCCGTGTCCCGGGACGACGGTCTCGGATTGCTCGACCAGTGAACGTAACCGCGCCAGCGTCGCCGCGTATTCGTCGAGCGATCCGCCGTCGGAGATCACCGGGATCTCGACCGGCGAGAGATAGTCACCGCACACCAGCACGCTCGTCCATGGCAGCCAATACGCCGTGCCGTCGGCGGTGTGACCGCCGGCCGGATGGAGCTCGATCTCGTGCTCGTCGCCGAGCGAGAGCCGGCCGGGCACGGGCAGCGCCTGGAGTCTCCCGAGCCCGAGCCCGAGCGGCGCGGCCCGCTCGATGTACTGCTCCTCGTCGAATGCGCGCAGGGCCCGCTGGGCGCCGCCGGGTTCGGCCGCGAGCCGCGCCTCGGTGCTCTCGCCGCAGCCGAGCGGCGCCGCGGGAAACGCAAGCCGGCCGAGCAGGTGATCCCAGTCGGCGTGGGTCGCGAGCAGTCCCGACACAGGGAAGCCGCTCTGCTCGAGCAGGCCTGGGAGCGCGTCGAGCTCGTCGGGATCGACCGGGGAGTCGATCACGAACCCCTCGGCACCGGCTCGGACCGCCGTGCAGGTCGTCTGCCAAACCCGGCTGACGAGCAC
>Ga0302325_10030410_pt1 | contig 11134 bp, 5 predicted proteins | sample Palsa_T0_2_FD_201948 | JGI IMG/M metagenome (GOLD analysis project Ga0302325, IMG submission 201948) | Peat permafrost microbial communities from Stordalen Mire near Abisko, Sweden - Palsa_T0_2 | ecosystem: Environmental > Terrestrial > Soil > Palsa > Peat permafrost | place: Sweden: Abisko...
CGTGCTTTTCATCCGGCGCGAAACGCGATAGCCGGTGCAATAGCTTTCATTGCATAGGAAAGAACCGCCGCGGATCACCCGCTTTTTTGCGAATGGCTCGTCGGGGTCATAACTGGCGGCAGGGCCGCGGGGGTCTTTGACGCCCGGGGGCAACTCCTTGTAATAGCTGTCCTTATAGTAATCCGCGCACCACTCCCACACATTGCCTGCCATATCTACCAGTCCATAACCGTTGGGAGCGAAGCTGCCGACGGGGGCCGTATAGTAATAATGATCGGCTGCGGTATTCTTGTCCGGGAAATGGCCCTCCCAGAAATTGCCTTTGGGGGCACCATCGGTGACAGGTTCATTACCCCAGGGGTAGACTTTGTCGGTCAGCCCGCCACGGGCGGCGAATTCCCATTCAGCTTCGGTGGGAAGGCGTTTGTGCGCCCATTTGCAGTAGGCGGCGGCATCGAGCCACGAGACGTGTACGACCGGGTAATTTTCTTTTCCGTGGATATTGCTGCCCGGTCCGTGCGGGTGGCGCCAGTTGGCACCTTTCTTCCAGGCCCACCACTGTGCATAGTCGTCGAGGTCAACCGGATGATCGGGCGGGGAGAAGACCAGCGAGGCCGCTATCAACAGACTGTCGTCCGGCCGTGGCGTTCCCGGGGGCAACTGGTGTTTCAGCTCATTCCAATCCGGTGCTTTCTCGGCGGTGGTGATGTAGCCGGTGGCCTTGACGAAGGCTGCGAACTGCGCGTTGGTGACTTCGGTGCGGTCGATCCAGAAGCCGGATACGGTGACGGAGTGTTTGGGGTATTCGTCCGGCTGTGCCTGACCGTTATCTGCGCCCATGCGGAAGGGGCCACCGGGGATCCAGACCATGCCGGGGTGAGTGGATGGAGGGCGCGTCGAGGCAGGGGTGATGGGTGAGGGCGGGGTCGGCGCGGGGGACGTGGTGATGGGTGGGGTGGTCGAGGGGGACGTGGGGGTAGATGAAGGGACGGTTGCGCCGGGGGTGGGGTGGGTTGAGGGGGACGCGGGGACGGGCGGGCGGATGAGGCCGGGAAGCGCGATCGATGGGGCGGTGGTGACTGCCGAGGTGGGTGCGATGGTGGCGGCCGGGGTGATGGGCACGGCGATGGCGACGGTGGCGGTGGCGGTGACTGCCGCGGTGGCAGCGGTGGTCGCGACGGTGGCGGGTGTGGCACCGAACCGCGAAGGGATGTTTTTCTCGCAGCAGATCGCGCCTTTTTTTATCGCGGCCAGTTGCCGCGCCGTATCCGGGGGCGGAGTTGCCGGTTGGTGGGCGGCCTCATGACAGGACAGCGCTGTGACCAGCGACAGCCCCAGAAAAATTTTCTTCTTCATTTTCAGTACTTGACGGTTGAAAATTGTTTTCGGCCAGGTGGGCGTGGGACGGGGTGATGACTGCATCGTGGGTATGGGATAGAGGGGTGAGTGCATCGTGGGCGTGGGATGGGGCGAGGACTGCATCACCGACTATGGGACCGCCGCGGGACAGTTCGCTGCCGGTCTTGCGGCTCTTGAAAATAGGCCAGAGGAACTGGGCATACCACTCTTCCTGTTGATAGTGTTTGATTCCATAGCCGGACGGGTATTTCCGCGTAATGATGCCCGTACCGAAAATCACGTCCCATAGAAAGAACATATTTCCAAAATTGCCTTTGTAATGCCCGATGCCGTCGTCGTTGCTGTCGGCATGATGAGCATGGTGGGTGGCGGGAGTGGAGATCAGCCGTTCCAGCACCCAGGCAACAGGGCGCAACACCCGGTAGCGGTAAAAAGGCTTGTCCCAGGCGATGCTGCTGTGTGCCGCCAAGGTAATGAGGGATTTTACGGCGGTGACCAACAGGGCGGCTTCGCCGAGGCCGAGATAGGTCAAAGCAGCGGTGAGATAGATCTGGCTGAAAAAGACAGTGTAGATGATGTTCTGCCGCGAAGCCATCGACATCCCCATATAAGGAGCGCTATGATGCGTGCGATGAAAGCGCCAGAGCCAGGGCACCTGATGATGCAAGCGATGATACCAGTATTGTGTCAGGTCATCGGCCACCGCGATGATAAAGAAGCCCCACCAAAACGGCACCCAGGCGAATACTCCTTTCTGGTCCGGCAACAGCCAGGGCAGCGCCCTGAGGGTGAAATAGACGACAGCCGGACGGATCAGCACTTTGGAGCCTACGAAGCAAACCGCGTCCAATATCTTCTCATTTTTTGTCCAGCGCCGGTCATAGAGACCGAACAGAAATTCCGCCAGGCCGACGGCGAGGGTAATGGCGGGCAACCCCCAACTGCTGAGATTAGTCAGTACCGGTCCCAGAAAGGTCAGTACCGGTTTTGCAGGGCCATGGAGCCAGGGCCGCTGGCCGGTGATCCAGCAAGTGGCGAATAACAAGACGATCGGCGTGGCATAGAGGCCGACACTGATGAGCGAATCCCGCGTAATGGAGCGGGTGGTATCGGGTGAAAGTGAGGCAGGGTTGTCCCGCGTGATCGAGCGTGCGATGTCCGGCGAGATGGGCCGGGTGCCTATTTTTGAGGTTTTCATTTTTTACTATTTAAAAGACATGCCGGACGAGCCAGAGGCCGGCGAAATAGATCGCCAAAGGCACCCCGAAGACGAGGATACCGATGGCGATTTTTTTAATTAATAAGAGGATGTCTTGCAGCATAGATTTATTGTTTGGGTGCTGAGGCGGCGGGCGTATTGCCTGCGGGCGCCATCGTGGCGGCGGCGGGCTGGGACCCGGAATTCGTGGCCGTTACAGCTGTTCCGTGATTATGGATGCGCCGGTGAAACACGTCGTCCCAGTCGATGAAGGGATAGATATGATAACGCACTGCATCTGCATCGAACTGGGCTTTGAGGGCTGCCAGCTTCTCCGGGTATTTCTTTGCCAGATCGATCCGCTCGTTAAAGTCGGTATTGAGATCATACAGTTCCCATACATCCTTGTCGAAACCAAACTGTGCCGTATCCTTGGTGGGGATATTGATGGTGAGGTCGAGAATATCCGGGTGATGAAAGGTCTCTGCCTTCCAGCCATCTTTGTAGACGCTGCGGGCGCCGAAGATGTAGTAGTACTGCTCCCGATGATGTGAAACAGCCTTTGCATCGTGAAAGGAATAGGCCAGTGACACTCCCTGGATGCTATCCTGCTGTACGCCCCTGATGACCGGCGGTGCGGTGATGCCTACCAATTCGAGGGTAGTGGGCAGGAGGTCGATGACATGACCATATTGTGTCCGCACTTCGCCATCATGCGGCAGGGCGCGGGGGTAGAAGACAATCAGCGGGTTGCGGGTGCCGCCTTCGGAGTTGGCATCCTGTTTCCAATACTTGAATGGGGTATTGGCGGCCTGTGCCCAGCCGAGTGGATAATTCGTCTGGTGCCCTTCTGACGTGCCGATCTCGCCGATGCTGTCCAGGTTGGTCTTGACAGCCTCGACATCCTTTTGCGCCTGGGTGAAGAGGCCCTTGTTGATGACGCCGTGGAGGGTGCCTTCTTTGCTGGCGCCGTTGTCACCGATGACGACGAAGATGAGGGTATTGTCCAACTGGTGGATCTCTTTGAGGAAGTTGACCAGCCGGCCGACTTCAAAATCCGTATAGGTGAGGTAGCCGGCGTAGACCTCCATGAAGCGGGCATAGACCTTTTTCTCGTCGGCGCTGAGGCTGTTCCAGGCGGGGATGTTCGGGTTACGTTGAGGCAACTGAGCATCGGCGGGGATGATGCCCTTGCGTTTCTGACTGGTGAAGACTTTCTCACGGAAGGCGTCCCAGCCGTCGTCGAATGCATTCTTATACTGATCGCTCCAGTATTTGTCGACCTGGTGAGGGGCGTGGGTGGCACCGGGAGCGAAGTACAGGAAGAAGGGTTTGCCGGGGGCGGCCTTCTGCTGGCGGCCGATGTAATGGATCGCCTTGTCAGTGATCTGGTCGCTGAGGTGGCGGCCGTCGGGGGTCACATGGGCGTTGTCCTCGATGAGATCGGGCTCGTATTGGTCTGTCTGGCTACCCAGGAATCCGAACCAATGCTCGAAGCCTTTGCCGCTCGGCCAGCGGTCGAAGGGGCCGGCGTCGGTAGCATCCTCGTCAGGTGTCAGGCCGAATTTACCCACACCGAAAGTATTATAGCCGTTGTCGCGCAGGATCTCGGCGATTGTTCCCGCTGATGATGGAATGCGGCCGTCATACCCGGGGAAGCCTGCCGACAGTGCGATATGAGAGAATCCGCCTTCGTGTACGAAGTGGTGGTTGCGGCCTGTCAGCAGGGCGCTGCGCGTCGGTGCACAGATGCCCGCGGTGTGGAAATTCGTATAGCGAAGTCCGTTATCAGCCAGGGAGTCGAAGGTGGGGGTGCGGATGATGCCTCCAAAGGCGCTCGAGGCGCCGAAGCCTACGTCGTCCAGCAGGATCCAGATGACATTGGGTGCGCCTTGAGGGGCATGGGGGGGCGTTGCCCACCATTCTTTGGAGTCTTTGAGCGTCTTACCGACGACGCCCTGGTAGGCGGGTGGGTCGGATTGGGCCGCGGCGGGATTTGCACGGACGGCTGGGGGGGCTGATTGGGCCATGGCGGAGGCCGTCCAGAGGGCTGATGCCAGCAGCAAGGATGTAAGTCGGGAGGCGTGCGGCGCAGTTGTGGCGGCCATTGAGATGAAAAGTTTTTGGGTGTGCATATGATCGAATTTATTCAGGATGTGATGATGTTGATGTTTACCAGCCCGGATTCTGCGTCAGCAGCGGGTCCAGCTGTATTTCGGTAATGGGTATGGGGTACAGGGTATCTTGTGCGGAGGCCGCGGCATGGGCGGCGATCTTGTGCTCCGCCGCGAGGTATACATTGACGCCCTGTCGGACGAGGTCGAACCAGCGTTGCCCCTCCTGGATGAATTCCTTGCGTCGTTCGAGAAAGACCGAGTCCCGGAAATCCGACTGGTCGAGGCCCGTCGTCAGGTTGGGTACATTGGCACGGGTGCGGACGAGATTGATAGCTGTATAAGCGTCGGGGGTAGGACCACCGTTGAGTTCATTTAAGACCTCGGCGTAGAGTAACAGCGCCTCGGCATAGCGGATGACCGGGTAGTTGATGCCGCTGATGGCCTGGTCATTGAGCGGATTGATCGAATAGTCTACGAACTTATTAAAATATGGGGTATAAGGGTTATTAAATACGACTGTCTGACCTGTCGCCGCATCATATTGGGACGTATAGAAGGTCACGGCCTTGCGGGTGTCCGTGGAGGCGAAGAGCTGGGAGACGCTGCTATCCGAGGGAATATCTATCGGGTAGGTGCCGGTGTTGAAAGATTCGAAGCTTTCGCTGAGGAATTGGGTCGTATTCGCCTCGCCTCCGTTGGTAGCGTACTGCACGCTGAAGATGTGTTCGATCCCATTTTTGTTTGACTTTTGGAAGGCCTGGATGTAGTTAGGGAAAAGCCCATAGCCATAATTCCCTGTGGCCCCGGCGAAGGTTCCGGCTGTCAGTACCTGTAGCAGTTGTGTTTGCGCATCTGTCCAGTCCTTGCGGGTGACATAGACCTTTGCGAGCAAGGTGCGGGCGGCCCCGCTGGTGGCGCGGCCGATGTCGGAACCGGTATAGGAGGCCGGGAGGTTGGTAGCATCGGTGAGGTCAGCGATGATCTGAGCGTAGACGCTGTCCGTCGAGGTGCGTGAGACCTGCAGACTTGTGATGTCTACACTGGACGGGTTGTGCAGGACCAGCGGTACTGCGCCGAAGAGCCGCACGAGGTTGAAGTATAACAACGCCCGGATGAACTTAGCCTCGTTGACCAGCCGGGCCTGCAAGCCGGAAGTGGTGAACTGCGAGGCGGCAATCAACGGAATCTCGTCGATGGCGATGTCGGCGCGATTGATGCCAAAATAGTGCTGTTGCCAGTTCTTGAGGATGCGGCCATTGGAGGATACATACGTGACCGTGCTGAGGGCGCGGACGTCCGGGTTGGTATTGCTGGGGCTGAAGTTTTGGTTATCGCTGGCATTGTCCGTCATGAGGTTAAGCTGGCGGCCATACATGGGAAAGTCGGCGGCGGGGTCACTGTTCAGTGTGTTGTAGATGGCATTGACCGCCGCCACAGCGTCGGACGACGTTTTATAGAACTGCCCGGTGGTGATGATAGAGCCGGGGTTTTCCTGGAGCTTGTTGCAACTCAGGAAGAGGAGCGCCGGTAGAATGAGCAACGCCGCCGGCAAAACGAGATGGTGCGTCTTCAAAAGAAAATATCGTGTTTTCATGATCAAATGAATTAGAAGGTGATGTTTAAGCCGCCCAGGAAAGTCCGGAAGGCCGGGTAGATGCCGTAATCGATGCCTGTTTTGGTGTTATCCGTGTCGAAATAATTTGCCTCGGGATCATAGCCATGGTAGTGGGTGATCGTGACCCAGTTCTGTGCCGCTACATAGATCCGTAGTTGTTTTGCGTGGATGCCTGCGACGGTACGCCGGGAAAAGGTGTAGCCCAGCGAGAGGTTCTTGAGCCGCGCGTAGGAGGCGTTCTCCACATACCGGTCGATGATTTGCGGTACGGGGGAGTTGGTTGCACGGGGTATGGTGCCGTCGGGGTTGGTGGTGCTCCAGCGGTTGAGGAGGGTGGCAGAGGCGTTGAGGGCAAGAGTGGGCTTTTCTAATTGTTGCTGTAATTGATTGAACAGTTTGTTGCCGTACGAGCCCTGGATGAGGAAAGACAGGTCGAAGTCCCGGTACGTGAATGTATTGGTAAACCCGAAGGTAAACGTGGGCTGAGAGCTGCCCAGGTTGTGTTTGTCCGCTGTGGTGACGCTGGTATGGCCGTCGAGGGCGACATAGCGCTGGTCGCCAACTTTCTGGGGTACGCCGGTGAGGAGGGGTACACCCTTTGCCAGGTCGGCGGCTGTCAGCAGCCCATCGGTGGAATAACCCCAGAAGGTGCCCACGGGCCGGCCTACCTGTACGATGACCGGTGATTGCTGGCCGGTAGGTGCTACGGGATAGTAGTAGCTGATGCCGGGGCCCAGATTGAGGATCTTGTTGCGGTTGGCGGCCCAGGTGAGGTTTGACTTCCAGGTGAAGTAACGGCCGCGGATATTGTCCGTATTGAGGGCCCACTCGATGCCTTTGTTCTGGACGCTGCCTACATTTTCGAGGGCGGTGGTGTAGCCGGAATATTCAGGCAGGGGTACGTTCAAGAGGAGATCGGTGGTCTTCTTATAATACGCATCGAAGACAAGATTAATACGGTTGCTGAGGAATCCCAGGTCAAAGCCGGCGTCGTATTGAGTGGTCGTCTCCCATTTGAGGTTCGGGTTGGCGAGTTGGGAGGGGGCGAGCCCGGTAACCAGGGTGGAAGAACTGCCGAAGTAGTAATTCGTAGCCGACAGGGACGCGAGCGAACTATAGGGTGGTACGCCTGAGTTACCCGTCTGGCCAATGGAAGCCCGGAGTTTGAGGTTGCTGACGGCGGTGGTCAGGTCGTGGAAGAAACCTTCCTGGCTGGCATTCCATGAGATGCCGAGGCTTGGGAAATAGCCCCATTTGTGATCGGCCCCCAGTACCGACGATCCGTCTGCCCGGATAGAGGCGGTGACGTTATATTTATGCAGGTAGGAGTAGGTGATGCGGCCCAGATAGGAGTTGATGACGCTGTGGTGTGCGCTGCTGGAAGGCAGCAGGGCCGTGGCGCCGGAGCTCAGGTCATTATAGGTAGTAAGGTTATTGGGAAAGTTTTCTGCCGTGGCTACTGCCTCCTGATCGTTCCCGACCTGGGTCGTGTAGCCAGCCAGTACGTTGATGAAGTGGGCATTATTGAATGTCGGCGTCCAGGTCAGTGTGTTCTCGTTGAGCCAGGTTGTGGCGGCGACTGTGCCGACGCTGGCGTAGCCATTCACAGCATAGCCGTTGGCGGTAGTCGATGGTTCGTACAGGTTCTGTTTGGTACCGATCTGGTCGACACCTGCGCTGACTTTGAGGGTAAGATCGCGGATCAGTTTGTATTCCGCCGAGAAGTTGCCCAGGAGCCGGTTGAGGTTGCTTTGGTTAGTGGTCTGGATGATATCCTGCAGCGGATTGGTGGGAGTGGTCAGGTAGGGGTTATCGATATTAAAGCTGCCGTTGGCATTTTTAATCGGCACGACGGGTACCGTCTGCAGCAGGGTAGACCAGGCGTTGCCGATGGCCACGGCGCCGTAGCCCGTGCCGGTGAGCTGGGTTTGCTGTGAATGGCTGTCGAAGACGTTGAGGTTGATACGGAAGGCGTCGTTGAGGTTCCGTTCGTAGTTCACCCGGCCGGAATAGCGTTGGAAGCCTGTGTTATAGAGGATGCCGTCCTGGTCGAAATAGTTGCCGGAGACCAGGTATTTGCTTTTGTCGTCCCCGCCGGAGATTGATAGTTCGTGGTTTTGTACGGGGGCTTTGCGGATGCCGGCGCTTTGCCAGTCCGAACCTTTGCCCAGGGCGGTGAGGGCCGAGTCGCTGTAGGTATTGGCTACGCCGTCGCTGAGATTGATGTCGTTAACCAGCGCGCCCCATTGAGAGGCGTCGAGCAGGGGAAGTTTTTTGGTCACCGATTGTGAGCCATAGTAACCCGAGTAGTTGACTTCATCCGTGCCTTTCTTACCCCTGCGGGTAGTGATGATGACCACGCCGTTGGCGCCGTGGGAGCCATAGATGGCGGTGGCGGATGCGTCCTTGAGGATTTCGATCGACTCGATATCGCTGGGGTTGATGGTGGTGAGGGCGTTGAGGCTGGCGCCGGTGGTGGCGCCCGAGTTGGTGAAGTTGTTATTATTAGAGACAATGAAGCCGTCGATGACGTACAGGGGATCGTTGCTGAAAGAGATCGAGTTGCCACCGCGGATGCGGATGCTGGCGGTGCTGCCGGGCTGGCTGCTGCTCTGGGTGACCGCTACGCCCGACACGGAACCCTGCAGGAGGTTGTCGAAGCTGACTTCGGGCTGGCCCAGGGCTGTTTTGTTGACTGCTGCTACCGCGCCTGTCACGTCGCTACGGCGCTGGGTGCCATAGCCGACGACGACGACATCATTCAATTGGGCGTTGACGCCTTGTAATTTAAGTTCTGCATGGTCATAGTTGTCGACCTCTATTTCTTTGGCCTTGTAACCCACATAGGTAACGATATAGGTCACGGGTACACGTTGTCCGGTGATGAATTTGAATTCACCGTTGTTGTCCGACAGTACTTCGTGGGTAGTGCCTTTGATGTGGATGACGGCGCCGGGTAGCGGGTCCCCCGTCTTTTCGTCGGTGACGCGGCCGACGAGCTCGACATTTTTTGTCTGGGCATAAGCCACGTTGAGCAATAGTAATGGTAAAATGATGGCGATCGCCAGGGGCAAAAGCCTTTGGTGTTGGGACATGATGATTGAGATTAATTGTGTATTACAAGGAAGCCCGAAGGTGGTTGATACGGGCGGTGGGAGAGTTTAACAGAAGCGACAACAACAACAGCAAATCTTTGGATGCATAAGTTATAGTTTATGGTATAATGCGGGACAAAGATGTTAAAATTTTATTAGTCTACCAAATTAGTAGGGAATATTTTTTTGACAGGTGATCTATTCCAGTAGCCTGAAGAGTATCCGCAGGCTATTCTGCGATGGGTCTGTGAGGGTAAGTTGCAGGACATTTTCTATTTGGTTGTTGGCGTTGAGGCGTCCTGCGGTGAAGAGGAGTTGGTCCAGGGCGTGGCCGGCGATGGCTGCCATGTTTTTGAGGTTTATGCGGAGGGAGAGGGGGGCATCGGTGGTGGATGGATCGGTTGAGCGGGGGGCATCTGCGCGCGGGTCGGGGGGCCACCAGTTGAGGGCGTGTTGGCGGTCGGGTGCGATGATCAGGCAGTTGTCTTTTACCAGCCAGGCCGGGATGTGGCGGCCGACGATGGTGTGGATGTTGCCGTAGCCGGAGTCTTGTGCGTCGGGGGAGGCGGTTAGCCATTTCAGCCGGCCCATCCATTGCCAGAAGGCCGTCAGGTCTTGCAGGGGGATGGCGGCATAGAGGGAGGGGCGGTCAGGGGTAGTGTGGGGAGGGGAGGCGGTGAGGATGTTGTGCGGTGTGTGGTCGGGGAGGACAGAAATGGAATCCGGGGTGGTGACGGCGAGGGTGAGGTCTCCCTGGAAGGCGTGAACGAAGTTTTCGAGTGACAGGCCTTTGTCGAAGAGGCGGGCTTCTGTTTGGCCGCGGGCGTGGAGGCTGTCGAGGAGGTCGCCGATGGCGCGGGGGTTGATGTGGAGGTGGAGGAGGGCGAGGGAGGCGGGTGAGGATGAGTCAGGGGCGACGGGAACGGTGCTGCGATCTGATGCGGAGGCCTGGGGCGATCCGGCGTGAGGATGGGCGATCAGCCGGGCCCAGGTATCGGGGACGCCGGGAGGCAAAGGGGTAATGCTTTTGACCGTGACCTGGCCTTTCTCGAAGCGAAGGGTGGTGAGCACATGGATCTTTTCGCCGTCTGCCAAGGCTAGCCGGGGGTAGTCGGGGTTTTTGTCCAGCCTGAGCAGGAATTGCAGCAGCAAGGAGGATATTTTGCCGGGTACTGTCCAGGCGTCGATGTCGGCGTCGTCGGTAAAGCCTTGCAGGAACAAGGGATCGAGGATGCGGACCGTGTCGGGATAGCCTTTGAGCATGGTCAGGCTCTGGCGGATGGCCAGGGTAGTATGATGCGAGTGGGATTGGGCGGGGTTCACGGGAGTAATAAACGAAAGGATAAGGATAGATTTATTCCAGGCGGCGCCCATGCCGTTACGGCCGGCACTGGACATGCTGTCGAGGCTGCTGATGTGGATGCCGGGTTCGAGATCGCGGAGGAAGGCGGTGAAGCGGTTGGAGTCGACGAGGTGGAGGAGCAGGCTGCTCGTGTGGAGGATATCGGGTGACGGGCTGGGGGTGCGAGTCGGGTCGATGCTAAGGCCGGGGGTCGTGAAGCGGGTGGCGGGGGCGGTTATATCTGTCCAGAAAATGTCTTTGCCCGGGTCGACGCCGGCACGAAAAGGTTCCTTCAGGATGGCTGCCAGTTCACGGGCGCTGGTATTCTGTTGGGGGAAGGGAATGCGGTCTGCCAGTTCCTGCCAGCCGAGCTTGCCGGTGATGACGGGCAGATTGAACCGGTAGATG
>Ga0302325_10030411_pt1 | contig 11134 bp, 10 predicted proteins | sample Palsa_T0_2_FD_201948 | JGI IMG/M metagenome (GOLD analysis project Ga0302325, IMG submission 201948) | Peat permafrost microbial communities from Stordalen Mire near Abisko, Sweden - Palsa_T0_2 | ecosystem: Environmental > Terrestrial > Soil > Palsa > Peat permafrost | place: Sweden: Abisko...
CGGCCAGTTTGCGGATCGCCTTGACCCGAAGAAGCTCAGACAGAATCGTGGCAACGCGCGACCGCTCGCCGCTGTACTGGTCGACAAGTCCTGCGAAAGAACCCTTTCCGCCTCTAGGCTGAAGAGTACGTGGTCGCCCTGCCGAATCCTGAAAAGCGGGGTCATTCCACCAACCGGACAGGACTCGTTCCGCGCGCTGCCGGCCTCGGCGATACGGATTCTCTAACTGATCGCCCGACAGTATATTCGCCACTTCGGCGCGCGTAAGCCCGGTGACAACAGCAATGCGCGAGGCATTTGCTCGCTGACTTTCGCCATGAGATTCGAGCCCTTGCTCCCTCGCCGCGCGAACGTACGCCACCTTCACTAACGACATCAGGTCGCCGACACCCATGCCCGCCTGCAGCAGCCATTTAACGAGCGGGTCTAGGATGCGCAGCACAGCTAATCGCACTGCAAGCTTGACGGATTCGCTCATTGACCGCCCTCTAAAGTCTGCGGGGGTACACCAGAATCAGGCCAAAAAAAACGCTAACTGAAACAAGGCGAGCAGAGATATTGCGATTTTCGACGGCAAACTGCGGTTGCGGCTTCTCTGCAGGCGTGCTACTTATTCTACAACTGATGTAAGAAATAATACAGACGCGTGGGACGAAAATGCCCCTTTCAACTGACGACTCCCCGGCCGAGGCTTCGGCTTCTGATATGCACAAGGGTAACCTTGGGTCAGCACCAGCGCGTTCGGAAGTCGCAGATTTATCATCGATTTACGAGGTCAACCGAAAATGCATCGAGGAACTCGTAAGACTTAGCCGCCGAAGTGGGGCTGCGGCTTGGCCGTTTGTAGCGTCCTTAAGGGACATCTTGTCTCCAATGAGCCCGGCAATGGAGTTGCGCGCCGCACGGCTCGGAATCCTTTTAGTAGATCTTCGGTTTATGAGCAGGGATTGGTGGCAGATGCAGGGATCTGCTTGTGCACGATCGCGCCGTCCAACATCCTCACGCGGTGGGTGGTCATCGGCGACGGCGACGCAGCTCACGCGGCTTACCCTGGTGACGGCCTGGCACACTCTCCGCGCGAACTCCTACGCCGCATGCCTTTTTGGAATGACACGAGACGTCGCGGAGCTGATAAGCGCCCTGTCACTCACCAGGATTGAATTCCTCGTCAGACAGGTGCATCGGCACCTTAGGCCCCGTTGGGAAGATCAGCCCACTATCTGGCGCCACCTACTTCTGGCCGCTCAAACCGAGGACATGCGCTCCCAAAGAGCACTTTGCCTCAGAAGTCTTCAGCTTCTGGCGGGCAATACGTTATGTGCTCAGAATTCAACGTCTCCGGGTCCGCGCCCGCAGCGGGTCGGATCGCGGGGAGCATCAAATGCAGTCGTGTCGGACCATGCATGCGCACATAACCTCCCCTGATGTCCGGCGACTGGATATCCCCCCCACCTCGGAGCTGTTTTCTAAGGAAGCGCTCGCTGAGCGGCATCCCAATTTATTAACCTTCGCCAGGGTTCAATGGGCACTGCGAAACCGCGCCAGAAACGGTCTTTCGTCTGTTGTGTACGAATCAAAGTCGGGACAGCTTCTAATTCATGAGCCCGAATTTCTTCGCTGGTATCTCGGATTGACAGGTCGGTCAAAGCCTCGCGCGTCCCGCGTTCGGCGTCGTAGTACGGGTCCTCAGTCGTAGTCGGGCTGCCGGTGCGGCCATTGAATCTCAGCATCTGCAACATTTATTGCGATGCGCCCAGCGGCTCTCACAAGAAGTCGAGTACGCGGCGCCCTAGAGTCTTCCATCCAAAGACGCCGCATTCTTAGGATGGTGGCAGAGGCAGGAGCGAGAGAATTGTCTGCACGATGTGCGCTTCCGATACACGCGACTTGACGAGCCCGGCGAAGACTCGCGCCTGTACGGCACGCGAGACTTCGGTCGTGGGTAGAATCGACTGCCAAGGGATGGCCGCCGAGTGCGGGCAGCTGAAGCAAGCTGAGTCCGTGGCCATCGGCAACCCCCCAATCCGTGACCAGCACGCAGAAACGTTTTTCGCTCTATAGGTTCTCGGCTGCTTCTAAGGTACAGGCGGTTACTACTTCGGCCCTCCCGGCAAGTGCTGTCTTTATGACGTTACCCAAATCCTTGTCGTCACCCACACAGAGTGTGCGGGGAAGAACCTCGGTTTGCAGGCCCTGGCGGATCGGTGGCGAGAGTCGGCTCCTAAGTGCGGGCGGCATCAGCGAGCGCGGCTAAATGCGGCACCCGAAGCGTTTGATCTGCCCGTGGCAGTTCGAAATAGAAGGTCGTGCCTTGGCCTGTGATGGTGCTGAACCCAATCGTGCCACCCATCGCTTCCACCAGCTGGCGCATGATACTCAGTCCCAAACCCGTGCCCTCGAAGTGACGCGATGTCGAAGAATCCGCCTCAGCGAATTTATCAAAGACACGCACGCGAAATTCCTCGGGAATTCCGCTGCCCCATCTTCTGCCTCAACGCGCACGCGTGTGCCACAGACACTCGCGCGCACGCCGACCTCGGCGCCACGCGCGGAAAACTTGGCGGCATTCGACTTGCCCCCCGGGCCCTATTGTATGGCGGCCCCGTGAGCCTTCATGAATTCGTCCAGCACTGGCATCAAGATGCTGGCGACTCTATCTGACCCGCGTCAACCAACGACGCATAGAGGAGCTCATGTGCGTCATCTAACGTACCTGCGGAATGCCCTAATACGAGGGCGGCAATTTCTATCGCTACAAAACTTGGGTTTACAGGTTTACCGTAATGTACCTCAATCATTTTCTGAGCCAGCGTTTCCATGCTATATGCGTCCTCCAACGATCGACGATCTTAAAGCTGCTGGGTCAATGTTGTATGTGCGGTAACCAACCTAGCACCGCTTACCTATGCGTCATGACCGCGTGAGTTGCCATAAATTGCTCGAGCTATACGTCCAATATGCATCGCTGATCGGTGGATCAAGGCCGTCCACAGGCTCACTCCGAAGCGGTACCGCCGCCTCACGGCTTGCCGATGGCCGCTCTGGGCCGCATTACTGCGGCTGCCATCGCTCTGCTATTCGATTCGCTCAATGGCGTCTTAGGAAGGTCTGAAGAACTGGCGATGGAGACGAGCGCGCAAGGATTTGGGGTAGAGCGGCCACCGTACGATATTCCGTCGCCGGTTCGGCGCTTTAGCTTCAAAACGCGGTTCTGGGGCATCTCGCGATTGCGGGCCTGCGAAAACTCGCTCGCGAATGGAAGATCCATAAGCGGCTGAACAGAAATTCCGCAATTCAAGGCGTTTCCTAGCGCTGACAAGAGTGCTCTTGCGCTGCGGCAGCCGAGCGCAGACTGTTGTCTGCAGATGCGCCGGCACCTGTCGATCGCTGGCAAACCCTCCGAGAGACCTGGCCTTTCCCCCTGTTCACGTCGCGTGCGCAGACTTTTCCAGTCCGACCAAGTGTGCGCCGACGGAAGTTGCTCGGCCCGATCGGCGATATCGCAAAAGTGGACCCATCTTCTTCGACAACATACGGTGATCTCGTGCAGCTTACGATAGCAAGTTGCGAATCGACCAAATCGACGCCCCCAATTCCTTGGAAAGCTTCATACTGCCGGCGCTTCGTAGAAGAGCTTTCAAAACGCGAGGGCTGGACTATTGACCGGTTCGGTTTCTGAGCCACGCTTCAGCGTCGTCGGGTACGAGCGCGAGGCTGATATGGTAGCCCTGCAAGTATTCAATGCCGGTTGAGCTCGCCCGCGATTCCATTGCTTGCGTTTCAATCTGCGTTGCAACGATCGGAATCTTCATTACGGCGCCAATTGAATGGATAATTGCGACCATCGCGTCGTTCCGAGTACTATCTTTACCGCTTTGAAAGTACCGCCCAGTGATCTTCAATTGATTTATTTTCACATCAACGATTTGATTCAGAGCCACTAGACCCTGCCCGAAGTGATCTATATTTGTCAGGATTCCGAGCTGCGATAGCGCCGCGATTTTCTCGGCCGTTCGCTGAAAATCGGACTGCAGCGCTGTTTCATCCAGATCAAAACGCAGCCATTCGAGGCTAATATCCAATTCCCTCGACAGCAAGTTACACAGCCCGACGAGGTCGAGACTGAGAAACTGCCTCGCCGAGAGATTTACGCTGACAGGAACGAGCGGGAGGCCTTTGCGCAACCACAGTTTCCCTTGCGCCAACGATCGGCGGATGGTCCATTCGCCAAATTGCGTCGCCAAGTGGTATTGCTCTATGAGCGGCAGAAACTCTCGTGCCATTAATTCGCCCTTCGTGGGATGCTGCCAACGGGCAAACGCTTCAAATGATTGCAAGGTTTTGGTTTTAGAACTGACGATGGGTTGGTAGGCGAGCCACAATCGGTCATCACGCATGGCATCGATGAGATCCTGGCGCACAGAGACTTTCTGTTCTTTGTCCGACACCATGTTATTCGCGTACGATTTGTACGTGTTTCGGCCGGCGAGTTTCGCTTGATACATTGCAAGATCGGCATCTTCTAACAATTCGTCATATTCAATCGCGTGACTCGGGCACATTGAGACACCGATGCTCACGCCAATCTCAATGCTCTGCCCTTGAATCGCGAACGGTCTACGGATTTCTTTGAGAATCCGCTCTGCCGTTTGGTCCGCATCCTGAGCCCTCCGCAGATCCAGCTGCACAATGGCAAATTCGTCTCCTCCCAATCGTGCTACGACATCGCTCGAGCGCATCAAGCTCGTTAGCCGCCTGCCGACCTCAATAAGCAATTCGTCGCCCGCCCCATGGCCCAAGGTGTCGTTCACCGGTTTAAATTTGTCAAGATCCAAGACAAAAACCGCCGAGAGCGTTTCATCCTTAATTGCGAGCCTGATCGCATTTTCAATCGCCCTCTCAAACATGAGTCGGTTGGCAAGCCCCGTCAACGGATCGTGCAGGGCCATGGTTTCCAGATGAGCCTTTTCGATGTGCTCGATCAATAGTTCCCGCAGTCTCGCAGCGGATTCGATCTCTGCCTGACTCCACAGCTCAGACGAGCCTCTAACGTGCTCGGTCCAGGCCTGGAAAGAGGCACGGGGAGTTAAGTCGGGAACGCCGTCTCCGATGACCGTAGTGTTTTGTGGCTTGCCCGCCCAATTGACCGTTTCGATTTGTTCGGGGCGCGTCAACAGCAAAAAATCCAGAGCCCCCAATGGAATATATAAAAGACCGCTCGCAAACCGGACCAAGGCCGGATATTTCTCGAGCGCTGGATTGATGGTCGTGGTTGCTGATATTTCGCCACGATCATAGTTCTCCACCCAGTTTTGCAAGGCACTGAGGCTGATCTCGTCAGGAACGTGGCCCCCATGAAAATGCTGGTCGTCCAAGCGTGCCAAAATACCTTGGGCCCTAAAGGCCTCCCGTATCTGTGTTAGCTGCGAAATAATCGCGCGCTTGCTACTTTCCTGGGATCGCAGAGCGCCCAGAATTTCCGCTAATGCTTCCCGGAAATGGGCACGTTCCTTTTCTAGCTGCATGGCGCACATATCGGTCATGTGAATGGCGGTTGTGCGGGCCAATTCCTCGCACAGCTGTCGTTGGGTCAACGACAGGGCTTTCGGTGTCAGATGGTGGCATGCGACGAGCCCCCAAAGCCGTCCGGCGACCACGATCGAGACACTGAACGATGCTTCGACCCCGATGTTTTTCAGATATTGGATGTGCACGGGATGAACGGCGCGTAACTGCGAGAACGACAAATCAACAGGCTCCGAATCCGGCGTTCGGACAATGGGGACAGATTCAGAGCGGATATCCGCAATAATCCTTTGCCAGTTAACTAAGTACAAGCGGCGGGCGCTTGCCGGCACGTCCGTCGCCGGGAACCTCAAACCCAGAAATCCTTGCACACCCGGAGTCAACGCTTCTGCAATCACCTCGCCGTGCCAATCGGGTAGAAACCTGTAAAGCATCACACGGTCGAACTGAGAAATGCCGGCAACACTTTTCATCAACAGCTTGCTCGCGCTTTCCGGACTGTCCGTATCGCCCAATGCCTGCAGGTAGGTTACTCGATCTGCGAACCCGAAATGATGCGGGTCCGACTGATTGGTCTCGAATTCAATTAGTGTAATGTTGCCTACTGAGTGATTGGCCATTAGCACCGTCTGGCCATTCAGCTTTGACTTTTGGATTTGGGGCATGTGTAGCCCCGACGAACCGTCGGGCTTAAACAAGGTGGATACCTGGTCCGGGCGAAACAGCAGGCTCCACTTCTGACCCAGGAGGTCCTCGGATCGCTTGCCTGTAAAATCTCGAACATTGGCAGAGCAGGCGCAAATCAACTGTGTGCGTCTATCGATTGCGATGAGTCCACCGAAGGATTGCACGCTATTAACGAGGTGAAGTTCCGCCGCTTTGCAATCACCAAAGGGCGCGCTAGACATCGTTTTCCCCGCTTCCCCTAATCGAGGCGAAACAACTACTGAAGGTATAAAACGCGATATGCGCTCCGTCCAGCAATTGTTGTTTGGCATCACCTTTGGGGGCGCTTTGGGCAAGGTGGTCGCAGAGGACAGTCCACTCTTGCGCCAGTCGAAGCTGGAGCTCCCAAAACGCAAAGGCACGTGGCACGAGCTGCGGCAAGTGCTTTAGTAGCTGTGAAGCAATGATCTTGCTTCCCTGCGTAGCACCCTCTAGTACATATCGCGAGCCCCAGTACTGCCATTCGGTGCGTATCCGGCATCGCTTTTTATCTAAGGCCTGTACACCGCGCGGAATGCGCGTCCATTGATCTAACGCATCCAGATCATGTATGAGCGCAGGCAGCCGAGGCGTATATGCCGGCACTTGACCCAAGCCAAGCGTCATCTCCAATGACCCGTGATCACCTTCAAGAGATTCGTAGGCTAACGCGTATGCGTTAAGCGTCCGACAGTAATCGGACAGGCTTAACGCGGGTTTCAGTAAGGCACTGAGTGCAGGCGAACTATCGAGTTTGTGGTGCAGTGGTGCCGTGTACCGTTTTAGCAACTGCCGCACGGAAAGGTGTGTGTCTGAGATCGCCAATCCCATCGTTTGCATGGTTCCTAACATTTCATGCCGTTGAGGCCGTAACCATGCGTATCTCGCGGAGCATTCGGAGACATGCGGATTTGCATCGCGATAGGCCTGTGGCGTTAAACGCGGAACAACCGCGCTAGCTTCGCCGCAGAAGGCGAGAGCCTTTGTGTTTCTCAAAGCGGCTTGTCACTCGTTCCTCTAATGGCCCGCCAAGGCAACATGAAGTAGGCGGTCGCCGGCACAGCGCAGAAGAAACGGACTTAGATGCCGATGATTGCTACGTTTCCGTAACGGCAAGGTTCCGCTTGATTGTGGGGGGCTGTATGTACGATCGCGCGCATAAGCCACCTTGCACTAACGTAGGTGTGAACTGGGTCTCACAGCGTGCTAGTTAGTGCTTGACGCCTAACTGCTTCTCCTATCTGAACCGCCTTAGGTCGAACGCAAGCTACTCCGGCGCGTCTCGCGATGCTTGACTTAATGCACTGGGCGGCGGATGAAGTGTGATAACACGCCGCAGCACATCGTCAAATCTCTGCACGCGAATCGCGTTTAAAGGATTAATTTCAAGAACATGTTCCACGACTCCAATGCATCGAGGTCGATATTAGTCGGCAAGAAAGTGCTTCCGTCCTTCCTGTTCGTAAGGCTCAGCACGTTACGAGTCCGATCCCGGCAGCGCAATCTCCCGCGACAATCTTATGCATCCCAATTCGGCAGAATCAGGTTTCAGCACTCCGGTTCTCGCGCATGCCTATTTTGTCAGTATTCATTCGCCATGAACGCTTCGCAGAGGCGCTCGTTCGGGGTGGGCCAAACCGCTATGTCGTGCTCGCGCGAGGGGTCGTCGAGCGTGATCTGACGAGCCGAAGTTAAACGCCGTGCACGCGCCGATGCTCGCGCTTTGCGGCGTTGTAGCCGATGCGTGCCGGATGGTGGGCGATCCCGATCGCAAGGGACAAATCCCACCGGCCCTTCGGTGCGTCGCCGCCGACGGGTGCGCGCTCAAATCACTGTATCGGATCAGTCGTCGTACGCGCAGGCCAAGAGGCGGTCGGTCTCCCTCTTCACCACGCCATAACACTCGCAGGAAAGGGATTCCAGGTGCGGCCGATCGAGCACCGTAATTGTTCCACGACTGTAGGTGATCACGCCGAGCTTCTGCAGTTTACCGGCGGCGGCGGTAACTCCCTCGCGGCGCACGCCGAGCATGTCGGCGATGAGCTCCTGAGTCATTATTAATTTGTTGTCCGGCAGCCGATCGAGCGACAGGAGCAGCCAACGGGCCAATTGCTGGTCGACTGTGTGATGCCTGTTGCAAACTGCAGTTTGAGCCATCTGCGTGATCAGCGCCTGTGTGTAGCGCAGCAGGATATGCATGGTCTCGCCCCCGCGCTCGAATTCCTGCTTCAGCCGCCAGCCGCTCAGGCGATAGGCAGAACCGGCGCCTTGCACAATTGCGCGACTCGTCGTGGTTTCTCCACCCATAAACAGCGAAACGCCAATCAGGCCGTCATTGCCTACCACGCAGATTTCTGCCGACTCACCGTTCTCGAGCACATACAGCAGCGAGACAATGGAGTCGGTCGGAAAATAGAAATGGCGCAGCGTATCGCCGGCTTCGTAGACAATTGCGCCGAGCGGGAGCGTAACCAATTTTAGGTGCGGAAAGACCCGCTCGCGCCTGCCGGCGGCAGAGTGTCCAGAATACGATTCTGCTGTGGGAAATCCATCCCCGGCAATGGCTGGCCCTCAATGGCGTACCGTGCTTATACACTCCTCAGGGCACTTGCGCTATCTGCGTTAGAGTGCATAGCGCCCCTCGCCAGCGACGCAGGCTGAACTTCACCTAAACACTCGTTTCGCACCGCAATGCGAAAGGGTCTGGTGGTAGTTCTAGCTAGCTAGGGGTGGTTTGGTACAAAAGCGCAATCAACAAATCGATTGCCTCGCGGCCGCCCCGTTGTGACTCGAGCAAAGGTAATGGCGTTAAGCAATGATCAGGAGGGTACCCATGGAATCAAGGCGCGTCGCGCGCTAGGACCGCCTTGACCTCGTCAAATGCTTTCACGCGGATTGCGTTTGGATATATCCCGCGACCATGCTCCACGACTCGCCGCTGGGAGCTCGTCGAGTTCTGGGCCCAACGTTTGCTTTCCGATTCGCAAGGGCACTCGTCCTTCTGAGCTAGCAAGTCTTGCCAGCAAGCAGATAGCGGCGAGCTGATGTGATGCACCACTCAAAATGGAAGAAATTCCCGACGCACAGGGTGCTCTATGCGGTGGCGTACAGACCGCTGCTGATGACGTAATGTTTAGTCGTCGCCACGCGTGCTGAGCGCGTGGACTATCTTAATTCCTCGTGATTACTTCTGACGCAGGATGATGAGACGTATACCTAGAGGAGATGTTAGACGCCCTGAGTAACTCCAGCGATGAGTCCTTCGCAATGGTGTGGATCAAGAGCTGCTCGAAAGGCCCTAAACAACTTGCCGTCCCTGCGGCGCAAGCGATCTAACTCCCAAGGACAGAAATGAAATCGCCACGAGATGATCCTACCCTCTCAAAGGCCTCCACAAAGGCCAAGACCGGCATCGCCGGCTTGATCAAATCACACGAGGCGGGCTTGCCCCACAGTCGCATGACGCTGTTGACGGACGGACCAGGGTGCGGCAAGACGCTAATCGACCTCAGGGCAAATCGTGAATAAATCCAAGCCAAAACCCCTCACAAGGACATCCAGGCGACAAAATCACTTCCGCCCTCAACTGCCCAAATCCCCGACCGGCATCCAGGGGCTGGACGAGATCACGGGTGGCGGGTTGCCCAAGGGAAGACCAACCCTGGTGTGCGGGGGTGCGGGCTGCGGCAAGACGCTGCTCGCGATGGAGTTTCTGGTGCGGGGAGCCACGCAGTTTCACGAGCCGGGCGTATTTATGGCTTTCGAAGAGACTGCCAAAGACCTGACCCAGAACGTCGCTTCGCTCGGTTTCGATCTGAACGAACTGATCGCGCGCAAGAGGATCCTGCTGGATTTTGTGTACGTCGAGCGTAGCGAAATCGAAGAGACCGGCGAATATGATCTGGAAGGATTGTTCATCCGCCTGGGTCAGGCCATCGACTCCATCGGCGCCAAGCGCGTGGTGCTGGATACCATCGAATCGCTGTTCGGCGGATTGCCCAATCCGCTCATCCTGCGCGCCGAACTGCGCCGCCTATTTCGCTGGCTGAAAGACAAGGGGGTGACAGCCATCATTACCGCCGAACGCGGCGAAGGAATACTGACGCGCCAGGGCCTCGAAGAGTATGTCTCCGACTGCGTGATCGTGCTCGATCATCGGGTGAGCGAGCAGACCTCATCGCGACGCTTGCGTGTGGTCAAGTACCGCGGTTCGACCCATGGCACTAACGAGTACCCGTTTCTGATCGACGAAGACGGTATTTCGGTCGTGCCCGTCACTTCCCTCACCTTGCAGCACGTTGTCTCCAGCGAGCGCGTTTCCACCGGCATTGCACGTCTTGATGCGATGCTCGGCGGCAAGGGCTATTACCGCGGGAGCAGCGTGCTGATCTCCGGTACGGCTGGCACCGGTAAGAGCAGTTTCGCCGCGCACTTTGCTGAGGCCGCCTGCCGTCGCGGCGAGCGAGTACTTTACTTTGCCTTTGAAGAATCTCCCAGTCAGATCATTCGCAATATGCGCTCCATCGGGATCCATCTGCAACCGTGGGTAAACAAAGGTCTGCTGCAGTTTCATGCGCAGCGCCCCTCGTTTGCAGGCCTGGAGACGCATCTGGCCATGAAGCACAAAGTGATCAACGCCTTCAGGCCGCAGGCGGTGATCCTGGACCCGTTGAACAGTTTCATCGTCGGGGACAACGAGATCGGAGTCCAATCGATGCTGATGCGGCTTTTGGATTTTCTCAAAACGAAACAGATCACCGGCTTGTTCACGAGCTTGATCTCGAGCGGCCCTACGTTGGAGCAAAGCGAGAGCTCCATTTCATCCCTGATTGATACCTGGTTGTTACTACGCGCCGTAGACAGTGGCGGTGAGCGCAATCGCGGCTTAGCCGTCCTCAAATCG
>Ga0302325_10030412_pt1 | contig 11134 bp, 9 predicted proteins | sample Palsa_T0_2_FD_201948 | JGI IMG/M metagenome (GOLD analysis project Ga0302325, IMG submission 201948) | Peat permafrost microbial communities from Stordalen Mire near Abisko, Sweden - Palsa_T0_2 | ecosystem: Environmental > Terrestrial > Soil > Palsa > Peat permafrost | place: Sweden: Abisko...
GCCGCAGTGGGGTGAAAGCCGTTGGGGAACTGCATGAGCAGCGCCGCCAGCGCGCCGGCCGCGACGAGCGGCTCGAGGTTGCGCCGCAGCCGGGCCACATCCGAATGCACCGCGTGCGCTTCGGTGTCGGGGACGTGCGTCGCAGTGCCGGGTAACTTCACGCAGAAGCGAAATCCGTGCGGTACACGCGCTGCCAGTGCGGCGAACGTTGCCTGACCGGGGACGCGATAGTAGGTCGAATCGATTTCCACGGCGGTGAACGCGCGGGCGTAAAATGCGAGCATCTCGCTGGGCCGAATCGTTGGCGGGTAGAACGGACCCTTCCAATCCGCGTACGAGTAGCCGCAGGTGCCGACGTGAATCATCGCGCTCGCTTTCGCTGCAGCGCGACGGGAAACCGCGACCCGGGGGAAGCAAATTCCAGGAGCGTGTCGGTTTTGCGCGATACGCGACGACGGGCGGCTCGGCCGTGAGCCGAACGCATCACCCGCGGGGAAGACCGCAGAAATAGGAACGCATGCGGCTGTTAACTTTCGCGCGTGACGGCGAATCACGCTTCGGCATCGAGGTCGCCGGCGGCGTGCTCGACGTGCATGCGGCCGATCCGAAGCTCCCGGCGTCGCTGCACGCCTACTTGTTCGATGCCCAGCGACTGTATGCGGCGCTGGCGGCGCGGGCCGCGGCGCCGCCGGCCGCGTACGTCGTTCCGGCCTCGAGCGTGCGGTATCTGCCGCCGATCGCCGCGCCGCAGAAGATCGTCTGCATCGGGTTGAACTACCGCGACCACGCCGCCGAGGTGAATCTGCCGCTGCCGACGGAGGTCACGGCATTTGCGAAATATGCCAATTCGCTCATCGGTCAGGGTGCCGACATCGTCATTCCGCGCGAGAGCGACAAGGTCGACTACGAGGCCGAGTTGGCCTTCGTGATCGGCAAGCGGGGCCGGCACATCCCCGAAGGCCGGGCGTACGAGTACATCGCGGGCTACACGATCGTCAACGACGTGAGCGTCCGCGACTATCAGATGCGCACCTCGCAATGGATGCTGGGCAAAGTGTTCGACACGCATGCGCCGTGCGGGCCGGTGATCGTGACCACCGATGAGATCCCCGATCCGCAGACCTTGGCGATCGGCACCTCGATCGACGGCCAGGTGCTGCAGGACTCGAACACGTCACAGCTGGTGTTCACCGTGCCGCGGCTGGTCGCCGAACTCTCGTCGATCATGACCCTCGAACCGGGAGATATTGTCGCGACCGGGACGCCGGCCGGCGTCGGCACGTCGCGGACCCCCAAGCGTTGGATGCGGCCGGGCGAACGGGTGAAGGTCGAGATCGAAAAAATCGGCGCCTTGGAGAATCCCGTCGTTGCTGCTTCCTGAGCGGGTCGCGATCGTCACCGGCGCGGCGCGCGGCATCGGCCTAGCGATCGCGCTGCGCCTGCACACCGCGGGCGCGCGCGTCGTCATTGCCGATATCGATGAAGCCGCTGCCGCAAACGCCGCCGGTAAACTCGATCCGGACCGCGGGCGCGCAATCGGTGTGCGGACCGACGTTACGTCGGCCGCGAGCCTCGAAGCGCTGGTCGAAGCAACGCTCGAAGCCTACGGCCGCATCGACATCATGGTCAACAACGCGGGCATCACCGGACCCTCGAAACCGCTATGGGAACTTGATTACGAGACCTGGGCGCGCGTCATCGACGTCAATCTCAGCGGCGTCTTTCGCTGCTGCCGGGCGGTGATCGGACACATGCGCGAGCAGCAGCGCGGCGCCATCGTCAATATCGCGAGTATCGCGGGCAAAGAGGGCAATCCGAATCTGATTCCTTACTCGGTCTCCAAAGCGGGGGTCATCGGGCTGACGAAGGCGCTCGCGAAGGAGACCGCGACCCAAGGGATTCGGGTGAATGCCGTTGCGCCGGCGGTCGTGGAGACGGACATCCTCAAGCAGATGTCGCCGGAAACGGTCGCCTACATGCTTTCGAAGATTCCGATGAACCGCTTCGGCACCCTCGATGAGGTCGCGGCGGTCGTGCAATTCCTGGTTTCGGACGATGCGAGTTTCGTCACCGGACAGACGTACGACGTCAGCGGCGGCCGCGCGACGTATTAAGTGTTGCGCGGACATGTCAGGCCGACGTGACGGCGCGGCCTACGGCTCGCTGCAGCACGCAGGTCGAGCGTCCGACGACGTTATCCGGTGCCGCCAGATACTGGCGTTCGTCGAAGGTCGCGGCGTCCAATCCGTCGGCACCCTGGGTCACCGTCGCTTCGATGACGATGCCGGCGTTGACGGATGCGTCGCCGCCGGAGAAGATGCCTGTCGACACGCCGGTCAGCGCCGCCGTGCGAACGTCGCCGTGAGTTTGAGTTGCCGTCACGTGCAGCGGAATCGACACCACGGAATTTCCGAAGCGCACGAAGACGCGCGCCGGATCGGCGTCGGCTCGACGGGCGGCGTCGAGTGCGTCGATCGCCATGTTGTAACAGGTCACGGCGCCGTCCTCAGAGCCCGACGCGATCTCACCGCGCGCCGTGAAGTTGATCGGCGTACTCACGACGCTCCCGTCGGGACCGGCGAGCGCAAGGCGGGATCCTGCGGTTCCGCGTGCGAGTGAAAGCGCTTCGTGCACGACGCCGCCGCCGGCGTTCGTGGCGCCGGCGATGGTGACCACGTACGTCGTGATCGCTGGCTGCGGCTGGGCGTCCCCCGCCGCCGGAATCGTCGCGGCGAGCCCGGCCAGCAAACAACCGAGAACCAGCGCCTTTGCGGTCTTCGTTCTGAGCCGAACGTTATAAGCCACCGGTGGCAATGCGGGAGCGTTCACGCGAGTTCATCCGTCTGCAGGGCAGGAGGGTATGCGCAGACGATACGGGCGCGAACTGAGCCGCAGTTGAGTTTCGACTGGGAGCAGGCTGAATTTCTCACGTCGATCCGACCCGCAGCCTTCGCTGGGATCGCTCCGCTGTCGGTGGCAATTCCACCAAGGGAGCGCTTTGTTGCCGCCAGATTCTGATAGTTGTCGAGCCGGATCGCGTGTATGTCTCGCCCTCAGTACGGCAAGGGGACGCTGGTCTTTCGCGCTTGTGATTGACGAGCCGGTTGCCGCATGCTACGGTCACCCCCACAATGCACCGCGCATCCGCACCGCTTCAGATCGCCGACGCCGTCACCGTCTGGTTCGATGGGCGCGTCGTTCCGAATGCCACGATTGCGCTGCACGGCCTGACCCACGCGCTGCACTACGGGTCGGCGGTCTTCGAGGGGATCCGGGTGTATCCCACGCGGCGCGGCGCCGCCATATTCCGGCTGCGCGAACACGTGGAACGTCTGTACGAGGGAGCGGCGGCCTACGGCATGACCATGCCGTTCGATGCGGCGACGATGTTCGCGACAATCCGCTCGACCGTCGCGGCGAGCACGCTCGACGCCGCCTACGTGCGGCCGCTCGCGTTTTATGCCGGCGACACGGTGCGGCTCGCCCCCGAAACCGTTTGCCCGACCAAGGTCCTCATTGCGGTGCTCCCGTTTAACGGTCTGCGGCCGGGCCAGCTGCAATATTCTGCAGGTTTGACGCACGTGATGAAAACGCCGTCGGCCAGCGCGCCCTCATGGGTCAAGGCCGGCGGGCACTACACGAACTCGATCCGGGCGCTGCACGACGTCAATCGGCGCGGCTTCGACGAAGCGATCCTGCTCAACGACCGCGGCGAAATCGCCGAAGGCAGCGGCGAGAACATCTTCGTGGTCCGCGACGGAATGCTGGTGACCAACGATCGCGACGCCGACATCCTGCCCGGAATCACCCGCGACTCAATCATCGCGATCGCGCGGGCCGCCGGCATTCCGGTGACGGTCCGTGTGCTGACCGTCGACGATCTCGCCAATGCGGATGAAGCGTTTTTTACGGGAACGGCGGCAGAAGTCGTGCCGATCTCGCGCTTCGAGACGCGTACCTTCAGCGAAGGACCCCTGACGGAGCGGCTGCGTACGACCTACGCCATGGCCGTGCGCGGCGAGGCGCCCGCTCCCGCCGACTGGCTGACCCTCGTCTAGGGGGTGTGTCGGGTTGCCGACACCCGACGACGAGCGGATTGGGTGAAGCCCAAACGCGAGAGTTCGACGAAGTCGCATCACCGGGCGCCTATCGTTTCGTTTCGGCCTGTCGTGCGCGCCCACGTACGCGCTCCTGCTTCGCACGCCGATAACCAGCATGAGTGTAATACACGGCATCAAGATCCAGCGTTCACGTCCTTGTCTTTACGTTTGCCATCATCAGTGGGTGAGAGCGATACGTGATACAAACGTGTGAAATCGCCTTAGCGTGTTTCGCACACTTCGGACGGCCGGAACACACCAACGTCCCTGAACCCTGGAGACCATCGCGATGAAAAAGATCCCACCAGCGCCTCGTCGGAAGACCCGCTCGGAACGCGGAGCGACGCTCGCGGCAGAGACAACCATTGAAAGCCCTCGTCGCACCCTGCCCAAAGCGCCGACTGGAATTCAAGGCCTGGACGAACTGACCGGCGGCGGCTTGCCGTTGGGACGCCCGACGCTGGTGTGCGGTGGTGCCGGCTGCGGCAAGACCTTGCTGGCAATGGAGTTCCTCGTGCGCGGCGCAGTCGAATTCGGTGAGCCGGGCGTCTTCATGGCCTTTGAGGAGAACCCGAGCGAGCTGGTGACAAACTTTGGCTCGCTGGGGCACGATCTCCCGGCGCTCATCGCGCAGAAAAAGCTGGCGATCGAGTTCATCCGGGTCGAGCGCGGCGAGATCGAAGAGACAGGCGACTACGATCTCGAAGGGCTGTTCATTCGGCTGGGCTATGCGATCGATAGCATCGGCGCCAAACGCGTGGTGCTCGACACGATTGAGGTCCTCTTCTCCGGGCTCTCCAATACCGCGATCTTGCGCGCCGAACTGCGCCGGTTGTTTCAATGGTTGAAGGACAAGGGCGTCACCGCCATCGTTACCGCTGAACGCGGTGAGAATAGCCTGAGCCGTTATGGGCTGGAAGAGTATGTGGCCGACTGCGTCATTCTGCTCGATAATCGCATCGAAGGGCAGATGACCACGCGGCGGCTGCGGATTGCCAAATATCGGGGCTCGGCACACGGCACGAGCGAATATCCGTTCTTGATCGACGCGGACGGCATCTCGATCCGGCCCATCACCTCGGTGGGACTCAACCACACAGCCGGCAGCGAGCGGGTGTCGTCGGGCATCGCGAGTCTTGACGCGATGATGGGCGGCAAGGGTTTTTATCGGGGCAGCAGCGTGCTCGTTTCCGGCACGGCGGGCGCCGGGAAGACGAGCATTGCGGCACATTTCGCCCACGCGGCCACCGTCCGGGCTGAGCGGTGCATCTGGTTTGCCTTCGAGGAATCGTCGAGCCAGATCATTCGCAACATGCGCTCCATCGGCATCGACTTGGAGCCTGCGGTGCAGGCCGGACTGCTGCGCATTCAAGCGGAACGGCCCACTGTCCACGGGCTCGAAATGCACCTGGTAAATATCGAGAAGTTGATCAACCAGTTCGAGCCGCGGGTTATCATCATCGATCCGTTGAGCAACTTCATTGCACTGGGCAGCGAGGCCGAGGTCCGGGCTATGCTGACGCGGTTGATTGACTTCCTCAAGATGCGGCACATTACCGCGCTGTTTACCAGTCTTAACACCAGTTCAATCGCTGAGGAAGCCACGGTGGTCGGCGTGTCCTCGCTGATGGACTCCTGGCTGCGGCTGCGGGACGTACGCGACGGCGCCGAGCACAATCGCTTGATGTACCTCTTGAAGTCGCGTGGTATGGCCCACTCCAACCAATGCCGCGAGTTTTTCCTGACCGACCGCGGAGTGGAACTGCGCGAAGTCTACACCGGGGTTTCGGGGACGCTGGTGACCGGGACCGCCCGGGCTGTACTCGAGGCGCAGGAGAAAGCCGAGGATCTCACGCGCGTGCTCTCGACCGAGTCCAAGAAGCGGTTGCTCGAGCAGAAGCGTCACGCGATGGAGGCTCGGATTGACGCCCTGCGGGCGGACCTCGGGGCGGAAGAAATCGTAGCATTGCAGACGATCACGGAAGTTGAAACGAGCACCGCGGTGCTGGCCGACAATCGCGAGAAAATGCGTCGCCTGCGCGACTCTAGTACCGGACCCGCAGCCGCGGTGGTGCCGGTAAACCGCCAGCCGGCAGCTGCGGCGTGAAAACCAATTCCAAGCGAAAAGCTGTGCCGGCGCCAGCCAAAAAAGCTGTGCCGGCGCCAGCCAAAGCGGTTGTTTGGAACCTGCGCCTGTACGTAGCGGGGCAGACGCCCAGATCCGTTGTGGCGTTTGCAAACTTGAAGCGCCTGTGCGAGGAACACCTCAAGGACCGTTACACGATCGAGGTCGTCGATCTGTTCGAGCAGCCCCGGGTGGCCAAGGACGACCAAATCCTGGCAATTCCGACCTTGGTGCGCAAACTGCCGGCGCCGATCCGCAAGATCATCGGCGACCTCTCCAACATGGAACGGGTCTTGGTCGCGATGGATTTGCCGCCAGGGCCCAACCTTTCACGCTTCGATAAGGAGCCGGCGAATGCGCCGTAAAACGACGCGCCCGACGAGCGCAACGGCAGCCTTTGAGCGAGCGTTGGCCAACCCCGATCATCCCAAGTATGTATTGCGTTTGTATGTAACCGGCATGACGACGAATTCGTCGCGCGCCGTCGCGAACGCCAAAGCGATTTGCGAGCAGCATCTCAAAGGTCGCTATGACCTTCAAGTTATCGACATTTATCAGCAGCCGGTAAGTATGTCGGAAAAGCAGATCGTCGCCGTTCCCATGCTCATCAAACATTTGCCCCTGCCCCTGCGCCGAATCGTCGGGGATCTGGCGGATACCGATCGGACGCTGCGCGCCCTGGATTTGAAGCAGACATGACCCCGGCGCAGGCGGGCGAGGGCCACGGCTCCCTGGGGTCTGAACGTGCGAGCGAAGTTGAGGACCTGCGCGCCCGGCTGGCCGAAGCCGAGGACATTCTGGATGCCATTCGCGCCGGTGCGGTGGACGCGATGGTGGTCCGGGGTGAGGGGGGCGATCAGGTCTACACCCTGAGCGGGGGCGATCGCCTGTACCGGCAACTCATCGAAACGATGAGCGAGGCCGCCGTCACCCTGTCCGAAGATGGAATCATCCTTTACTGCAACATGCGTATGGCGGGTCTGCTGGGTCGGCGGCTCGATCATGTTCTGGGCTCTACGCTGCGAGACTGTCTGTCGACCGCGGATTGGCCGGCATTTGACGCCGCGCTCCTACACGCCCGCACGGCGCCGAGCCGAACAGAACTATCAATAATAAACCAGGCGGGGAACGTGGTGCCCATCAATCTTTCGGCCGCGCACATGTGCAACGACGGCGTAGATGCGTATTGCCTCGTGCTGACCGATTTGAGCGAGCAAAAACGCCACCAGCAAGTCGCCGCCTCCGAGCAATTGGCCCGCTCGATCCTCGAACAAGCCGTTGAGGCCATTATCGTGTGCGACGAGCGGGGCCGGGTGCTTCGCGCCAGCGCCGGTGCCCAGAGGTTCTGCGATGGATCGCCCGTCGGAGAGGCCTTTGAGGAGGCCTTCTCGCTCTGCACGGACGGCGGCAAAGGGTTCCGTTTGGCAGCGGTACTCGCCGGCGATACGCTGCACAATGTGGACGTAGCCCTCGACCGGCAAGGGCATGCGTTCACCCTAATTCTGAACGCCGGGCCGCTGCTGCGCGGCAAACAGGTCATCGGCTGTGTTGTCACCTTGACCGACATCAGCGAGCGCAAAGAGACTGAGCAACTGCGGATTACCACCGACCTTCTACTGACAGCAAAGGAGAGCGCCGAAGCCGCGAACCGAGCGAAATCGCAATTCCTCGCGAATATGAGTCACGAGATTCGAACGCCGATGAACGGCATCATTGGGCTGAGCTCTTTGCTGCTGGCTTGCGAAATGCCCCTCGAACAACGGGAGCAGCTCAAGCTGCTCGCCGATGCGGCTCAATCGCTGCTGGCAATCATCAACGACATTCTCGATCTCTCAAAGGTCGAGGCCGGCAAGGTGTCGCTCGAAGCGATTGCGTTAAGCCCGGTCGATCTGCTGAAATCCGCTGTGTCGATCGTTGCGGGTGATCTGCTTGCAAAAGGAATCGCGCTCGACATGGTGGTTGCGCCCGACGTTCCCGCCTGGGTCACGGGCGATCCTACCCGCCTGCGTCAGGTTCTGCTCAACCTGTTGAGCAACGCACTCAAGTTTACCGAGCGCGGCCGGATAGGCGTTGCGCTGCGGCGTGAACCGCAAGCGGGGCGCGACGTATTGCGGTTTGAGATTTGCGACACCGGAATCGGGATCGCAGCGGAAAATCTGCATCTGCTGTTCGAAAATTTCTCGCAAGTCGATCGAGCTGACAGCCGCAAGTACGGCGGAAGCGGGCTAGGTTTGGCCATCTCGCGGCATTTAGTCGAAGCGATGGGCGGCACGCTCGGTGTATCCAGCACGATTGCAACTGGAAGCGTGTTCTGGTTCACCGCTCAGCTGCCGCAGGCCGCGTTTCCGCCCAGCTTGCCGGCTGCAAGCGCGGCGATCGTCCAAGCTCCGCAGCATATTTTGCTGGTCGACGACAATCCGCTCAACCAGCTTGTCGCAAAAACAATGCTGCTGAAGGATGGGCACCATGTTGTTTCGGCCGCCAGCGGCGCCGAGGCTGTGGCGTTGGTGTCCGAGCGCCCATTCGATCTGGTGCTCATGGACCTGCAAATGCCGCTCATGGACGGCATGGAAGCGACGCGGCGCATCCGTGCCATGGAACCGCCGGTTTGCAACACTCCAATCGTTGCGCTCAGTGCAAACGTGATGCCCGATCAGATTGCCAGTTGCCGGGTGGCCGGCATGAACGACCACCTAGCGAAGCCGATCGGACGCGAAACGTTGCGCCGGGCTGTCGCGAATTGGGCGGCGTGCGCCGATCCGGGCCACCAAACTGCCCGCTAAAACGGGCCTAACCCGCGGTTACGGGTTGCGCCTCATGGGGCGGATCGGGACGACGGGATCCACAAATAGCGCGTCCTGGGACATGATTCGGTCGCGACCTGCTTGTTTGGCTTTATAGAGCATTTGATCCGCGGTTCCAATGAGCATCTGGGGACCACCGTTTTGCTCGCGTGGCCGATACGTCGCGACCCCGATGCTGACCGTAACGAGTCCGCCGCATTCCGGATTCCCTTCATGACGGATCGCAAGCGCCGCGATCGAAGCGCGAACCGCTTCGGCGGTATCTGCGGCAAAGAGTTCGCCGGCGCGCGGCAGCACGATCGCCATCTCCTCTCCGCCGTAACGTGCTGCAAGGTCGCCGGGACGACGCGCAAAAACCTTGATGGCGGATGAGATTGCCTGAAGGCACGAGTCGCCGGCTTGGTGCCCGTACCGGTCATTAAAGCCTTTGAAGCGATCAACGTCGAGCAACAGCAAGGAGATAGGGACTTGGTCGCGGCCGGCGCGGCGCCATTCCAGGTCAAGTGCTTCGTCGAGCCGCCGCCGATTTGCGAGCCTCGTCAGTCCGTCGGTCGATGCGCTGGCACGCAGCGCATCGGACTGCATTTTGAGCGTTATTTGCGTGCGGACGCGGGCCTTAACGACTTTCTCATGGAAGGGTTTCGAAATGAAATCCGCAGCACCGGCGTCGAAGGCTTGCGCCTCTTCGGCGGGGCTGTTGTTGGCCGTCACAAAGATGATCGGCGTGTCGTGGGTCGATTCCTGGCTCTTGATCCGGCGACAGACCTCGAGTCCGTCCATTACGGGCATGCTGACATCGAGCAAAATGAGATCCGGCGTCCGGTTGCGGCTAAAGTCTAGCGCGCCAGTCCCGGTGGTGGCCATGCAGACCTCATAGTCAGGCTGCAAAATAGCGAACAGCGCCAGGATGTAGCTGGGTTCGTCGTCGACGACTAAGATGAGCGGCTTGCCCCCGGCGGCCGCGTCACTGTTATCGGCCATGATCTCCCGCTGCGGTCGCAACCCGCTGTTCAGCAGTGAAAACGCGCCGCAGCAGCGTGACTTCGGCGCGAGCCTGCGGAAAGTCGAGACGGTCGATCGCTTGCACCAAAGGCGCCAGTCGTGCTGCATCGGCGGCGTCCAGGCTGCGCTGTAAATCCGCACACTGAGTGACGGCACGCATATTGGCACCCCGGAGTAGTAGATCAATCTCTGCCAGCATCGTTTGGACTTCGGTTCGGTCATATTGGCGCGTCGTTTCGGGCGCCGCCGGAGTCGCATCGAAGCGCGCGAGAACGCCCGCGAGCGCAGCATTGCCTCCCGCCAGGAGGGACTCCAGCCGGGCGAGATCATTACCGGGATCGGGTAGGCGGCCCGTGCGCTTCAACTCCGTTTCGAGCGCCGAAGCCATCTCCGCGAGCGGCCCATTGCCCACCGTCCCGGCGAAGCCTTTAAGTTGGTGCAGGAGTCTCGCTGCGTCGGAGAACGCACCGGCCTGCAGAAACGCGCGGAGTTCGTCGATGAGTGACGTCGACTTTTCGATGAACCGGCCGGCAATCGTCGCAAAGAGGAGCCTGTTGTTTCCCAGCCGCTGAAGCGCCGCTTCGACCTCACTGCTGAGCGGCGCAGTATTTCCTCCGACCGGATTGATCCGCGCAGCACGAGCCGGACGGGAATGGGCGAGGATCGTGCGGACGACCACCTCGATATCGATCGGCTTGGGAACATGATCGTCCATGCCGGCTGCGAGGCAGGCGGCTTTGTCGGAGTCCATGGCATTGGCGGTCACGGCGATGATCGCCACGCCGGTCATCTGCGGCAATTCGCGCAGCCGGCGGGTGGTTTGGTAGCCGTCCATGTCCGGCATCTGAACGTCCATGAGCACGACGTCGAAGAGCGACTGCGACCGCAGCACCTTGTCGATTGCCGCGCGCCCGCCATCCGCGACCTCGACGTGGGCACCTTCGATCGAGAGCAGTTCATCGGCGATCTGCAGGTTGATCGCGAAGTCGTCGACGACGAGGATCTTCAGACCGCTGAGCCGGCGCGGGGCGGCTAGCCGGTCCCGCGAAACTTCGGTTCGATCGCGCTTCGCTCGCACTTCCGTCACACAGTTGATGATCGCG
>Ga0302325_10030413_pt1 | contig 11133 bp, 13 predicted proteins | sample Palsa_T0_2_FD_201948 | JGI IMG/M metagenome (GOLD analysis project Ga0302325, IMG submission 201948) | Peat permafrost microbial communities from Stordalen Mire near Abisko, Sweden - Palsa_T0_2 | ecosystem: Environmental > Terrestrial > Soil > Palsa > Peat permafrost | place: Sweden: Abisko...
TCGCGGCGGTCGTCATAAAGGCGCTGGAATTTCTCCGGATCGCGCGCCAGCGGCCGATGCGTGTGGCCTTCCACGCGTGCACTGATGCGCGGAAAAGGACAGTCCAGCCACAGCGTGACGCCGCGCTCTTCCAGCAGCTTCTTATTGGCCGGATCGACAAACGCGCCGCCGCCCAAGGCCAGCACCATGGGCTTGCCGCACTCGACATCCCGCAGGCGTTTGCGAAGCGCTTCTTGCTCGAGTCGGCGAAATTCTTCTTCACCGCGCACGTCGAAGATTTCGGCGATGGAAACGCCCTGCGCAATCTCGATGTCCTCATCGATGTCGGCGAAGAACCAACCAAGTTCGTCCGCCAGTAGGCGGCCCACGGCCGATTTACCCGATCCCATAAAGCCGACCAGGTAGAGGCCGGGCGTGCGCTTCAGCTTGAGTAGCATTCGTCGAACTAACGTCCGCGTAACGAATGGTCCCACAGCTTCGCGTCACGATGCAACACCACGTGCGTTCGGTAGGTGCAAGCAGCGCGAGAGAAGCATCATAATAGTACTCATGCAGGAAGAGCTATTGCCGCTTTTTCCGCTCCAGGTGGTCCTGTTTCCCAGGACCGCGCTGCCGTTACACATCTTCGAAGAGCGCTACAAGCAGATGATCGCGGATGTCCAGCGCGGCCACACTGAGTTTGGCGTCGTGCTGGCGGGCGAAAAGGGCATTGTGAATACTGGCTGCACGGCTACCGTGGAGAAAGTGCTCAAGAAATATCCCGACGGGCGCTTGGATCTGATCAGCCTGGGCCGCAGGCGTTTTGAAATCATTCTGCTCAACGACGAGAAGCCGTACCTGCGGGGCGCGGTGGAGTATTTCGACGATGAGGCAACCGAGCCGATCCCGGCCGAAGTCCGCAAGCGCGTGATCGATTCCTACAACGATCTGCGCGCGCTGGAAGATTCAGAAGCGGTGCACGAACCAGAGCTGAGCGATCCGCAGCTCAGCTTCCAACTGGCGCAGGTGGTGCCCGACCTGGATTTCCGACAGATTCTGCTGGCCACGCGGTCGGAGGCCGATCGCATGCGGCGCCTGGCCGAGTTCTTTCCCAGCTACAGTTCCCGGCAGCGCCAGATCCAGCACGCGCGCGCGGTAGCGCCCACTAACGGCCACGCGAAGGGAACGCTGGGCGGGTGAGCGGTTTTTTGAGAACTGAGCAGCGCCAAAACCTGATCGTGGACGCCGACGACACGCTGTGGGAGAACAATATCTATTTCGAAAGCGCGTTCGACGATTTCTGCGATTTTCTCGCGCATTCCAGGCTCTCGCCCGTGGAAGTGCGCGCCGTGCTGGACGAGATTGAAACCGTCAACAGCAAAGCGCACGGTTATGGGACGGTGAATTTCGCGCGCAATTTGACCGAGTGTTATCACAAGCTGGTGGAACGCGAGGTCCGGGCCGAGGATCTGCCGCGCATCATGAGTTTCACCGAGCAGATCCTACAGCATCCCATCGAAATTATTCCCGGCGTGGAAGAGACGCTGGAGTATCTTTCCGGGCGTCACAGCCTGACGCTTTTCACTAAAGGCGATCCTGAAGAGCAGAAGCTAAAGCTGGATCGTTCCGGCTTAGGGATCTACTTCGGTCACACCGCCATTGTGAAGGAGAAGGACGCACGGTCCTACGCAGCGCTGATTCGCGAGCGCGCCCTCGATGCGGCGCATACCTGGATGATCGGGAACTCGCCGAAATCGGACGTGAATCCGGCGCTGGAAGCGGGTATTCACGCGGTGTTCGTGCCGCACGAGCGGACGTGGGTGCTGGAGAAGGAGGAGTTGCGCGAAGGTCCAGGGCGGTTGCTAAAGATCGCGCGCTTTGAGGATCTGAGGGAATATTTTTAGTTACCCCTCCCCGCTACCTATTCGTGCTCTACCTTCAGCGGCGCATTCGTGGGTGGCTTCGGCGGTTTGGGAGGCGCTGGAGCATTCGAGTTATCAGGCGGCGTGGTGGTCTCTTCCGCGCTCGCCTTCCGAACCGTGACCGATCCCCGGCCAGTCTCCAGCCTCAATTCGGGGCCGCCGCCCGTGTTTCCCAAAACCGTTGCCCTATGGTTCGATTCATCTTCGCGCAGTGGTTCGCCATAATCGTTACTCGCTTCGCCATGCTCGGTGGAGGCCCTCAAATCGAACTTCGCGCCGGGGGGCAGCGCCAGCTCAATGTCTCCCGATCGCGCGTGGACGTCCATTTTGGGGACATTTTTTCCGGGCTTCAGTTCGATATCGCCGCGGTCCAGCGTTAAATCCAAGGACTGCGTGAAATCGGAAAGCTGCACGTCGCTCGACCGCGCCTTCAAACGGATGGGACCCACCACATTGGTCCCCGTGAATTCGCCGCGGCTGACGCGCACCTGCCCCGGCAGTTTTTCGAATTGCATCGAGTTCATCGGATCTTCCCAGCGCAGCGGCTGCGCCAGATTGGTCAACTGAATCTCGCCGACGTATGTCCCATTCACAGTCACTAATCCGCCGATATTCTGGAGTTCCACGTCGTCGCCGCGGCCCTTCAGCTCCACGCTGCCCTTGACGTCCACCGCGCGGATGGTATCGCTGGCTCGCGTCTCCACCGTCACGTTGCCGCCGAGATTCTCCAGCCGCACGCCCGCGTTATCGCTATTGATGTCCACATTCCCGTCGATGCCTTCGATGTCAAAATCGCCGTAGCGACCGTGCGCTTCAATCGACGATCCCGCCGGAACCGAAATTTCCAGATCGGCGTTCGGCTGCACGCGGTCGTTCACCTTGTCCTGGTTGGTGCGAACGATGATCTGGTCGCCTTGTTGGATCAGCTCCAGCGGCGTCTGTTGGTTGGCACTGTTGGCGTCGGATTGTTGAAACGACCGCACGGTCTCCTGCCCGCTGGCCTTCACCGTCGTGTCCGTAGTCCCGGTAATCTTGGCGTTGCCGCGAAAGCTCTCAATCACGATGCGGCAATTCTTCGCGCACGGCTTCTCCACCGGAGTCAGCGTATAGTCGTAGCTTTCGCCCATGTTCACCACCACGCGCCGCCACGCGCGGCCGGAAGGGAACCAGGACGGAGCATTGTGCGCGGTGTACATAGTCGCGCCCACGATGCAGATCACGAAAATCAGCGACCATTCTCCGCCCGAGACGCCGTTGCGAGGCAAGGGCTTTCCGGTCATCGACCAGAATAGGATCTCAAGCAGCCGGATGCCGCCCCAGGCGATCAGAAGGAATGGCCAAAACCGCGAGATCATCTCCACCAGCGGAATCTCCGGCCACAGATTGCGAAACAAGAACAGAACGCCGAGCCCGATCAGGATCAGCGGCCCGATTACAGTACCGCGTCTCATATTACGTTGCCTCCGGGCGGTCTGCCGCCGGCCTGTCCGCCTGGTTGCCCACTAGGATACGGGGCGGAATACGGCGGCGGTGGCGGGGCAGGCTTCGCGCTCGCCCGCTCCAGAAGTTTCAGCAGGCCGAACACGATGATCAGAATCGGCCAAGTCCGCCAAAATCCGTAGACGCCGGCATAGTCGACGGCCACCAAAGCACCCAGCGTGATGAGCATGAGAGGTCCGCGGATGGCTTGCAGGACGGCGCTAGCGTCGTTCATTGGCCGCCTCCTGCGCGGAGAGCGCTCCGTGGTTCGATTCCGGGCGCCCCGACAGCCTTTCGAAAAGCATATAGGCGCCCAATGCAATCAGAGCCACCGGCCAGTAGTCATGAATGACCTTGCCGATCCGCAGAATTTCCAAGTTGTGGAGAAGAAACAGGACTCCAATCGCGATCAAAACGGTGGGCGCCATCGGGAACCGGGAAGCCTGCCCTTTGCGCGGCACGATGCTCGAGAATTCATCCACAGGCTGGCCCAGTTGGCGCCGCTTCGCCGTGTGGTACGCCTCAAATGCCATATAGAAGACCCACACCGCGATCATCATGCCGAATAACGGCTGCAGCCCCCCGCTAACCTCATCATTGTTTGTCAGGGCGATGAGAGCTCCGAACACCAGGACGTGGAAAAATCCCTTGACATACTGGCCGTTGTAAATCGCGCCTACGCCCGGAATGAATCCCAGCAGGAATGCGAGCCCCGGCGATGCTCCCGCGTCCATTATCGGCGGATGCGGGGGAATTGGAGGTGGCGACGTGTAGGGCGATGCCATAGGAGGAGGTGGAGGCTGCGGGGGAGGCATGGGCGGCGGAGGGGCAGTCCATTGAGCGTCCGGCTGAGCGCCTGGCGCATGCTCTTCGCAATAGACGGTTCCGTCGGCTTGGCGGCGGCACACTTCACACAGCGGCTTTCCGCACTCCCGGCAATAAGCGATGGCCGGCGCCTCTGGATGATTTAAACAATTCATTGCTGACTACCTTCTTTCGCTCCCCGTGGCTGGGCCGCGGCGTCCTGATCGGTCCATTCCTTGAGACGCGATTGGATCTCAATCACTAACCGCAGATTGTCGTAATACTTCATGGCCCGGTCGTAGACGCGGTGCGAGTGGTCGTCAATTCCCTGCCAGACTTTTACCGGATCCAGATCCGATGGCCGCAACTGCCTGGGCTCGATGTGCGCGAAGCGCGCCAGCATCGAGAACGACAGGATGGTCATCGCCATTCCCATCACGTAGCGGGGCTGCAGCCACCCTTGTACAAATCCGCCCTGCATCAATCCGCCGAAAAGCCGCTTGGCCCAGGACGGCCGCGCATCGCCCGGAAGCCCCTCCGTGAGGGCCCCAGGTCCCATGGGCGCATGATGCAGAATGCGCGTCAGCAGTTCCGCCGGCGGCTCGGCTTGAGGCACGCGCTCAAAGAACGCCGTCACGCCCGTGACATCTTCGGACAATTGCTTGCACGCCGCGCACCCTGACAGATGATTCTCGAGCGCAGCCCTGTCGTCGGCGTGGAGCGTTCCGTCCACGTAGTCGCACAACAGGATTTCAAGCTCTGCGCACGTCATCTCTTACAACAGCCTCAAATCTTATACAGTCTCAAATACGAATCTTCTGTCTGCGTAATACTCTAGCCAACTCAGAGCGCCCGCGATTCAATCGCGACTTCACCGTTCCTTCCGGAACGTTCAGGATTTGCGCGATCTCCCGATATTCTAATTCCTCAAGATCTCGCAGGATCACCGTCTCGCGCAACTCGGGCGACAATTTCTGCAATGCTGCCTGCAACAGTTCGCTGGCTTCACGGCCGGCCAGCATGCCATCGGTCCGGGCTATCATGGCGGTATTTTCTTCGAGCGCTACAGCCTGATCTTCAATCGACTCAGTGGCCCGTTCCATGCGGGTCCGCCGGTAATGATCGATCAGCAAATTCCTAGTCAGCCGGGTGAGCCAAACCACGAACAAACCCTCGCCCGCGCGGAAGCTCCTCAGGTTCTTAAACACCCGCAGAAAGACGTCCTGCGTCAAGTCCTGCGCTTCCGAATCGCTGTTGGTGAAACGATAGCAAATCGAGTACACACGCCGGGTATGCACCCTCACCAGGTCTTCCCAAGCGGCTTCCTGGCCTCCCAGGCACCGCTCCACGAGTTGAACATCCGCATCCAAGCTGTTGCTCGTTCGGACTTGCGCGCAGGGCGACTCCCAGCTCCATGTCGCCGTCGGAATCGCCACCGTTGCCATGCTGCTTCTTATCTCCTGCTTCCAGTAATGAAAACGAGGATCTATGATAAGAAGTTCACTTGAATCCAAGCTTTACATTCCGTACAGGGGCCCAACGCTAAGCATCGCCCTCCACCTTGCCCCCGGAACCCACAAGTCGTCCCCGTCCTTCCCGAACCTTAACTCTTATCGTCTTAGCTGGCTTACTTGTCGTCGCAATCCTAGCTTACCGGACGCGAAGGGTATCTTTCCGCTCGGATTTGTTCCTAGCGACGCTCGAGCACGTGGATTGGCGCTGGCTGGTAGCCTCTATCTGCCTGATATTACTGAGCAATGTGGGCCGGGCGCTGCGCTGGCAAGTGATGCTACGGCCGTTCGGGAGTCCGATTGGAATGTGGCGTTTGACCTCCGACACTGCTATCGGCCTTACCGCCGGGGTCTTGCTGGGACGCGTGGGCGAAGTGGTCCGGCCCTATTTGATCGCCGTCCAGACGGGGCTGCCGTTTTCATCGCAAGTTGCCGCTTGGCTGCTCGAACGCATGCTGGATCTGCTCGCCGTGTTATCGCTTTGCGGCTATGCTCTGATCCGCATTCCTCCAGATAGCTGGCGTCTCGGTACCAAGGTTCAAGACGCCATGGCCGCTGGAGGCTACTCGCTGGCCATCGCCGGCACGGGCTGCCTGGCACTGCTCCTCGCCTTTCGCGATCCGGCCCGACGGGCCCAAAACCGCATCTTGAGCGCGCTCACCTTCCTTCCCGACGAGCGGCGTCGTCGTGCCGAAGATATGCTGGAAGCTTTTTCCGGAGGAGTAGAGTGCACCCGCGATCCCTCATCGCTCGCGTTGTTGCTAGGATACACCCTACTGGAATGGGTGGTCATCGTCGCCAGCAGCTTTGCGCTATTCCAGGGATTCCCCGCCACCCGCGCTTTCGGCCCGCTGGACGTTCTGGTTCTCTTGGCTTTCATGACGCTGGGCAGCCTGGTGCAGGTTCCCGGGCTCGGAGGCGGAGTGCAAGTTGCTTCCATTGTTGCGCTTACGAAGATATATGGCGTTCCGCTGGAAGCCGCATCGGGCATCGCCATCCTGCTCTGGCTGGTGGGCTCCATAGCCATTGTGCCCTTTGGACTGCTCTGCGCCTTCCATGAAGGACTCAATTGGCGTAAACTTAAGCTGTTGTCAACAAAGCGGATAATGGAAGAACCTGGAAACGAACCGCAAGTATGAATTGCCCCTTTTGCGGCCACAAAGAGGACAAAGTGATCGACTCGCGCGAGAGTAAGGAGGGCGATGTCGTCCGGCGGCGCCGCCAGTGCCTGGGCTGCGAACGCCGGTTTACCACCTACGAGCGTAGTGACGAAATCCCCTACATGGTCGTCAAAAAGGATGGAAGGCGGGAAAAGTTCGACCGCCAGAAGGTCCTGAACGGCCTGCTGAAGGCCTGCGAGAAGCGGCCGGTGGCTATGGCTAAGCTGGCTGAAGTGGTAGACGCTGTCGAAGCCCGACTGGCCGATAACCCCGATCGGGAAATTTCCACCACCGAAATCGGTGAGATGCTCATGGAACACCTCAAAAACCTCGATAAGATAGCGTATGTGAGATTTGCGTCGGTCTATCGCGACTTTCAGGATGTGGAGGCGTTTCTTAACGAATTGAAGAACTTGGTCTTACACAAACGGTCATAGTACTTTTGAAGACGAAGTACTACCACCCAATTAGCCGCCGGGTAGTGAGCGGGTAAAGTTGGTGTAACCAATCTGGAATCAGAACATCTTCTATTTAGGACTTAACTTCGCGATCGATTCGATGCTATAATCGATTGCTAATATTTGATGTCGGCACGGTGGCTGAACGCGCGCCTAAGCTAGTGGTTTGTGTATAGGTTAACATACCCCGCCAGGTGGAAGTCAGTACGAAGTCTTGTGCCCGGTTGGGGAGGTGAGCATCCAAGTGGATCAATTCGAAGATCAATTTCTAGCAGAGGGCAATGAACCCCTCGGACTTCCATTCGACGAAGAAGCCAATTTCTTCCATCCTGAGGAAGTTCAAGAAGAGGAGTTCCCGGCCCAACAGGCCGAAGAGTCGATTTACACCGACGATCCGGTACGCGTGTATCTACGCGAAATGGGCGCCGTCCCGCTTCTCACTCGCGAGGGTGAAGTCAACCTCGCTCGCCGCATGGAGCGTGGCAAGCTGCGGATGCAGAAGTCCATCAGCCGGTCCGCTCTGGTTCAGTTGAGGGTTTCTGAGATCGCGGAGTTGCTTAAACGGGGCGACGACGAACTCGACAACTTTGTCGATTTTGGCGACGTGGAAGAAGGCAGTCCCGCCGATACCAAGAAACAGGCCGAGGTTCGCGGACAGTTTGGCGATATGATCGGGCTGCACAAAAAGCAGCTCCAGTTGATCGACAAGTTGGAAACCGTGCCGCTCAGCAACAAAAAGCTTCGCCGCAAGGCGCAGGGCAAGGTATACCGAGCCAAAGTTGAAATGTCGCAGGCCATTCGGCGCCTGCCTTGGCTGCCGTCGCGTTGGAAGCAGTTCGCCAAGGAAATCGAGCACGCCGTCGAGCAGTTGGCGCATCTTGAAGCCGAACTGCGCAAGCTGGAAGGCCGCTCCGGGCTGACGGCCCAAGCTCGCACACGCGAGTTGCGCCGCGAAGTCCGCAAGCTGGAGAATGCTGCTGGGGCGTCGCTGGGCGACCTCAAGCACAGCATGTCGGTAATCCGTCACGGCGAAATCGAGGCCGAGCGGGCCAAGAAGGATCTGGTGGAAGCCAACCTTCGCCTAGTGGTTTCGGTGGCGAAGAAGTACGTCAACCGTGGCTTGCATTTGCTGGACCTGATCCAGGAAGGCAATATCGGCCTGATGCGCGCCGCCGACAAGTTCGAATATCGCCGCGGCTACAAGTTTTCGACCTACGCTACTTGGTGGATTCGGCAGGCTATTACGCGCGCCATCGCGGATCAATCGCGCACCATCCGTATCCCGGTGCATATGAACGAGAGCATGAACAAGTTCCTGCGCGCGACGCGCGAGCTGGAAAAGGAACTGGGTCGCGCTCCGACGAACGATGAAATCAGCCGCCGGATGGACATTCCGGTGGAAAAAGTCCAGAAGCTGAAGACCATCTCGCGCGATCCGGTTTCTCTCGAAACACCGGTGGGCCGCGATGGCGAGTCGGCACTGGGTGACCTGATCGAAGACCGCTGGGTGGGTTCGCCGGTGGACGCCGTTATCGATTCCAACGTCCGCGACGAGACCGCCAACATTTTGAAGACCCTGTCTCCCAAAGAAGAGAAGGTAATCCGCCTACGCTTCGGCATCGGCTGCGAGCGCGAGCACACCCTGGAAGAGATCGGTCAAGAGTTTGACGTCACCCGCGAGCGCATCCGTCAGATTGAAGCCAAGGCGTTGCGCCAGCTTCGCTCCCCGGAACGGGCGCGTCACCTGAGAGCTTTACTCGCTGCCCGATAGAGCCAGTAAGCTAAGTCACTCCTCCTCCCTGTGAAAGGCCGGGCTCAAACCCCCGGCCTTTTTTATTTGCTTTAGTAAAATAACAGATATGGACTGGAGCCGCTGTGGCTGCTGCGATTCCAGTGGGGGCCGGGAGCATCACCTTCCTTAGGCTCTCCTTGACATCAGGCCGCTAAGTATTTTACTGTGAACATTCATCTTGGCCGCGTCGTCGCCTGAGAAAAGGCGGCCTCCACGCTGAAACTATGGCAGAACGCAAAATACTGCTCGATTCGACCCTCGACAGCGTGGAAGTGGCGGAAACGGAAGTTCTGGGGGCGGCGCGGGAGATAGGCTTCCATGAAGACGACTTGCACCAGTTGGGAATGGCGGTTCGGGAAAGCATGGTAAACGCCGTGGTTCATGGGAACCGCTACAACGCGCGCAAAAAGATCCATCTTTCGGTGACCAAGGCGCCTGACCGGCTGACGATTGTGATAGCCGACGAGGGCGACGGCTTCGATCCGAACTCGGTTCCCGATCCGCTGGACGAAGGTAATCTGCTCCGCCAGTCCGGCCGCGGGCTGCTCCTGATTCGCGCCTTCGTGGACGAATTCCAGGTGCTCCCCGGGCAGCCGCGCGGGACCGAAGTGCGCATGGTGAAGTACCTGGCCAAGGCCAGTTGACAAGATCCAAAAGAATCGCTAGGAGGGTCCAAATTCGTGAGCGTTAAAATGTCACATCGCCAAGTTGGCGACGTTACCGTGGTGGATGCATCGGGGCGAATCACCCTGGGAGAAGGCGCCAGCGTCTTCCGGGATATGATCCGAGACTTAGCCGCTAAGGGCAACAAGAAAATCCTGGTCAACTTGACCGAGGTCTCCTATATTGATAGCTCCGGGATCGGTGAAATGGTGTCGAGCTTTACCACAGTGACCAATCACGGAGGGCAGTTGAAGCTGCTGGGTCTGACCAAACGCGTCAAGGATCTGCTCCAGATCACAAAGCTTTACACCGTGTTTGAGGTTTTTGACGACGAGCCGTCGGCGATTCGCAGTTTCGCGTAATTGCCGTGACGGGGCCGTGCTTACCGAGGCGCTCAGGGAGTCCGTCTTATCCTAAAGACGACCGCCCTGCTATCATGAGCATGCACTATGCCTGATCTGTATGCGGAGCGCGCTCCGATGTCCGACGCGGTCACGAATTCCATCCGGGTGGAGGTTTTGTCACGACACTCGCCCGAAAACTCCCGGCCGCAGCAGGGCGAATGGATTTTCGAGTACACCGTGCGCATTACCAATCAGGGAAGCGACACCGTACAACTCATCAGCCGTCACTGGATTATCACCGACGCTTTGGAGCACACCGAAGAAGTAAAGGGCCCTGGGGTGATCGGCGAACAGCCCGTGCTGGCGCCCGGTGAGTCCTTCAAATATTCTTCATGGTGCCCGCTCAAGACCCCTACCGGACTAATGCGGGGTACCTACCAGATGGTGCGCGCGGGCGGCGAACGGTTTGACATCGAGATCGCGCCCTTTGCACTGAAAGCGCGCTACACCGTTCATTAATAACTGGGCATTAACGTCTGCGATTTTTTGCATTCGTGCCGCACTCTAAGGCATGAAAGCTTATCTCTCTCTTCTCCTCACCAGCGCCTTGATCTTAGGCGCAGCATCGTTGGCCTTTGGCGACTCCAGCAAAAAGTCAAGCAGCGGTCACAAATCTAGCAGTTCGCATCATCACAGCACCGGATCGCATCACAGCAGCACCAACTCCGGTTCGAAAACCCACAGCAACGTGCCTTCCAACTAGCCGCCGGCCGGCGCGCGTGGTAAGTTGTCTGCTTGCGCGCGCCTCAGTTCTCTTCGCGTCTCCATTGGGATCTAGCTCCCAATCGCCTAACCCAGGTACTATCGGAAAAACGCTCGGCTGGCGCGCCAATTCTCGATCTTACGGAATCGAACCCAACCGCCGCAGGGCTCGTGTATCCATCGGATGCGATTCTCGCCGCGCTCGCCGACCCGCGCGCGCTCCGCTATGAGCCTTCTGCGGCGGGGATGCCGGCCGCCC
>Ga0302325_10030416_pt1 | contig 11133 bp, 11 predicted proteins | sample Palsa_T0_2_FD_201948 | JGI IMG/M metagenome (GOLD analysis project Ga0302325, IMG submission 201948) | Peat permafrost microbial communities from Stordalen Mire near Abisko, Sweden - Palsa_T0_2 | ecosystem: Environmental > Terrestrial > Soil > Palsa > Peat permafrost | place: Sweden: Abisko...
ATCGGTGAGGCCGAAGGCGCTGGGGCCGGTTCCGCCAGGAGCAGACGCGGGATCGTTCGACGGCACGACGGCGGCAAAGGGCAGGATGGCGTGAAGCTGAATGTTGGGAATAGCTCCCCAGTTGAATTCGAATGCAGGCCCGGCGGGGTCGGATTCGGCGGGGGTTCCGTCGAAAGTGCTGAAGATGTAGAACTCGTAGTGGCCCAGGTCGACTGGCGTGGGGTCGTCGGTTTGAAATGGCGGGCCAGCCTGCGCGCCCAGCCTGGACGCGGTCAAGATGAAGACCAGCAGCAGAGTCACCCCGGAGAGATGGATGCTTCTCTTCATCGAATTCTCCGCGCGGTGGAGAGGATCATGGTCGCCTTCTTGAAGTCGGCAGTTCATCCGAACAATATATATCGAACTTCGATATTAGAGCAGTTTCGGAATTTGTGTGGTCCCAAGCAGGAGGGTGCAAAGTGGCTCTTTCTTGGGGAAAGAGCCACTTTGCACCGGTCTGCAGTAATTCCGAAACTGCTAAAGCCAACGCGGAATCCCGTCGATCGCGGTATATTCATGCTGTGTTGAAACAGCAGCGGGAACTCTTTTTCGGGTTGATACGCATTCACGTGCTGGTGCATGCCGCGCACGAGCCGATCTTTGGATTGGCAATGATGGAGGAACTGGCGCATCACGGCTATCGGATCGGGCCAGGGACGCTGTATCCGCTGCTTCACGGGCTGGAGCGAGGCGGGCTCCTGAAGTCTTCCATCAAGACGGTTGAAGGCAGGAAACGCAGGGTCTACAGGATCACAAGTGCAGGCAGAAAGGCGCTTTTCCGGGCCAGTGGGAAGGTTGACGAGTTGCATCACGAATTGCACGAGGAGCGGCCCAGGAAGCTGAGCCACGGAGAGTGAGCCCCAAGAATGCCTCGCATTTTCCAGAGGACGAGGAAAGGTCTATTTCCTTGGGTAGTCCTTGGTCTGGCCGGTGCGAGCGTTGGTGACAGAGAAGCTGCCGTCGGGTGAGGCTACGACCTTGATCCAGAAGCCATCCGCTCCGCCTTTTAGATTCGCGATCTGAGGCTCGGGACTGTTGTGGGCGGCGTCCGAGCCTTCAGCGGTATGCAGCATCCACAGGTCTTCGAGACCGGGACTTTCGTGGACCGTCTGCCAGGCTTCGGGGCTGCCGGCCTTGTGGGCGCCGTTATCCATGATGGCTGCGCGGGGATGAATGGCATGGACGAAGGCGCGGGCGTTGGACAGGTTCATGCCGTGATGATCGACCAGATAAAGATCGACTGTGCCGATGAGATTGTCAGGGCAGACGAGTGGGATCTCCTTGGCTTTGGTCAGATCGCCGAGATCGAGGAAGCGGAATTTGCCGAAGCGAATGAGGACGCCCGCCGAGCGGGGATTCTCGGTCTCGTCGAGGTCCCAATGAAGCTCGGCGGCGCAATAGGGGTTGGGCGTGGGCTTGATGCCGGGAACGGCGGCGATGTGCTCACCGTCCGCGGTGAGGACGTTGGCGGTGAGGCCTGGGATGTCGATCGTGTCGCCGGGGTGGACGATGCGGCGGGGCTTGCCTTCGATTGCTTTCAGATACGCGGCGTAATCGTGGCGGGTAATGTCGGAGTCTTCGCGGTTTGGGCCGTGGTCGAGGAACTCGCCAATTTGCACGCGCTTGACCAATTCGGGCACGCCGCCGACGTGATCGACATGGAAATGCGTGATGAGGAGGTGGTCGATGCGGGTGATGCCAGCGTCGGCCATCGCGGCCTGGATGCGGGAGGCGTCACGGCCATTGTTCCCCGGCCAGCCGGTGTCCACCAGCAGCGAAGCGCCGGTTGCGGTATCGACCAGCAGGGTAGACTGGCCGCCTTCGACATCGATGGCGTAGATGAGCAGATGGTTGGCCGGTTTGGCCTGGGCGCGGGCGGGCCGCGGCAGCGGGAGCAGAGTTACGCAACACAGAAAAGCGGCTAAGCCCGCAAGGGGGCGGCGAAATTGGGAGCGGGAATCGGGGGCAATTCGCATGTGCGGAAAAGTGTACACGGAGACAGGCCGGGAGGCGAAGGGATGTTGATGGCGTCCGCGGCTTTGCGGTTTGTTTTGTGGCGCATCGGATCGGCGCGCGCGGTGAGGCTGGTGTAAACTACTCAAGACCCCAAAGCCGGCTCTTCTCAGGGCCGGCTCAATCGTGTCGGGACGTGGCTCAGCCTGGTAGAGCACTCGCTTGGGGTGCGAGGGGTCGGCAGTTCAAATCTGCCCGTCCCGACCAATTTCTCTTTATGCCGCCAGGCGACTGCCATCCCATTCGCGGAGTGGTCTGCGCTGCTCCGCAAATTCCCGCGGGAGCCTGTTTCATTGCCGGTGAGGCACCATCCTCAATCGAGTGGAGAGGCATGGCGCGATTCGCACGAGTCATTGCCGTTGGAATCGCGCATCACGTGACGCGGAAGGGAACACAACGGCGGTGGATTCCGGCTCGACGGCCAGCTATCTCTACAACGCGCTGAACCAGCGGGTTCAGACGGTTGTGGCCAGTGCGCCGCGGAATATTGTCTTCAATGTGGCTGGGCAGCGCGTCACCATCTGGAATGCAAACACCGGGGCGCAGACGCAGGGGCAATACTATTGGGGTGGCAAGCGCGTGGCGTTTTACGCGGGCGGCAGTGCGTGAGTGCGCACTTCCAGCACCAGGATTGGATGGGCACGGAGCGGGCACGCACCACCTATAATGGCGCGGTGGAAGGCACCTTCACATCCCTGCCCTTTGGCGACGGGTTGACGACGACCTCCGGTACCGACAAGGACGCCTCTCATTTCGCCATGCTAGATCACGACTACGAAGACGAAACCGACCATGCCCAGTTCCGGCAGTACTCCGAGGCTCAGGGGCATTGGTTGTCGCCTGACCCATATAGCGGGAGCTATGACCGGTCTAACCCGCAGAGTTTCAATCGATATGTTTATGCGCTAAATAATCCATTAAGTAACGTGGACCCGAGCGAGCGGGAATGTGTCTGGGATGACGGAAGTTATGACGCGTCTGATGATCCGGACACGGGGAGCTCAGGCGGCTGTGCTGCAGCAGGTGGATCTTATGTACCCCCAAATATCTTTGAAAGTGTTGAGGGCACGAATCCCGGAGACTGGAGCCCGAATGCGAGCGCGACGATTGCCGCCGACTGGACTACACCCGCAGTGACCGTATCCGCCAGCCTTTGTCCCGGGCCTGTAGCTAGCACTCTTACAGGTGCTGCTGTGATGGGGACCATCGGACCGCCCGCTGCAGGGGCTCAGGCTTTAGCTATAATGACAGGTCATGTTGTCACGTTGGGGTACGACGCGACTGCGGGATTAAACTTTGGTACGTTTGGAGGGAGCGTGCATGGAGGTTATTCCCTAGCGTTTGACTCACAACAAAACATCGCTTTGATTTCCACAACGGGGGCTGGCGGGGGTGGTTTTAGTGGCGACGCCGGCATTTCGTTGCAGCTGGGAATTCTACAAGATACATCTGTTTTAAGCATTGAGCCAATGAGTTCAATGCCATCACTCAGTTTCGCGGCAGGAGACGGCACCCAGGTTCAAGGGGGAATCGGCCTGGACGGGAGCACCAATGCCGGTATAGGGCTCGGTGCCGGGTTTTCGGCAAGCGCCAATCTTGACGTTTCGCAAGTAACGATTTTAGCATGCGGTCCAGGATAGAGAAAGACAGAGGTATTTTGGAACTGCCACAGATGGAACCATTCGGTTGCGCTTGTCTCGCCAAACTCACAGTGCAAAGAGGCAAGTTGCACGAATGCCGCCCATGTTTTGCGACTATCCGTCCGAACGGAATGAGGCTATTTGATGTCAGGGGACAACTACCAGACCATATACGAGCTAGGATTTCGGTCTTTTCCGTGGCCCACTATAGTTCGACTGCTCGCTTTTGCGGCCTTGGGATTGCTCATCATTAAGTTGTTCAAGAAAAAGACGTTTTACGTTGTTGTGGGCGTTTTTGTGGCTTCGATGTCCACCCTCTTTCTTCTTATATCACTGATTGTTTTTATCCCTGGCTTTGTCAAACTGCGTCGCACATATGTGTCCGGCAAGAGCATGGTCGCGGAGGGAGTTGTCCAAAGCTTCCACCCGGCTCCGGTGATAGGTTCAGCATTAGAGTCCTTCTCAGTGAACGGGGTGTCGTTCTGGTACTACGCGGGCGATGACGCGCCATGTTTTCACAACGCACCCCTCCACAAAGGTCCCATTCGAGAAGGATTGAACGTCCGAATTCACTACTACGGGGAATGTATCCAGCGAGTCGAATTATTGCAGAATGCGAGCCCCCGATGACTCAAGGGGATAGTGCGGCGGATGGGCCAAGTCTGAAACACCCCCAAATGGATGGGTGTCCCTGGGTCTCGCGTCTGATGGGTGCGTAGGGGAATTAGGGGGACATGGGGGTGCACTCCAACACATATTTACGGCGATTTTGGGTGTTCTGCGGTTGGGATTTCGGTTGTCGGTCTTTGGCGGTGACCTGACCCCAAATTCCGCCCAATTTGGATGCGATTTAGAGGCCGTGAGATGGCCCGGACTGCCGTCCCCGCCAAGACCAGATGTATTTTCGGGAATCAAGCCGCACCGAGCAGAAAAGTTCTAAAATCGTCTTCCAGGGCCGACCATTCGATTCAGGATTTTGCAAGTGGCTACATGACGCCTTCGCCGCGCGGACAGCCAATTCCAAACCAAGCCTCAGCGGGCGGACGGGCACGCGCGGAATTTTGTGCGGATCTCATTCCTTGCAATAGTTGGAATCGCGAGAATGGTTTACCGTTGCCTTTATGGTCAAATTGAGGGTGCGCCACGCGCAGACTTCGTGTTCTGGCGATAGGCAACAGTGTGCGGAGAGGAAGAGAGTTTAGACTGATTGCGGCCGGAGATCCGTGGCCAGCCACCCTTCGCTGGAAAGTGGCGAAGGATGTGCATCCACGCGATTGAAGCCAGATAATGGGGGGCCACCCGCCGGAAGGGTAAGTTGTCCTTCACCCTGTCGCATAGGTCATCCATCGAATCCCGAAGTGCCCTAACCAGAAATCGCGCAGGCCCTTCCGACAGGAAGTATCGATTCTCAGGTAGGTGCTTCGGAACCTTCCGAACGCCTGATTCGTGTCCTCCCACCCAATGTTCCAAGCGCGTCCCGGCGCTGCCGATGCATCCAGTCGCCTAAGTGTTAGGCAATTCTTGTCAGACCCCACCAGATGACAACCAGCGCTCAAGTCGATCTGCATAGGTACGGCTCGAACGATGCTCCGAGCCGTCCGAGAGCTTCACCGTGAATTCGCGGTTCTCGATGGATCGCAGTTCCAGTATGCCTTTTGACTGCACAATTCGGGAGCGGTGTATGCGCAGAAATTTTGCCGGGTCGAGCCTCTGTTCGAGAGAAGCCATCGTCTCGCGCAACAGGAAAGAACGACCGTTGACGTGGAGTTCAACATAGTCGCCAGCAGCCCCTATCCACTCAACATCCTCCGCAATGACGATTTGAATGCGGGATCCGGTTTGCACCGTAAACCGGGAGGCGTATCCATCCGAGGCGCGGTCCAGCATTTTCATGACCCGCTTTGCCATGTCGGCTTTCGATGCGGAATCTACCATATCCCGAGCTCGACTGACCGCTGCCGCAAAGCGTGTATCGTCCACCGGCTTCAACAGGTAATGCAGCGCATGAACATCGAATGCCCGCAAAACATGTTGCTCATACGCGGTTAGAAAAATGACGGCTGGCAGGTTTTCAATAGGCAGTGCGCGCAGAACCTCGAAGCCGTCCATGCCCGGCATCTGGATGTCGAGGAACACAACATCGGGAGAACGCTCCAGAATTCTCTCCACCGCGGATTGCCCATCTCCGCATTCTCCAACGATCTCAACATCCCTGAATTTACGCAGCCTCAGAACCACGCCACGGCGCGCCAAGGGCTCGTCGTCGACAATCAGAGCGCGCACGGCGAGGCCTCCTGCAGGTTCCGAGCCCTGCGTAACGGCAATTCCAGCACGACTTCGCAACCGCCCCCTTCAGGCCAACCGAGGGAGAATTCAAAATTCGTCCCATAAAGCGTTTTCAGGCGCTCCGCTGTGTTTCCGAGACCGATTCCATTTCCATTCTTTTTTTGCTCGCCCTCACCGCGCCGTCCGGAGTTCTCGATGACGATGCGCAATCTGTCGGCGTGGAGCACGCTCTTGATCGCAATCCGCCCTCCCTCGACCAGTGGCGCCACCCCATAGCGCACTGCGTTCTCAACCAGCGGCTGGAGCAACATGTTCGGCACGAGGGCATCCCGCGTTTCCATTGAAACAGCCATATCGATTTTTAACCGCTCCCCCAGCCTTGTTTGCTCGATCGCCAGGTACCCTTCGGTAAAGGCCAGCTCCTGAGAAAGCGTCACCTCTGCCGTGACTTCGGAATCCAGGCTGGTGCGCAGAAGATCTCCGATCTGCGCGAGCATCCGCGTGGCCGCGGGCGCATTTCCATCCAGAACGAGAGTGGAGACGGCATTGAGCGAATTGAATAAGAAATGTGGATTCAACTGATAGCGCAATGCAAGCAGGCGCGCCTCTCTGACCTCAGACTCGGCGCGAAGCAACCGCTCCTTCTCCATGCTCGATTGCTGCCATTGCTTAATGCTGAAGTACAGACTGCACCACATGAAGAGAATGAAAAAAGACCACATCAAAATTGCAACCAAGGCGTGCCAGGGCACATGATAGGATCTCCGCAAAATGAGGCCGGCTGCGCAGGCTACGGGAATGGACGTGACCATGGCCGCCGCGGCCGCTTTCAATTCAAAAGCGATCCACGACTGCGATTGTCGCAGCTGCCAACGGCAAAAAGGGCGCAGGACAAAACTTCCCAGGAACATGAAGACGATGGGCACCGTCTCTTCATCGATATACACTCGCTTAGTCATGAAGTTATGAATGGATTCCAGAAGGTCGAAAAGATAGAAGCAGCACCATCCAACGATCTGGATTCGCCAGAAGGACCGCAAATTCAGGACATTCTCTCCACTCATGACTAGCATTTTAGCTTAGTCGATGAATCGGCATTCCACGGCCCGGCGCGCAAATCCTTCAACCCATCGCATCTCTCAATCGTCCAGCGGATTATGTCCGGCTCAACAATTTCATTGAGCTAGGCTCTGAGCACGGCTTTACGTGTTTGTCGATAAGACCGGGCCGGGCAAGAAACCAAAATCTAGGACAAGAAGCGAAACCACATTACGCGGCCCGCAAGGCCAGGTTCTAGACAACAAGAAAGCAAAATTCAACTTTGGAGGGGTCGATGCGATCTTACACATTCTCGAAATTCGGTCTGGCGCTTTTCGCGTCCGCGGCGATGGTCCTCGGGGGCGTGGTCATTGGAACTGCAACAGCTCCTGAGGCTTATTCGCAGTCACTTCTAGCCGGCGACATTACGGGCACTGTTCTCGATCCCAGCGGGTCGGTGGTGACAGGCGCCACGGTTACGGCGAAGAGTAAGTCAACCGAGGCGACGGCATCGGTAAAAACCGACGCCCAGGGTGCTTATCGCTTTGCTTTGTTGAAGCCAGGCGCATATCAAGTATCCGTGAAGGCAGATGGCTTCAAAGAGGAATCTGTGGAAGCGGTTGTTTCGCTTGGCCAGGTGGCGACCGTGCCGCTCCACTTGAATGTGGGCAGCGAAGCCCAAACCGTTGAGGTTACTGAAACCGCGCAACTTCTCCAGCCGGATTCGGCGGAGCTGAATACCTCGTTCAGCTATGAACAATTGCAGAGCGTGCCAAATCCGGGAGGCGATATCACCTATGTGGCGCAAACAGCGCCAGGCGTGGTAATGAACACTGCGGGGGGCGACGGAAACTTCTCAGTGTTCGGCCTGCCGGGAACATCGAACAACTTCACGATGAACGGAATGGAGGTCAACGATCCTTTCCTTAATCTGAACAATTCTGGTCCCTCGAATCTGCTCCTGGGCTTGAACGATGTTTCCGAAGTAAATGTGGTGACCAATGCGTACGGTGCGCAGATGGGAAGCTTTGGAGGAGCACAGGTTAACGCAATTTCGCGCTCCGGCGGAAATGCGTTTCACGGAAATGCAAACTATTGGTGGAACGGCCGGGCAATGAACGCAAACGATTGGTTCAATGCCGGGAACCCGAAGCCCTTCTCCAATTCGAATCAGTATTCTGCCGCGGTTGGTGGCCCGATCAAGAGGGATCACACATTCTTCTTTGCCAATTGGGAACAGCTTTCGTTTATCACGGCTCCGGTCGACGTGGTGTTGTTACCCTCAGCGTCCTACGAAGCGGGCGTACTGGGGAGCGATGGCAATTGCGACAATTCGACCAGTTCGTTGTACGGAGCGGGGGCGGGTGGTGAATGCGCTTTTTACACGAATGCATTTTCTCTCTACAACAACACGCCCGGTCGTGCAAACGCGACCGTGTTCTCTCCCGATCAACTGCAGCTCACCGTTGCTCCGAAGACGGTATTGAATGAGCATCTTTTCACGGCTCGCATCGATCAGAGCTTCAGCGACAGCGACAAAGTGTTCGGCCACTTCAAGTATGACAAAGGGACTCAGCCGAGTGCTACCGATCTCATTAATCCGGTTTTCAATATGCAGTCTATACAGCCTGACGACGAGGGGCAGCTATCGTGGACGCATGTCTTCTCTCCCAGGGCTGTAAATCAATTGCTCTTGACCGGATCGTGGTATAGCGCGATTTTCACGTCTGTCAACCAGGCAGCGGCGACTGCCCTGCTGCCCGAGACACTGAACTTCGGCGATCTAGACGGATATTTTGCCGATTTGAATCCCGACGGCTTCGCCTTTCCCCAGGGCCGCAATGTAAGCCAGGTGCAGATCGGCGACGACTTCAGTTACAGCCTGGGCAAGCACACCCTGAAGGCGGGAATCAGCTATAAGAAGGATTATGTTTCGGATCACAATATGACGGTCTTGGCGATTCCGCTCGCGCTTACCTGCGGGAGTGCGGCGACCTGCGCCTCGTCAGCCGGCGTGAACGGCAACCTGTTTGGTCAGGGTATTTCGCTCGAGTCGCTCCAGAGCTTTACAACGCATCCCGACGAGGGAATTACTCTGTACACGCTTGGCGAGTATTTCCAGGACGATTGGAAACCGACTCCGGATCTGACTTTGACCCTGGGGGCGCGCGTTGAACGGAACTCGAACCCGAACTGTGGACAGAACTGCCTGTCTAACTACGGAACGGATTTCAACACGTACACAGCGGCTGTTGGCGCCAGCGCGTTTGCCACGACGCCGTACTCGTCCCTGATCAAAGCAGGGCAGAGCAGTGCCTTCCCCAACTACCAGCGTTTCATGTTCGAGCCTCGCTTAGGGTTCACTTATTCGCCGGCATTCGACCGAAATACCGTGTTGCGTGGCGGAGTGGGATTTTTTACGGACGTATTCCCAGGCACGATCGCCGATACAGAATTATCGAATCCGCCGTTGGACCCGGAATTCACAATCTTTTTTGGAGGGGTCGATCCAACGCAAAGCTACAGTTCTGCTCAGCAGGCCTCAACATTGAATACGACTTTTCAAAAAGGCTATGCGGCCGGGGGCAGTCTGAATTCAATCAGTGCAGCTGACCCGAATTTCGCGCCGCCGAACTTCACCACTGTCGCAGGGCATTTGCAGTACCCGACCTATGGAGAGTGGAGTTTGGAGATCCAGCACCAACTCCCGCACAACAACGCGCTGCAGATTGAATACGTCGGAAATCACGGTTACCACGAACCGGTTCAGAACGGCGGCGTAAACTCGTTCGGAAGCGCACCCTTTCCAGGAACTGCGCCCGCACCCGCATTCGGCACTGTGACAGAAGTCAGGTCTACGGCGATCAGCGGCTACAACGGGTTCGTGGCATCTGTACTGCATAAAGGGAAAAGCCTCAATATGCAGTTCAATTACACTTACAGTCACGCCCTGGATGAGATTTCAAACGGAGGTATTCTGGTATTCAACGCCAGTAGCTCCATCACCTCGCAAATCGACCCTTATAATCTCAAACACAATTACGGCAACGCGGATTACGATACACGTCACTATCTGAACGGGAACTATCTGTATATGTTGCCCTACTTCGGGGGTCCTAGAGCAGCAACCGCGGGTTGGGAGGTTTCCGGCACGTTGTTCCTGCATACAGGATTGCCGTTTAGCGCAACGGAGTCAGACTTTGTTGCGGCGGCTGGAAATGTCGGCGGAAGCGGCATCGCTCAGGTAGCGCCAACTTCAGGAACACCGAATCACTGCGGTTCATCGGCGGCGAGAACTGCATGCCTGAGTACGTCGAGTTTCCCGACGGCAGGGACGGCCAGTTCGTTATTCGCTCCGTTCGATCGGAATCAGTTCACCGGCCCAGGATATTTCGACACAGATATGACACTCGCCAAGAGCATCCCACTACACGAGGGAGTCGCGGTCAAGCTCGGGGTGAGTGCATTTAACCTCTTCAATCATCCAAATTTCGCCACGCCGGTGTCCAATGTATTATCCCCGCAATTCGGGCAATCGCTAAGCACAGTGAGCCCGCCGACCAGCATCTATGGCGCGTACTTAGGGGGCGACGCTTCGGTACGCATCCTCCAATTGACGGGCAAATTTACCTTCTAAAAACCTCGGCCCGCCGGAGGACTCGCCTTAGCGCAGGGCCTCTGGCGGCAACCTGGAGCGAGCTATGCACCTTGTTAAGAAATCAATTGTTGCCAGGGATGGGTACCGCGTAACCGCTGCGAAGTCTCAGCTTCGATCAAATGCAATGAAAGCTATGGTGCTGGCAGTCCTTGTGGGCACAGGATTGCGAGTTGAGGCGCAGACTCGTCCGGAACCGTATCCGCAGATGGCATCCTTCGAAGAGTATTCGATGAAGGACAAAGGGGCTGAAATCTCCCTGGCGCGCAGTGCCGCCCCAGAGGCAATATCTCGCGATGCAACCGTACTTGTTTTTGGGAAAGGCGGCTACGAGACCGCGGTCGAAGGGAAGAACGGGTTCACGTGCCTGGTTGAACGATCGTAGATGAATCCATTCGATAATCCCGAATTTTGGAATCCGAAAATGCGTGGCCGATTTGTTATAACCCGGCTGCTGTGCGC
>Ga0302325_10030418_pt1 | contig 11132 bp, 10 predicted proteins | sample Palsa_T0_2_FD_201948 | JGI IMG/M metagenome (GOLD analysis project Ga0302325, IMG submission 201948) | Peat permafrost microbial communities from Stordalen Mire near Abisko, Sweden - Palsa_T0_2 | ecosystem: Environmental > Terrestrial > Soil > Palsa > Peat permafrost | place: Sweden: Abisko...
CTCGGCGCGGACGGCCGGGGCGCGCACGCCACCCGGGCCGGCGGCCCGCCAGACGATCGTGTCCTGGTCCCCGGCGTGCCCGGGGAATGCCTTTTCCAGCAGGGTAAGCGCGGTGGTGGACCCGGTCCCGGGCAAGGTCACGTTGTTCGAGTACGCGGTCCCCGCGGCCCGGCCGCCGACCCCCAGGATGACCACCAGCGCCAGCCACGCGACGAGCACCCACCTGCGCCGCTGGAAGCACCAGCGCGCCAGAGCAGCCATGTCAGCCTCCTGTCCCTGCGGTCACCCGCATGACGAGTTCTTTACGGGGATTGCTCACTGATGGCTCGGGAGCATCGCGAGTGCCTGCGAGCGCTGGGCGACTAGCTCGTCGTAGGTGCCGTCGCGCTCGGCCCACCGGTGCATCAGCACGCCCTCGACGAGGATCTCGTGCGGAGTCGGGTCGGCCTGGAGCAGGTCCATCACCTCGGTGGCGAAGTCGGCCAGGCCCAGGGCGCGGGGGTTGCGCTGTTTCGCGTCCGGCGTGGTGGCGACCGCCGGGGGGACGAGTTCGGAGACCTCGACGCCGGTGCCGTCCAGCTGCGCCCGCAAGGCCTCGGAGTAGGCGTGCACGCCGGCCTTGGAGGCGGCGTAGCTGGGCATGACCGGGAACGGCAGGAACCCGATGCCCGAGCTGACGGTGATGATGGCGCCGGCGCCGCGTCCGATCAGGTGCGGGGTGAACGCGTCGATGACGCGGATGGTGCCGAGGAGGTTGGTGTCGATGGTCTCCTGCGCGGCGCTGAAGTGCGCGGGATCGCGCAGGTCCTCGGGGATCCCGATCCCGGACATCGTCACGATCGTGTCGAGGCCCGGGTGGCTGCGCAGGATCGTGTCGCGGGCACGGTCGATGCTGGCGGCGTCGGTCACGTCGAGGGGCACGGTGGCGAGCCCCTCAGCGGCGAGCTTGCCGAGCAGGTCGGCTCGCCGGCCACCGACGATGACGTCGCTGCCGGCCGCGGCGAAGCGGCGGGCGAGCTCGAGGCCGATCCCCGAGGTAGCGCCGGCGATGAAGACGGTGCGGTTGGTGATGTCCATTGCTTGCTCCTGCTCAGGGCGCCAGACAGCGAGGAGCTGGCGGGCGCGGTCGATGATGGTCAGGGTTACCGGCCGGGCCTCCGGGTGAGGCTGCGCACGGTCATCCGCCGGCACCTTCAGTGTTGGCTTGTTCTCCGGCCGCAGGCAGTACCCCCGTCTTCCGGGGTCCCGTCAGGGCCCCCTGAGCCGAGGAGGCCCTGAACTACGCTGCTGACTATGAGCGACGACGGCCCCGCCAACCCGCTCGGCAGTTACCTCCGTGCCCGGCGGGCGCTGGTCACTCCGCAGCAGGCCGGGCTTGCACCCGGCGCGAACCGCCGCGTTCCCGGGCTCCGCCGGGAAGAGGTCGCCATGCTCGCGGGCATCAGCGCCGACTACTACCTGCGGCTGGAGCGCGGCCGCGATAAGAACCCCTCGGCGCAGGTCCTCGAATCGCTCGCGCGGGTCCTGCACCTCGACGAGCTCGAGCAGGAATACCTGCTCAGCCTGGCCGCCCCGCGCCCGAGGCGCCAGCGGCGGCGGAAGCCAGAACGCGTGCCCCCGCGGCTGCATCAGCTCCTGGCCAGCGTGCAGGTTCCCGCGTTCGTGGAAGGGCGCGCGTTCGATGTGCTCGCTTCCAACCGGCTCGCGGTCGCGCTCTCCCCGCGCCTTCAGCCCGGGTACAACCGGCTCCGATCACTGCTCCTCGATCCCGAGGAGCAGGCGTTTCAGCAGGACTGGACGCGCTCCGCGGAGGGGTTCATCGCCGCCTTCAGAAGGTCCATCGGCGACGATATCGACAGCCCCCGGTTCGTGGAACTGGCGGGCGAGCTTGCCCTGTCGAGCGAGCGGTTCCGGACTCTCTGGGCGCGCCACGACATCCGCAGCCTCGAAGGCGGCACCACCACCGTGAACCACCCGGTCGTCGGCGAGCTGCGCCTGCACCGGGACAAGCTCCCCGTCGACGAGGTACTCCTGGTCCTCTACTACGCCGATCAGGGCAGCGAGAGCGATGAGAAGCTACGCCTCCTCGCCTCCATGGCCCAGACCCCGGCGGGTGACCTTTAATATCCCGCACTGCGGACCCCGCCCGAGTCGCGGGCGAACCGGACCGGCGGCCGGCCGACCGTTCTGGTGAAGGCCGTGCTGAATGCGCTGGCCGATCCGTAGCCGGAGGCAAGCGCTATTTCGTCAAGCGACCGTCCGCTGAACCTCAGCGCGTCGCACGCAACGGCCATCCGCCAGTGCAGGGCGTACGTCATGGGCGGCTGGCCAATCAGAGACGCGAACCTTTGCGAAAAGACCGATCGGGACATTCCGGCCTCGGCGGACAAAGATGCCACTGACCAGCTTCTTCGGATATCGGCATGAAAGGCCCGCAGCGCGGACGCGATCTGCGGGTCGGTAAGTCCGGTGAGCATGCCGCGCTGCTGGCCCGGCAGCATCTCCGGCGTCCTGAGCAGCTCGATCAGGACGATTTCGAGCAGGCGGGAAAGCACCGCCTGCTGGCCGGGCCGCGGAGCCGATGCCTCGGCGTCGATCATGGCCAGGACGCCGACCAATCGCCCGCCGTCGCCGGAACCGCGCGACGGAATATGCACCACCGGTGGCAGGAATGCCGTGAGAAGTTCTTTATTGACCGAGTCAAATTCGAAGTGCCCGCCGACGACGCGAACCTGGTCCGGATCATCGTCGCTGCGCCCTGGTTCAGGCGACGCGGTGGCCATAGGGAGATCCTCGAAGGCGACGACCGCCGCATCGCCAGCCCCGCCGCGCAGGATCCAGGCGGGGGGCTCGGTCAACAGCACGCAGTCGCCAGGTTCCAGGCTCTGCTCCGCGGTGCCGGGCAGCTGGAAGCGACAGCCCCCGCTGACGACGCGCCCGAAGATCACGCCGCTGTCAGCGGGGAATCCCCAGGCCCAGTCACCGTGCCCCGCCATGTGCTTCCACAGCAAAGCACGCGGGCGCAGCAACTCGACAAGCTGGGTCAGCGGATCCACAGGGACGACCCCCTCGGGACGATCTGTAATTTATTCGGTACTTCTGAGGATAGATCATCCGAGCGGTCCCGCATACGTTGGGTGTTACATGACGACGGAAGGTAACGACATGACCAGGACAGTTCTCATAACCGGCTGCTCGTCCGGCTTCGGCAAGGCTGCCGCGACGAAGTTCCATGATCACGGATGGAATGTCGTAGCCACCATGCGAGACCCCGGTGACTGGGACGGCGGGTCGTCGGGTCGTTTGCTGACTCACGCACTGGATGTGACCGATCCGGCATCGATCAGATCCGCCTTCGAGGCCGGCGTGGCCCGCTTCGGGAACGTGGACGTCGTCGTCAACGTCGCCGGCATCGGCCTGTTCTCTGTCTTCGAAACGACCACGGACGAAACAGCGCGAAGCGTGTTCGAAACCAACCTGTTCGGCCCGATCGAAATCATGCGAGTGGCCATCCCGCATCTTCGAGAGCACGGCGGCGGACGTATCGTGAACCTGACCTCCGCCTCCTCGATTGTGCCGGAGCCGCTGATGGGGATCTACAACGCGAGCAAGGCGGCCCTTGATAATCTGACGGAGACCCTCAGGCTTGAGCTGTCGCCCCAGAACATCGTCCTCAAGCTGATCGAGCCCGGTTTCGTGCCCACCACTCGCCTGGTGGAGAAGGCGCAGGCCAATGCGCCAGTGCTCACCATCGTGCCGCCGGAATACGAAGCCTACGTAAACCAGCGGATGGCTGTCTTCAGCTCGGGATTCCCCGTCGACCTGGCGACGCCGGAAGATGTAGCAGACGCCATCCTGGCGTCCGTCAACGACGAAACCGGCCAGTTGCGCTGGGTCGTCGGTGCCGACCAGGCGGAGCGGATGCATATGAGGCATGAAACCTCAGAGGCCGAATACAACGACTGGACCTGGAGTCAATTGGGTCCGTCGCGCTGAACGCACGCCACTGTGACCGCAGGCTGCTGAAGGAGCAGGCCGTGCAGGACCTTCATGACCTGGTCGTGAATCTGGTCGGGCTTGAGCCGGTCGGTGGGGCGGTACCAGCGGGCGATCGAGGTCAGCGCGCTGTTGAGCAGGTTGACCGCGATGGGGATGTCGATGTCGGGGCGGACGAGTCCCTCGTCGACTCCCTGCCGGAGAAGCTGTTCCGCGGAGCGGTTGACCTGCCGGGCCCAGGACTGGTAGTTGCGCAGTCCCTGGGATGAGAGCTGGTGCTGGTCGGCCATGAGTACCAGGTAGTAGGCCCGGTAGCGGGCGGCCGAGGTCACGTGCAGGCGGACGTAGGCCTCAAGTTTGTCACCCGCGCTCGCAGCGCTGCCGACGATCTGCTCGATACCCTCGCGCAGAGGGTAAATGGCCTGCTCGACGATGGTTTCCAGCAGACGTTGCTTAGACGAGACGTACTGGTAGACAGTCGGCTTGCTGACGCCCGCCTCGGCAGCGATGTCGTCGAGGGTCGCATCCGCATAGCCGCGCCGCTCGAACACCCGGGCGGCCGCGGCCACCAGGTCCTGGGTCTCAAGCGCTCGCCGCCTGCCCACAGAATCCCCTCTCTGGGCAAGTCGCAGCTTACCTGAACTCGATAGTAGCGAAGACTCCGCTTCCGCGCACTCAAGATCCAGCATGGCCAGGAAATTCCGGCTTGACGGACACCCCAGCAATGAGGCATATTTCTTTACTAGCTGGTTAATAAACGCCTTCGGGAGGGCAGATGCGCGACGTGGACATCGTGGGCGCGGGGATCACCCCGTTCGGGAAGCATCCGGACGCCACCATGAGCTCGCTGGCGGCCACCGCGATCGGTGCGGCCCTGGCCGACGCGGGCCTGCCAGCTTCCGAGGTGGATCTGCTGGTCCATGGCAACGCGATGGCCGGCGTGCTCAGCGGGCAGGAAATGATCCGGGGCGAGCTCGCGGCGAACGCGGCGGGCCTCGCCGGAGTCCCCGTGGTGAACGTCGAGAACGCCTGCGCGACATCGTCCAGCGCGCTGCACGTTGCCCTCACCGCGATCCGGTCGGGGATGTACGACACCGCGGTGGTGTGCGGCAGCGAGAAGATGACCGGCCGTCCGACCGCGGAAATCCTGGCCGCCATGACGAGCGGCGCAGACCTGGAGAAGATCGGCGAGATCACCCGCGAGCTTACCGGCAGCGACCTGCCCACGGCCTCGTTCTTCATGGACGTGTACGCGGGGATCGCCCGCGACTACCAGGCTCGCTCGGGCGCGACAGCCGAGGACTTCGCCGATGTCGCGGCGAAGAACTCCGCGCACGGGGCGCTGAACCCGAAGGCCCAGTATCAGCGCGCCCTCACCCGGTCCGAGGTGCTGACCAGCCGGGTGGTGGCGGCTCCGATGACCATGCTGATGTGCTCGCCGATCGCTGATGGCGCCGCAGCCCTGGTCCTGCGGGCGGCAGATCGCGTCAGCTCCTGCGACGGCGCGGTCCGGATTCGTGCGTGCGCACTTGGTTCCGGGCGGCCAGGCGGGTCCGGGATGCCGTTGGAGCAGCGCACCGCGGCAGCGGCGTACGCGCAGGCCGGGCTCGGACCCGGCGATCTCGACGTCGTCGAGGTGCATGACGCGGCCTCCCCGAACGAGCTGATCATGTACGAGGAACTGGGGCTGTGCGGCCCAGGCGAGGGCCCGAAGCTGCTTGCCTCGGGGGTCACCGCGCTGGGCGGGCGGGTGCCGGTGAACCCGGACGGCGGCCTGGTTTCCCGTGGCCACCCGGTCGGCGCGACAGGATGCGCCCAGCTGGTCGAGCTGGTCACGCAGCTGCGCGGGCGGGCCGGCGCCCGGCAGGTACCCCAGGCCCGGGTAGGGCTGGCGGAGAACGCGGGCGGTTACCTGCACCCCGACGCTGCGGCGTGCGTGGTGACGATCCTGAGCCGCGGCTGAGGCAGCCATGACGACCGAAGCTGACAGTCCCGTCCGGACCGAGCGCCGCGGTGCCGCCCTGTGGCTATGGCTGAACCGGCCACACGCGCTCAACAGCCTCACCCTGCCGATGGTCCGCGGCCTTCACCAAGGCCTGGACCTGGCCGCGGACGCTGGCGTGCGGGTCGTGGTGATCGCGGGCAAGGGCCGGGCCTTCTGCGCCGGCGCCGATCTCACCCAGGTACTCGGCCGGGTCAGCGGCGACGCCGGGCCCGCAGCGGAGGACGACTTCCTGCAGCAGGTCGGCGCGGCGTTCGACCGGCTTGAAATTTTCGAGAAACCCGTGATCGCCGCCGTGCATGGCCTGGCCGTCGCTGGCGGCCTGGAACTGGTGCTGTGCTGCGATCTCGTCGTAGCCACCAGGTCAGCCTCCTTCGGTGACGCCCACGCGAACTACGGCCTGCTGCCCGCAGGCGGGGGCTCGATCAGGCTGCCCCGCCGGGTCGGTCCCGCCCGCGCCAAGCACCTGATGTTCACCGGCGTGACCGTGCCCGCCGAGGACCTGGCCGGCACCGATCTGATCACCGCGCTAGTGGGTGACGGGCAGCTGACCAGCGAGGTGGACAGCCTCGTCGCGGCCATCGCCGGCAAAAGCCCGGTCGGGATCGCGGCCATGAAGGCGCTCATCGACGACGGGCTTGACCTCACCCGCGAGGCAGGCCTGCGCATGGAAAGGCAGCGAGCCGCCGCGCACACCCGTACACACGACTTCCACGAAGGCCTCAGCGCCTTCACCGAAAAGCGCACACCGAAATTCACCGGACGCTGACCAGCCCGCGGAAGCGAGACCAGCATGGAGAACCTGCTTCGCCTGGACGGCAAGACCGTCCTGGTCACCGGCGCCGGCCAGGGGGTCGGCCGTCAAGTCGCCCTGCACTGCGCCGGTCACGGCGCGCGCGTCGTCGTCAACGACTTCCACCTGGACCGCGCCGACGCCGTGGCATCGCAGATCCGCGCGGCAGGCGGGTCTGCGGTGGCCAGCCGATGTGACGTCACCGAATTCGGCGACGTCATGGACATGGTCGCCCGCGCGGAGCAGGAGGCGGGCGGGATCGACGTCCTGGTTAACAACGCCGGCAACGCCGGGCCGGTCCAGGACCCGATGAGCCCGGCACCCCCGTTCTGGGAGACCCACCCCAAGGAATGGGCCCCGTGGATGGGCGCAAATTTCTACGGAGTGCTTAACTGCGCGCGCGCCACCCTGCCCGCCATGGTCGAGCGCTGTTCGGGCCGCGTCATCACCGTGATCTCCGACGCCGGCCGGGTAGGCGAGCCGGGTCTGCCGGTCTACAGCGGCGCGAAGGCCGGCGCGGCGGGTTTCTCCCGGGCCCTGGCCAAAGCCGTCGGCCGGTACAACATCACCGTCAACTGCGTGGCCCTCGCGTCCATCCGGACACCGGGTGTCGCCACCGCCACCGGCAACCCCGACCTGGTGAAGTCCATGCTGCGCAGCTACGTCATCCGCCGGCTCGGGGAGCCCGGCGACGCCGCGAACCTGATCCTGTTTCTTGCCTCGGACGCGGCGGCGTGGATCACCGGGCAGACCTATCCCGTCAACGGCGGCTACTCCTTCGCCGTCTGAATCTCAAAGGTGCCGCCGTGAAAGTCGATCTGTATCTCTACCGCCCCGCGCTGAACGAGATGCCCGGCCGCGGCCGCCAGGCCGAGCAGGGCGGCTTCGACGGGTTGTTCGTCGCCGAATCCACCGGGGACCCCTTCCAGAACCTGGCCGTCGCCAGCCAGCACACCAGCCGGGTGACGCTCGGCACATCCGTGGCCCTGGCATTCCCGCGGAGCCCGATGCTCACCGCTGTTTCGGCGTGGGAACTGCAACGGGCCACGAACGGACGCCACGTCCTCGGCCTCGGGTCCCAGGTACGCCGCCACGTAGAGCGACGGTTCTCCGCGCCGTTCACGCCGCCGGCCGCCCGGCTGCGAGAGTACGCCCGGGCCGTCCGCCATATCTGGGGCGCGTTCCAGGGCGAGCATCCCCTCGGCTTCCACGGCGACTACTACACGCTGGACTACCTGCCCGATGCGATGAACCCGGGACCGCTCGCGGCCGGCCCGCCGCCCATCTACCTCGCCGCCCTGGGCCCTGTCATGTTCCAGGCCGCCGCGGCCGTCGCCGACGGCGCACTGATCCACCCGATCCACACCCAGGAATACCTGCGCACGGTCGCCGAGCCCGCCATCGCCCGGGGGCTAGCCGAATCCGGCCGGTCACGCAAGGAATTCACGCTGTCAGCCACCGTGCTGTGCATCATCGAGGAGGACGCCGGCGACGCCAGCCGCGAGGCAGTTCGCCGGCAGTTCGCCTTCTACGCCTCAACACCCGCCTACCGGCCGGTGCTTGAGCTACACGGCTGGGGACCCCTCGGCGACCGGCTGCGCGGACTCGTCCGCCGGGGTGAGCACCACGCGATGGCCGCGCAGGTGCCCGACGAGATCCTGGATACGTTCTGCGTCGCCGCGCGAACCTGGGACGACGCCATCGAGCTCGCCGCCTGCCGCTACGAAGGCCTCACCGACCGGGTGATGTTCCAGAGCGCGCCCCCGCCGGGCAGCGTGGTTCCGCCCAGCCCGCCGCGCCTGTCCACGACAACCGCCGGCTGAGCCACCACGGCCGTTCGATCACTAGCGAGGAGGACATCGTGGTTCACCACAGCTCCGCCGAACTGACCTCAGCTGACCTGATCATCGAGGCACTAGAGCGCTTCGGTGACCGGGAGGCGTTCGTGCTGGGAGACCGGCGCATAACCTACGCCGACGCCGCGGCGGCGATCAGCCGCATCGTGACGCTCCTCGCCGCCCGCGGGATCGGCCCCGGCCAGGCCGTGGCGGCGCTGAGCCCGAACACCCCCGAGGTATGGCTGACGCAGGCCGCGGCCTACCTGCTCGGCGGCACCTACACCGGGCTGCATCCCCTGGGGTCGCTCAGCGACCACGCCTACGTCTGCGACGACGCCGGTATCACCGTCCTCATCGTGCACCCGAAGTTCGCGGAGACCGGCGCCCAGCTGGCCGCCCGGTGCGCTGGCATCGAGCATCTGCTGACTCTCGGCCCGGCCGAGGCAGGTGAAGACCTGCTGGCGCTCTGCGAACAGATCCCGGCCCGCAGGCTCGAACGGGGACCGGCGGGCGACGAGGACACGGCCTGGCTGCAGTACACGGGCGGCACCACCGGCAGACCCAAAGGCGTGATGGTCTCCCACCGGGCGCTCGTCCAGCAGACCCACACCCTGACCGCCTCCTGGGGCCTCCCCGAGAGCCCTCGTTTCCTGCTGTCCTCGCCCATCACGCATGCCGGGTCGCTGCCGGTACTGCCCACCCTGTGCCGCGGCGGCACCGTGGTGCTCCAGCAGGCATTCGATCCGGACGCGTGGCTGGACGCGGCGGCACGCGAACGGATCAACTACGCCTTCGTCGTGCCGACCATGCTGTACACCCTGCTCGATCACGGCTCGCCGCACCGGCACGACCTGTCCGCACTGGAAACCATCCTCTACGGCGCCGCGCCCATGACCCCGGCCAGAATCGCCGAAGCCCTGGAAGCATTCGGCCCGGTCCTGATGCAGGGATACGGGCAGACAGAATGCCTCGGCATGTGCACCAGCCTGCGCAAGGACGAGCACGACCCGGTACGGCGGCCCGGCCTGCTCGCCTCCTGCGGCCGCGCGGTCGCCGGCGTCCGGGCCGAGATCCTCAGCAACGAAGGGACGCCCGTGCCGCACGGGGAAGTCGGTGAGGTGTGCCTGCGCTCCCGGGTGGTAATGACCGGCTACCGCAACCAGCCCGACCTGACCGCCGCGGCGCTCGACGGTGGCTGGCTGCACACCGGCGATCTCGCCGTCCGCGACGAGGACGGCTTCTTCCACCTGGTCGACCGGAAGAAAGACGTCATCGTCTCGGGCGCGTTCAACGTGTACCCGCGCGAGATCGAGGACGTCATCGCCACCTGCGCCGGCGTGTCCACCGTCGCGGTCATCGGCATTCCCGACGATAAATGGGGCGAGGCCGTCACCGCACTCATCACCGTGCGCCCAGGCGAACAAGTTAACCCGGATGAGATCGAAAAAACCGTGCGCGAGCAAAAAGGACCGCACCAGACACCCAAGACGATCCATGTCGTGCAGGAACTGCCGAAAACCCCTGCCGGGAAGGTCGACAAGAAGGCACTCCGCCGCCAGTACTGGCCCGACCACCAGCGTCAAATTAACTGACTCCAAGATCTCCGCCCGGAAATGTTCGTCACAAGGGCGGGGAGGCGAAACTGACCTCGGCCGCGACTAGGAGCGCGTCCGCGAGCTCGGCTGGCTTGGTGAACAGCGACTCGTGGCTGCCCGGTGCGCTGATTGGCGTGGCACCGATTCGCTTGGCGAAGCGGTCCCAGCCGTATTCTCCCGGGGGCAGCGCAACGTCGTCAGTGGACAGGATGTAGCTCAGCGGCACGCCGAAGTCCTGGTACGCGGTGCCGTTGACCGGGGCGTCGGTGAAATACCGGTAGGGCTGCGGCCGCAGTTGGGCGTGGACGACGGCGGCGGTGGCCGAGTCGGCGTCGTTCATGAAAACGCCCTGGAACACCGGCAGGGGCAGCGCGACCGTGTTGTCGGCCGAGGCGCCGGCGAGCTGGGCGAACAGCTGCTGGTAGTCCGGCGGCACCTCGTCGTAGAGGGAGCGTCCGGCTTCCGGGACGAAGGCACTCCAGAACACGACGCGGCGCAGCCGCGCCGCCACGGCCGGGGTGGCGCCGGCGATCACGTAGCCGCCCCAGCTGTGCCCTACGAGTGTGATGCCGTCCGTGCCGAGCTTGTCGATGTCCGCCACCAGGGCGCTGACGCATTCGTCTAGGGCTAGCCCGGCTGGGTCGTCGTTCACGCCGAGGCCAGGGCTGGTCGCGGCGAAGACCCGGTGCCCCCGCGAGCGGAGCGCCGTGGCGACAGCCTGGTACGCCCAGCCGCCGTGCCAGGCGCCGGGGACGAGCACGAAGTTCTCTGTCATGAGGACCTTCCTTCGGGGGAATAGGTGTAGCTCCGGTCGATCACCTCGCGGACGAAACGGTCTGCGGGCCCGTGCAGCGCGTCGTGGGCGGCCCTGAACAGCTCGTGCACCCGGACCCCGGGCCAGTCCTCGG
>Ga0302325_10030419_pt1 | contig 11132 bp, 10 predicted proteins | sample Palsa_T0_2_FD_201948 | JGI IMG/M metagenome (GOLD analysis project Ga0302325, IMG submission 201948) | Peat permafrost microbial communities from Stordalen Mire near Abisko, Sweden - Palsa_T0_2 | ecosystem: Environmental > Terrestrial > Soil > Palsa > Peat permafrost | place: Sweden: Abisko...
CGTGCCCGATCCGAAGCTCTCCTGGAACGAGACGCTCGGACGGCACGAGATCGGTCCGATCGATTGGAGTGAGTTCGAGCGCGTCCTCAAGGGCAACGGCCCCTGTAATCGCGAGCGCCTGGAGGCGCGGCGGCGCGCGCACACAGAGGGCGCGTGGGTGCGCGAGGCCGCGATGGCACACGCCGAGAAGCAACGCCGCCGCGCCGCGAGCTGCGCGGCGTAACCAGGAGTCCTGCGCATGTCAGCCGACAGCAACGAGCACGCACACGGAGAGCGCGAATGGCCGCTCTTCGAGATCTTCATCCGGCCGCGCGGCGGCCTCGACCACAAGCATGTCGGGAGCCTGCACGCCTGTGATGCGCGCATGGCCATCGAACACGCGCGCGACCTCTACACGCGCCGCGAGGAAGGCGTGAGCATCTGGGCTGCGCCTTCGGCGAGCATCGCGGCCTCGGATCCCGAGGATGCCGATGCGCTTTTCGAGCCGGCGCGCGACAAGATCTACCGCCATCCGACCTTCTACGACATCCCGCCGGAAGTGAAGACGCTGTGAGCCAGAGTCACGCGCCGCCCCCGCTGTATCGTTACGTGCTGCGGCTCGGCGATCTGGCCCTGGTGCTCGGCCAGCGATTGAGCGAGTGGGTGGGCCATGCGCCCGCGCTCGAAGAGGATCTCGGGCTCGCCAACACCGCCCTCGACCTGGTCGGTCAGGCGCGGCTGTTGCTGGCCTATGCCGGCGAGATCGAGGGGGGCGGCCGCAGCGAGGACGAGATCGCGTTCCTGCGCGAGCAGGGGCAGTACCTGAATCCGACGCTCGCGGAACAGCCGAACGGGGACTTCGGCGAGACCATCGTGCGCCAGGTGCTCCTCGACGCGTTTCAGCTCGCCCTCTACGAGCGGCTGACGAGCTCGCGCGACGATCGCCTCGCTGCCATCGCGGAGAAGGCGGTGAAAGAGACGCGCTACCACCTGCGCTACAGCGCCGGCTGGCTGGTGCGCCTGGGCGATGGCACGGAGGAGAGTCACGCCCGCGCACAGCGAGCGCTCGAGCGGCTCTGGCCGTACACCGTGGAGCTGTTCGAGGCCGACGCGCTCGATCGCCAGATGGCCGAGCAGGGCATCGCGCCCTCCCTCGAGGAGGTGCGCAGCGCGTGGGACCGGCACATCGACGAGGTGCTCGCCGAGGCGACGCTCGGTCGTCCGCAGGATCGACCTTTTACGTGGTTCGGCAAGCGCGGCGAGCACAGTGAGCACCTCGGCTACCTCCTCGCCGAAATGCAATACCTGCAACGCGCGTATCCGGGAGCGCGCTGGTGAGCGCGGCCGCTGCCCGCCCGGTCATCGACGCGGAGGACGAGGCGCGGGTGCGGGCGGCCTTAAAGGCGCTCGCCGCGGTGCCCGACCCGGAGCTGCCGGCGCTCACGCTGGCAGATCTCGGCATCGTACGCTTCGTGAGCGTTCGCGAGGACGGGACGCTCGAGGTGGGGCTCTCGCCCACGTATACCGGCTGCCCGGCGACGGATCATATCGCGGAGCTCGCGCGGCGCGCGCTCGAGGGCGCGGGGGTCGGCGCGTTCTCCGTGAGGCCCGTACTCGCGCCTGCCTGGAGCAGCGACTGGATCACCGTCGAGGGGCGGCGCAAGCTCGAAGAGTACGGCATCGTCCCGCCATCGCCGGCTGCCGCGTCGGCGCGCACGTGGCGAGCCGCGGCCGTGGGCCTCATCGTTGCCTGTCCCCGCTGCCGCTCGGCGAGAACCGAATCGATCAGCGAATTCGGCTCGACGCCGTGCAAGGCGCTGCACCGCTGTCTCGACTGTCTGGAACCGTTCGAACGGTTCAAGTGCATTTGACGGGAACCGCGTGCTCGCCTTTCATTCGCTCGAGGTGACCGCCGTCGATCGTATCGCCGAGGATGCCGTCTGTGTGCGGCTGGCCGTCCCGGAGGCGCTGCGCAGCCACTTCAAGCACGACGCCGGCCAGTACGTGACGGTCCGGCGCCGCATCGACGGCCGCGAGGAGCGGCGCACCTATTCCATCGTCACGCCGCCCGGCGCCGCGGAGCTGCGCATCGGGGTGCGCGAGCAAACCGGCGGGCGTATGTCGCGCGACCTCGCTACGCGGCTCGCGCGCGGCGAGCGGCTCGAGGTGGGCACGCCCATGGGGAGATTCCGTACCGCCGTCGATGCCTTGCGTGCCCGCTCCTACGTTGCGTTTGCCGCGGGCAGCGGCATCACGCCGGTGCTGTCCCTCGCCGCGGATATCCTGGCGCGCGAGCCCGCGAGCCGCTTCACGTTGATCTACGGCAATCGCAGCATGGCTCGCACCATGTTCCTCGAGGACACCCTTGCGCTCAAGAATCGCCATCTCGGCAGGTTCGCCGTGCACTTCGTGATGAGCCGCGAGCCGCAGCAAGCCGCGCTCCTCAACGGCCGCATCGATGCAGCCAAGGTCGAGGCGCTCGCTGCGCGGATTGCCGACGTCGCGCGGGCGGACGAGTATTTCGTCTGCGGGCCGGGCGACATGGTCGAGGCGGTGCGCGCTGCGCTTCAGCGGCTGAATCCGAGCGCGCCGGTGCGCTTCGAGCGCTTCGCCACCGCGCCCGCGACGTCATTGCTTGCGCCGCGCAGGGGCGCGGCGCAAGGCGCCGAGCTCCCGCCCGGCGAGGTGCTCGCGCAGATCTCGGTGGTGATGGACGGGCGCCGCCGTAGCTTTCCGATGGCGCCCGCGGACGTCTCGGTGCTCGCGGCGGCCGAGCGGGCCGGGCTCGAGCTGCCGTTCTCATGCCGGGCCGGGATTTGCGCGACCTGCCGGACCAAGGTGAAGTCAGGCCGCGCCGTCATGGCGCACAACATTGCGCTCGAGCCCTGGGAGGTAGCTGCGGGTTTCATCCTGTGCTGCCAGGCTCGTCCCCTTACCGCCGCGCTGGAGCTGACCTATGACGAAAAATGAGGCATCGTACGAGACCATCCTCTTTTCCATCGAGCAGGGCATCGCCCGCCTCACGCTGAATCGTCCTGACAAACTCAACAGCTTCAACGTGCGCATGCACGAGGAGGTGCGCCAGGCCTTGCAGAGTCTGCGCGGCCAGGGCGCACGGGTGCTGGTGCTCGGCGGCGCAGGCCGCGGATTTTGCGCGGGCCAGGATCTCGCGGACCGGGCCGTGGCGCCAGGCGCGCAGGGCGTCGATCTCGGCGACTCGATCGAGCGCTACTACAAGCCGCTCGTGTTGACGCTGCAGGAGCTGCCGATGCCCGTGATCGCGGCGGTGAATGGCGTCGCGGCCGGTGCCGGAGCGAACATCGCGCTCGCCTGCGATCTGGTGGTGGCGGCGCGTTCGGCGAGTTTCGTGCAGGCATTTTGCCGGCTGGGCTTGATTCCGGACTCGGGCGGCACCTGGAGCTTGCCGCGCCTCGTGGGCAGCGCGCGCGCCCTCGGCTTGACGCTCCTCGGCGAGAAAGTGTCCGCCGAGCAGGCAGCGGCCTGGGGAATGATCTGGCGCTGCGTCGACGATACGGAGTTCCCCGCGGCCGTCGATGCGCTCGCGGTGCAACTCGCCGCCGCGCCGACGCGCGGGCTCGCGGCGACCAAATCCGCGATCCGCTCGAGCTGGCAGCGCTCGCTCGCAGAGCAGCTCGATGTCGAGCGCGACGCGCAGCGCGAGCTTGGCCGCTCGGAGGATTATGCCGAAGGCGTGGCCGCCTTCACGGCAAAGCGCACGGCGAATTTCAAGGGGCGTTGAGAATTTCAAGCGGCGTTGAGGGATTGCGAACATGACCGATGCTTTCATTTGCGATGCGATTCGAACGCCCATCGCTCGCTACGGCGGAGCGCTGTCCGCCGTGCGTCCCGACGATCTCGCCGCCGTGGTGCTGCGCGAGCTCATGCGCCGCAACGAGGGGGTCGATCCGAAGGCCGTCGATGACGTCATCATGGGCTGTGCCAATCAGGCGGGGGAGGACAACCGCAACGTCGCACGCATGAGCGCGCTGCTCGCAGGACTCCCCGTCGACGTACCGGGCGCGACGCTCAACCGGTTGTGCGGATCGGGGCTCGATGCCGTGGCGAGCGCGTCGCGCGCTATCCGCTGCGGCGAGGGCGAAGTGCTGCTCGCCGGGGGCGTCGAGAGCATGAGCCGAGCACCGTACGTGCTTTCGAAGAGCGCGACGGCATTCGCGCGCGACGTACAGCTCCATGACACGACCATCGGCTGGCGCTTCGTGAACCCGCTCCTCAAACAGCGGTTCGGCGTCGACTCGATGCCGGAGACCGGGGAGAACGTCGCTCACGATTTTCGCATCTCGCGCGAGGATCAGGACAAGTTCGCGCTGCGCAGTCAGCAGCGTGCGCTCGCCGCGCAGAAGGCGGGCTATTTCGCCGAGGAGATTGTCGGTGTCGCCGTTCCCGCAAAGCGCGGCGAGGCGACGGTGGTGGCGATCGATGAGCATCCGCGCGAGACGAGCCTGGAGGCGCTCTCCAAGCTGCCGACGCCCTTTCGCGCCGGCGGCACGGTGACGGCCGGCAACTCGTCGGGGGTGAACGACGGAGCCTGCGCACTCTTGCTCGCCTCCGAGGGCGCTATCAAGCGCTTCGGTCTTATGCCCCGAGCGAGGGTGGCAGGGACGGCCGTGGCCGGCGTCGAGCCGCGCATCATGGGCATGGGGCCCGTCGCCGCCACGCGCAAGGTGCTCGCGCGGCTCGGGCTCAAGCTCAACGATATCGATCTCATCGAGCTCAACGAGGCGTTCGCCTCGCAGGCGCTCGCCGTGCTGCGCGAGCTCGGCATCTCCGACGATGCCGCGCACGTGAACCCTCAAGGCGGCGCCATCGCGCTCGGTCATCCACTCGGCGCGAGCGGCGCGCGGCTGGCGGCAACGGCGCTGCGCCAGCTCGAGCGCGGCGGCGGCCGCCGTGCCTTGTGCACCATGTGCATCGGCGTCGGACAGGGCATCGCCATGGTACTCGAGCGGGTTTGATCGAGCGCCGCGTGCAGGAACCCGCCTTCCGGCGCCGCGACGAGATCGCCGTGATCGTGATCGACCATGCGCCGGTGAATGCGCTCGCCCAACCGGTGCGCGCGGCCCTGCTCGCGGCCATCGAGTCGGCGGAGTCGGACCCCGTCGTACGCGCGATCGTCATTCACGGTGCCGGCCGGCATTTCGTCGCGGGCGCCGATATCCGCGAATTCGACCATGACCCGCGCGCGCCGCTCCTGAACGACGTGCTGCTGCGCCTGGAGGCTGCGACCAAGCCGGTGATCGCGGCGCTGCACGGGTCGGTGCTCGGCGGCGGCTTCGAGCTCGCGCTCGCGTGCCACTTCGGCCGGATGTCTCGCTCGGCCTGCCGGAAATACGTCTCGGCCTCTTGCCGGGCTCGGGCGGCACGCAGCGCCTGCCGCGGCTCATTGGCGCCGCGCCGGCGCTCGAGCGCATGCTGAGCGGCGATCCCATCGATCTCGAGCGGGCAGGCGCGCTCGGCATCATCGATGGCGAGAGCGGCGGCGAGGAACTCCTCGAGCACGCGTGCCGGTTCGCGCGCGAGGCCGCGGGGGTCGAGCTCGACGGGCGGCGCCTCTGCAACCGGGTGGTGCCGGGCGGCGCCCCGCTGCGGTGCTCGAGGGCGTGCATCGGCTCGGCGAAACGCAGGGCAGGAACTATTGGACGCCCGCACCGCTCCTCGAGGAGCTCGGCCGCAGCGGGGTACTTTTGAAGCGTGGCGTGCCGGAGCCCGCCGCGAGGAGGCTTGAATCGTGAAACTGCAAAGCTACGTGCGCGGTGATTGGCAGACCAGCAGCTACGAGGGGGTCGCGCTGCGCGATGCCTCGACGGGGGAGGTGATTGCGCACGCTTCCTCAGGCGGCCTCGATTTCGCGGCGGTGTTGCGGCACGCACGCGAAGTGGGCGGGGCCGCTCTGCGCGCCCGCACCTTCCACGAGCGGGCCGCCATGCTCAAATCGCTGGCCAAGCGGCTGCTCGACTTCAAGGAGGAGTTTTACACGCTGTCATATGGGACCGGCGCGACCCGGGACGATTCGTGGATCGATATCGACGGCGGCATCGGCACCGTGTTTGCGTATGCGAGCAAGGGCGCGCGCGAGCTCGCGAACAATCGCCTGCATCTCGATGGGCCCCTGGAGGGATTGTCGAAGTCAGGCACGTTCGTCGGCCAGCACGTCTATGTGCCGCGCGAGGGCGCGGCCGTGCACATCAATGCGTTCAATTTTCCGGTGTGGGGCATGCTCGAGAAGCTGGCGCCTGCATTGCTCGCCGGCGTGCCGGCGATCGTCAAGCCCGCGACCGCGACGGCGTATCTCACCGAGCTCGCTGTGCGGCGCATCATCGAGTCGGGGCTCCTCCCCGAGGGCGCTTTGCAGCTCGTATGCGGCTCGCTCGGCGACCTCTTCGATCATCTGACCTGCCAGGATATCGTGTGTTTCACGGGGTCGGCGTCCACGGCTGCGAAGCTGCGTACGCATCCCCGCGTCGTTCGCCACTCGGTGCCGTTCGTCGCCGAGACCGATTCGCTGAACTCGAGCATCCTTGCGCCCGACGCCGTGCCCGGCAGCGCCGAGTTCGACCTGTTCATTCGCGAGGTGGTGCGCGAGATGACGGTGAAGGCGGGTCAGAAATGCACCGCCATCCGCAAGGCACTCGTGCCCGAGAGATTCGTCGATGCGGCAGCGGACGCGCTCAAGGCGGCGCTCGCCGACATCGTGCTCGGCGACCCGCGTACGGCCGGCGTGCGCATGGGGCCGCTGGTGAGCCTCGCGCAGCGCGCCGACGTGCTAGCCCGCGTGGGCGAGCTCAGGCGCGAGTCCGACGTCATCGTGGGGCGCACGGAAGGCTTCGAGGTGCGGGGAGCGGACGCGGAGCGCGGCGCGTTCGTCTCGCCCTGGGTCCTGTTGTCGCGCGACCCCCATGCCGCACGCGCGCTGCACGAGATCGAGGCCTTCGGACCGGTGGCGACGGTGGTTCCCTATCGCGACGAGAACGACGCGATATTACTCGCGCGCCGCGGCGGCGGCAGCCTCGTGGCCTCGATCTTCTCGGCCGATGACGCGCTCGCGAGCCGTCTGGTGCTCGGGCTCGCTCCCTATCATGGGCGCATCCTGGTGGTGAACGCGGCCTGTGCGAAGGAATCGACCGGACACGGCTCGCCGCTCGCACCGCTGGTACACGGCGGTCCGGGCCGAGCGGGCGGCGGAGAGGAGCTCGGCGGCATTCGCGGCGTGCTGCATTACATGCAGCGCACGGCCGTGCAGGCGGCCCCGGACGTGATCACCGCGCTCGGCGGCCGCTGGGCTCGCGGCAGCCGGCAGCGCGATCCGGGGCGGCATCCCTTCCGCATTGCCTTCGACGATCTCGTGCTGGGCGACACGTTCCGCTCGGCGGACCGGGAGGTCACGGTCGAGGACATCGAGCGCTTTGCCGCCCTGACCGGGGACACGTTCTACGCGCACATGAGTGAGCACGAGGCGGCCCGCAATCCGCTGTTCGGCGGGCGCGTGGCACACGGGTATTTCCTGATCTCGGCGGCCGCGGGACTCTTCGTCGATCCGGATTACGGCCCGGTGCTCGGCAATTACGGGCTCAACGAGCTGCGCTTCGTGAAGCCGGTCAAGCCGGGGGACCGGATCAAGGTGCGCCTCACCTGTGCGCAAAAGAGCCTGCGCGCCGACAAAGGATGGGGCGAGGTCGCCTGGGACACCGAGATCACCAATCAGCACGGCGAGACCGTCGCCTCCTACGACGTGCTCACCATGGTCAGCACTCGAGAGGTTCCCGATCGTGCGGCGTGAGGCCTGATGCAGAGTAGCTTCGGGGAGGCGCTCGAAGTCGAGCCGCTGCTGCGCATGGACCGCGCGGCCGTCGAATCCCTGCAGCTCGAGCGCCTGCGCTGGTCGATCCACCATGCGTACGAGCACAACGCGTGTTACCGGCGCAAGTTCGACGAGCAGGGGGTGAGTCCGGGGGATCTCTCCTCCCTCGCCGATCTCGCGCGATTTCCATTCACGACGAAGAGCGATCTGCGCAACGCCTATCCGTTCGGATTCTTCGCGGTGCCGCTGCACGAGGTGGTGCGTGTGCACGCGTCCTCGGGCACCACCGGCAAGCCGACGGTCGTGGGATATACCGCCAAGGACATCGCCATCTGGAGCGGGCTCGTCGCGCGCTCGATCCGAGCCGCCGGAGGACGGCGCGGGATGAAGGTGCACATCGCTTACGGCTACGGACTCTTCACCGGGGGACTCGGCGCGCATTATGGCGCGGAGGCGGCGGGCTGCACCGTCATCCCGATGTCCGGCGGACAGACCGCCCGGCAGGTCGAGCTCATCATGGATTTCGAGCCCGACCTCATCATGATCACGCCGAGCTACATGCTGGCTCTTCTGGATGAGTTCCGGCGCCAGGGGATCGATCCACGGTCGAGCTCGCTGCGCATCGGGCTGTTCGGCGCGGAGCCGTGGGGCGAGGGCATGCGGCGGGAGATCGAGTCCGCCTTCGATCTGGCGGCGTGCGACATCTACGGACTCTCCGAGGTGATGGGTCCGGGCGTCGCGCAGGAGCTTGCGGGCACCCGCGAAGGGCCCACCGTCTGGGAGGATCACTTTCTGCCGGAGATCGTGGATCCGCGAAACGGTGAGCCCGTGCCCGACGGCGAGCCGGGGGAGCTCGTGCTCACCTCGCTCACCAAGGAAGCGATGCCGGTGATTCGCTATCGCACGCGCGATCTCACCTGCCTTAAGCCCGGCCGATTCACGGCAATGCGCCACCTGAGCCGGATCACGGGCCGCTCGGATGACATGCTCATCGTTCGCGGGGTGAACGTATTTCCCTCCCAGATCGAGGAGCTCATCGCGGCCTGCGCCGAGCTCGCCCCGCACTACCACATCGAGATCTCCCGGCCGCAGCGGCTCGACGAGATGCACGTGCGGGTGGAAGCGCGCGGCGAGCTCGCCGACCTCGACTGCCGCGCCACCGAACGCCTGCTCGGCGAACGGTTCAAGGCCATGGTCGGCATCTCCGCACGCTTCGAGGTGACGGCGAGCGGTACGCTGGCGCGCTCCTCCGGAAAGGCCGAGCACGTTACCGACCGGCGGTGAGCCGTGCGGCACACCGGCCGACCGCTTCCGGCAACTAAGGACCCGCCGAGGCCGGAGCCTGATTGTCGGCGGCTGCCGGACGCGCCTGCGCGCCTTCGGCGGGAGCGGCGGGCGCCGCCTGACGCACCGCCGAGCGGTCGGCTTCCGCCGGCGTGGCCGGGATCTGAAGCGCGACCAGTCTCGTGGGATTGATGACCTGGGGGTCGTCGCGCAGTTTCAAGTACAGCGTACCGCTGCTCGGATGCGGCACGGGGAGCGAGGACCCGAGGAATCCGTCCGGCACGATCACCGGCTTGCTGAAGTCCGCGGTTCCAGCGACCGAATCGATCAAGTACAGATCGGACCCCGACAGCTTGCACGCGACCTCCGGTGTCGCGGGACACTCGAGCGCCTTGAGCGCGGGCAAGCGCACGAGGGTGGCGAGGGGCTGCCAATCGCTCGCGGCGCCCTTGGCATTCACGCGATACTTGAGCGGTCCGTAAGAGGAGGCACCGAAGGCCTTCTGCGGACTGAGGGTCGCCACCGCCACCCGCGAATTCTCGAGCGCGAGCGTGCCGCCGGCGACACTCAGGGACACCACCATGCTCTCATCCGCGGTCGCCACATCGACGGTCTCGTCGCGCGCGAAGTTCGCCGGCGTCTGCGCGCGGATGGAGAACACCAGCGTGGCATCGAGCGGCAGCTCGCCCGAGTCGGCGAGCTGAATGTTGCTGTCACTGCCGAGCGCCGAAGGCTGCACGCTTTTGCCGATGAGCAACGCCTTCGGCCGCGCCGCCTCGATGTTCGCGCTCACCGTCAGAATGCGTCCGTCCTTCAGAGTGAGCTTGGCGGCGACGCCGCGCTCGGGCTTGAGCTCGCCTGCGGCCCCGGCATCCTGCGCCGCCATCGGAAGCTCATCGCTCCCTTGCCGGCTCGATAGCTCCCCGGGAGTGAACACGACGTTCCGGATCGCAAGGCTCGACACCTCGTCGAGGCGGCTTCCCTCGAGGACGCCCTGGGCATCGCCGGCATGAATCTCGAAGCCGTCAAATCGGCCGGCCTCGGCGAACCCTTGCACGCCGATCGGCTGAGGCTGCGGCATGCCGTACTGGCCCACGAGGAGCGTCATGGGTCCGGGCGCCGCGTCCTGCAGCGGCAGCTTGACCTCTACCTCGTCGGGCTTGAGCTTTTTCCATTCGGTCTTGAGCTCCTTGCCGGCCGGATCCTTGAGCATGATGGTGTCCACGCAACTCACGCTGGCGGCGCGCAAGTGCACGGTGTCTTGGCGTCCGACGATGAGCGCCGACTCATCTCCGGCGGCGAGTTGCCAGGAGACGGCACGCGCATTGCGCAGCCCGAAGGTCGGGCCGCGATACGGCTCGAATCCCCAATAGCCGCGCAGGGTCGCCTGCACCGTATCGCCAAGGCTCACACCGCTCAAGCCGGACGTATCGACCACGAATCCGCCCTGTGAGGCGTCGGCGACCGCCGGCAACTCCAGGGACTTGCCGGCTCCCGCCAGGCTCAAGGTCATGTCATGCGCATAGGCCGTCGAGAACACCAGCGGAGCCCCTTCAACGGGCAGAACCAGAGCGGTCTTGTGCGCGCAATAGATCTCCTTCGGATCGACCGCGTGCAGCGGCGGCAGCTGCGCCGGCTCGATGGCGGGCAGCGCGACGACCAGAACCGACTTCGGATCGTGGAACGATGGGGCGGCGTTCAGCGTCAATTCCAGATCGTTGCCCTTGAGCGTCGCGAGCGCCGGGATGTACTGGTACTGCGCTGTCCGAAACGAGTCGAGGATTTTCGCAATGTCGAGAACCGAGGCGATGTAGGGGCTGTAGAAGCCGTAGCCGAGCTGCGGCGTGAAGCTCGCCTGCATCGCGAGATCGCCCTCGGGGCCCGAGGTCAATGCCTCGACGATCGAGGTGCTGTGGCCGTCGTTTAAGATGAGCGCTTCCTGGCCCGCCATCAGGCACGGCGCCTGCAGGGCGGGAATGCGATCCAGGCACTTTTCTTCGACCTTGATGGCGAGGCTGCGCGCGAGGAGCGG
>Ga0302325_10030421_pt1 | contig 11132 bp, 8 predicted proteins | sample Palsa_T0_2_FD_201948 | JGI IMG/M metagenome (GOLD analysis project Ga0302325, IMG submission 201948) | Peat permafrost microbial communities from Stordalen Mire near Abisko, Sweden - Palsa_T0_2 | ecosystem: Environmental > Terrestrial > Soil > Palsa > Peat permafrost | place: Sweden: Abisko...
TCGGCAACATCCATGGAGATCGGATGATTCCACGGAAGAGCCTCCGCCCGCTCGATGTCGAACCGCAGCAGCGTCACCGGCAAGTCAGCCGCCAGCCCAAGCCGATTGGGTCGCGCGCTGGTCTGGTACCGCGACTCATTGGGGAGAAGTTCGGCCATCGCCGCCTGCGCTTCTGTTAGTTGAAACACAAAGAACTCGCGTGCAAAGCAATGAACCAGATACGGTTTGCGGTTCCGGCTCAATTCCCTGCCGAAAAGCAGGCTGCAAGGCGTGCACGTTCTGGCCGCCTCGTCGAAATGGTCCATGAACTCTTGTTGCAGCGGCGGCAGGGAAATGTGTGACTTCACCCAGGCAAGTGCGGCGTCGCGAAGCATGGAAACCTCCGGCAGTCGGAACAATATACCGTGCCCCCGCTTTCGCGTGCAGCCGGCGCAGCATGCTCGCCATCCCCGTATTGCCGCACCGGGAGCAAAACGGCGGGCATGCCCACCAGCTACACGAAAAGGGTGGATTGCGGATAGCCCGCCCCGGCGCTGTGCCCTGATCCTCTGATTCATCCTCTGCCTTCTACTCTCTACATTTCACCTTTCTCGCGCAGCGCGGTGCCGGAATGATCCGCGGTGCAGGTAAATCGTGAACGGTGATTGAGACCAGTGACGCTTCCTTTCGCGCCCGCGCCGCGCGTTTTCAGGAAGGTCGAGTGTCCCGAGTGTCCCTCTTCGCATTCCCTAAAGTTGCCTTGCGAATCGGACCCGGCGGCTACCTCACCCTCATCCTTCGATCAGTCCCAACCTCTTGCTTGGTAAGCCTTTTCAACATCCGTAATGTTATGCGCTAACGCATTACACACATCACTCCAGATTCGCTTTGCTTCCACGGCTTGAATGCCTTCCGCCTGCCGATCGAGGTAACGAAGGAACGCGCGCGATCGCTCAATTCGGTCCTTCATTTTACGCACGTCTTTCATTTGCTGGCGTGTATTGTTATCCAAGATCGGCGTATCGACCGTCATTGCGTCCACATACACGAATCGCCGGACGAGATGACTAATATGGTAACTACCGAGACTCGTGATGCGGATCTCGTCTCCGAACTCCTGCGACTCCTCATCTGCATCCCGCCCCTCGATACACTTCTTAGCAAAGGCCACTTTTAGGGTCTGGGCGACATGGTCGAATGAGTAGCCAATGCTTGCCATATAGTTCTGCACGGACTCGATTCTAACGAACCCATATGTATCATTGGAGTTAATTTGGCGATGACAGTATTCCAGCAGGAGAAGCCTTGAAAAATGTTCGGCGGGATCTGCTCGCAGAATGTCGAATAAGTTCAGAAAGAGTGCTTCCGACGGCTCGTAATGAACGAACCGGCCAAAGAGCAGCGCTTCGACTGTGTCGTGCTCCGTGAGCAAATAATCACTGTCTGCCCTTAATTTTTGTAGATACTCACCGCTGTCGAAATGGTTGCTTGAGAGCATGTCCCGGACGTATTTGACGATCAGGCGCACGTTTCCATTCGCAACAGCCTCAAATTGCTTAGCGAGCCCGGGCTTCTTGAAAATCGACTGATCGCACATGTCGAACAGTTCGGCGGCTGACAGCAGTGCTTCATTAAGCTCGACGGTGAACGGTGCTCGGACATATGCCTCGGGAGCCAGTGATTTCCTAGCGAATTTGGCGGCATACTGAAATCGTTTCCGTAGAACAGGAACTGTCTGTGGAGGAGAGACGATGATGATCCGTGGGGCAATGGTGTCCAGAACCCCGCGAGCCTGTGACCGCTTCATCGTGCTTGGACGAAGACAAACGAATACCATCGCTCCCCATTCAGCAGCTATGGCGGCAGCTCGAAGAAAGGCCTGCTCCTGAACCGCATCAGGACTACGGTCCAGATTATCAAAAAAGATCGCTATCGACTTGCCTTGACCCCGTCGAATTAATTTCATTAGTCGAGAGAAATATTTGTCACGGTCAGCAGTGAATGTTTCGATGAACGCCACCTCAGCGTCCGCGAGTTCATTTTCCCGCCCAGGCGCAGACAGCAGCGCGCCTCGCGGCGAAGCGCGGAATTCCCTGAGTTCTTGGCGAAGGGCTTGGCGAACAACGGCGTCGGAATGCACTTCGATTCCGTATGATCCCTGCAACTGGCCTTGGATCTGGTCAAGAATGAAATTTGCCACCCCGTCAGGGCTGGCTGGCTTCGCAAGAAAGTCGAGGTCAATCTGAATGTATTTGCTCCTCAGAATATCTTTTGCCTCGATATTACGAAGGTATTTGAGGAAAGTGGATTTGCCGTGACCGATTCGGCCGAGAAGCACCACGGGCTGTTCATAGGCTGCCGCGCCCTCGATGACAGTACTTTTGGTCGCAAGGACAACGCTTGCTGCTTCGAAGTTCTGCTGATCGGTCAAACTCCTCTGTTGAAGCAGCTCGCGAGCTACGCGCAGCATATCTGCTGCTGGCTCAGCGATAATGTAACAGCTACGCAGAAATATCTCGTTGCCGGTGTCGAAATGAATCTCATCCCACACCAGTTGAAGCACGCCGCGCAGCATGTTTACAGCCTTATTCCGATCGGCTTGGATTGGATACCCGGCAATGCGGGACGATAATTTCGACGGCGCGGGCGCCCGGCGGACCTCAAGAAGGCGTAGGTTTGGGAGATTTGTATTAATCGCGTTGCTACTGAAACATTCGTAGAAGCCGCGAATTTTTCGCTCGATCGCCTCAAGTGACTCGAAAACGTAGACCAGTCGGTCCTGGACCGACTGGTTTGGCACAAATGTCAGCGAAAGCAGCCACTGGCGACCGTTAGTAATGCCGGAGTACTTGGCGCCGAACTGATTGGCATAGCCGTGTGCTTGCGTTAGCGCCGCCGCGGCCGCCGGGCATTCCTTGGCGAGAAGGGCGAACGGGACAGGATCGGCAGGATATTCGCGCTCTGGCAATACAAAATTCGTCCCATCTTTTTTTGCTTCGACGACCATCGAATAGCTTGGCGAGCGCCCGAAGAGGTAATCGACATAGCCAACGTCACGACAGTGCGTTTCCGCTTCCACGTCAAGCACGTCCCATCGCAGTACCTCGAAAAGGATCGTGTCAATGATTCTCAACCGCGTCGTTGCCTCGTTCAGATCAACGCCGTCCGTGAGGACGTGCATTTTCTCGCGCAGAACCTTATGGGCATCGTCAGCAAGCCATTCCGTTGACATTGAATCCTCGGGTGCGTTACAAATATAAGCGCACGAAACGACTAATTATTCGACGTTAAGCCTAAGGGGCCGGTTGCACAAGCAGGTGCATTTTCGCCGGGGCGGCGGCTGAAACAATCCGGAAGCTGTCGACGGCAAGATCGCGGGTTTCGTCGGAACAGGCAAATGGTGGAAATGCCCGCTCGATAAGTCCTTATTGCTCAAATGGTTAAAATTCTGCCAAATACAGGCTTGATCGAGTGCCGATAGGTGACGTATATTCTAGAAGCACAGTTCCTCATGGACTTGAGGCACCGGGTGCGATTGAGAGCTGGACCTCCCGGAGAGCAAGTATATGTGAAGCACGCAGCATTCTGTACCGAATGGCCGCACTCAGTGCGGCCATTTTTTTGCGCCGAGCACGGCATCCGCAGTCCGGTCATGGAATTTATTCCTCGTCCTCCAAGCTACTACGCCACAAACCGCTCACCGCCCACTGACCGCGCTTGCCCGAGCGCCGTGAGCGTCGCCAGCAACTCTCCGACACGATCCGCTTTCGCTCCTTTGAACCGCCGCGAGAGTTCGGCGGGTGGCCGGGCCGGCTTCCGTGCCCAACGCCGCGCGCACGGCTTGGGCTTGCTCGGCGAGGGATTTTGGCCAAAGGAGTTTGTCGGCTTTCTTGGGCTTTGCTGTCTTTTCCGCCGGCGCCAGGCCGAGGTGGCCTTGGGTGGCGGAGGCGCCGCTGCGGTTTTGGGACTCCGGGCGGAGCCAGCGGATCAGGCCGCGCTTCCCGGTTTGCTTGGCGCCCCCCGAATCTTCCCAGCGGCGGATGAAATCCCCGGCAACGGTCTCAGAGGTGATTGTTGCCATTTGGCGTCCGCCCCGCGTGAGCAAACGGCATCATAAATCCATGTCTGCCCGGCGGCAAAGCGCATAGGGCGGAGGAGCGGAGGGAAGTGTGCGGCAACCGAGGTCTGCGGATGGTCAGACGATGAAGGGAGGAACGCTAAGTGGGACATTCGTAGGAAAGGGCCCGGGCGGAACGGTAGCAGCGTCCGTCTTCACATCCCTGTCTGCAATCAGAATGGCGGCTTTTTCTTTGTTCAATTCAGGCATTACGCCGGTCGCACCGGATAAGATCCCCGGCGCGGCGCGCAGCGGCGCCGTGGCTTCGGAACGCGCGGCGGGAGCTTTTTCGATGATATCTCGCGCGCCTTCCGCAGGTGTCTCGATCATGGGCATTTACGGTATATACTGATACTGGTGATCTTCCAGGTCGGCGCGCCATGCCCATGACGGCGGATCAGAAGCGGCAATACCGCAAACTGAAAGGACGACGATGAACAGCGCAAAAACAAACAAAAGGAAAGCGAACAAAAGAACAAAGCAGCCGGCGACGCTCACCCCGATGAAGGAAATGGGTTTAGCAGAGGCGTCAAAGAAACTGGAGGGTATCGGGTTTGAGCAGACGCGCGAGCTGACGCCCGGCGAGCGAGCCTCCTGGGATCGGGCCAGGCGCGGGCCGGGGAGGCCGCGCAAATCTGCGGCTGAGAAGGCGGCCCGGGTGCTGGTGACGATTGCGCCCAGCCTGCTGGCGAAGGCGGATGGTTATGCCCAGCGCCAGGGCATCAGCCGCGCGGAATTGATTGCCCGTGGGCTGATGGCCGTCCTGGCGGGCGACCGCGGACATCGTCAAACGGCATAGCATCGCCGACGGAGCATCACCCGCGACGATTGCGGGCCCGGGCGACGACCTATGCGTGAGTCGCGGCGTCGATCAACTACGCCACCGTGGAATGTGGCTATAGCAGCCGGTGGTTAAAGTCCCGCGCGTCGGTGCGCCGCGGCATCGGGCCGGGATCGAGGCGTCGAGACGCAGCAGTCCCGGCGCGCCGGGACGAGCAAGTCTCGACAACGAAGAGCCCGGCCCGATGCCGCAAGCAGCGGCCGTGCGACTTTAACCACGGGCTGCTAAGATTACCGCTGACGAATCCCGGTGGCGCGTGTCTTTCTGGCGGAGTGTAAAACATGCCAAAAAAATTAATGGCCCGCAGGCGGGCTGCCGCTTGCCAGGCGATCGCCGAGGCTTTGGAGCCGCGCGCCTATCTTTCCACTGTCGCGTTCGCCGCCCCTTTTACGATCCCCGTCGCCGGCGCAAATTCAACCGCCGGCCAATTCAGCAGCTCGGTGGCGGCGGACTTCAATGGCGATGGAAATATCGATTACGCCACGCTCGACAGCGCCAACGACATCCTCGACATCATGCTCAACAACGGAAATGGCACGTTCAGGATGGCCCAATCCCTTCCCACGGGGCGGCAGCCCGGCTCGCTCCAGGCGGTGACGCTCAGCAATGGCAACGTCGATCTCCTCTTCGTCAATTCCGAAGACGCGACGGTGGAGTTCTACACCGGCAATGGCGATGGCACATTCAACACAACGCCAACCACATTCTCCTTCGGCCAGGCGCAGGGTTCCGGGTCCGGCACGGTAACTCCGGCTGCGGTTGCCGCCGCTGATGTCACCGGCAACGGGAATCCGGATATTATCGTCGGAACCAGCAACGACGTTCTGATCACGTTTCTGAACCAGGGGAACGATCAGTTCGAGCAGACCGGCGCCGTCGCCGGCGAACTGGGCGCGGTCGGGCAATTCTTCAGCACTTCCACCGCCAACGATGTCGTCGACGCGCTTCCGGACGGAACGATGCAGATTTTCGTCGACAATGGCACGCAATTGGCGGTCAACACCACCGCTCAAGCGGTGCCGGGTTCGCTCGTGAATTCGACGCTCTATCGAGTGGCCAGCAACGTGGTGGTCGGAGACTTCAACGACGACGGCAACGCCGACCTGGCGACGGTGATCACCGACTCGCAAACCAGTACTTCATATCTGAGCGTCTCGCTGGGCAATGGGGATGGGACGTTCCAGGCTCCGCAGCTCACGCCAATTCCGGCCGGCGTGACTCAGTTGCAAGTCGGCAGTTTCACCAGCAGCGGCAATCAAGACCTGCTGGCGGAATATTCCGATCACACCGACGTGCTGACCGGAAACGGCGACGGAACGTTCACCGATGCGGCCCTCACCATCCCCGAAATCGGTTGGACCTCCGCCGCAATCGGCGACTTCAACGGCGACGGATTGCTCGACGCGGATTTTGGCAATTCGTTGTTGCTCAACACCACCGGCCTGAAATCCTCCCAAACGTCTCTCAGCGCCACTACCAGCACCGTCGCCCCGGGGCAGCAGGTCACGCTTAAAGCGGCCGTCACCGCCACGGGCGCAACGCCGTCGGGCAACGTCGCGTTCTACGACGTCACGTCCACGTCAGCCGAAAAACTTCTCGGAGTCGGAAAGCTGGTCGGCGGCAGCGCGAGTGTTGCCACAGGTCTCGGCAGCGCTACCGAAACTCATCAAATCCTCGCCGAATACCTCGGCAGCACGACACTCGCCGCCAGTTCCTCCAACGCCATCGGCGAAACCGTGGAGCCCGGCGGGGGCGTTCCCACCGGCCCGACCATTCTCACGCCAACCGTGGTCAAAGAAACCGTCCCGACTTTGGTGCCGGCCGACACAAAACTCACGAACGCCTCAGTGAGCGTGAAGCTGACCAACTCGAGCGGCATCAACGCAAAGGGCGCGGTGACGATCAATGTCTACGCTGCTCCGACGACCACACTCGACACCGGCGTGGATACGCTTCTGACGCAGGTTACCAAGAGCGAGTCGCTGAAGGTCCAGAAAAGCGGGACACTGGGCATTCCGATCAAATCACTGCCATCGAATCTGATCGGCGGGACGTATCATTTGATTGTCGAAACCGTCGATTCCGCCGGGACGGCATCGGCGGTCTCCGCGGGAACATTCAGTGTCGCGGCACCGTTTATTTCGCTCTCCGAACATGTCACGTCGCTCAAGCTGCCCGCCTCGATCGTCGGCGGAGCCAAGCTCAAAGGCTCATACGTCAAGCTGACTGTCATCAACAGCGGCAATATCACCGATGACGGGTTCACGATCGATCTCTCCGCATCGCAGGATCCGGCCGCGGCCGGATCGACGTTCCTGACGGTGAAGAAAACAACCAAAATCGCCCCCGGAAAATCGCTGGGGCTGATGATCTCGCTAAAGACTCTGCCGGCACTCACCGCGGGGAGCTATTACCTGGTTGCGCATACAACGGATGCGGACGGCGGGACGAGCCTGGCCAGCTCCGCAAGTCAGTTCGTCGTCAGCGCGTGAGCGTGCACAGCGAGTCGGTGCAAGAACCGAACTTTCCTGTGCAAAGGGTGCTTCCAGGTCCGTAGGTTTGCCGGCTGCATCCGATCCGCGAATGACGTTGTTTCCCGCGCCAGCAGGGAGCCGAGCGGCTCTGCCGCCGGGCGGCGTGCGAACCAGAGGCTTGTCAAGAAATCCGCGCGACGCTCGTAAAGCGAAGACCGGCGGCGGAGCCGCTCGGCTCTCTGCTGGCGCGGGAAATAAATGTCATCGCGGCGGCGTGGCACGTTATGGAACCGGCGCTCATCGACTCTTTGCCGCCGGCGATTCGACGAGGATTTTCGCGGCGGCGGCCATGCCGAGCGAAACTTCTTCCCGCCGGGGGATGCGAATTTTCACCGCCTCGGCGGCCCTCTCCCGCTTGCCGACGGTCACGGTGGCGCCGGGCTTGAGCCCGTTGCGCTCGACGAACTGAAGAAACCCAGGTTCCTGATCCAACACCCGCGCGATCACCTGCGGCACGTCCACCGGACAATCCGCCAAACTCATCCGGTGCGGCTCATGCAGATGGCCCTTGGAAGTGGGGATCGGATCCCCGTGTGGATCCTCTGTCGGATGGTCCAGCAGCGCATCCATCCGCTCCAGCACCAGGTCCGAAATCGCATGTTCGAGCGCGTCGGCCTCGTCGTGAACCACGGACCAGTCGAGCCCAAGCACTTTGACGAGGAACAGCTCGACCAGCCGATGACGGCGAAGCACGTGCAGCGCCAGTTGCTCGCCGCTGCGCGTCAGACGCACGCCGCTGCGCGGCTCATACTCGACCAGCCCCGAGTCGGACAACGCCTTGACCATCGACGTGGCCGTCCCGGGCACCACCCCCATTGCCGAGGCAAGCCGGCCCATCGGTACAACCTCCCCCCGGGCAATCCGCTGCTCCAGATAAAGCTGCTTGAGATAGTTTTCCACAGTGCTGGTCGGCATCGGCATCTCCGCGATGGCTCAAAAGCCTAAGCTCCGAAGCGGCGCCAGACAAATCTTGTCATGTTCATTGCCGCTCACTGTGGGAAATCCGCACCCAGAGTCGTATCTTTCCACGCCTTCAATTCCTTCGACATCGACTCAATCTTCTGCTGCGCGGTTTCAAACGCCATCTTCCCGAGCAGAAGCCGCAACGGCGGATTCGGCGACTCGACGGCTTTGATGATCGCCTCGACCGCGCGGACCGGGTCGCCTGGCTGCTTGCCGGAATAGTCCGACACCTGACGCCGACGCGCGCCGGCCGTTTCCGTGTAATCGGAGATCTCGTGCTTCGTCTTCTTCAGCGACCGCCCCGCCCAGTCGGTCCGAAACGGTCCCGGCTCGACGATCAGCACCTTGATCCCCAGCGGCTCCAGTTCCTTGCTCATCGCTTCCGACAAACCTTCGACCGCAAATTTGGTCGCGTTGTAGTAGCCGACGCCCGGGAAACCGACGAGGCCGCCGATCGACGAAATGTTGACGATATGCCCGCGCCGCTGGCGGCGCATGACTGGGAGAACCGCCTTGGTCATCTCGATGAGCCCGAAGACATTGGTGTCGAAGATCGCGCGGACCTCGGGCTCTTCCCCCTCCTCGATCGCGGCGAAGTAGCCGTAACCGGCATTGTTGACCAGCGCGTCAATGCGGCCGAACTTTGCTTCGGCGCTTTCCACACTGACGGCGATCTGCTTGTTGTCCGTCACGTCCAGCGCCACAGCCAGCGCGTCCTGCTGATGTCCCGCGACCAGATCAGCCAGCGTCGAAGCATCGCGCGCGGTCGCCACCACACGCATCCCGCGCTCCAGCGCGATCCGCGCCAGCTCTCGGCCGAATCCCGTCGAGCATCCCGTGATAAACCAGACCGGTGCATGTTCGCGTGCCATTGTCTTGCTCCGTTCAATGAAGGTTCAAATCCTACACCCGCTCCAGGAATTGGTGAACAGTGGATTTCGAACACCCCTGTTTGTGAGGAAGATGGAGGAGCCGCCGGCCCCGCCCGGCGACAAGTCGCTCGGCTCCGCGCTGGCGCGACGCTTTGAACGCCTCGGCGAATTGATCGGTCATACCCTGAGCAATGCCGCGTCGAGCCCAGGAGTCGAACACTTGTTGCCGTTCGGGGACTGTCGGAGTGGCGCCAGCGCGGAGCCGAGCGACTTGTCGCCGGGCGGGGCGTTCCAAGCCGACGCCCCCAAGACGCACGGTTGCAATCGCACCTCTTCTGAGCGATTGTGGAGTGTATCGTTGCGACGCGCTGCATCGGCTTGTTCGCGCCGAGCGATATTCGCCAATCGCGCGGCCAGCTGGGGTCGGAAAATGCCAGTTGCGCCAGCGGGCTTGCGTCGCAGTTATCGAATATGGGAAAAACTCACCTCCTGTCCCCGCGGCATCGGCCGTTGCTGCTCTGCACCCTGGGGCTGACCTTTCTTTTCGGCTATCTGCTGGCATACCACCTCCATCATCAGGGGGCCCAAAAAGGCCACCTCGGCGACTTCCCCACTTTCTATCAAGCGGCTCAGCTCGCGCGCAATCACCAGGACATGTACCTGGCCAATCAGCATGGCCAACAGCCCTACATCTATCCGCCGCTCACTGCGGTGCTCTACATCCCCTTCACGTACCTCACGCTGCCGGCCGCGGCCCGGCTGATGCTGCTGCTCACCGCCGCGATGCTGATCGCCAGCCTGCTGCTGATCTCACAGGAGATGCTGCGCCGCCTCGGGGGAACGACCAGCGCAACCGCCGTGGCGGTTGTCGCGCTGATCGTCGCAGTGCTCAACGAAGACCAGTTGCGGGCCGTGCTCACCATGCTCGAGACCGACGCGCTGATGCTGCTGCTGTTTACCCTTGCGCTTCGCTGGCTCGACCGCGCCCCGCTGCGCGCTGGAGCCGCGCTCGCCTTCGCCCTCAACATCAAATACCTCAGCATCGTCATGCTTCCGTATCTGCTGCTTCGGCGTCGGTGGCGCGTCGCTGCGGCGATGATCGTCGGCAGCATCACATTCGCCCTGCTCCCCGCGCTGCACCTGGGCTGGCACGAAGATCTGCGCTGCCTGCGCGTCTCCACCGCCGGACTTCTCGGTTGGATCGGCATCGCGCCCCCACCGTCGGTTCACGCCGTTTATGTCTTCAAGATCACCGACGCGCTGAGCTTTTCGCTCACCAGCGGCGTCGCCCGTGTGTTGGCCGCCCACCATTGCCCGGGCGGTACGCTCGCGCTGGCCTTGGCGGCAATCGCTCTTCTGTCGCTGGCGATCGCAAACATTCTCTATCGCTTCTACGGCTTCTCGTTTTGGCGCAGCCCCCGTGCCGGCAATCAGACACGCCAGCCCTATCTGGCACTGACCGGAATCGAGTGGACCCTGCTCATCGCCGCGATCTTGAGCTTCAGCCCACAGACCAATGCCCGGCATCTGATTCTGAGCGTGATCGTGAACGCCGCGATCGCCGCGCTGCTTCTGCAACCCCCCCCTGTCCGGGGGCGCGTTCTCCTGGTCGCAGCGTTATTCATCATTTTCTGCAGTAAGGTAATGCCGACCAGCCACCAGACCCACCGGGCCGAATACTTCGGCCTTCCCGGCGCGGGAGTGCTCGTCGGGAGCTTGATTTTTTTGGCCGTCGCGCTTCGTCATCTGAAAACGCGCAGTGCCGTCCCGTCGTAGCTAATCCGGTGATGCACCCCCTCTCCCGGTACGCCGGGAGAGGGTTGGGG
>Ga0302325_10030422_pt1 | contig 11132 bp, 18 predicted proteins | sample Palsa_T0_2_FD_201948 | JGI IMG/M metagenome (GOLD analysis project Ga0302325, IMG submission 201948) | Peat permafrost microbial communities from Stordalen Mire near Abisko, Sweden - Palsa_T0_2 | ecosystem: Environmental > Terrestrial > Soil > Palsa > Peat permafrost | place: Sweden: Abisko...
TTAACGTTTTTTATATTTTCATCCGGACTCCCTAAACCACAATGGTTCGGTGTTTTTTTAATTAAAAAAAAATCCCCCCCCCCCAAAACCTTTCTTTCAAAATTCATAGCCACCAGGAACAAAACAAACCCGCCCCCAAAGGGCAGTGAACAAACCCCTGGGCGAACCAAGGTTTGATTTCTGGAAACGCCCTCACCAACGATATAAATGTGGCAAGGAAAGCCATCATTTTGCAATTAGCCGTGACAAGAACCAAAGGGCACTGGAGAATAATGGTAAGATCATGTCCACGCATCAAGATTCTATGCATTCATTATGGTAGTGTTACAAAGTCAAAGTCAAGCAGCCCGCTCAACTGTATGCCATAGCGCCACCGCAAGAAACGAACTATCTCATCTAGAGCTTTTGATATTCCAGCTTTCCCTCTAGCTTCTTCGACTCTGCCACCTTGCGTACCGCCTTGTTGAAATCATCTTGGTTGACCGCATCTCGGTAATCCTTGATTGCGAATAATCCACTATAAGAAGTCAGTATCAAGTGTATTGTTGAGGGGGGAAACATACGCTTCCGTCACAACATTCCGTAAATCGGCACCATTTAGACCATCACTCATCTTTACCACACTCTCAAAATCGATATCACCTTCTGTCACCACACCAGCAGCATGAATCTTCATGATTTCTAATCGGCCAACCTCGTTTGGAAGGGGAATCTCAATCTTCCGGTCAAGACGTCCAGCTCGGAGGAGGGCAGGGTCGAGGGTATCCGGTCTGTTTGTTGCCATGATGATCTTTGTCTTGCCCAAGTAGTCAAAACCATCAAGTTGGTTGAGGAGTTCCATCAACGTTCGCTGAATTTCACGATCGGCTGATGTTCCCTCCGAAAATCTTCGTCCCCCAATAGCGTCGATTTCGTCCATGAAGATGATACATGGCTCATGTTCCTTGGCATATCCAAACATTTCTCTGATCAGGCGTGCGGACTCTCCAATATATTTGTCGACGATGGCGGATGAAACGACTGCGGATGATTAGTACCAATTCAGAAAAATTGTCCTTCCAGCATACCTTTCAAGAAGTTGGTCTCCAAACTGCTAGCTACAGCCCTCGCTAACAATGTCTTTCCTGTCCCTGGAGGTCCATACAAGAGCACACCTTTGGGAGGCTTGATGCCGACTCTTAGGAAAAGCTCGGGATTCTTCAGAGGAAGCTCGATGACCTCTCTCAGTTCTCGAATCTGCTCATTCAGCCCACCAATACCACCAAAGCTAACCTGACCGGGATCTTCCAGAGACATATTGTAGACAAGCGGATCGACTTCTCGGGGTAGCATTCGCATGATTGTGAGAGTGGTCATATCGAGGGCTACTCGGGTTCCTTGCTTCAGTGCAGCCTTATCAACCTTTGATCTGCAGCCGACGACATATCTAGGGCCTGATGAAGCCTTGACGATGACTGGAAGAGCTTGTTAATAATGGTAGCTGAGCTGGGATGTTCGGAATGCTGCTCACATCTCTCATCATCAAGCTGTTTCAGAACCTCTCCAATAATTTGTCCCACACTTTGCAGAGCTTTGATATTATCCTCCGTATGATCGAAATCCTTCTGCAAACCCTTGATCTCTAACCGTAAAGCCTTCAGCTTTGCCTCCCATTCTCTTGATTCCAGCAGCTTCGTCTTGAACGATGCCAGCGCATGTTGCCGCTCCTCGTCAGACATATTGAATTAAGGTCGGGTGGGGTATTTTAGGAGCTGTGAGGACCCAAGGAGAGATTGTAGTAGGTTTGGAATAAGGTTTCGTTGGTGGATGAAGCTGTGTGAGGGTGTGTTGATGGCAACGGTTTTGGAGACGCGAAGGTCTGTCTGCCTCAAATTCTCCTTGCCTGAGTTTTGGGGCACCAAATCTGCTCCCTGGTCCTCACGTGACGTGAAAGGATGGCTTTCTCTGACTTATTGTTCGTTGGATGATCCTTTCTTGTGAAAACCGACCTCAGCTGATCCTCATTAAATGCAGTGTTTAGATTTAGTTTTGGTGGTAACAAGATCCCTGTGTTACTTGTGAGTCTGGGTCATCTGGGCCTCTGGATATTGAAAGTCACAATCAAATTACGAACAACATTTGAGATATCTTTTCAGCAGAGCTTGCAATTTACTCAGTAATCTGAAAATACTTATGTTTGACTCAAATTACTATTTTTGGGTCATTCTCTCACCGCTGAATTTCAGGCAGGTTGATGTTTTGGCCTGGTGGACGTGCCTTTGCAGCGAGTCAGCGACGTTTGAAACCTTTTGCAGTTTAGCTGAGGTAATGAGAATGCCTTTCCAGTTGTATTTGGAAGCAATGTTCTGGTTGCGGTGTGAAGTTGAAGCCCGCTGTGCTGATATGGTCTTGCAGCCAGAATGTAGCCAAGCTCGACATGCTCGGACTGTACGGAAGGTAACTGAAAATATAGTAAAACCTGGACAAAACCATACCCGATACAACGATATCCGCGCTCTTAACGATACGATCATCGGTCCGGTGCGATTTTGGCTATGATTTAACGATATCCTCTTGATAACGAATATCGTAAGGATTTCTGGTCCTGCACTAATACTGTAACTTGAAGGATATCGTTAAATGAACCCTTGTTTTCTCTCGTGAGAAGTAGGAGAGAAAGCGTGAGTTTTGACCGGGATTTGGGCGCGAGACGGGCGTTTTAGGAGGGACCAGAGAAATAGAGCTCTTTTCGGCTTAGATTTATCTTGAGCACTTTACTTTAATCTTAAATGAGTACCTTTAAATGAAGAAGCCTGCTTGGTAGAGCTCACATGTAACGATTGATACCTCGGGACCTATCGTTATGTCGAGGTTTTGCTGTACAGAGATTGTCCTGTAAAAAAACTAGAAAATCCCCATAAGGCAGCACCTGTCGCAGGTCGGTCCCTTCCGTTGGTTGCATTGTGACTTCCTTGCAAAAATTGAGCTCTCGGCGCCTTTTTGGGCAAGGATCCAAACCCCCACGTGCCCCACCAAAGCTCGTCTTCGCGTCCCAACTGAAAATCCTCCTCCTGCAGAACGTTCTCCTCCTTTCCTCCAAGCCACAACAACAAGGTCAGTACTGAGATTTTCTCTTCCATGACCAATTGAAGTCAACACCCGCACTGCGTCACTTCTTTCCGTCGCATTGCAAAGAGATAAGCTGCACCTGCATCTCCGATCTCGTTTGCATGCATTTCCCTCACCCCACCTTGTTTTGAAGATATTTTCTTTTGCAACGATCAAAGCTTTGCTCGTCAACTGACAATCTTCTCCCAGTGAACATAAAACAAGCAGTCTAAAAGGTAAGAGTCCTTCTCATTCCTCCATGCTTGATCAAATAGGTCGTTAAACTTTCGTAGCTAACCCGAATTACCCCGCCATAGGAATCCATCATGACTATCACCAAGATCCACGCTCGATCGGTCTACGATTCCCGTGGTAACCCAACCATTGAGGTTGACGTCGTCACCGAGACTGGTCTCAATCGTGCTATTGTCCCGTCCGGCGCTTCCACCGGTTCGTACCTTCGATTCGAAGTTCAGATAAGATAAGGCTGATGAGGATACTTAGGCCAGCACGAGGCAGTCGAACTCCGTGATGGTGATAAGACCAAGTGGGGTGGAAAGGGTGTTCTGAAAGCTATTGCCAACGTCAACGAGATCATCGGTCCCGCGCTCATCAAGGAGAACATCGATGTCAAGGATCAGCCAAAGGTTGATGAGTTCTTGATTAAGCTCGATGGAACTCCAAACAAGGGAAAGCTCGGTGCTAATGCCATTCTCGGTGTCTCTTTAGCCGTTGCCAAGGCAGCAGCTGCTGAGAAAGTAAGAAATTCAGTACACTTTTATGGGATGGAGCTAATTATCGTAGCAAATCGCTCTCTACGCCCACATCTCGGATCTCGCCGGTACCAAGAAGCCTTTTGTCCTTCCTGTCCCATTCATGAACGTTCTCAATGGAGGGTAGGTAATTGAGGGTTGGATTTGTTAAAGCATTGCTGATAGATTTTAGATCCCACGCTGGTGGACGCCTGGCCTTCCAGGAATTCATGATTGTGCCCTCGTAAATATTTACAGCCAGAAGACTCTTGAAATCTGCTGACAATGATCAGATCAGCACCATCTTTCACCGAAGCCCTTCGCCAAGGTTCTGAGGTCTACCAAAAGTTGAAGAGCCTTGCCAAGAAGAAGTACGGACAATCTGCTGGTAACGTCGGAGACGAGGGTGGTGTCGCACCAGATATCCAGACTGCTGAGGAGGCTCTTGAGCTCATTACCGAGGCTATCGAGTCAGCTGGATACACTGGCAAGGTCCACATCGCCATGGATGTCGCTTCCAGCGAATTCTACAAGGAGGACGTTAAGAAGTACGATCTGGACTTCAAGAACCCAGACAGTGACCCAACTAAATGGATCACTTATGAGCAGCTTGCAGAACAGTACCAGACCCTTGCCAAGAAGTACCCCATTGTTAGCATTGAGGATCCCTTTGCTGAGGATGACTGGGAGGCATGGAGCTACTTCTACAAGACCTCTAACTTCCAGATCGTCGGAGATGACTTGACTGTCACCAACCCCATTCGTATCAAGAAGGCTATCGAGCTCAAGTCCTGCAACTCCCTCTTGCTCAAGGTCAACCAAATTGGTACTCTTACCGAGTCTATCCAAGCTGCTAAGGACTCTTACGCTGCTGGATGGGGTGTCATGGTTTCTCATCGCTCTGGGGAGACTGAGGATGTCACTATCGCCGACATTGTCGTTGGTATCCGAGCTGGACAGATTAAGACTGGCGCTCCAGCTAGATCTGAGCGCTTAGCCAAGTTGAACCAGGTAAGCATCATGAAATCTGTCTTTATCTCACGAGTTGTCAGCTAATAGTAATTTGTAGATCCTCAGAATCGAGGAGGAGTTGGGTGACAAGGCCATCTATGCTGGAGAGAACTTCAGAACTGCAGTCAACTTGTAAATCAACTTGGGGCTTAACGGTAGGAATAGGTAACGAAGGAAGATAAATTGCTTTGAGCGCTGGGCTCTGACTTGATGATAAACGAAGTATCAATGAATGAAAAGTTGTGTCTAAATCTTTGGTTTTGCTGTGAAGCTGTATCATTCCGGAAGAGGACTGTTTCTGTGAAATAGAAGAGGATCGAGACTCATGCTATTCTTGCTTCTTGGTTCAATCTAAGGAACCCGAACCAGTACATTTTCATGATGGGTGAGGTGTGAATGTTCGAGTATGTGGCACGTGCACGTGGAAGTCTGGATGCGGCTAAAATTCCAGGTGCCAAAAGCAGCCTTGAAATCTCGGGCCAGGTTGCCTCCCACAAATCCACCCCACCACGCACAAAGCGAGTCCAGAATTACAACATCAAGACACAGAATACTACTGGTACTATTCTGTTATTTCGCGAATAATTCAAGCAACTTCTCGAGTCAAGACATTTGTGAGAATGGCGCCCCCTAAGAAATGGGACGGTATGTACGATGTTGTCTTCCATCCGATCTTGCGACGCGCGATCTCCTTTGCAACCAGACCGTTCTAATCCATTTCTAACGCTTTTTTCGAGCAGATGAAGATGAAGAGTCTTCTACACCACCTTCGTCTCCTCCAACCAAGCCAGTCGCATCTACAAGACGTCGATTTGACGATGAGGAGGATGACAGTGACGTCTTGGAATCCTGGTCGGCGGCAGAGGACTCAGAAGTAGAGCGCGAGAAGGCCAAAGCTGCTGCAGAACGACAAGCCAAAGCAGACGCTGAAGCAGCGGCGAACAAGAAGAGCAAAGCTCAGCGCATCGCAGAGAAGAAGGCCGAACATGCACGAAGACTGGCAGAAGATAGTGATGAGAGCAGTGAGGAGGAAGATGAGGCTACCAGACGGGAACGACTTCGGCGAACTGAGCAGGAGTCCGATCTGAAGCACGCTGAAGATCTATTTGGCAATATCGGCATCAGCAACTCTCGCAAAGTCACCACTGCAGCAAATGCTGTCCAAGTCGATTCCAAGGATCCAACATCCACTGTCGACCTAACTACCCTTCCTCTCTTCGACCCAAAGACAAAGTTGCAATTCGAGAAGCTTCGCGACACACTTATCCCCGTCCTCACGAATAATTCCAAGAAAGCGCACTATGTTATCTTCCTGCAAGAGTTCACCAAGCAGCTTGCCAAGGACTTGCCGAGTGATCAGATCAAGAAGATTGCTAGCACTTTGACCACGTTGAGCAACGAGAAGATGAAGGAGGAGAAGGTAGCTGAGAAAGGAGGCAAGAAGAGCAAGGCTCAAAAGACAAAGGTTGCACTGGTTGCCAGCAGGAACACATCAACTACGGCTGATGTTAACGCCTATGATGATGACTTTGGAGAGTAAGTTTGCACAACACCTGATTTGAAGTTCTCCCGCTGACTCTTTGGTAGTGATGATTTCATGTGAAGATGCTCAACGATTAACGGCAGTACTGCGCTCCTACCTCCTCAGCACGATCCTAAAAGCAGTGCGAACTTCATCAGCATTCGCGATAGAAGGCTATAGCCATCGCAGGACACTAATCAATGGCCTGTCCATACGCCTGGAGGACCTTCCTTTCTCAGGCAGCTCCCGCTAGCACCGGATGGGAGTTCAGCATGATTGGGAGAGATAGCAATGCAAGGGGGTTTGATACGTGGAGACTTTTTCTTTCATAATAAACTGCATTCAGATGCGATTCATAGAATGCGTGCTTTATTTTTCGCGGGCATAGGTTTTGATTTAAGCATTAGTTTGACACCACCGACGCAGAGTCATTAGGTTCAGATTCAGAAAGCAAAGTTAAATCATTCTGCTTAAACTTTTTAATATCTAATGTAGTGGCTCAAGGTTCTCATGGCTCCTTAACCGTATAGCTTACCATTCGGAAAAATTGACAAAGTGCCAGAAGTTCAAGTTGTGTATCAAGGATGCGTTGTTGGAAGCTCGAAGTAGACTCAAACCGGAGAAGGTCCTCTCTGATTCCGAATTTGATTTCATGGCCCCAAGAAGAAATCACGTCAGGGAAGCCCCACTCTGATTGGGAGATTCGAGTTCAATGTCCCGTGCATTTCTAGGGATTCAGCCTTGTGTGCCCTGATGTGCCCCTTCCACGCCCTCGTGCATACTCGAGTAAGCCACAATCTCGACTAATCATCCGACATAAGACGCTCCCACATCTCATTCCCATCTCTCAATCTTTTGAATCAGAATCTTTATATTCCAGCTTACGATTAGCATGATCATCGGCAGCTATTATCACCTGCATTGAAGTATGTTTCAATCGTTGGCAGATATGTTTTTGCTAAGCCTCGTCAGGAAGAAATGTCGTCCAACAAGGGATGGGCTATCTCGGGCCCTACTCCCTCGGACAGCCAAGAACAAACCATGCAGCACATGGAACCATGGCTATGGACCTCGCCAACAGAATTGCCAGACACTTCTCCGCATCGAAGTGAGCTAATCTATGTCACCGAACCACTTTCGCCCTTTCAAATTCCAGATCTGTCAAACCCATGCCCTTGGCCAGGCTGTAAATCCGTGCAGAAGGTCTTCCTGACCTCTCAAGATCTGGATTTCCATATACAGACGTATCATATGCAACAATGTCCATGGCCTGCTTGCAATACCGGGAAGGTTTTTCGAAGACGGTCGGATCTCACCAGACACATGGAGTCCGTACACTCTGGGGTTCGACGCTTTATGTGTGACTTCCCATGCTGTCCTAAGGCCTATGCTAGGAATGACAAATTGATTGCTCATAAGAGATCACATGGAACGGTGCCACCCTTGCTGCCTATCAGCAATAACAATAACAATTTTTATACAATTGCTCATCATCACAAAACGCTCTCTCCTTCACTTGGTCAAGCACACTATCCTGCGAAACAAATTGGTCAACTACACGAACCGCAAAACGAGCCCGTCCTGGCCCCAGCGGGCCGGAAGTGTTTTGAGGCAACTGCATGTTCCGCCTTCAGCTCTTTACCGTTTCTCCGAGATCAGATTCCAATGCTCGACCGAGCGGAGGTGGACAATGTCTTGGCCCCAGCGGGCCAGATCAAGTCCTCTGTAGCAGATTTTCATCATGAATACCTCGGGCTACGCTCCGGATGGAAAGGTTGCCATTCTACTATGTTCCCAAACGTGAGACAGGCATCGTTTCAGGAGAACCAATCCTTTTCCTCAAACCCGGACGGGAACAGCTATATTGCATTTCCAAACCCAACGGATTGTGTGCTTGAGGCTTCAAGTAAGTCCGTTAGCAAGTCAAATAGCGAAGGAGAATCCGACATAGATCACGAGAACGGAGCCACACGTCTATGATGGATGTAGCACATGCTGAGGACCTCGATACTGCCTTGAGGCCCTTGGGATATGCTCGAATCGATCCGCGATATTTGTAGCTATTCCTTTACGGTTCTGCGGGACAATGCGCTAACCTTCACCAGTTTCACTGTCTCACCTCGAGCGGCCTTATGGCTGCACAATTTTGAGTCGATTTCCATATGCATGTGCTTCTTTTTTGTTTCCTACCAATAATGAAAGAATGTGAGGCGGTTTCATGGATTTTGGGAGCCGGAAGATTCGTCAGATTTTTTTCTTGTAGAAATATCTTTCTATTGGATCTCGTCGATAAACAGTCACTTTCTACTCACAGAAACCATAAGTCTCATCGAAACTAGTTTGAATCGAGTCTAGAATCACATCTATGATCTATATCTTACTCGATTCCAATCCCAACCCAGTTTTCCTCGTCGCAGTATTCCTCTCCGCCCCCAAAGCAAATGCAATATGATGAGACAAAGCCACGATCTCACCTCCCTCATCCAAAATAACGATCTCCAAATCCATTCTTCCATTCTTAATCTGCTTCGTATCAACCCTGACAAACAACCACTCCACCCCCTCTTCCGGTAACGACTTCTTAACATCCAAATTCAACAGCAAAGTCGGATACCAGAATCTCGCAGGCTTTAATTTGTCCCTCCCACTCTCTATCGTGCTCACGTCATACGGATTCTGCTCGTGCAAGAATGCTTCCACCGGCGTGGGCCACGAATCGCACACGTAGCCTATGGAGGCATTGGTCCACCTCTCCCCATTCGCCAACCTCATCCACTCGTCCGCCGAACTACGTTTCCTCTGCCCTTGCCTTGGAAAGTAGAAATCCGTTTTCCTCGTTGCTCGCCTGAAGGATGAAAATGGCATTTCAGGCACCGAGGCCCAGTTCTCATCTTTGCCTTGTTTTAAGAGGGAGAAGTCCACGGGTGGAGGAGCGGGATTGAGAGCGTAGTTAGTGTTGAAAGTGACGCCGGATTCGGTGGTTATGTTCGAGTTTGTGAGGTATCCGACTACCTCTTCTCGTCCGCCTTGGGTAAGGGTTATGTGGATGATGGAGGTTTGGCGCCCGAGTTTCGTATCTTTGACTGTGAATTTCGCAGGGCCGGATTGGGTACGCCGTAGGAAGTCGAGGTGGAGGGCGATGGTGTGGGGTTGGTTTTGGGAGGAGAGTGTTCTGGAGAAATGTGTGCTGGCAACCTGGAGGAAGACGGCTGTTACGAACCCGCCATGAGGTACTGGATAATTATGTCAGTATGTTCTCATGAAATCCACGCTAGCCTTGAAATCAGACATCCTGGAAAGGGGGGGTTGATAAGTCAACGTCCAAGAAAACAGTGAGACATTAGAAGCATTTGCACCTCGACATCTAAGAGAGGCAGGAGATTCGGAAACATCTCATGCCAATGACTCAAACTTCTGGAGCACTCTGGACATGGATATCAACACAGAAATAGATTCCCTTCTCACCTGTGCCAATACACCAATCGTTGGGGAAGTCGGCCTCATATTCTTGTGAAGACAATGGTTTCACGGTCGTTGCTTCTGCGAATGTTGTTGAAGCCTCAGCAGAAGCCATTGTACGTTATGCGACTGATATTCTTGCAGTAGTTGGACGTCGAGGAGAACTATCTCCATTTTCAGTGATGACTTCCAAAGCCTGGCCATCAACGGCTAAAGATTGGGCGGCTTGCTGCATGACCATCTGCCGAGGCATTTTTCTTATCGATTACATATCCCTCCCCAACATCTCGCAGAACGGGGGTGGAAGTTTTGCAGTTGCAAGCAGCGCTTCCCAAAATTGAATAATTAATCGGGGAAACTATTCCTGTAGATATTAGTCTTTGCTGCTTTTGTCAGTATCTTATGTTTTACCCCTGGGTATCTATCCACTCTCCCTTGAAGGTCAGCATTTCCGTTGCCGAGAGAAAATTGGAACTTGAGAAGGAACATCATTTTGTAAAATATCGCGAATGATTTAAAATGGCAGCAAGGAGTGTGATTTTTCAGAGATGTCTGATATTCTCATTCTGTATCCTTCAAAAGAGTAGTTATTTCAATCATTGAAGGAGTGTAGAAAGTCTCTTGATCAAGGTTTCCTTAGAGCGGCTAAGCTTGGCCAGTGCGCAGTGTGGGATGCTGATGCTACCCCACATTACCAGGTGGCTGGAAAGCCGAAACATTACCGGGTCCCGTTGATTCTCTCTGTCGATGATGAACATGAACGAGCCTCTGCAGGAAGCAGAAAGTGCTCCCGATACGCATATCGGGATCGATGTGAATGAGGTAAAGGAGATTATTGAAAGCATAAAGGAGGCCCAATACTTTGATGCAAGCAGCATGGCTCCCTTGACTCCGGCCTCAATGGTCAGTATTTCGATACCTGTCTGCGAGAGAGTCTCTGATGGGCACGAAGGCAGCTATCGCCCGATTGAGAGCTTATAAACCTCCACCATTCTCAGTATGGGACCATATGCCTTTAAGCAGGAGGGCTGCTGTTTTGGTCCTGCTCTTTGCGGACCGCAGAGGGGATCTTCGTGTTGTGCTTACTATGCGCGCTGCCACACTGAGAAATTATTCCGGTATATTTCTACTTCCCCTTTTGACATAATAAATCTAACTAAATATAGGCCAAGCTGCATTCCCCGGAGGCAAGGCGGATACACTCGAAGAGACCCCATTCGAAATAGCGAGACGAGAAGCCCACGAAGAAATCGGGCTCCCGAAAGACGACTCTAAGATACCCCGTCCTTTCCGAATAGAAC
>Ga0302325_10030423_pt1 | contig 11132 bp, 19 predicted proteins | sample Palsa_T0_2_FD_201948 | JGI IMG/M metagenome (GOLD analysis project Ga0302325, IMG submission 201948) | Peat permafrost microbial communities from Stordalen Mire near Abisko, Sweden - Palsa_T0_2 | ecosystem: Environmental > Terrestrial > Soil > Palsa > Peat permafrost | place: Sweden: Abisko...
CCTCTCGACTTACCAGATCCAGATGCGAACTTAAGCGCCGAAGAAAGGAAGGTCATTGTAAGTTCCCCTAATGACCGATCACTTTATTTTCTGACCGATTTCCAGGACCGGAAACTTGTTTGGAAACTCGACCTCTACCTCATCCCATGGGTAAGCTTCCGCATTGAATGCGAGAAAAACGAAAGCTGACGCTCGAAGCTCTGCATCCTATATCTCCTTTCGTTCCTCGACCGGACGAACATTGGAAACGCCAAGATCGATGGCTTGCAAAAGAGCCTACATAATATGTCGACAGGTCGATATAATGCCTGTTTATCGATCTTCTTCGTTTCTTACTCCATGTTTGAGCCGCTTTGCAACATCCTTCTCAAACGACTGAAGCCGTCTATTTTCATTCCTGTCATTATGTATGGATCCCATCGTCCCAACCTCCAAACCGACTCAGCTAATCATTCCCAGGGTCGTTTGGGGTTGTGTCATGACTTCCATGGGGTACGTAGAGAACTGGTCAGGCTTGATGGCCGCTCGCTGGTTCCTAGGAATGGCCGAAGCAGGTCTCTTCCCCGGGATCAACTACTTTCTCTCTTGCTGGTACAAACGCGACGAATTCGGCATTAGAGCTGTAAGTTCAAACCTCCTCCCCTATTCCAACAGGATTTCTAGTGGTGATACCTTCAATGTTTTCGGTTCACATCTTCATTTAACAAAAAATCTGACTTCCCTTCCTAGGCCATCTTCTTCTCCGCCGCCGCCTTTTCTGGCTCCTTCGGCGGCCTCCTCGCTGCCGCAATCGAGAACCTAAACGGAAGAGGAGGTCGCCCGGGCTGGGCATGGATCTTCATAATCGAAGGTATCATCACGGTGGGCTTCGGCCTCCTCTCCTTCTTCATGGTCCATGACTTCCCCGACACCGCCACCTTCCTGACTCCCCAAGAACGCGTCCGCGTCCTGCGCCGCCTGAAAGAAGACAAGCAGTCCAGCGCCGAGCATGAGGAGTTCAAGATGAAATACCTCTGGGCCGCTCTCACGGACTGGAAAATGTACCTCGGGATGGTCATCTACATGGGTGCTAACATGCCGCTCTACGCCTTCTCGCTCTTCCTGCCAACAATCATCAAGAACATGGGCGGAGGCAAATACTCGCCTACACACTCGCAACTTCTTTCAGTGCCACCGTACGCTTGTGCGGTCGTCTTGACGATCTCAGTCGGGTTCCTTGCAGACCGCACTCGCCAGCGCGGCGTGTGCAACATCGTCGTCTCGATGATTGGAGTCGTGGGCTTCGGCATGCTGCTTGGGAGCGCAGACCCGCATGTGCAGTACACTGGCTGTTTCCTCGGCGCCCTGGGCATCTACCCCTGTATCGCGAACACTATCTCCTGGATTAGCAACAACATCGAAGGCGTCTACAAGCGCGGTATCGTTCTTGGCTTCGTCATTGGATGGGGGAATATCAATGGTGTTGTGAGCAGCAATATCTACTTCAAGGCGCCGAGATTCAAGGCTGGTCATGGAGTGGTGATGGGATATATGCTTGTTTTCTTGTTTGGAGGGAGTATCCTGATGACTTTCTTGCTCAGGGGAGAGAATGCGGCTAGGCGGGCTGGCAAGAGGGATTATTTGGTTGAGGGATTATCTGAGAAGGAGGCTGAGAAGCTGGGTGACAAGCGGCCGGATTTCATTTACACCGTGTAGGGTGCTGCGAAAACGGTGCGGAAGATGTGGTGCTACTGGAGATCGAAGACTAATTTGAAGTGATTCGCGAGCCTCTTTCTCTCAACTCGTACTGTACGAAAGTACTTGGAAAACCATTGAAACTGTTTTTGGATTGTGGCCCACAATCCTATTTTTACGAATCCTCAAGGCTACTTGCATCTCCCCATGAATTGGAATAATAAAAATCTGATAGCTCACATAACTCGGGCAAACACCCCGACCGTTTCTGCACCACCACTTCCGTTGTGCTTCCACGCTCAGCTGAAAATCCCCCATGCCACTCAGCTGCTGCACCGGATCCACAGATCGCCCGCTTCCACACATGCGGATACCAGTATCCCTCAAATAGCCAACTCTCTTCCCATCCGCGTGGCACAAACGCCACCACCTCGCAGCCAAACACAAACCCCCCACCTCCATTGGAAGACAATCAGTCGGTGCAACGGTCCGTTTGGGCAAGCTGCATACCGTCACATGATGCATTGCATTGAGCATCTCAACGGCAATTGGAAGTTGGATGGAGACTGTCTCGATAAATGGGGCGTGCAGGTTTTTCGTCTGATATGGATGGATATGGCTGCCTGCGCATTTATTAGGGTAAGGCTGGAGGGACGGGAGGGCCAGGGAGGGACGGACTGGACGGATGCAAGAAAGATGCAAGCTTACTTTTTTTGCGGAGATACTCCATCGTTGCATGTTTTCTCATTTCTAATATATATATATATATATTTGACGAGATTTGTTGAAGATATTGAGAAGTTGGGGTGAGTGGGTGGGTGAATCTTCATTGCTCTGATCTGAGAAAGCCTGTTCGGAGGTCCTGCGGCGAGGAGCAGCTTAGCTGCTAGGATCAAGATTAAGAAACGCAGCCTTCCGTTCACGAAGACAGACTCGAGCTGAAGGCGAAGATGAGGTGAAAAGTAAGTGAATATGTCCTCAACTCAAGGGGTGAATCCTCGAAAGTGATCTTTCTGACCCCTTGGGCAGAATTTTGTCACCAGAACCATCGATCAAAATGACAAACCTCCTCCGCCGACGTCAATAACCTTCACCTCCGCCTCCAAACAATTGTCCTGCCCACAATGGCGTTGACGCGGGCCCAAATCAACACCCTAACTATCATCGAGCGCACCATCGCTTGCATTTCCTGTATCTCAACCCTCATCCTCCTCTCCACCTTCATCACAATCAAGAAACTCCGCACCCTGTCCAACACCCTCCTCTTCTATGCCTCCTTCGCAAACCTCTTCGCAAACGTCGCTGCGCTGATCGGTGGTTCTGCGCTCAGCCATCCCAATGCCGCCCTCTGTCAATTCCAAGGTTTCATCCTCGAGATGTAAGCCCCCTTCTCCCACCTCCTATTGCTTTCTCAGGCTCTTTGCTAGAGAGGAGGCCAGAACTGAGAGAAATAGGTTCATGCAATCTGATCCTTTCTGGTCTTGTGCTATGGCAGTAAACGTCTACCTCGTCTTCTTCCATCGTTTCGACGCAGCGCGGCTCAAGAAGCTCTATTGGCTTTACGCCCTAATCTGTTATGGCCTCCCATTCATCCCGGCAATCTTTTGCCTCTTCTACATCTCGAAGGGGAAAGGAAGGATGTATGGCGACGCAACTGTAAGCTTCCCCTCCCATCAACTTCTAAATCAAGGGTTCAAAGCTGAGAAGGGATGAAAAGCTCTGGTGCTGGATTTCCACCCCCTACGCCCTCGTCCGCATCGCCTCCTACTACGCTCCAATCTGGCTCACCATTTTCGTTACCCTCTGCATCTACACCCTCGTCGGCCTTGAGCTCTTCAAGAAGCGCTCCGAACTCCACAACCTCCTCGCCGCAAAGAACAACCCTACCCTTTCTGGAACCCTCTCTACCCCTATTTCCACCTCAAACACCCCCATTCGCCCCCTTCGCCCCCCTCCTTCCCCGCCCCTAGTAACCACCCACATAGACGTCAGCCACGAGCCCTGGGTCCGCGAACCAACCAGCACCTACGCGCAAGCCGGACAACTAGGCGGGCGACGATACAGCATCAATATTTCCTCGCTCCCCTCTACTCCCTCCACCTTCTCAAAATTCCCTTCTTTGCGAAGCTCCCCAACCCCCAACAAGCAGAAGTCTTTCGGAAGCAGTAGTATGGACAGGATCAAGTACACCTACACACGCACCGCGTTGCTCTTCTGCACCTCTATCCTCATCACCTGGGTCCCGGCGTCGGTGAACCGCGTCTACGGCCTGCTTCATCCTGATACTCCTTCCTTTGGCCTCAATGCTGCGTCTGCTGTTGTGCTCAATTTGCAAGGTTTCTGGAACACGGTTATTTACTTCGTGACTAGTTTAGGAATCTGGAAGGGGATTTTGAGGGAGTGGGAGGAGAAGACAAATAGGAGAAAGGGTGGAGGTAGAGGTAGGGGAAGGAGGAGAGGCTTGGAGATTGTGCATTTGGGTGGTAGGAGACTTAATAATGGGCTGGAGAATGAGGAGGAGAGCCATCGGGAGAAGGATGGCGAGGGTTTGGTTGTGTTAGATACGAGAGCTAGTGATGGTAGTGATGGAGAATTGGTTTGAAGTTTTGGATGGGCTTTGCATTTTTAATGTCTGGGGGATGATATTAGGAGTTTGTGCTGGAGACCCATAGAAACAATTCCATAGTGAATTACTTATGCTTGCGCAGTCCCTACTTGATAACTCTTACCAAGTATCGGGACCAAAGTGTTGTCCCTCTGGTACAACTTTGTATGGGCAGGCATTCCAATCACATCCCAGCTTGTAGATTTCTGTTCCCAACCATTTGAAGCCTTCCATCCATCCTGGATAAACGAAGCCGAAGAACACCACGACCAGGCCGAACGCCAGTCCTGAATCCAAAGCTGCGCTCAGCGTCATCGTGTACTTTGCCCACCATGCGTTTGCTCGTTTTTTGATGACGTAATTGAAGAGGTAGCAGACAACAGCCCAGACTGAGAAGTTGAGTCCAGTGGCAGGTGGGATCCAGCTGAGACTTCCGAAGAGGACCGGAAGATTGATCTTGCGGATGATATTCTTTTTGCGGTTTCGAGCGTATAGCCACAGGATGATGGGAGCAACGGCCCCAAATGGGAAACACCACACGAGGATATGGTATGTGGCGTTCGGACCAAAGAATTCTTTTGGACCAACTACACCCCACAGAATGCTCCCGTTGAAGTGTACGCGGGCGAGAGGGCACACGAAACCATTGATGGCTTCTGGTGTGCAGATGTTGGGAACGTTGTCGAACATCCAATTCAAAACAAGTATTTGCGTAATCGAGGAAACGACTGTGGCGACCATTTGAACAGAGAAGAGGATCCTCGGTGGGATCTTCATGTAATGGCCAAGTTTAAGGTCGGCAGAGAATTTGATGCCCTGTGCCGAGGAGATGTATCCATAGGTAACGAAGACCATGTTTGCGACAGGTCGACCTGGGAAGACGGCACCGCAGACAAGTTGGCAGATAAGGTAGATGCTGCTGTGTTGATTCGTGATTGCCATAACGATACCGATTGGAATAAAGAGGATCGTGCAGATGCCCAGAGCGAGGATCAAACCGTACCATGGAAGGTGTACTGGGTAGCTGAAAGAAGTTAGACGTGATCTAAGTATCGAGATAAATGGCATACTATTCAACCACGAAGATGCCCACTGCCAGCATAATTACAAATGTCGCAAGGTACCAGCTAAGTGGAGCATCTTCGTATCTCTTCATCAATCGATTGTGGACATCTTCTTGGCTAATGATGTCGTCAACGCCCGAGTTTGACCTATCGAGTCGACGTCTGGCGTAGCCATTTCCAGTAGGACCAGCTTGATTTGCTCCAGGAAGAGGTTTATAAACTGCCTTCGTTCCGCCATCAACTTCCTTCAAAGATCTTTTCCACTGCTCCCATATATCCTTCCCATGCCAGCAAGCAGTATGTGTCAAAAGAGATGTTAGAGCAGCGAATTGCAAGCCGTAGCTGAGAACGTACGTAATGGGTAGATACACTCGACTATATTTGTGATATGATTCTCTGTCGAAGAGAAAATCCGGTGTCAGGATCCTGCTGACATCGTAAATATTTCCAGTGTTGTCGAAGACTGCTGAAGACAGGATAGGCATGTAAGACGAGAAGAATGAGTTCTTATAATATGTGATGGGTGCAATTATCCACATCACGATGACAAGTCCTCCAATGACATTCATTGCTGCCCAAAAAGGTGTCAGGAGAGGGGAGCCAATGTAAGCAATTTGAGCCCAATCGAAAGTCACGGGAAAGAGACCGAGTCCAGAAGTAACACCAAAAAGGTTTGCAATAACCACGTTCTTCGGGGCGAACCACGTGATGACGCTGAAGTAGCTCAGTGCTGGGAATAGGAGGCCTGGGAGGAAGTAAAACAAGAATGCTGACAGCCAGATAACGAAGAAGAACTTCCATCTTGTAATCTTCCATCCATTAGCTATCGTGTTCTCCTCCTTGTGTAATGTGGTGAACATGGCAGCAGACATCAAAGTTTGTGGCCATATCATTCCTCCAGGTCGGACAAGAAATCTCCTTGCAAGACCCGCAAAGGCATAACCAAGGATTTGGGTTGAGAGAATGAGAAGCAGCTGGTATGTGATGCTAACTTTCTGCTTGTAGAAATGAGTCTGTTCCACAATGACATCTGTTGCAAAGGCAAAACCGAAGGAGACATTGCTGCTGATGTAGACGCAACTGTGCTCCTTTTCGTTCCATCTCCCCTGTGATAGCCACAGCCGTAGACGTGTCCAACCAGTGGGCTTCTGCATATTATGTTCATGATTCGTGTCGATCGAAGGTGCTCGACTTCCGTCTATAAATTCTTCGTTGGGATCGTTACGTCGTTTGAGCAGCTGATCCCAGATCAGTCCAAGTGGGTGGACCAGTAGCAATGCAATGACTGGTGTAATGGAAACGCTAGGGTATCGTAGAGAAAAAAAAAGATTCGTAGATGATCCAAGTACGGCAAAGAGCATAGACAACGCCCACATTCGAGGGGTATTTATCGAGAGGGTCGTGTTGTCAATGGCACTGACAGAGGCTCGTACTTCCGGGTATGGAGAGTTGTCTGGAGGATCTTGGTCGTCAACTGTAACTTCGTCTTCGAGGATGACCTCTTCGGAGAGATAGCCCGCGGAACTCGAGTCGTCTGCATTTGGTATGGGGATTCCTCCAAGGCCGAATCTGCCTTCTAACCCAGCAATCTCTTCCATAGATTGCCTCCTAGCATTGGTGGACTTTCGACGAGATGTTCGAGATCTGATAGACCGCCCAGATAATGTCCCCGAACTGACAGCATTTCTCAAGCCTGATCTCCGCCTGTCCCTCTGCCTAACATCATCATTCTCCTCCTCCTCGTCGCTCGTGTCTGCAGATTGCCCAACGGGCACTGCCCCATATGATCCTGCCCCAAATCTTGGCGCCGAACGCAGAAGAAGCGGTGCTTTTGACATCAGTTCTGCCAGTCTGCTGAAAAGACTTATATGTTCTGGGGTACTCGCAGCCTCATCATCGCTCTCGCGGTGTCTTCGAAGGAGGGCAAGAGCCGATTCGGAGTCGAGTTCTTCTTCGAATTCGAGCTTTGAGTCATGCTCCGGGGGAGGCAGGGCGGAGAGTGGGATATTTATGTCCCGCGGCTGCACACCTTGTCGACCGCTTGCTGCGAATACTGTGTGGGATGATGATGGCATATGCAGCTAGAGCATCGTTGCACGTTGTCGCCGCGCCAAGATGTGGAGTACGCGATTCCTGGCAGGCGGTACAGTAAGAAGTGGATCATCGACTGCCTGGTTGGTGAACTGGCCAGTAGAGAATTGTGCGGTGAGGCGTGCGCGAGTCGAGTCGTGAAGAGGGAGGATGAGGCCAGTCGAAGAAGGTTCAGTCAGGATGGGAATTGCAGCGACTGGTGAAGTATATTGCTGCTACACAGAACATAGCGACAGCAATGCAACTCTGTGCTCTAGCTGCAGGGGATGTAGCGCTTTGTGACGGCGGTGGGCAGAGTGGGGATCCCCTCGTCTTTTGTGGAGCTGATCCGTCTTATCTGATCCTGAGATTGCAAGATGAAAAGATTTGAGCCGAGTTTGCTTGCCCTTGTTGGTGCTGGTGAATGAGGTCTAATAACACACCTTTAAACCCTTAATTAATAAATAAAAATAACCCCCATTTTAGGCTATTATATAACTCCTTTAAAAAGAACACTACAGATTTCTTTTAAAATAATTTTTATAAAAAGAGAGAAAACAATCGATTTTTAATTTTTTAAAGCTACTCGGGCCCCCCTCCCTATTGCCGCGACTCCCCCGCGCAAGTGACTACAGTCCAAATTGGGTGGCCGGCCGAGGTTGGCGTTTAAATTTTTTTATTCGTGCTCTCAAAACAAAACTTGCCTCTGTTGAAAAGTGCAAGCTTCACCTCCACTCACGTGCTATAAGCACGTGAGCCCAGCCTCCCTTTTACCTAAGGTAGGTAAGTATGCATAGAGTGCATATGAGGGAGCTCCGCTCCCTCATAGTCAAACACAATACTCTGTAATACATGCTCATTCTACCTCTCAACGCAGTCTGTAAAGCCGCCGCACAGCAGAATAGCAGATTTGCCCGTCTGTGACAGGGGCTAAGAGTGTCACGTGCACGTGCATGGCTTAGTCAGGCTCGGCCTTAAGCTAAGCCTTGCATTAGAAGAAATAGAGCATCTTACATCCTCTCCTTTGATGACCCAACATAGTAGCAATGACCACGTATTATGTCCAGTAATCCAATCCTCGAAGGAGACCGAAAAAAGATCAAGCTTCCACTACAACTAACTTGTCTAGAGATAGCTTTAGCCAAGCCCCTAAACACCAATCCGCTAAGCCTAGTCAATTAGTGTTACGGTTCTGCGCTAGCACGTGCAGCGCTAACCTTGATTAGGCTAGGGTTGGCGAACCTAGGATATTTAAGCATGCGATGCTTCATGTTTCCTACTTCCTTCCTTAGCTTTGTATAGTCGTAATTGAGACCCTTCTACCTTTGCCTTCTCTTCTAGGCCCAGATGCTGGCGCTCGTGACAATTAGACGAAAACACTACTACTAGAATATGCCCTTGCATTAAGCTTGCCCCTGCATCAACTGCAGCTTACAATCCGATTTTGCAAATCCAATTAAAAGCTTGCAAAGCAATTTACAAATTGCACAGCTTAGCTCCAATTAGCTATAATCTTGCATATTAAGACTCTACACTTTACTACAAGCTTTAGCTTAAATTAAACAAAACAAGAAGGCAAGACTTACAAGTTACCTTTAATTTATAACACTTATCTAAGCTTATATTAAACACAATCCTTACTTAAAACAAACACCTTTTAAGATAAGGGCTCCTAATTTAATAACAATGCTATTATAGCACGCATTGTCTAGCTAAACTAGTGATTTTAATTTTATACTTAGCAAAGGTAAAACCAATTAAATCTAAGTAGCAAATAGCTAATTCTAATCCCTTTAAATTAATACTAATAGCTTAAACTTAAACTTATAAAACAATTTAATACTTAGCTTGATACAAAGAAGTAAAAGCTTAAATTATAGCTTAGTAATACTACTAGACACTATACTTAAAGCTAGTAATATCATCTTTTAAAGATGCAGATAGACTATATCTTTGCTATTTAAGTTAGCCTCTTTATAAAAAGAGGCCTTCTTTACAAAAGAGCAAGACTTCCTACTACTAATCTTACTATTAATCTCCTTATTAATTACTTTTATAAAGTTAATAACATCTTTAGCACAAAACAACTTAGATAATGTCACGAGCGCCAGCGTCTGGGCCTAGAAGAGAAGGCAAAGGTAGAAGGGTCTCAATTACGACTATACAAAGCTAAGGAAGGAAGTAGGAAACATAAAGCATTGCATGCTTAAATATCCTAGGTTCGCCAACCCTAGCCTAATCAAGATTAGCGCTGCACGTGCTAGCGCAAAACTATAACATTACCCCCCCCTTAAAAGAAAGAGCTTGTCCTCAAGCAATTAAACCCGCTTTGTCTAATCTAACCGGTCTAGTATATAGTTATCCTTAGACTTCCAAGAAGAGGCTTGTGATCCGGTATCCGAGTTGTAATCCGGGGCCTTAACTAGTACCCTTTTCCTAGAGCTTTTAGCTAACTGCGATGCACTATTAGGACAAGCCGGCCTAGGGCACTCCTCTAGCTAATAGTCATACGAGCTATAGCGTAAGCACGCGCCTAATTCCTTATATATTTGTCGAGTAAGAGAAGGAGAGGCATGTCGTATGCGCGCGTAAGCTAGAGGGACGTCGATTGCGTTTACCTTAAAGGTCGACAAGTCTATTAGGTCGCTGCGGGCATTCGAGGGGCGAGCAAATCGGGTAAAGGGCGCCGAGGGAGCAAAAGGGACCGAGGGAGTAAAAGGAACCGAGGGAGCAAAAGCAAAGCGCAAAGAGAGCTATTAGACTACTTATAAGAACCGCGAGTACTTAGTAAGGAGCTCTAGCTATGCTACTAGGCGGTTCTTGATTGTAGTAGACAAGCTATACCGAAAAGAAGCAATTTTACAATTATTAGACTATTTATAACCCTTAGCCTTGTACAATTAGCGCTCGAATCGAAGTATATATACTAGCAAAGGGTTAGTGCTTTGCTCGATTCGGTAAAGTCGTTCTTCGGCTTCTTAGGTCCGATTTGGATTATTGTACGCGCGTTCGAGCTAGTCAAGTATTAACTAGTAAGACTAGACTTCGTCTTCTTTTGCGCGGGCTAGCTAAGGGAGGACAATCGACTATATTATAAACTCGAGTCGATTGTAAATATAATAAAACTGCGCAATCGAGTCACTAAGCGCAGCTCTATTAACGCGTAGCTTAGCTTTAATTGCAAGTAGCCACGTGTTAAAATAGTATGCTTTGCTATCGAATTTGGTAAGGTCTAGCAAAGCTAGTCTTAGTCGAGAAGAGGTAAACGCATTCGAGAGGGCTAAAAGCTAAGCTTAAAGTTGTATAATAATTGTAGCTTGCAATTCGAGCCTAGTAGCAAGTTCTTGGAGTTATTAGCGCGGGTCTATTATAAGAGGGGTAAAAAAATCGGGTTTATAGAATTGAAGTAAGCTTAGAGGTCGGAAGCTTTAAGAGGATTATTCGGGCGAATCGAGAGTATTTAAAGATAGACAAATAGACAGATAGACAAATAGACAAATAAACAAAATAATTTATAAGGGCACTATCGCAACAACCTAGATCAAATCAACAGACAGACTAAACAAACAAATTCGACTAAATAAACAAAAGGAGCTTTGTATTATGTCACGAGCGCCAGTGTCTAGGCCTAGAAGAGAAGGCAAAGGTAGAAGGGTCTCAATTACGACTATACAAAGCTAAGGAAGGAAGTAGGAAACATGAAGCATCGCATGCTTAAA
>Ga0302325_10030424_pt1 | contig 11131 bp, 10 predicted proteins | sample Palsa_T0_2_FD_201948 | JGI IMG/M metagenome (GOLD analysis project Ga0302325, IMG submission 201948) | Peat permafrost microbial communities from Stordalen Mire near Abisko, Sweden - Palsa_T0_2 | ecosystem: Environmental > Terrestrial > Soil > Palsa > Peat permafrost | place: Sweden: Abisko...
CTCCATCACACCCCACTCAAGAACTGAAGACTGAAGACGCAGAGCGAAGCCGCGCTACAGCGATATTTCCTGCGAAATTCACCAAAACCTTCAGATTCCTCGTCTTGACTCGTCGGCAGCTTTCCACAGCATCGCCTTCTGTTTTCCCGATTTGAAAGTCTCCACAGAATTATGTGACATGTTTCCTTGAGTACTCCTCCGCGCACCCCTAACATCAGGACATAACCTAATTCTTTTCATTCGGAGCGCTGCTTCATGTGTCCATCCTCCGCCGCGGTATCGCCCGCAATCGCCGTCCTTATTGCGGACTCCAACCGGATGCAAGCGCAGCTACTGACCAGCGCCCTGCGCCGCCGTTCCGAGTTCCGTATCGCCACCTGCCAGGTCGACATCGCCTCAATCCTTCAGGCGGTCACTTCCTCTCCTGCCAAAGTGGTTGTGCTCTCTCTGAATCACTCCGTCAACATCGCCAGCCAGATGGCCGCGATGCGCCGCGTCCATCTTTCCCACCCGGCAGTCGCTAAGGTTCTTTTGGTTGAGTCCTACGACCGCGAACTGGTGGTGAGTGCTTTCCGCTCAGGGGCCCGCGGCATTTTCTGCATTTCGGACACGCACTTCCGGCTTCTCTGCCGGTGCATCCAGCGGGTCGCCGATGGTCAGATCTGGGCCAACACTGAACAGATGACTTTCCTGCTCGATCTGATCTCCGAAGTGCCCTCGCTGCGCGTGCTCAACTCCCGCGGCCAACAACTCCTCACCCCGCGCGAGGAACAGGTTGTCGCTCTCGTCGCCGAGGGCCTCAGCAATCGAGACACCGCCCGCGAACTCGACCTCAGCGAGCACACCATTAAAAAGTACCTGTTCCGCATTTTCGACAAGTTGGGCATCTCATCCCGGGTCGAGCTCGTGCTCTATGCCGTCAACCATGGTGATCCTCTACCCGCCGAATGGCTCGCCGGCGTGAGCCACACCGCACCGGACTAGAGGACTCGAATGCAGGCGCAGCGCGCTTCAATTTGAAAACCTGCCCTCGCGCCTGTATAAATCTTGGAGCGGACCTCCGTGCCCGACAAACCCTCCAACCCCGGCCCCAGTCCTCAGCCGCGCAGCGCGACCATCATCGCCGCCGGGTTGCTGCTCGCCGCTTTGGCGCTAGTCATCCTTTACACCAGCCGCGGAGCTTTCCTGAGTCCGGTGGCTTTGGTCGTTGTCGCTGCCATCGGCCTGGCCGCGTTGCTCTTGCAACTGCGCCTGCGTCCCGATCTCTCTTCCGTTCGAGCTTCTTCCGCTCGAGGTCCGCTTTGGCTCAACGCATTTGGCGTTGTCTGCGCCATCGGAGCCTTATTCGCCGACGTCCTTCACCTCAACGGAGTGTTCATGCTCATCGCCGCGCTCGCCGCCGTCGTGTCCTTCGCGGTCGGCGGCATTATCATTTTGAACGCTCTGCGCAAACACCGGTGACCCCGGCGTCGGGCGTCCGGCTCCCGCCGCTGACCTTTATCGAAGGCTTATTTTGTTGGGATCTGAAACAAGAAACTTCAAGACCCGATGGCTAAGGCCGGAAGCCGAGCGCCGAAAGCCGGTCACGGCTTGAACTCCACCGCCACCGTCGTCTCGACCACCACCGGCTGGCCGTCAATGCGGTAAGGTTTGAAGCGCCACCAACGCATCGCATCCATCGCGGCCTGTGCCAGCACGTCCGGCCCATTCACTGCGTGCATATCCAACACTGACCCGTCGCGTCCCACCACCACATCCAGCACGATCACTCCTTGCAGATTCGCCGACCGCGCCGCTTCGGGATAGTCGGGATCCACTCGGTGAGTCACCAGCTTTGCCATCACGTCGGCTGGGACACGGGCCTGAAGCTGCTGCAACTCCATTGTTTTTTCGTTTTTCTCCAGGCCGGACTCCACATCTTCCCATCCGCGATTCCAGCGCCACCACAGAACTGCCAGTACGACGACGGCCGACAGCAACAAGAAGATCCATTCCCGCCCACGCCGGCTGCGGGTAGGAGGCTGCGCACCGCCCGATCCCCCACTCTCGGAGCCTTTTCCTGCAGCGGTTTCGATTGGAATCGTCGCGGGGACCCTCAGCTCCGGTTCCACTTTCGCTTTTTCCGCCCAAACGCGAATTGCCGTCTGCTGCTCCGCCGACAGCCCGACAAACTCCATCCCCGAGCGCAGTTTGTCGTGATGCCGCACCAGCGCCTGGGTGCGCAGGTGGTCCGACGCCAGCGGCAGCCGGATATGCACCCCCACCGCCTCGCCTGGCAACAATTCTCCCGCCAGCACAACGGCCACTCCGCCCTCGCCTAAGTTGACCGATCGCCCTGGCAAGGTATCGGGAATCCCCGAACGCAACACGGTCACATACAGCGGCATCTCCACGTGGTATCGCAGCCCACGCCGCCGCGAAGGTTGATCCCGCCCCTGTGCTTGTGCCGCCACTGCCATCTCAATGCCCTTTGCGACAAAGCTAATTCACGACAGAGACACAGAGACACGGAGAAGACCTTATATTGCTCTTCTCCGTGTCTCTGTGTCTCTGTGGTGAAAGCATTTTCTGTCAGCGCCGCAGCTCGATAATCTCGCTCCCGTTTGCCACCAACACGACGCTCGCCATTCCAATGAACAGCCCGTGCTCCACTACTCCCGGCATATCGCTAAGCTGCCGCGCCAGACCATCTGCATCCGGAATCTGCCCGAACCGGCAATCAAGAATATAGTTGTTCTCGTCAGTCAAGTACGGCTGCCCATCCGCTCCCCGCCGCAACCCCACTTCCGCGCCCAGTGCCTCAATCTTCTTCACCACCAATGCCTGCGCGAACTTGATCACTTCCACCGGCAGCGGAAACCTTCCCAGCACCGGAACTCTCTTGGTCGCATCGGCCACAATCACAAGCTGTTTCGTGGCCGAGGCCACAATCTTTTCCCGCAGCAGCGCCCCGCCCCCACCCTTAATCAACCGCAATTGCGGATCAACTTCGTCCGCGCCGTCCACGGTCACGTCGATCTGCTGACATTCATCGAGCGTGGTGAGCGGAACCCCCAGCCTCGCCGCATGCTCTCGCGAATGCTCCGACGTCGGGATGCCCCGAATCCGCAGCCCATTCTTCACCTGCTCGCCCAGCAGTTGAATGAAATACGCCGCCGTCGACCCCGTCCCCAACCCAACGACCTGACCGTCTTTGACGAACCGCAAGCTCGCCCGCGCCGCCGCTTCCTTCTCCCGATCGTTGGCCATAGATTTTCGATGCTGAGGACTGCTCGTGACAGTTCACTGCCAACCGCGCCGACTGCCTAACCCAAACTCTTCTCTACGTAAAACAAGTACCCCGCCAGCGCCAGTCCAAACAATGCGGTCAGAATGGTTACCAGATCCACAATAAATCCCGCCGGCTCAAACTTCCCCTCATCCAATTGCGCTCGCGTCTTTCGATAGCGCAAGAGTCCAGCTACCACCATCACGACTCCCGCGAAAATCGAAATCATTCCCATCCAAACCGAAAGCCCCGTGCTTTTTGGCATTTGTCCTTGAAATCTGGCCAACTGCCGCAGGGCAACCGCAAAGCGCCCAATCGCGAATCCAAACACCACAATGGCGACGCTCGTCCGCACCCACGCCAGAAACGTGCGCTCGTTGGCTAAATGATCGCGGGCTCGATTGGAATTCTCCACGGCGCCTCCGCTCTTGCCCCTGCATTATTCCATAGCCCTCTTCACGGCCGCACCGGCTCCCGCAATATTTTCAGGAATAGTGCCGAAGGACGTGCTAAAATCCGTTTCTTCGTTTGGCGGTGGCCATGTTTCGTTCTGTGCGATTCGTGCTCAGCACAGGTGCATGGGGCGCCTGTTTTCTGGTTTTTGCTTCCCTTACCGGCTGTGGTGGGAGCAATGCTGCGGGTGCCAATCCTCAGCCTCAGCCCCAGCCCTCGATCAACATAATGCCGAACTCTGCTCTGGTGCCGATTGGAACCGGCCAACCATTCCACGTTTCGGTTGCGAATGCAACCAATGACACCGTTACTTGGATGGCATCTGCGGGAACGATCGATCAATCGGGGAACTATATAGCTCCGACTGCGGTGCCTGCCGGATCGGTTGCTATGGTAACTGCGACCCTGGTAAGTAATCCGGCGGTGTCTGCATCCGCCGCGGTCACGATTAGCACCCAGCCGGTTACGTTGACGGTTTCTCCAGTCTCAGCCACAGTGGATGCTGGCTTCTCGACTACGTTTACGGCCACCGTTAGCGGCACCACCAACACAGCCGTACAGTGGTCGCTGAGTGAGGCTCCCGGCGACAATACCTATCCGGGATCGATTGCCTTTGGAAACTACACCGCACCAACGCCGGTGTTAACCTCAGATACCTACTCCATTACGGCTGCTTCCAGCGCCGACCCGTCGAAGACCGCCTCTGCCTCGGTAACCGCAATTCCGCTCGAGAATCAGCTACAGCAGACCTTCCCGATCGAACTCGGGACCTCCGGCATCAACGCAAACACCCAGGATTGTTGCAGTGGCACACTGGGCTCGCTTCTGATTGATCAGGCCGGAAAACAATATATTCTCAGCAATAACCATGTTATAGGCCGAGTTGGTCACGCCGAGCCGGGAGAGGCGATTGTCCAACCCGGCTATGTCGACACGCTGTGCGATTTTACTATTCCGAAAACGGTGGCGACCTTCACTGCCGCGCCTCCCATAACCTCCAACGTTGATGCGGCTATCGCCGAGGTTGTCCCCGGCGCCGTCGACCCCAGCGGTGGGATTATCGGATTGGGTGGGGTTAATCTCGATGGCTCTTACATAACGGCAGCCCCAGCCAACACGGTCGCCACCGCCGCGATTGACATGCTGGTAGCAAAGATCGGCCGTACAACCGGCTTGTCCTGCGGCAACATCGAAGCCATTAACGGGACCTTTCAGGTGGATATTCCCGCTGAGTGCGGCAACCCTTCCAGCGAAACTGTTACATTCCAAAACCAAGTCATTCTCAACGATATCGTTAAACCAGGTGACTCCGGCTCACTCATCGTGGAAGCGGCGACGGCCCAGCCGATCGCACTCGTCGCGGGGCTATCAAGCGACGGCCAGTTTGCAACTGCCAACGCTATGACGGATGTACTCAACGGACTAGACGCGGTCACCGGATCGACTTTTAGTTTCGTGGGTGCCGGCCAACATTCCGTAACCTGCTCAACAGGCTCGAATGTGGCTCCATCACAGGCAGTGCAGTCTCCACTTTCCACGGAAGCAGCTCTGGCTTTCAATCAGGAAGTGTCGCGTGCAGCAGCCACACAATCCAGACATGAGAAAGAGATCATGCTAGACCCGGCCGTTGTGGGGCTTGCCGTGGGCCGCAGTCGGGACGATCCGACACACGCGGCTATACTGATCTTCGTGGAACGCGGACGTAGGCCGCGCCCGCTGCCAGCGGAGCTCGACGGGTTCGCTGTTCAACTAGTACCCACGGGCCGCTTTGGAAGCGGGGCAACACGCACATTTGGTCAGCGGTCAGCCTGTGGCCACCGACTGCTCGATCTGGGCAATTGGTCGTGGACGCGGTAATGGACGGTTCAGTCCGCTGAATGAAGACACCCTCCGTCTGCAACGAACCGCAGCATTATTCCACAGCCTTTGCCACCAGCGCGCCAGCAACCGCAATATTCTTGATCAAGTCCTCCGGCACGCCGTGCCGCTGCTGCAGATACTCCGGACTATTGTAGGAAACCCAGACCTTCCCGCCTTCGTCTTCCCAAACCAGAGCCTTCAGCGGCAGATCGATCGCCAGCGTGGGTGCGGCCACCATCACCGGCGTCCCTCCCTTCGGGCTGCCGAAGATCACCAACTTGGTCGGCCGCATCTTCATCCCGATTTTTGCCGCTTCGCCACTGTGGTCTATCAGAGCGAACATCCGCACTCCACGCTCGGCGAGAATGGATTCCAGCCGATTCACGGTTTCGTCCACTGTATACGGGCTAGCGGCCTGCAAGAGACCGTTTTCTGGCATATACCCTCCGTTCGCGCTCAGAAACCTCGGATTAAGTTCCGCAATCCCATAACCTCGTCGTCCTGTCTCCACGCCGCTCAAGTACCAAATGCCAATTGCCAATTGCTGGTTGCCGCTGTTCGCTGATTCTCGCACGAGTCGCAGGCGTTCCGCTTGTTACACTAGAAGATTAACCATGCCCTCGCGCTACGCACAATGGATGTACGACTGGGAGCACAAGCTCACTTCGGTGGACAACAACCGCGTGGTGCGTCCCTTGGACTGGGGCGTCGAGTGGGCGCGGGATTGGCCTTGCCGAAACGGCTCGTATCCGGGGCAGGCCGCGGATGATCCGGCGAAATTCTTTATCGATTTCAACCGGCGGATCGTTGCTTCAAGCGACCAGTTTTATTCCTATACGCAGCCTAACGATTTCAGGCTGGAGAAGCGCGAAGTGCAAGTCTTCTCGACGCGCGAAGTTCCTGACCTGAAGCTCGAAGCGAAGGTGAAGAGAACGTTCGCGGAATTCCTGCGCTTCACTGCACCCGTGAAAACACCGTATCCGGAAAATAATCTGGTGAACGCGCGCTGGTTCCCGGCGCGCGGGCGGCGCGCCGTCGTGCTTCTGCCGCACTGGAATGCGGACGCAATCGCTTACGTCAGCCTCTGCAAAGTTCTGAACATGATGGGGATCGCGGTGTTGCGCCTGAGTATGCCGTATCACGATATCCGCATGCCGGCCGAGATAGGCCGCGCGGACTACGCCGTCTCCGCCAACATTGGCCGCACGCTCGATGCGGTGCGGCAGGGTGTCGTTGATGTCCGCTGCTGTCTCGATTGGCTGGAGCAGCAGGGCTACAGCAAACTTGGCATCGTGGGTACGAGTCTGGGTTCCTGTTACGCGTTCATCGCGGCGGCGCACGATTCGCGCATTCGCGTTGCGGCCTTCAATCACGCTTCCACCTACGTTGCCGATGTGGTGTGGCATGGACAATCAACGCGACACATCCGGCAGGGAATGGAGTCGCAGATCACTCTGGAGACGTTGCGGCGTTCCTGGCTCGCCGTGAGTCCGATGGCATACTTCAATCAGTTCTCACGCTGGCCGAGGAAGTCGCTCATCATTTACGCGAAATACGATCTGACGTTCTTGCCTGAACTTTCACGCAATGTCGTGGATGAGTTCGAGCGTCGCGGACTGGACCACAAAGTCGTCGTGCTGCCCTGCGGTCACTACACCATGGGCGAGACGCCCTACAAATACATGGATGGGTGGCAACTGGCTTCGTTCCTGCGGACCGCATGGTGAAACGTCGGGAAGTGCAGGCAGCGTGCTTCCTGAAATCGCTTGGAGTCCCCGTCATTGAGTAATCGTGACAGTCAGCGTTGCGGTGTGGCTCATTCCAGTAGCACTGGCTGTTACTGTTACCGTGGCACTCCCGGGCGGCGTCCCCGAATTTCCAGATTTGCTGCTGCTGCTGCTGCCACATGAGGTCAAACCCGCCGCCACTATCAAAACGGCCAACGTGCTGAACAGCTGTACACGGCCTAGCCGATGCCTGGGGCGAATACACCCTATAAGTGTCAAGCCTAAACAAAAGAAGCTGGAGGCGTAGATCAGACGCAATGCCGGTCCCCTTGGCTCGTGGGTGAGTGCGCTCGCGCCGGCAGTGCTGATAGTGAGTTTACTGCTGATCGCGTTTCCATTCGGAGTAACCGACGAGGGATCGAAGCCGCACGTCGCTTCTGATGGCAAGCCGCTGCAGCCAAGGGTAACGGCTGAGTCGAATCCGTTCACTGGGGTAACCGTGAAAGTCGCGGTCCCGCTTTGCCCGGCGACAATGCTCAAGCTGGAAGGATTGACCGAAAGCTGGTAATCAGGAGTCAGCGAGATGGTGTACGTCGCACTTGCAACAGAACTATTGTTGTAACCACTGGCCGCCGCGATGGCCATAAGTGTTTGCGTAGAGTTGACCGCGATGGGGCTGCTGTATATTGCCGAGGACGTCGTTGGAGTCGTCCCGTCGTTTGTGAAGTAGATTGTTGCTCCAGCCGTCGAGTCTGAAATAGTCACGGCTTGTGCCGAGCTGTAGGTGCCCGCGGCAGGGGAGAACGTCGGTGTTGCCGCCGCTGGCAGCGCGTTAACAGTGAGCGTTTGCGGGGATGAGGTCGACATGGCAAAAGTGGCGTCTCCGCTATAGGCCGCGGTGATTTGATAGGTCGTGACCGTCTGATCAACCGGGATGTAGGTGATATTGGCCGTCCCGCTGCTAAGCTCGGCTGATCCAACCGCCTCTGTCCCACTGAAAAACTCAACTACGCCGGTCGGTGTCCCAGCGCCGGAGGCCGGGACTACCGAGGCCGAGAGCGACACCGGCGTGCCCGAACCTACCGTGACCGTTGCAGGCGAAAGGCTAAGATTGGTGGTTGAAGGTGTGGTTCCTCCCATGCCTGCCAACAAACTGAAAACCGTGCCGGAATTGGTGCCAACCCCCCCTGGGCCGCTGTCCCATAAAACGCTCCGTTAGTTGCTTGAAGCAGGTCGCTTGGGCTTTGACCGTTCCCCAAAATACCAGAACCGCCACCACACCCGGTTGTGTAGGCAAAGCTGAAAAGCGTAATTAGCGTGCCCTGCGGCGTCATTTTGAAAATGGTGCCACCGGCACCGCAGCCCTCGCCGCCTCCTGAAGTTGTCCCGTAGAAGTTTCCATCGCTGGCCTGCAAAATGAAGTTCGGCCCTTGGCCGTCGGTTTCGTCAAAAAGGTGTAGCGTTGTTAGCGCACCTGAAGGAGTGATCTTGAAAACGGTGCCGTAAGTCTCGAACAAATACGGCGCCGGGGGGTTCCCGCCCAACGCGGTCGTCCCATAGAAGTTCCCATCCGTACCTTGCATCAGCGCATTGGGATCGAATCCATCAGGGCAGTTGGTTTGGGAGCAAAAGCTGTACAGAGTGGTTAACGTGCCCGTGGGGGTTAGTTGGAAGATCGTGCCACAGGAAAGTGGCTCCCCGCAATTCTGGTTTCCGCCGTAGGCGGTAGTTCCGTAGAAGTTCCCATCCGTACCTTGCACCAGTCTCGCGTTCGGGCCGTATCCGGCAGCTCCATCGAAAGTGTACAGCGTGGTTAACGCGCCCGCCGGGGTGATTTTGAAAACTGTGCCACAGTTACCCGAACAGCCGCTGCCCGGAGCATCACCGCTGGTTGTTCCATAGAAGTTGCCGTCCGAGCCTTCTATCAAGGCAGCAGCGGGGGCAAAGCCATCCGCACAGCTTGGCTGAGAGCAGAAATTGTAAAGCGTCGTCAGCGAGCCCTCGGGCACGATGCTATAGACTGTTCCGCATCCCAGAATTAAAGTGCAATTCGCGCCGGTTCCGCCGCCATTCGTTGTGCCGTAGAACTTTCCATCTGTGCCTTGGATCAGGCCATTAGGCGCGGCGCCATCGGTTTCGCCAAAGCTGTGCAGCGTGGTCAGCGTCCCAGACGGGGTAATCTCGAAAATCGTCCCTTTGAAATTGGCGCCTCCGCTCGTGTTTGTGCCATAAAGATTTCCGTCCGTCCCTTGCACAATTCCGACCGGAGTTGATCCGTCAGAATCATCGAATGTAGTCAAAAGAGTGAACGTTTGTCCGCTCGCGGCGATTGTCATCAGCAAGCAGGGCAAAACTACAAAAGCTATCCTCAGGAGCCGAAAACTAGCCACGTCGAGAACTTTCGGGACTTTGGTTGAGAGCACCCCAGGCGGGACACGACTGTCTTGGTAGACCGCCACGATGGCACCTCTGGGGGCCCGGAAACTAACCTGGGAAACTAACAAGTAGCCGATGGGGAAACTTCGACCACGCAGCCAGTCGCCCTGGACTGAGGGCGAGCCAAATTTCGGACTTATTCTCGTCCGGAAGTGTCTGGATGTCAACCTAGAAAGCTGAGATTCAGTATGGCTGCATCCGATTCCTGAGCTCTCATAAGTACGGCTGTAGCCGCTGCGCCACCCAAGGGCACAGCGGTTTAGAATAGGAGGATGGAATTGACGCACTTCTCGAATCCGGAGGTCGTGCTGGAGAAGCGGCGCGACAACTATCTGATCAGCACCCATCGTGCGCGCTTAGATCTGAATGCGATCCACGGTTTTCTGGCCAGTTGCTATTGGGCCAAGGGCATCCCACGGGAAGTTGTAGCTCGCTCGATTGAGCACTCGCTATGCTTCGGCATCTATGAAGGCGGCGGCGCGCAAGTTGGTTTTGCCCGCGTGGTCAGCGACTTCGCCACCGTGGCCTACCTCGGCGACGTATTTGTGCTGGAATCGCATCGCGGCCGCGGATTGAGCAAGTGGCTGATGCAATGCGTCATGGAGCATCCCGCGCTTCAAAATCTGCGGCGCTGGATTCTTTTGACCCGCGACGCGCACGCACTTTATTCAAAGTTTGGCTTTACTCCGGTGAAGGCTCCGGAGCGATACATGGAACTCCACCAGCCCAACGTATACGAAACGCGCTAGGAAAAGGATATGAAGAATTCCCCAGCTAAGATGTACCGCCCGTTGTACGAAGCGGATCCGCAAATTGCCGCTGCCATCGACAACGAAACCCGCCGCCAACACGAGGGTCTGGAGCTGATCGCCTCGGAGAATTTTGTCAGCGAAGCCGTGCTCGAAGCGGCGGGCTCCGTGTTCACCAACAAGTACGCCGAGGGATATCCCGGCAAGCGTTACTACGGGGGATGCGAGTACGCGGACGTGGTCGAGAACCTGGCGCGCGACCGCGCCAAGCAGTTATTCGGCGCCGAGCATGCCAACGTGCAACCCCACGCCGGCTCGCAGGCAAACATGGAGGCCTACGCGGCCGTTCTGCAGCCGGGCGATACCATTCTGGGATTAAACCTGGCTCACGGCGGCCACCTCACCCACGGACATCACCTGAATTTCTCAGGAAAGACCTACAAGATTGTTCCCTATGGCGTGACTAAAGAAACGGAGACGATCGATTATGACTTGTTGGAAAAGCTGGCGCAGGAGCACCGGCCCAAGCTGATCATCGGCGGCGGCAGCGCCTACCCGCGCATCATTGATTTCTCACGCATGCGCCAGATCGCGGACAAAGTGGGCGCACTCTATCTGGTCGACATGGCGCATTTCGC
>Ga0302325_10030425_pt1 | contig 11131 bp, 11 predicted proteins | sample Palsa_T0_2_FD_201948 | JGI IMG/M metagenome (GOLD analysis project Ga0302325, IMG submission 201948) | Peat permafrost microbial communities from Stordalen Mire near Abisko, Sweden - Palsa_T0_2 | ecosystem: Environmental > Terrestrial > Soil > Palsa > Peat permafrost | place: Sweden: Abisko...
GCCAGCGATAACCACCGAAGCCCGCGGTCGCACGCATCAACCACCACGCCTCATACCACGCGTGGTTGCCGAGGTCTATGACCGAGCCGGCAGGGGCATGGCCGGCAAGCGCAGGCAGGACGAGTCCGGAAGCATTGTCCGCGTTCAGATAGAGACTGCGAACGAGCGCGGGCGACTGCGCCAGCAGGACCACCACATTCGCGACTCCCACGAGCACGAGCAGCGCCACGAGCATCCTGCGGGACACCTCCCGCGATGCCCCGCCGGAAAGCTGTGAGGGAATCACGCCTCGGCGGCGGGCGGCCTCAGCATGAGCGGACCCTACCGCTCACCGCGGAAGCCGTGCGCGGAGCAGCGCTAGTGTTCGGCTCGACGAACGACCGGCGGAGGGCCCGATGCCACTCCTGACGTTCTACTTCGACCTCGGATCTCCCTACGCCTACCTGACGGCCGAGCGCGTGACCGATGTGCTCGATGAGCCGGTCGAGTGGCAGCCCGTGTCGCTCGGAGCGCTGTTCAAGCTGAGCGGGCGCAGCTCGTGGTCTCTCGGTGACGCCGATCGCCGCCGGGAAGGGATGGCCGAGATTGAACGCCGAGCCGGCAGCTACGGCCTGCCGCCGATGCACTGGCCGCAGGAGTGGCCGACCAACTATCTGATGGTGATGCGCGCCGCCACATTCGCGTTCGCAGCCGGGCGTGGACGGGAGTTCACCCGGCAGGCCTTCCGCGGCGCCTTCCAGCACGGCCATGACCTCAGCGTCCCGGAGCGGGTCCTCGCCGCGGCCGAGCAGGCGGGACTGGATCGGGATGAGGTGGAGCGAGCCACGCAGGAACCTCACATCAAGCAGGCGCTGCGCGACGCCACCGACGCCGCGTTTGCAGGGGGCGTCATCGGCGTCCCGACGATCGCGATCGACGGCGTGACGTTCTGGGGCGATGACCGCCTGGAGCAGGCCGCGGCTTACCTGCAGGGACCGGCGGCTCAGCGATAGAGAGCCACGGGCAGATCAGACACTAGGATTGCGAGCTGTGGGCGACACGGCCGAGTACAGCATTGGCAGCGAGGTCACATGCAGCGACGGCATCTGCGGCGAGCTGAGCCGCGTCGTCGTCGATCCTGTCGCTCGCGTCCTCACTCACCTGGTCGTCGAGCCCAAGCACCGCCAGGGCCAGGGTCGCCTGGTCCCGATCGACCTCGCCGACGCCGGCGCTGCGGAGATCAAGCTGCGGTGCAGCATGGCTGAGTTCGACGCGCTCGAGAACGCGGAGGAGACGCGTTTCTTGCCGGACGTGACTGGAGAGATGGGCTACGGGGCCGGTGAGACCTACGCATGGCCCTACTACGGCCTCGGCGGTGGCGCCTTGGTGGGGATGGGCGGCGGACTGGGCATCGCCGGCGGCGAACTCGCCGGCGCTCCCCAGTTCACGATCTCCGATCGCGTGCCGAAGGGCGAGGTGGAGGTGAGTCGCGGGGAACCCGTGCACGCAAGCGACGGGCGCATCGGGCGGGTTCAGGGACTGGTCATCGACCCCCAGGATCACCACGTGACGCACGTATTGCTCGAGCAGGGCCACCTGTGGGGCAAGAAGGCGGTCACGATCCCGATCGGCGCCGTCGAGCAGGTGACCGTCGATGGGGTGCGGCTGAATCTCACGAAGGACGAGGTGCGGGAGCTTCCGGCGGTCGATCTCGGCCATCACGGCTAGGCCGGCCGCCGCCGCATCTGCTCTCACGCGCTCGGCGTGTAGTACAGCATCAGCTTGAAGCGGGCGCTCGGTGCGCTGTGGCCATGGGGATGCTGGCGGTGATAGGCACTGTCGGCCGCGTGCAGCTTCTTGATGAGCTTCCTGCCGGCGACGGTCAGCGGTATGTGCAGCGTGAGTTTGCCGCTTACGATGAACACCTGGCTGAGCCTGGCGACGGTGATCGTCTGGGCCGCCCCGCCAACGCTCGCCGTGCCGGCGCCCCCCGCGCTGAACACCGTTTCACAGCCCAATGTCCCGGGCGCCGTCGCTGGGTTCCCGCCGGCGGCGCCGGAGAGGACCGTCGCTTCCAGTTTGCCGGGTGTGGCCACCGCGAAGCTCAGACCGAGCATGTTGTCGGTGATGTCCCTGAGCAGCTCTTCCCTTGCGCTTTCGCAGGAGCTCGAAAGGTCGTGTTCCTGTTCTGCGACCGGCGTTTCCGGCGCCGCTACCGGCAGCGAACCGGCCGGCGCGACGAGTTCGACCGGGTTGGGCGCAACGCCCGGATGCCTGTTGACGAGCGTGTAGCTGCCCGACGTGCCGTTCGTGCAGACGATCGAAAGCGTGATCGTCAGCGAGGACCCGGACTTGAAGACCCGTCCAGGGAGCAGCCCCTGCGCTCCTGGCGCCGAGAGGATGGTGAGCGTGACGGTGCCGCCGGTCTCCAGACCCGAGGCGCTCTTGTATTCGTGCGCCCTGGTCACGGTCGCCGACTCAAAGCGTCCGGTGGCGGCGCTCCATTCTGTGATCTGGACGTTGCCCTCGGTTTCGGATTCGCCGTTGCAACCGATGGCCGAGGCCGTCCACGTGCCGTCCAGGTTGTAGGTCGGCGTTACGGCCGCACCCACCGATGGGGCCAACGCGGCGAGCGCGAGCGCGCATATCGCGACCCCCACCACGCCGACCGTCCCCAGGCGCCGCATCAGTCCTGTGCCGCCCATGGCGCGCGACGGTAACAGAGGCCCCTCGCGAAACCCGTCAGAAATCTTTCAGGCCGGGCGCGCGAGTTCGGTCATCTGCTGGAACGCGGCGAGCGCGTCCGGCGGCTCGAGATCTCCCGATATCTCAGCGTAGATGTTCGCGACATTGACAACCAGCCGCTCGCTCTCACCCCAGTCGGCCCAGCGGTCGAGCGACATCGAGCGCGCGGCCTGGAGGGCCGTCATCCCCTCGGCGTGGCGGACGCTGGCCTGCGCATAGAGATACTCGAAGTAGGCCTTCAGCTCGCGGACGGCGCCGGGCCCGGCGAGCGGTCCGTGCCCGGGCACGATCACCTCGACGTCCATCGCGAGAATTCGCTCGCAGGCGGCTATCCAGTTTGAGACCGGACCTGCCCAGGCGATCGGATGAGCGCCGGAGAAGAGGATGTCTCCCGAGAAGAGGACCCGCCGGGCCCGGTCGAATACGAGCGTGTCCCCGCGCGTATGCGCGGGACCGACCTCGATCAACTCGAGCTGACGGTCACCCACGTCGATCGTCGTCTCACCGTTGAAGGTCTCCTCCGGCAGCAGCAGCTCGATGCCGCTGAAGTCAAACGCGCCGAAGCACTCCAGGAAGAACGCGCCCAGCTCCCCCATGTTCGGCGCCTGCTCGATCAGCGCGGCCATCGCCTGCGGTGGCAGCTCGGTCATCTGCTCCACGGTGCGCTCGGAGGCGACGATGCGGGCACCCGCCAGCAACTGGTTGCCGTAGCAGTGATCACCGTTTGCGTGCGTGTTGACGAGGGTGTCGATACGGGCGGCCGCGGGGACGGCGTCGCGCATGCTGTGGAGCATCTGCTCGGTCAGCGCGAGGTCGTACAGCGTGTCGACGAGCAACGTGCTGTTGCCGTCGACGATCAGCCCGGCGTTACTCCATCCCCAACCGCCGTCGGGCTGGAGGTAGGCGTACAGACCCTCCCCGACCTCCTGCAGACCCTTGGTGTAGCTCACGCAAGGATGTTCTCACGCGGCCGGCCAACTCGGCGTTGCCCACGCCCCGGCGCTCGCCTGCGCCGGTTCGGTTGCCGCGTAACGCAGCGCGCGCTCGGCGGACTGAAAGTCGTAGGTCCATCCCCCGAACCCGAGGAGACACACGATGAGAGCACTGAGTCGTCTAAGCACGGCCGCGATTGCCGCGGCCGCCGTTCTGGCCACCGGCGCGGCATCCGCGAGCGCGAGCGGCTTTCGATCCGACCACCGGAAGCGGGCGGATCATCACCGGGCCTTTCATGCGCCCGTGATCGCACCACCCGTCTTTCACCCCCCCGTGATCCACGGCCCGGGACCTCAGCCGGTCGGATCAACTCGGGCGGTCTTCGTGCAGACCGACAACACGGCAGGCAACCAGATCGTCAGCTACTCCCGTTCGAGCTCCGGCACGCTCACGCAGGCCGGGGTCTTTGACACCGGCGGACTGGGCGGAGTGCTCGGAGGTTCAGAAGTCGACCATCTTGCGTCGCAGGGCTCGCTCACCTACGACCCCGCGAACGGTCTGCTGTATGCGGTGAACGCCGGTAGCAACAGCGTCTCGGTGTTCGCCGTGCTCGGCGACCAGCTGGCGCTGCGCCAGGTGATCAGCTCGGGTGGATCTTTCCCGGTGAGCATCGCGTCCTCTCACGGGCTCGTATATGTGCTGAACGCCGAGGAAGGTGGATCGGTGCAGGGTTATGCGGTCGCGTTCGGCCACCTGTTCGCGATCGCGGGATCGAGTCGGCCGCTCGGCCTGAACCCGGCGGCGACGCCGCAGTTCACGACGACACCGGGCCAGGTCGCGTTCTCGCCCGATGGATCGCAGCTGATCGTGACCACCAAGGCGAACGGCAACGACATCGACGTCTTCGGAGTCGGTGCATTCGGGCAGCTGTCGCACACGCCGGTGGTGAACTCCGAGCCGGCCACCGTGCCGTTTGGTGTGACGTTTGATCAGGCGGGGAACCTGATCGTCTCCGAGAGCGCGGGTTCGATCGCGAGCTTCCGGCTGAACCCCGACGGGACCGTCACGTTGCTTGACGCTGTCGAAACCGGACAGAAGGCCACCTGCTGGGTGGTCGGTGCGGGAAGCGATTTCTACACCTCCAATCCGGGCAGCGCCTCACTCTCAGGCTTCCAGGACGGACTCGGCGGGGCGCTCACGGCGCTGGGTAACACGGAAACCGACGGCGGCACGGTTGACGCTGCAGTGGGAAGCGACGGACGCTTCCTGTACGTCCAGACCGGCGCGGCCGGTGATGTCGATGAGTTCGCGATCGGGGCAGGTGGCGCGCTGAGCAAGATCGGCTCGGTCACCGTTCCGGGCGCCGTCGGCGGCGAGGGAATCGTCGCTCAGTAGAAGCGCCGAGTCATGCGGGTGCGGCATCCCCTCTGCGGGGTGTCGCACCCGCGCGGCGACCCGCATGGCGTGCGACACGAATGTGTTCTCTAGCCTCCCTGCATGCGCATGGGATTGATTCCGGCCATCGTGACGGGGCGTCGCTCTCGCCGCCGGGCAGCCGGCGAGGATTCAGACGATGAGCTGCTCGCGCGCCTGCGCGCGGGGGATGAGAACGCGTTCGTGCTGCTCGTCGCGCGTCACCACGCGACGATGTTGCGTCTCGCCCGCTCCTACGTTTCGAGCACGGCGGTCGCAGAGGAGGTCGTGCAGGACACATGGCTGGGCGTCGTGCGCGGGATAGACGGATTCGCGGGGCGATCGTCGTTCAAGACCTGGCTGCTTGCAATCCTCGTCAATCGAGCCAGGAGCACCGGCGTTCGCGAGCATCGCAGCAGCGCGGTCGGCGACGCCGCTCCGGCCGTAGACCGGTCTCGCTTTGACGCCTCTGGCGCGTGGATGTCACCACCGCAGCACTGGATCGAGGACAGCGAGGACAGACTGTTCGCAGAGGGACTCGCGAGTCACATACAGGCCGCGCTCGAGGAGCTTCCGTCGCGCCAGCGCGAGGTCGTAACGTTGCGCGACCTGGACGGACTGAGTAGTCATGAGGTGTGTGAAGTGCTCGATATCAGCGAAGGCAACCAACGAGTCCTGTTGCACCGCGGGCGCAGTCAGCTGCGCGAGGCGCTCGAGGAGTTCGTGAAAGTATGAAAATGCTGCGTCAGAAGCCCGAGCTCGTCTGCCAGGAAGTCGTGGAGTTGGTGACCGACTATCTGGAGGGTGCGCTGTCGCGATCTGAGCGCCGTCGCTTCGAGGCTCACCTCGCGGGCTGCGAGAACTGCACGGAGTATCTCGCGCAGATGCGCGCCACGATCAGGCTGACCGGCCGCCTTGACGCTGAGGACCTGACGCCGGCGATGCGCGAGGAGTTCACAGCCCTGTACCGGCGCTGGCGCTCAGAGGAGGACTGAGCCCGGCCTGCGTCCGAGGCGCCTGAGCCCCGGGGATGCTCACGCGGCGAGCCCCGCGGCCTCGGCGATGGCATCTCCGCCGAGAAACTCGACGCCGACCGTGCGGGCAAGCGCCGCGGAGGCGCCGGCTCCGCCGATGCCCACGCGCACGCGAGCACCGAGCTCGCTGATTTCCTCGCGGGCGTCGAGAAACCGCTCCGGACTGATCGCGGACAGCACGACGATGGTCGGCAGCAGCTCGTCCAGCGAGTCCGCGAGTTCGCGCAGCGGGGTCTCCAGGCCGATGTAGGTGATCCGCCAGCCGTGCTCGCGCAGCGCCAGGCCGAAGCACAACAGGCCAAGCTCGTGTCGCTCGCCCGGGGGGCAGGCGAGAACGGCGCGTGGGCCGATGCCGTTTCCCCAGCCCCGAGCAAGTGCCCGCAGCCGCCCGCCGATCAGATTGCTGGCGAAATGCTCGTGGGTGATGCTCGCTTCATCCGCGGCCCAGCGCTCTCCGAGACGGTGCAGGACCGGGAGGATCACCTCTGACAGCGCGAATGGCAGCGCGAACGCTGCGAACAGCTGGTCGAGCGCCGACTGGGCCGTCGTCTCGTCGAGCGCGTCGAGGCCCTGTGTGAGCGTCGCCCGTATCTCGGCGCAGCGCGCCGAGCCCTCGCGAGCGCTCGAATCCTCGCCCACGCTTGCAAGGCGCGCAGCCTCTGACGCGGAGAGCCCGGAGGCGATGTGCCTGCGCATGAGATGGACGCGCCGCTCGTCCTCCTGCGAGAAGAGCCGCAGACCGCCCTCGGTGCGGTCGGGGCGGAGCAGGCCGTAGCGCGTTTCCCAGGCGCGCAGCAGTTCGGGGCTCACGCCAACGCGCCTTGAGAGCTCGCCGATGCGCAGTCTTGGACCCTCGGCCATCGCACGAGTCTACCGATCTATATGAACATTCCACGAAAGCTATACAGAATCTGTACACTATTCCACGATGACCCCGCGGACCGGCACCGGAAACCAGCGACAGCGGACCGCCCCTCCGCGGGCGTCCGGCGACGGCTCGCTCGATCACGGTTGATCTGCGGCGCGGCGTGATGCGAAGGAAACAAGCATGAGGCTTGCAATCATCGGTGGCGGAGTGTCCGGGCTCGTGTGTGCGCACAGGCTGCACGCCGAGCATGAGCTGGTGCTGTTCGAGGCGGGCGATGAGCCCGGCGGGCACGCGAACACCGTGCGCGTCGAGAGCGAGACCGGTGTCCATGACGTGGACACGGGTTTCATCGTCTTCAACGACCGCAACTACCCGAACTTCGAAGGCCTGCTCGACGAGCTGAGCGTCCCGACGCAGGCGTCCCCGATGAGCTTCGGGGTGAGCGACGGGCTCGACTTCGAGTACAGCGCGGCCTCTCCGAACGGCCTGTTTGCGAGCCGCCGCAACATGATCAGGCCGTCGTTTCACCGGATGCTCGCCGAGCTCGTGCGCTTCAACCGCGAGGCCCGCGAACTGCTAGCCGGCGACGAGGATCCGTCGCTGCGCGACTGGCTGGCCGAGCGGCGCTATTCTCGCGACTTCGTGGAGCGTCTGATCGTTCCCCAGGCCTCGGCGGTGTGGTCCGCCGATGCGGCGCAGATGTGGTCCTTCCCGGCGCGCTTCCTGGTCGAGTTCTTCGACAACCACGGCATGCTCGGTTTTCGCGGCCGGCCGCGGTGGCGAACCGTCACCGGCGGCTCGCGCAGATATGTCGAGGAGCTGACGCGCCCTTGGCAGGAGCGTCTCAGGCTCTCCACACCGGTGACCGAGGTCTCCCGCCATTCTGAGCACGTCGTCGTCACCACGCGGACGGGTGAGCCGGAGCGCTTTGACGCGGTGGTGATCGCCACGCACTCCGATCAGGCTCTCGCCCTGCTGGCCGATCCCAGTGAGCGCGAGCGCGAGCTGCTGGGGGCGATCCCCTATCAGCGCAACGAGGCGGTGCTCCACACCGATCGCTCGCTGCTCCCGCGGCGCCGGCGCGCGTGGGCAAGCTGGAACTACCATCTCGACGCCGATGCGCCCGGCGGCTGCACGGTGACCTACCACATGAATCGCCTGCAGTCGCTGCGCGCTGAGGAGGAGTTCTGCGTCACGCTCAATCGCACCGCCGCGATCGACCCCGAGCGGATAATCCGCACGATCGGCTATTCGCACCCCGTCTACACCCGCGCGGGCGTCGCTGCACAATCGCGCCACGGGGAGATCAGCGGGCACAATCGCACGCACTACTGCGGCGCCTACTGGGGATGGGGTTTCCACGAGGACGGCGTCAACAGCGCGCTGCGGGTGGCGCGCGAGATCGGCGCCAGGCGAGCGGAACCGGTGAGCGTATGAGCGCGAGCGCGATCTATGAGGGCACGATCCGTCACCGGCGATTTGCCGCGCGGTCACATCAGTTCAGCCACCGCGTGGCGCTCTTCTATCTCGATCTCGAGGAGCTCGACGGCCTGCTCGGCGGCCGTCTGCTCGCCGGCCGTCCAGGCGCGGTGCGCTTCCGCCGCGCCGACTACCTCGGCGACAGCTCCATGGGGCTCGCAGATGCGGTGCGCCTGACGGTTGAGCGCGAGACGGGCACGCCGCCGACCGGCCCGATCCGCGTGCTCACGCAGTTGCGCACATTCGGGCACTGCTTCAACCCTGTGAGCTTCTACTACTGCTTCACCCCCGAGGAGCAGCTCGAGGCGGTCGTGGCGGAGGTGACCAGCACACCGTGGGGCGAGCGCCACGCCTACGTGCTGGCGCAAACCTCCGCAGGAGGAGTGCTCGCGGCCGAATTTGACAAGAAGCTGCACGTGTCCCCGTTCATGGGTATGGAGCAGCGCTACCTTTGGCGGGTCGCCGTGCCCGGCAGCAGCCTGTCGGTTCACATCGAGAGCCGCGAGCATGGGCGGCGCGCATTCGACGCAACGCTCGCACTGCGTCGTTCAGCGCTCACGCGCGGCAGCCTGGCCGGCGTCACCGCGCGCTATCCGGCAGCAACGCTGCGCGTGCTCGCGCTGATCTACGGCCATGCGCTGGCGCTGAAGCTCAAGGGCGTGCCGGTCCATCGCCGTCCGCAGGTGCCGGCATGACGCCCGCACAGCGCCTCGCGCGTCGCATCGTGCTCGGCCTGCTGGACCATCTGCGCTCGGGCCAGCTGACGATCGTCGAGCACGGGAAGAGGCTGGTGTTTGGGCACGGCAGCCCGCAGGCGACTGTGGAGATCCACTCACCGCGCGTCTGGCCGATGCTGCTGCACGGCAGTCGCGGGATGGCCGAGGCGCACATGGACGGGCTGTGGTCGTCGCCCGATCTGACCGCCGTGGTGCGCGTCGGTGCACGCAACGTCACCGCCTTCGACACCTGGCGTCGCTGTCTCGCGCCGGCGCGGGTCCCACTGCAGACCGTGCGGGGCATCCGGGCACGCAACACGCACACGCGCAGCCACAGCAGCGTCGCGGCCCACTACGACCTCGGCAACGAGTTCTTCGCGCTGATGCTCGATGAGACGATGATGTACTCCTCCGGATACTTCCCGCGCCGCGGGATGACGCTCGCGGAGGCCTCGACCGCCAAGCTGGAGCTCGTGTGCGACAGGCTCGACATCGGGCCCGGTGACCATGTGCTCGAGATCGGCACGGGATGGGGCGGCTTCGCCGTGCATGCAGCGAAGACGCGGGGCTGCGAGGTCACGACCACGACGATCTCGCGCGAGCAGTACGAGCATGCACGAGCGCGCGTGCGTGCGGCCGGCGTCGAGGATCGGGTCACGGTGCTGTCTGAGGACTACCGCGATCTGCGCGGAAGCTACGAGAAGCTCGTGTCGATAGAGATGATCGAGGCGGTCGGCTGGCGCGATTTCGGCACGTTCTTCGGGCGCTGCTCGGACCTGCTCTGTAGCGACGGCAGCATGCTGCTTCAGGCGATCGTCATCGACGATCGTGCCTATGCGGTCGAGAAGGCCTCGCGGAGCTTCATCCGCACGCACATCTTCCCCAACGGCTGCCTGCCCTCGCTCGAGGTGATGGCGCGCTCGGTCGCCCGGCGCACGGACATGCGAATGGTGGGCCTGAGGGACCTCACGCCACATTACGCAGAGACGCTTCGCCATTGGCGCGCCAACTTCGACGGTGCGGCCGCACGTCTGGGAGACCTCGGTTACGACGAGCGCTTCCGGCGGCTGTGGCGCATGTATCTCGCCTACTGCGAGGCCGGCTTTGACGAGCGCCGCATCGGTGTCGTGCAGATGCATCTGGCCAAGCCACGGTGGCATGAATACGCGGCCCCCGCGAGCGCGCACGAGGCGCCGCTCGCGGTGGCGTCCTAGGCGGCGAGCTCGGCCTGGCTCTGATCTCAGAGGATCTCGACCAGGAGCAGGTTGTATGGGTCGCTTGCCGGTGCGGTGTCGTTGATCGTGACCGGCGTGCCCACGATGGATGTGGGGGAGCCGGCAGCCTGCAACCAGTAGGTGTTGCCACCTGAGTCAAACGCCTGAGCGATGAGCGTCTGGCCCGCTCCAACGGTCCGAGGTAGCGCAGCGTGCGGGTCGTCGCCCACTGCGAATACCCACGAGTTCGGACGGCTGGTCGTCAGAGTGCCCGTCGGGGCGCCTGTCTTGCGGTTGAACCCAACGACATTGCCCGCGCCGGCGGAGTTCTTGAACGCGACGAGCGCGATCGCCTCGTCATATCCGGTCTTCTTGAGCGTCGCTGTGATCTGGGCTTTGCTCAACACGCCGCTGGCCCTGGCGGTCCACACCTCGGCGGTGCCCGGCTGCCCGTTTTCACGCCCGCTGAGCGTCCAGGTCAAGCCGCCGCCAGAGACGACCGAGCTCTGCCCGCCGCCCGCGGGACCGCCGCCGGCCACGAACGCCACGACCAGGTCTCCCGCCGCCGAGGTTGACAGCTCGGCGCTCGCCGAGTCATACCCCTGCGCGGCGGCGCGCCCGTCGATCGACGGGGCAGGGAACTGCGCCGTGACCGTCAAGCTCACGATGCTCGTCGTCTTTTCACCGAACGAGTTCTTGAACACCGCCCCATACTTCGTGCCGCTCTGCGCCGTAGTCGTCGCCGCCGTC
>Ga0302325_10030426_pt1 | contig 11131 bp, 10 predicted proteins | sample Palsa_T0_2_FD_201948 | JGI IMG/M metagenome (GOLD analysis project Ga0302325, IMG submission 201948) | Peat permafrost microbial communities from Stordalen Mire near Abisko, Sweden - Palsa_T0_2 | ecosystem: Environmental > Terrestrial > Soil > Palsa > Peat permafrost | place: Sweden: Abisko...
CCAGGCGCGCCATCCCAGCGCCGCGGCGACGGCGACCAATAGGGCGGCCAGCGCAAGACTGATGTACTCGGCAGGCCCGTATTTCAAGGCTTGGTGTTCCTGGCGATCCCTACCGGACCGCGGGCTCTTCCTGGAACGTCTTGTGCCAATCTTTCAGGAATTGTTCCAGGCCCTTGTCGGTCAGCGGATGGTTGCACAGCATGTCCATCGCCTTGAAGGGCATAGTGCCGATGTGCGAACCGGCCAGCGCGGAATCGATCACATGGGTGGGCGAGCGCAAAGACACAGCCAGCACCTGCGTCGTGTACCCGTAATTGCGGTAGATCTGCGTGATGCTGCGGATGAGGTCCATGCCGGTGAAGCCAATATCGTCCAGCCTGCCCACGAACGGGCTGACGATATACGCGCCCGCCTTGGCTGCGATGATCGCCTACGCCGCGGAAAAACATAGCGTCACATTGACGCGAATACCGTCCCTGCTCAGCGCCGAGGTAGTTTTGATGCCTTCGCGCGTGAGCGGGCATTTCACCACCACGTTCTTGTGAATTTTCGCCAGCTCGCGTCCCCGCTTGACCATCGGCCCGGCTTCGGTTTCCACCACTTCCGCGCTTATGTCGCCGTCGACTATATCGCAGATCTCGCGGACATGCTCTTAAAACGGCTCGCCTTCCTTCGCGATCAGGGTAGGGTTGGTGGTGACGCCATCGACGATTCCCCAACTCACGCCGGTTCGCAATTCGTCCAGTTTTGCGGTATCGAGAAAGAACTTCACAGCGCAGCTTCCCCCCGGGTAAATTTTAGTTTACCGCAAGGCGGCCGCGCCGGCATCGGCGGGACCTTGGGATGCTTAAAAGATCTGTGGGAGGCGGCATTCGGCTAACGCTCCCTTTTGACGGTCGCGGCTCCGAATCGGAGCCGGGGCCCAGCGCGCGCCCCGTTAACAAACGCGGTCTTTCGGTATCTACCGAATCTCGACTCACCGGCGGCAAGACCGCCGGCGCTACCAGACCAGGCACGGCTGTCCGATTTTGGGATTAGGTTCGTTTTGAAATTTGGCCTTTTGGGGCCAAAAGCGCGTCCGATGGACGGGACCGCACAAGCCGAGGGTTCGCCCGCCGGTTGACGAACTATAACAAAGTTCACTGGAGGACAAGGGGTTGTGCGCGTAATGTCCGCGTAAACTGGCGATGCCTCATCTTCTTTGCACAATCGGCCGGCGGATGGCTCTGCAACAACGAGATATATCGCGGTTCGCAGGCCATGGGCCCGCGCCACTTGGCATGGCTCTGCCTGGCCGCCGGCTGATGTCGATTTGATGCAGTTGTCAAAGATCCGAGGCGCGGCAAACGGCAAGGTGGAGACGAGCCGCGGGCGCAAGAGTCCGCAAGAGTTATAGGGAGCGCTGCAGGAGTGTCGCCGCAAGCGGCTTATTCGGGTGAAGTGAGAGTCCCTAAATCCATTATACAGGAGGGCAAAAAGGACATTCGGGGTTTGGTGATTGTTTTCATGAAGGTACAGCCTGTGACCGGGCTCGCTGGAGGGACATGACACGGAGAAAGCCGGCGAGTTTCCCGGTATCATTGCCGGAATAAGTGACCGGAGAGATGAGGGTTAAGGGCAATACTGTTCACTTAGGCGCAAAGACACCGGCGGCAAGACCGCCGGCGCTACAAAGGCTTGCCCGGGTCGCTACTAAGTGACTCAACTTCACGGCCCCTGCGGTGAGGCGGTGCGATGCGCGCACTAAGGGGCGGCGAAACAATAAGGTGACCAAATGTTTCGAAGGTGCGCAACCGCTCCCTAACGGTCGCGGCTCTGTCAAATGCGCACACTGGGCCGGTAGCTTAATCGGCCTGCCGCTTCATAATCCCCATGGACCTAATCGGCCGAAGGTTGGTACGGCGATACTACACAGTATTAATTTCGACGCCATCAAGCCAGCGCGCCAGCGCTTTCGGCGCTATCATGAAAGCTCAGGCCTATGGCCGTTTCCAGTCAAGCCAACATCGACGAATCCACTCTGGTGGCGCAGGCCCGCGAGGGCGATACGGTCGCGTTCGGAGAATTGGTACGCCGTTACGAAGGCAAGATTTTTCGTCTGGCGCAGCACATCACCCAAAACCGCGAAGACGCGGAAGACGTCTTGCAGGAGACGTTTCTCAAGGCCTACGAACACCTGGATCAATTTCAAGGCAACTCGAAGTTTTACACGTGGGTGGTGCGCATTGCGGTGAACCAGTCGCTGATGAAATTGCGCCGCCGCAAGACCGACCGCTCGGTCTCGCTTGATGAAACCATCGACACCGGCGAAGACACTATCGTGCGCGAAATCGCCGCGTGGGGCGAAGACCCGGAAGAACGCTTTTCACGCGAAGAACTGGGCGAGATTCTGGATTCCGCCGTGCAGGGCCTGGAGACGCCTTACCGGTCGGTGTTCGTGCTGCGGGACATCGAGGAGCTTTCCACTGAAGAAACCGCCAACGCTTTGGGGCTATCCATTCCGGCCGTGAAGAGCAGGCTTTTGCGAGCGCGCTTGCAATTGCGAGAGAAGCTGACCCGCCAATTTAAGCGCAAGGGAGACGACGCCTTTGCTTACATGTAAGGACTTTCTGCACGAGTTGAGCGACTACCTGGACGCATCGCTAGATGCGAAATTGCGGGCGAAGCTAGAGGAACACATCTCCGAATGTCCTAACTGCTGGGTGATCGCCGATACCACGCGAAGGACTATTCAGATTTATAAGGGGATGGAACCCTATCCGGTCCCGGCGGATGTGCAGGAACGGCTGATGGCGGCACTGGAACGAAAGATGGCCGATAAACGCGGCTAGGCGGGTCCTAAGTGCGCGCGCATGTCGGCCCGGCGCCCCTATGCCACTGCCAGCTGCAGATTCGCCAGCGTATTGCGCATGGCCTCCAGATTCCGGTCGGCTCCGGTTGTATACTCGGCGATCTTTGAGATTACGCCTTCATGCAGAGTGAAGAACAGGCTGATAATCTCCGGATCGCGCCATCCGCGGTCCGTCTCTTCCTGCATAATTCGCAGCGCGTCTTGGGGCGTAAACGCGGGTTTGTAGGGGCGCGCGCTGATCAGTGCGTCGTAAATGTCGGCCACTTGGACGATCCGCGCCAGTAGCGGAATCTGTGCACCGCGCAGGCCGTCGGGATAGCCGCTGCCATCCCACTTTTCGTGGTGGTGACGGATGATAGGAAGTACTGGACGCAGCGAACTCAGGTGGCGGCAAATCTCTTCGCCGCGCACCGAATGGCTCCGCATGGTCACCCATTCGTCCGCCGTCAGGGCGCCCGGCTTGAACATAATGGAATCGGGAATTCCCACTTTTCCTACGTCGTGAAGGAATCCGCCGCGGTATAACGCCAGCAGACTGCCGCGCTCCAGGCCCATCGCCATGCCTAAGGCCACGCTGATGAATGCCAGCCGCTCACAATGTCCCGCCGTCTGGTGATCGCGCTGTTCCACTGCTTGCGCCAGCGCGAACAGAATGCCTTCGGTTTCGTCGATCGCGAACTCGTCCGCGTGCTGCGCCCTGATTCCGCTTGTCATCGCGCGGCTGCCCGCGACCAGCTCGCCGGAGGGTTCATTGGCGCGCTCTGCCACAGCTTTGCATGAGACGCGCTTCCTGAGCGAATAGGACTTTCGTTCTTTGATATGGCCCATAATTCCTACTGCACATATCGGAGAAATTCGCGGAGTGATTAGAGTACTAAGTAGAATTCGCCAGGAATGCAAGCTTCTGCGGCATCCAGACGGCGATGCCGATCGTAGAATCGCATGCTCAGAGATGGAGCTTGCCTCCGAATGCCCTCTGCCGAGGAAAAAGGCAAGGTTGGCGCCTACCTTGCGATAAAATTCAGAAGTTCGGACTGGTCCAGCGATGCCTGGACGCTTTGCCGGCTGGAAGTCCCGCTTTTCTGCAAGTTATTGGTTTTTCAGAGTGCCTGGATGTGGGGGTCGAACTTTCCAGGGTGTCGTGAAATCCGGCTGCCTGGCCCATGTGCTCCCGAGCCGACAATCGTTTTGCACACGAGCGACAGATGTTTGACGGGAGCTTCTCTGGCGGTAGAGACCGGCATATCGCGAGACGAAGAGAGCCGGCTGAGAGCCGGCTTGCAGCCAAGATTGGCTGCCCACAAGAGGCCGATTCACAATCGGCCGCAGATTAACAATCTGCACCACAAGCACGAGGGTATCTGGGAAGTATGCCTTGAGCGGTGCAAGCAGGCGTGTCGAGCGAGGCGCTGTGCGCGCCCGTTATGCCTAACATGCGCAGCCTCGGGAGGCGGTTGATGAGCGAGGCCGGTAACGGCGTGCGCTCGCGCATCGACGGGACAATGTCGAAATCCAGTTGGGCGGTGCGCTGGGCGAAACGGCCGGAAGCACCGGTGATCAGCATCATAAACGCATCCTTCGCTAGGCGATCTTGAGACGATTGAACACCGGGACTTTGGCAAAGTCCACGAGGAATGCGAAGACCACTGCCGCCAGAAGCGTTTCTGCCACTGTCAATACAGGCAGGGGATTCATGGCGATTCCCCAAGTCGCCAGCGTGGACGCGATCAGCAGATCGACCACAGACGAAGCGATGAGCCATCGGCTTGGACGGGAGGACCAGATGCGCCGGCGCTCGCGATTCGTATAGGTGGTGGCTTGATTGGCGAACACGATGACGACGAAGGCCAGGGTTCTCAGCGCCTCGATTCCCAGACCGAGACGAAATTTGCCGATGGCCAGGACAGCGGTGCAAAAGACCAGTGCGGAGATGCCCATGAAGACGCCCGCGATCGTCAACGAGCCGATTCGCCAGGCGTTGGGAGTGGGAGACGGCCGCACATTATCGGTGGTCAAGGACATGCCGAGGAGGTCGCCGGTGAGCATGATGATCACCATCAGCATGGGAGTCAGGATCGCCTGCCCGGTCATGACCAGACCCAAGGCCAGGAACAACGCCTGAAAACTTTTCTTGGTCACCGAGTTCAGCGCATAAGTCAGGATGCGCTGGAACGTCACGCGGCCTTCTTTTACCGAAGCGACGATCCCGCCGAGTCCTGGTTTGGTCAGAACGAGGCCGGCTGCCGACTTGGCAACGTCGGTGGCGGTGGAGACTGCGATTCCCATCTGGGCTTGGCGAAGCGCCGGCGCGTCATTGGCGCCGTCGCCGCACATACCGACGATATGGCCACTCTTCTGAAAGGCTTTAACCAGATCGTACTTTCCCTCTGGAAGAATACCGGCGAAAACCGCAAACTCCTCGGGGCGCACGTCCGTGGGGATCGGCCCCGGCGGACAGGTTTTTCCATCCAGGCCGACGGCGTGAGCGACAATCGCTGCCGTTGCAGGAGCATCACCGGTCACCATAACTGCGCGCACTCCCAACGAGCGCAGTTCCGTAATTAACGCGGCGGAATCCGGCCGGGGCGGATCGCTGAGAGCGATGATTCCGGCAAGCTTCAACGCCGCGGGCGGACCCACAGCAACGGCCAGAACGCGGAAGCCCTGCGCCTCAAGTTCATCGGCCGTCTTTGATGGATCGGGCGCCGCGCCCGGCGCCGATTGCGTCAAGGCGGCAACCGCGGCAAAGGCTCCCTTCACCGCGCGTATGGCGGCCCCGCCGGGATCGCTGGCGGTCGCCTCCGACATCTTTGTGCCAGGATCAAACGGAGTGAACTTGACCAGCTTCGGCAGATCGGAGGCAACTTTTTTCGCGGCGGCGGCGCGGATGGCCGAATCCACCGGGTCCTGACCGCCGTCCGAGCTCGCCAGGGCAGCCACTCCAAGGACATGCGATTCGTCGAAGCCGGGCTGAGCATGGACGGCGGTAACCGTAAGTGCGTTTTGCGTCAGTGTGCCGGTCTTATCGGCGCACAGCACGTCGATGCTGGCCGCTTCATCCACCGCGGAGAGCCTGGTGGGAAGAACGTCCAGCTTCGCCAGCGCTCGCGCACCGAGCGCCGCCGCAAGCGTGAACGTGGCGGGCAGCGCTACCGGTATCGACGCCAGAATCGCCGTGAGAACCAGGGGGATAATTTCGCCAGACGGCAGCTTGAGAACGCGGGCATATCCGACCAGAACCACGATGACGACGCCGTTGAACAGGGCGAGATTGCGCACCACGCTCAGGACGGCCTTCTGCTGGGAGCTTTCGACGTGGGCGGTGCGAACCAGCTCCGCCGTGCGTCCAAACTTTGTGCGCGCCCCGGTCGCAGTGATTTCCGCGACCGCTTCGCCGCGACGCACCAGCGCTCCCGCATACGTTTCGAACCCGGCGCCGGCTTCGATGGGAACGGATTCGCCGGTGAGCATGGATTGGTCGAGCAGCACGGATCCCACAGTAAGACGAACGTCGGCGGCAACCACGGCCCCCAGCGATAGCTTCACCAGATCCCCAACCACTAACCCGGCAGCGGGTACTGTGGTCCACGCGCCATCGCGACGCACGGATGCGTTCAGCGCGAGCCGTGACTTCAGCGCGGCCAGAGTCGCCTGGGCGCGCCCTTCCTGAAAGAAGCCGAGAGCCGCGTTGAAGGCCAGAAGAACCGCGATAATCGCGGCTTCGACGTACTTACCGAGGACAATCTCGAGCACGATTGCCGCCTCGAGCATCCATGGAACTGGGGCCCAGAACTTAGTCAGCGCCCTGCGTAACGGATGCACGCTGGTATCGGGTACCGCGTTGGGACCGGACTGCTCGAGACGTCGACGGGCTTCATCGGTGGTGAGGCCGGCCGCGACTGGGACATCCTGAACTGGACTTTGTGCGGTCATTTGTTTCCCGGTGAGCGTCTTGGTGTTGGTTCCATGTTTCACAGCTTCATTTTTCGCAGCCGCAGTGCGTTGCCGATGACCGAGACGGAGCTCATGCTCATCGCGGCGCCGGCAATCATCGGGCTGAGCAGCAAGCCGAAGAACGGGTAGAGCACGCCCGCCGCCACGGGAATACCCAGCGCGTTGTAGAGGAAGGCAAAGAACAGGTTCTGACGGATGTTCCCCATGGTCGCGCGACTGAGGCGGATGGCCTTAGCAATGCCGCGCAGGTCGCCTTTTATCAGCGTGACTCCGGCGCTTTGCATGGCCACATCTGTGCCGGTACCCATGGCGATGCCAACTTCAGCTTCGCTCAGCGCGGGTGCGTCGTTGATGCCGTCGCCAGCCATCGCGACATGTTTGCCTTCGGCGCGCAGCTTCTTGATGTGGGCGACTTTCCCGGCGGGTTCGATCTCCGCTTCCACCGCATCGAGGCCGAGTTGTTTGGCCACGGCATCGGCGGTACGCCGGTTGTCGCCAGTGAGCATTACGATTTGCAGCCCGAGCGCGTGGAGTTCGCCGATGGCTTCGGCCGTGGTCGATTTGATCGGGTCGGCGACGGCGAGGATGCCCGCTGGGTTGCCGTCTATGGCCACAAACATAGCGGTCTTGCCGTCTTCTTGAAGTTTCGTGGCCGCGGCTTCGAGCGGCTCCAATCCAGCGATCTTTTCGTTCCGCAGGAAATCCGGTTTGCCGATCATCACCGTGCGGCCGGCGATGGCGCCTAGAACACCGCCCGCGGTCACTGAGCGGAAGTCTTTCACGGCGCCAAGAAGAATGCCTTGCTGCTTCGCGCCCCGCACGATCGCGGCGGCGAGCGGATGTTCGCTGTTCTGCTCCAGTGACGCGGCAAGATGCAGAAGGTCCTTTGCTTCAACGCCGTTGGCGGGCAGGATATCCATGAGCCTGGGTTTGCCCTCCGTGAGGGTGCCCGTTTTGTCCACGACGAGCGTGGTGACTTTCTCCAGCCGTTCGAGCGCCTCGGCGTTCTTCACCAGCACGCCTTCCTGAGCGCCGCGTCCGACGCCGACCATGATGGACATAGGAGTGGCCAAGCCAAGGGCGCACGGACAGGCGATGATGAGGACTGCGACGGCGTTGACGATGGCGTGCGCGAGCTTTGGCTCCGGCCCGAGCCACATCCAGACGACGAAGGTGAGTACCGAAACAGCCAGCACCACCGGCACGAAGACACCCGCGACCTTGTCGGCGAGGCCTTGAATGGGCGCACGGCTGCGCTGGGCTTCGCCGACCATGTTCACGATCTGCCCGAGCAACGTGTCGCTGCCAATTCGCTCGGCGCGCATGACAAAGCTGCCAGGGCCGTTTACCGTGCCGCCCGTCACTTGGTCGCCGACGGTCTTTTCCACCGGCAGCGGTTCGCCGGTGATCATGGACTCTTCCACGCTGGAGTGACCTTCGACCACCACGCCATCCACCGGCACTTTGTCTCCCGGAACCACGCGCAGCCAGTCGCCGACTTTCACCTGGTCGAGCGGCACTTCATGGTCGCCGCCCGGCGCCACCTGCCGCGCCGTGGGCGGCGCCAGGTTCAGCAACGCTTTGATGGCGCTGCCCGTGCGGCTGCGGGCGCGGAGTTCGAGCACCTGACCGAGGAGTACCAGCACCACGACCACCGCCGCCGCCTCAAAATAGATGGGGACTTTGCCCCCGTGTTGCATCGTCGATGGAAATATGCCGGGCATGAGCATCGCTGCGGCACTGAAGAGAAATGCCGCGCCGACGCCAATGGCGATCAGCGTAAACATGTTCAGATGAAGCGTGACGACCGAGCGCCAGCCGCGCTCGAAAAACGGCCAGCCTGCCCAGCAGACCACGGGCGCCGTGAGGGCAAATTGAATCCAGCGTGAGGCGTCGCTATCCACCCAGGACTGCATGGCCAGAGCCGGTATCAAATGAGTCATCGCCAGGACGAATACCGGCAACGCCAGCGCGGCGCCAATCCACAAGCGCCGCGTCATATCGCGCAGTTCGGCGCTTTCCTGGTTGTCTGAACCCGCTGCAACCGTCCTCAGTTCCAGCGTCATGCCGCACTTGGGGCAATTGCCGGGATGGTCCTGCTGAACTTCCGGGTGCATCGGGCACGTATAGATTGGCTTGGCTGCGGAGGATTCAACCTTCGCCGTCGCAGGCTTGGCGCGCTCGACCGCAGCTTCACTTACGGATGTATCGTTGGATAATTTGACTGGCATAAGTTCGTTTCATACTTAACCGTTCGCGTCGCGCACATGTGAACGTAGCGCCAGCCTTGGTCAACGTGGAGCCACAGCAGAATCCGCGCTTCGTCTGGGAGTCGTCGAGGGATCTGAGGGATCACCAGGCGTGAGGCCTTCTGATGCGCCCTCGGGAGCAACGGTCTCTTCGAAGAGGGCTATAAAGGCGAGCGCGCGCTGTGGAACAGAAGGTGCATGCTTCACCATCACCACGTTGCCAACCATCAGATTCGGGGCGACGAGGCGCGCCAACTGATAACACGGGGAGTTCCATGGCTCGATGCCGAGGAGCACGCCAATTGGACTGCTCTCAGCGACTTCAACCCGGCTCTCGGCGATGAGCTCACCCATCTCCAGGGTAATGAGGCTCGCAGACTCCTCCGCGCGCGATCGCAAGATGAGAGCAGCTTTCGACAGAAATAGCGGCCCGCTTGATTCGTTTACCACTGTAAGGATTAATGCTTTCGTACGGTATGGTCTCTCTTCTCTTTATCTCTTCGGGGAGATGCTAGCAATCTGATACCCATGCGGATCTGGGAACAGCCAAAACTCCGCGGGGCTTGATAAATAGCGTCAGATCCCCTGCCGGACCATGCAGCCTGGCCCAGGGGCTGACCGCGCGTCGTCGATTGACCATGAGCGGTCGGCGATCGAGACGATCCCTTCTCGTGGAGTCTCGAGCCGCCGTCTCACAAAGGGGAAGTTTGGGACTCTTCGCGAGCCGGTGAAACTCGCCGCGTTGACCGGCTGAATCGACCAGTTGTGCTCAGTTGAAGCGACGGTTGTCAGGAACGGATTTGGGACATTAACGAAAATGGGAGGCCAGGCGATTCCATGAGTCTGTGCGCGGAGCGCCGCGGAGTGGGGCGTTGGTGAGGGTAAGGGAGTCGGCCCAGCAGATGTTGAATGGCGACGAGCGATGGTCGATCGGGCTGGGCGCCGCCCGGTACTTGCACTTCGGAAATCCAACATCTCCTGGACAGCCGGGTTGCTATGGCGCGGAAGCTCTCGATTCCATCGGGGCGCTTACGCCGGTCGTTCGCAACGCACGGAGGAGGTGCAGCGCTGCGGTTGAGAAAGTACTGAGAAAAACCGCGGTTGTTGACCTCCGCTTTATAAGGATGCGGCTATTCGTCGTGCTGGAAAATCACCGGCGGCAAGACCGCCGGCGTTACGTCGGCCGTCATCCGACTGTGCGAAGCTCTATAACTATGAGGACTTCGGTTCGGCTCTCGATTTGTCTTGCAGCGTTGCTGGCCGGTTACCTGGCGACGGCCGGCGAAAAGCCGCTATTCAACGGCAAGAACCTGGATGGCTGGGAAGTGATCGGCGACGGGCAATGGACCGTCATGGCGGATGGGACATTGCTCGGGCAGCGCATCGGGGATTACCGCAAAATGTTCGTTCCGGGAGGGCCGATGGCGACGCCGCAGCAGTTCAAGAGTTGGGTGGATACGCAATCGTGGCTCTACACAACGCGCAACGATTTCGGCGAATTCGATCTGCACGTGGAGTATTGGACTAAGACTACGGGGAACAGCGGCGTCTCCATTCGCGATGTTTCGCGGGCGAAAGCGGCGATTACAACGCCGCCGGATTACACGCACACGCCTTCCAAGATCGGCTACGAGATCCAGATCAATAATCGCTTTCCCGACCCGCACCCGTCGGGCAGTATCTATGGATTTGTGGATGCACCGAAAGAGGCGCAACACGACGACGACTGGAACTCAATGGATATTCTGTCGCGAAACGACAAGATCACGGTGAAGCTGAACGGGCGCGTGGTGGCGGAGCATCCGGGCGATCCGAAGCGGTCGAAGGTGGGACCGATCGGCTTGCAGATGCACGATCAGTTTTCCATTATTATGTTCCGGAATGTGCGGCTTCGCGAGATTGGGCGGTGAGAGATGCGCGGGAGCTGTTTTTTCCGTCCGGCAAGGGCTTAAACTCAAATTAGAGATACATGTCAGCCGCCTCGGTTTCGTACGCAGAGTTTCAACCGGCGGCGCCCCTCAACTCATTGGTCGAGTGCTTTTGGAGTCTTGAGCTCGCTCCCGGCTTTGAAGCGATT
>Ga0302325_10030427_pt1 | contig 11131 bp, 10 predicted proteins | sample Palsa_T0_2_FD_201948 | JGI IMG/M metagenome (GOLD analysis project Ga0302325, IMG submission 201948) | Peat permafrost microbial communities from Stordalen Mire near Abisko, Sweden - Palsa_T0_2 | ecosystem: Environmental > Terrestrial > Soil > Palsa > Peat permafrost | place: Sweden: Abisko...
ACGACCGAGGCCCCGCCCGCTCCCACCTCCCAGCAGCGCCAGCCCGGGGCCAGGCCCAGCCCGTCGAGATGGCGGAAGGTGGCCGGGTCGAACAGGGTGGTGAAGGCGGTGAAGCGGTCCATCGCCTCGGGGGCGTCGTTGGAGAGCAGGTAGCGCCCGGTGCTCATGAGGCCGGTGAGGCGGCGGGCGTCAGACTCTGCGAAGTGCCGGTGTAGCGGTCGAGCACATCGGTCACCTCGGCCCGCCCCTCCTCTATCAGGGCCGCCGTCCCGGAGAAGTCGCGGTACTGCCCGGAGGGCTCGCCACCCCCGCTGAACACCACCACCTCGACGCCTGGCGGGAGCAATGCCAGCTCACGGATGAAGCGGGCGTGCATGGCGACGAAGAAGGCGGTCAGCTGTGCCTCGAGCGGGCGCCGCGGCGGGGGCGGGTGGTAGTGCAGTGGCCCGCACAACAGGACGTAGATGCGGTCGCACCCGGCTTCGAGGGCCCGGCTGATCGGCACGTTGTTGACCACGCCGCCGTCGACGAGCACGTCACCGTCGATGGTGACAGGCGGGAAGATGGACGGGATGGCCGCGGACGCCAGGATGGCCTCGACCGCGGGGCCATGGCCGATCCAGCGCTCCCTGCCGTCGGTGATCGACGTCGTCACGACCTCGATGGGAATGGTGGCGTCCTCCAGGTTCTCGTAGTCGATCCCTGACTCGATGATCCGCCGCAGCCCGGAGTTGGAGTGCACGGAGGGCCGCTTCTGCAAGAATGCCCAGGGGCCGTCGAACGTGCCCCGGGGAAAGATGTCGGTGCCCTTCACGGCGCGCCAGATCGTCGCCATGCGTTCGGCGTTCTCCGGAGTCGGCTGTCCGGCGTAGCACGCGCCGTTGATCGCTCCGACGGAGGCGCCGAAGACCCGATCGGCCTGGATGTCGCGGGCGATGAGCTCCTGGAGCATCCCCACCTGGACGGCGCCCCTGCTGCCACCTCCGGCGAGGACGAAGGCGGTGCGCTCGGGCGTGCGGTGCCGGCCATCCGACGTGTGACGCCGTTGGGCCCATCGAGCGCGCACGCGGTCGGTGAAGGTGGGCGAGGGCGCGCCCTCGAAATGATTCCCATCACTCGTGGCGCTGCTCATGAGGCCGCTCCCGGTGGGTCCGGGGGTGGCCGTACCCGGGCCTCCTGGCGGGTGCGCCACGCCTTGCGTCCGGCCACGTCGTGGCGCACCGCCCACGTGATCGTGATCACCACGAGCACCAGCATCGCCACCACGAAGATCCCGAAGATCACGAAGAAGGCGGTGTTGCCGGCCGACGCCAGCAGGAGGGCGGATGCCATGTCCATCTCAGGGTAGAGGAGTGTTACACCCTGTGGGCACACTGCACCGATGGTTCTCGTCGCACCCCGCCCCCTGCTCCGGCCTGTCGCACCAGGTAAGACGCCGGCCGATGGTGGCACAGGGGCCGAGGTCCTGGCGTTGCTCCGCGGCGACGCCGGCGCCCGCCCACGCTTCGATCCGGGGCTGGCCGGAGGGCTGCGTGCCTGGCTGGAGGATGCCGCCTACGACGTGGTCAGCGCACGCGGCGAGCACGCGCCGCCCCTCTTCCTTGGCCCGCGCCAGTTGCTCGGATCGCACGAGGAGCACAGTGCTCTCGGTGGTGGCCGCGGCATGGGCATGGCAACGGACCGGCTCCTGCTGTCGCGACTCGCGCACACGCTGTTGCGTCAGCTGGTCCACACCGGAGAGATCCACGACCCGATGGCCGACGCGCTCGATGCCCTGCGCGCCGGCGGCGATGATGCCGACGTACGGGAGATCGAGTCGATTCCGGCGGCAGCGCGCACGGCCCTGGCGGAGAACCTGGCGCTCCACGCGCGCAATCTGGGCCGACTGGTCCCCCGTTTCGCCCCGGGCTGGATGCCGCGGACGAACGACCGCGTCGCCATTCCACTCGCGGGCGGCCGCGTCATCCTCCACGGGATGTTCGACCTCGTGGTCGGACTCCCCCAACCGGGCACGGCGTCGCTGTGCGCCTTGGGACTCTCGGTCGACGGACCGTGGGCGGCGGCGCGACGCTCACTGCATTACCTGTCCCTGCTCGAAACGCTCCGGAGCGGCACTCCTCCCTTCCGGCTGGCGCTGCTGGAGTCCGGCTCCGGCCGCTACGGCGTGGAGGACGTGCGCGAGGAGCACTTGCGGGCGATCGCCTCGCACATCGCGGCGTGGCTCGGGCAGGCCACCACCGCGCCCACGACTCCTGACACCGCCGCGCATGGATAACCGGCTCATGGACGCGCTGCTCGAGCCCGGCCTCGCCGTCGACCCGAGCTCCTGGCGGGGCGCACTCGAAGAGGCGAAGTCGAAGCTGGCGGGCCTCGCCGTCCGGCGCGCCGGCGCAACCCGCTTCCGCGTGACCGACCACGAGGTGCGCAGCGCGCTCAACACCGACGCCGCCGATCCCGGCTACGACGATCCGTTCGCCTGGACCACGCTCACGGCGCGGCGATCTCTCGGCGTGGCCGCCGTCCGCCTGCTGGCCGGTGGGCAAGCGCGCTCCCCTCTGGAGGCCGTGCGATGCCGGCTGGACGAGTCGTCGCGCTGGGTGCGCGAGGGCAGTTCCTCCGCTTCGCAGCTGGACCGCTGGGTGGACAGCCTCTCGTCGGCCGGGCGCGCTGCCGTGGGTGCGGAGGCCGTGACGTGGGCCACCCGGCTGTGGTGCGCCCTCGACTGGTCGTCCTTCGCGTCGGCACCCGTCGTCGGCCGTGACCACTGGTGGGACAGCCCCCATTCCGCACTGCTCGCCCTCCGTGGGCGGGCCGACGTGCGCTCCGAGAACGCGCATCTGGTCGTGCTCTCGGGGCCGCGCCGCTCGTCGGTACGCGCCGAGCTCGCCCTCGTGACCCTGGTCGAGTCCTTGCGCCTGCGCGGGGACGACGTGCCGGGCCGCGTGGTCGGGTGGTGGCCCGATTCGGGCCACCTGGTCCGGGCCGAGCCAGAGCCGGCCACGCTCACCCTCGGGGCGGAGGCGGTGGAGCTGGCGCTGGGCGGTGCCGCACCGTCGCTCCGATCGGCCGCCTGACCGGGCGCTGAAAGAGAGCCCACCCAGGTCATCTATCGTTGGTGCCCCCATGGAGACCCGCGAGGACATAAGGAACGTGGCCATCGTGGCGCACGTCGACCACGGTAAGACGACCCTGGTCGACGCGCTCCTGCGCCAGACCGGGGCCTTCGGCGCCCACCAGGAGCTGACCGACCGAGTCATGGACTCGGGCGACCTCGAGCGCGAGAAGGGCATCACCATCCTGGCCAAGAACACGGCCGTGCGCTGGGGCGGAGTCAAGCTGAACATCGTCGACACGCCGGGACACGCCGACTTCGGCGGCGAGGTCGAGCGTGGGCTGACCATGGTCGACGGCGTGCTCCTGCTGGTTGACGCCTCGGAAGGCCCTTTGCCGCAGACCCGCTTCGTCCTGCGCAAGACCCTGGAGGCCCGGCTGCCCGTCGTGCTGGTGATCAACAAGGTCGACCGGGCCGACGCCCGCATTGCAGAGGTCGTGCACCAGGTGGAGGAGCTGTTCCTCGATCTCGACGCCGACGAGGACCAGATCGACTTCCCGATCCTCTACGCCAACGCCCGAGCGGGTTGGGTCAGCACCGAGCCCGGCGTGGAGGGCGAGAACGTCGAGCCGCTGTTCAAGGCCATCATCGATCACGTCCCCCCCCCGTCCTTCGACCCCGACGCCGGCACGCAGGCCTTGGTTTGCAACCTCTCCGCGTCCCCCTACGTGGGCCGTCTTGCCATCTGCCGGGTCCATAACGGCACCCTGACGAAGGGCAGTCCGGTGGCCTGGTGCCGCCTCGACGGCACCGTCGAGAAGGTCAAGATCACCGAGCTCTACGTGACCGAGGCGCTGGAGCAGGTCCCGGCGGAGTCGGCCGGCCCGGGCGAAATCGTCTCGGTGGCGGGCCTAGCGGAGGTCACCATCGGCGAGACGTTGGCCGATCCCGACCACCCGGTCGCGCTCCCGGCCATCACCGTCGACGAGCCCAGCCTGGCCATGACCATCGGCATCAACACATCGCCGCTGTCGGGTATCGACGGCACCAAGCTGACGGCCCGTCTGCTCAAGGCCCGACTGGACGCGGAGCTCGTCGGCAACGTGGCCATCAGGGTCGCTCCGACCGAGCGCCCCGACATGTGGGAAGTGCTCGGCCGCGGTGAGCTCCAGCTGGCCGTGCTGGTCGAGACCATGCGGCGGGAGGGATTCGAGCTCACGGTGGGCAAGCCGCAGGTCGTCACCCGTGAGATCGACGGCAAGGTCTACGAGCCTGTCGAGCGGGTCAGCGTCGACGTGCCCGACGAATATCTCGGTGTCGTGACGCAGCTGCTGGCGCTGCGCAAGGGCACCATGTCCGAAATGGTCAACCACGGGACGGGCTGGGTGCGCTTCGACTACCGGGTTCCGGCCCGAGGCCTCATCGGGTTCCGAACCGAGTTCCTGACCGAGACCCGCGGCACGGGCATCCTCCATCACGTGTTCGACGGCTGGGAGCCGTGGCATGGAGACTTGCGCACCAGGCGCAACGGGTCCATGGTGGCCGACCGGCGCGGGGCGACGACCACCTTCGCCCTGATGAACCTGCAAGAGCGCGGGACGCTGATCATCGGTCCCACCGAAGAGGTCTACGAGGGCATGATCGTCGGGGAGAACGCGCGGGCGGAGGAGATGGACGTCAACCCGACCAAGGAGAAGAAGCTGAACAACATCCGTTCGGCGACGGCGGAGGACTTCGAGCGGCTCACGCCCGCCATGAACTTCTCCCTGGAGCACGCGCTGGAGTTCATCAGCGAGGACGAGTGCGTCGAAGTCACGCCGAAGGCGGTGCGGCTACGCAAGGTGCTGCTCGACCAGGCGACGCGTGGGCGCTTGCGCAGCCGGGCGCGGGACGCCGCAGTGCGCGAGCAGACCCCCAAGGGGTAGACGGGTGGGGGATCATGGGCTGGGGGCCCGCGTCATGAGTCAGGCATGGTGACCGCACGGACCGAGGGGTTCGACCACATCACGATCGTCGTCACCGACCTGGCTGCCGCGCGTCGGTTCTTCGGGCTCCTCGGCTTCGAGGAGAGCCTGGCGGTAGTGGCGTCGGGCCCGCTGGTGGCGGACTACATGGGGATCCCCGGCTGGGAGTCCGATCACGTGACCCTGGTCCTCAAGGGAGTCGACGTGCATCAGGAAATTCAGCTGCTGTGCTTCCACCAGCCGGCGAGCAAGGTCGACAGCGGGGCGGGGACGCTCGACCGCACGGGGTTCAACCACATGTGCTTCCGGGTCAACGACCTCGGCGCCATGCTCGAGCACTTGGCGGCGAACGGGGTGACGCCTCGAAACGACGTGCTCGACTACCACGACCGCAAGCTGGTGTTCCTCGACGGTCCCGGGGTTGTCGTCGAACTGGCGGAGTGGCCCGGCGAGTGAGGCGGGCGTAGGGCCCGGGCCGAACAGGGCAACTCACCTAATAACATGAGCCGCGAGGACCGCCTGGAGGGATGGCAGAGCGGACGAATGCACAGCTCTTGAAAAGCTGCGAGGCGCAAGCTTCCGTGGGTTCAAATCCCACTCCCTCCGCTTCATCGCTTGCCGAGCCTGTGCGCTCGCACCTTGAAGCAGACCGCCCTGTCTCCCCAGGCTGTAAGCAAATTCGTTAATTGTCCAGCGGGACGGCCCCGACACCGCACGACCGCCCGCCGGCTCCCCATGCGAATGTGACGCGCCAGCCGGGGCCGTCCACGGGCAAAGTGAACAGACTGGGCCCCGCCGAAGACGACGGCATGGCCCTGTGTACTCTCCGCCCTCGTCGGGCCTCACCGAATGTCACGTGATGCACAACAGTGCACGAAACCGCGCCGTTTCGCGACGATAGAGAGTGCGCATTGCAGCGGCGAGGGAGAAGAGCGGGCAGATGGCGACGAGCAATCCAACCGGGAAGGCGATCCTCCGGGCTTCGCTGCAGCTGTTCAGGCAGGACCGGCAGATGATTTGGCTCCCGGTCATGGCGACCATCACTGCGGTGATCGCGTTCGCCATCATCGCAGGACCGATCGCGCTTGCCCTCGGGCGCAACGGCATCGCCGTCATTGTGGGGTTGGCCTGTGGATCCGTGGTGGCCACTGCTTCCACCGTTCTCTTCAACGTGGCGCTGGTCTTCGCGGCCACCGATCGCATCGAAGGCAGAACACCAACCGTTGGTGGCTCGCTGGCGCAAGCTTGGGGGCGACGGAATGTCATCTTCACCTGGGCGATCCTGTCGGCGGTCGTGGGGACGGCGATCCGCTTGCTCGAGCAACGGCTCGGGCTCCTTGGCCGCTTGATCGGCATCGCCGGAGGTCTGGCGTGGGCCGTCGCCACGTTCCTCGTGATCCCCGTGCTGGCCTTCGAGGATGTCGGGCCGATTGAAGCGCTCAAACGATCCTCCTCAATCATGAAGGCGAGGTTCGGCACCGTGGTCCGGGGCGGATTGCGGTTCGGCATCCTCTTCCTGGGTCTGTCCGTCGGCGCCCTGCTCGTGACCGCCGTCGGTGTGGTCTCCATCGCCAAGCACGCCTACCTCGTCGGGGTCCCCATCGCCGCCATCGGTTTCGTCTTCCTCATCGGGGTCTCCATGTACGGATCCGCCGCCGGGATGTACATGCGCACAATCCTCTACCGGTTCGCCACGGACCAGCCCATACCCGACCTCGGCGTCGACCCGTCCGGAGCGTTCGGAACCCACTAGGACGAGGACCGGGGCCTGTCAGCTCGGCTGGGGACGACGCGGATGTCGCGCGCGCTTGTCGTGAAAGCAGCCCCGGGGGAAAGCCCGCAAGGGAAGCGGTAACCTCGCAGCGCCCCGGGGGGTGCCGTCGTCGACGTCTCGCCGTGGCCTGGTTCCGACGAGCGAGGGGGAGGGCGCATGGCAGACATGAGAGCCGTGCAGGTAACCCGCCACGGGCAACCGGGCGAGGTCCTGAAGGTGCAGACCGTCGCGCGTCCCGAACCAGGACCTGGCGAGGTGCGAGTGAAGGTGAGCGCGGCATCGCTCAACTTCAACGACATCGATCGCTGCCTCGGGAACCTCGTCTCGGTCCCCACTCCTCCACCGTTCACTCTGGGTATGGACGTCTGCGGTGTCGTCGACGCCGCGGGCGAGGGCGCGGAGTCGTGGCTGGGGCAACGCGTCGTCGCCATCACGAAGAACGCCCTCGGTGGCATCGCCGAGTACGCCATCGCCGACGCCATCTCGGTGTTCGACGCTCCCCCGGAATTCGACGACGCCGAGTCCACGGCGTTCCTGTTGTCGTTCCAGACCTCCCACCTCGCGCTCTTCAAGCGAGGACGCCTCCAGTCGGGCGAGACGCTGGTCGTTCATTCCGCCGCCAGCGGACTGGGCACGGCGGGAATTCAAATTGGCAAGGCCGCCGGGGCCCGGGTCATCGCGGTCGCCGGCGGGCCGGAGAAGGGGGAACTGTGTGCTTCCCTCGGGGCCGACCTGGTCATCGACCACACCGCGGAGGACTTCGTCGAGGCAGTGCTGATCGCCACCGGCGATGCGGGCGCCGACGTGGTCTACGACCTGACCGGAGGCGACTTCGTGGAGCGCTCATGGCGCTGCACGGCCCACGGGGGACGGTACCTGGCGGTGGGATTCGCCGACGACGACGCCAATGGCATGACGGGCCGCCCGCTCCGGATGGCGTGCATCGGGAACATCGACATCGTCGCCGTCATGGTGGCCTGGGCGGACACAGTCGATCCCGGCATGCGACGGTTCGGCTTCAATCCATTCGGCCGCGATGTGGCCGATGAGATCCATGCCGATCTGCTCCGCTTGGCCGCAGAGGGGACGATCCGTCCGGCCATCGGAAGGCGGGTCTCCATGGAGGAGGCGGGCCGGGCGCTCGACGAGCACGCGGCGCGCCGTTCCGTCGGTCGCACGGTCGTGGAAGTCCGGTGACCGGAAACCGATGAGCACCGTCGAATACACCTGGCGAGACTCTGAGCTGCACAACAAGCCCCTGCGCGCCCTCAACTGGACGGGAGCGAGGCTGGCCCGTTTCGGGCCCGAGCTCCCCTCCCTCAAGCCATCCTCAGTGATTGCCGCTGCCACCAAGAAGGCTGGGTCCGACGACTTCGGCAGCGACTCCTACCGGGAGCCTCTGGAGGTCTATTTGCGCGCCTGCGAGGACGAGGCCGAGCTGACCACCTTCGGACGGCTCCTGATCTCCAAGATGCTGGCCGGCGCGCTGGCCAACCGCATCGAGCTGCAGCGCTGGTCGACGGAGCACCCCGAAGTCAGGGAAGGTCGCATTGAGCGCCCGTGGATCATCGTCGGGTTGCCCAGGACGGGGACCAGCCTGCTCTCCATTCTGCTCGGGCTCGATCCAGTGTCCCGGCCGCTCCTGCAATGGGAGGCGGCGCACCCCGTGCCGCCGACGACCCTGGAGGAGGCGGCGGCAGATCCGCGCATCGCTCGCCACGCCAAGGACCTCGACGGTCTGATGAAGCTCAACCCGCCACTCAAGGCCATGCATCCCTTCGGGTCCACCGTGGCCGAGGAGTGTGTGGCCATCTTCATGTACGACGTGCGGGCACTGGCCCTCGAGACCCAGGCGCACGTCCCGACCTACGCCCGCTGGCTCGAACAGGCAGACATGACGTCGGCGTACGCCCAGCACCGACTCGCCCTCCAGACGCTGCAATCGCGCCAACCCACCGAGCGCTGGATCCTCAAGACGCCCAACCACTTGTGGCACCTCGACGCCATGCTCACGGCCTATCCCGACGCCCGGGTCATTTGGACGCACCGGGACCCTGGGCCGGTGGTCACGTCGCTGGCCAGTCTCGCCAATGCCGGCCAACGAGTCCTGACCAGCCGGAAGGATCCCCGGCCCACGGCGGAGGAGTGGAAGCGCAAGTGCGCCTTTGCGCTCCGTTCGGCCATGGCCTTTGACGAGAAGTCGGGTGACGGCTGGTGCCAGCACCTCCACTACGACGCCCTGATCGCCGACCCTGTCAGAGCCGTCCGCCGGCTCTACGCCAGCTTCGGCGAGGAGGTCGGCCACCTCCACGTCCGCCGGATGCAGGCGTACCTCGAGGATCGCCCGCAAGATGCCTTCGGCCGGCACCGCTACGACCCCGCCGACTTCGGCTGGACGTACCCGGGCCTGGCCGAAGAGTTCACGGACTACACCGAGCGCTACCACATAGAGACGGCTGATCGTTCCTGAGCCCGGCGGCCAACGGGGAATCAGCTGGCGTAAGGATATTTGACCCCCGGATTGCTAGTGTGCCAAAACAGGAACGTGTTCTAAAGTTTTCTTAAGGGAGTTGGGATGGGAGCCGGCTGGGTTCCGTCCCGTGGACAGGGGGTTGGAATGATGAAAAGGGTCACCGGTTTGCGGACCCTGGGGGCGGGCCTGATGCTCACCGCGCTGACCGCAACCGGGGTGCTGGTCACCCCTGGCGTCGGCGGTGCGGCGTCTACTTCCTCCGCGAAGTTCGGCACGCTCCCGTCGCCCTGCGGCAAGGGGCACGCCACGGGCGCCACGGACACGGGCGTCACCAACACCAGCATCAACATCGCCTACGGCGATGACCGGGGGTTCTCTGGACTTCCCGGTCTCGACCAGGAAATGGGCGACGCAGTCAAGGCCATGATCGCTTGGTGCAACTCCCAGGGCGGTATCGATGGGCGCAAGCTCGTCGGCGACTTCGGAAACACAGCGGTGACCAACGTCGGATCGGTGATTTCACAAGAATGCAAGCAGGACTTCATGCTGGTCGGCGAGGGATTCGCCCTCGATGGCTCCGGCGAGCAGACCCGCCTCGGCTGCAATCTCGCCGCCGTGCCGGGCTTCACGGTTGCTCCGGTGGTGGCGAACGCGTACGAGATGTACCAGGCTTCGCCGAACCCGGCCAACGCCAGCCCGGTTTCGAGCGCCTACGAAGCCGAGAAGCTCTTCGGCGCCAAGACCAAGAAGGTGGGCATCTACGGCTCCACCCTCTCCACCCAGGAGTCCTCCACCAACAAGGCGGTGCAGGCGTTCACCGAAGCCGGCTGGAAGTTCATCCCCGGCTGCGTCGCCAACATCGACTACAACGGCGAGGCGAACTACACGCCCTTCGTGCAGAAGCTGCAGAGCTGTGGCGCACAGATCATCTTCAACGACGGCACTCCCGGAGCGACGCTGTACGGCGCCTTCGAGTCGGAGGACCAGATCGGCTACGACCCGATCTGGGTGATGGACTCGGGCGCCTACACGGCGGACTTCGCGAAGTGGAACACGGACGGCCTGGCCAACAACGTCTACGTGCGCCTTTCCTACGAGCCCCTCGAGGCGGCCAAGGTCGTCCCGGCCGTGGCCCAGTACCTCTCGATCGTCAAGAAGTACGGCGGACTTACCTCGCAGCTGGGTGAGCAGGCCACCTCGTCGTTCCTCCTCTGGGCGACCGAGGCCAAGGCGTGCGGCTCCACCCTGACCCGCCAATGCATGATCAACCACCTCTCCAAGGTCACGAACTGGACAGGCGGCGGGCTCAACGCATCGGGGAACCCGGCCAAGAACATCCCCCCGAACTGCGGCCTTCTGATGAAGCTCGACGGGACCAAGTGGGTGCAGGCCTACCCCAAGAAGCTCGGGACGTTCGACTGCTCCTCCAAGTACGTGGTCCCCAACACCGGCTCCGTTATCGGCACCCCATTGAACGCCCAGGGCTACGCCACCCAGTACGCCTCCTCCTCGGTCCTCAAGCCGCAGGGGTGAGTACCCAGATCGTCAGCTCGCCTCCCGCCTGACCTGAGCGAGGGAGCTCCGGCCATGCACCTATTCCTTACCTACACCATCCTCGGGCTGGTCACCGGCGCGGTGTACGGGATCGCGGCCTCCGGACTCGTTCTCACCTACACGACCTCGGGCATCTTCAACTTCGCCCAGGGCGCCATGGCCATGCTGGCGGCATTCACGTACTGGCAGTTCCGCTACGGCTGGAACTGGCCGGCGCCCCTGGCGCTCTTCGCCGTGCTCGTGGTGCTGGCGCCCCTGCTGGGCATGGTCCTCTATGTCGGGATCATGCGAGGGCTCCGCCAGACGGCCGATGT
>Ga0302325_10030428_pt1 | contig 11131 bp, 11 predicted proteins | sample Palsa_T0_2_FD_201948 | JGI IMG/M metagenome (GOLD analysis project Ga0302325, IMG submission 201948) | Peat permafrost microbial communities from Stordalen Mire near Abisko, Sweden - Palsa_T0_2 | ecosystem: Environmental > Terrestrial > Soil > Palsa > Peat permafrost | place: Sweden: Abisko...
GCGCGGTCGCGCCCGCCGAAGGCGCGGAGATGGAGACTGGCTTTATCACCAGCCTGCGCCACGAGCGCCTGTTGCGCGAGTCGCTGCAGTATCTGCGGAAGGCAGCCGATGCGGTAGCGCAGCATATCCCCCACGAGATGCTGCTATTGGATCTCTACAGCGCACTGCGGCCCATCGACGCCATCACCGGCGCGACTACCGCCGACGACATCCTCAACCGCATCTTCTCGACGTTTTGCATTGGAAAGTAATGCCTACGGCACCATAGCAGACTGAATCAGAGGGTCGAAGCGCATCTGAAACTCCTGCAACCCGGATGCCGGTACGCGGCCCACGAAACCGCGCGGCTCTTCTCGCCATCCACCCAAGTCAAATACTCGACCATCTTCTTCAGCCAGACCGTGCCAATCGCATTCGAAACCGAGTCCTTCAGCTTGATCACCTGGGCATCAAACTCGGCCGACGGCCACTCGGGCGGCAAAGTGAACCGAATACCGGTCTGGTTGTGATGGTAGACACCGTTCTCCAGTGTACCCATCGGCTGGGCCGCTGCAACGAGCGGCAACAAAGCAAACATCAGGAACCGCTTGGCCATAGACGCACGCTTCCTTTGCGCATTATGGCGATAGCTCTAGTGCGCAGGTTACAACGTCAGAGTGGGGCAGGCCCTCGGCCTGCGGCGGGCTCCCAGCCCGCCTCCCCGCGAGCAGCGCGAGGCGAAGCGACCTTCAGATCCCATACGATTCCTACTTTATCGAGCACCACCAGTGCCCAATATCCTACATCGATCTGCCATCTCTCGAATCCAAATCGCGCAGACCCGGGAAATCGGTGGTGGTTGTTATGGAATCCCTCCCCCATCATGATCGCGGCCACGAACAAGTTGTTCCGGCTGTTGTCCCTGGTTTCAAATGGACGCGAACCGAACCGATGCGCCAACGAGTTTACCGCGAAAGTGCTGTGATAGACCATCACCGTGCTGATGGAAAATCCCCACACTAACATCTGCAGGACAGAGGTTCCGCGTATCGGCAGCCCGGCTAAAGCGGCGCTCAGGGCGATCGCTGCAGGCGGCACGAGAAAGGTGCGGTCCAGCCAACGCAACTCCGGAAAAGCGGCCAGGTCCCGTACCAGGCGCAGGTCTGCCCGATCGTATTTGCGGCATAAGATCCAGCCTATGTGTCCCCACCAAAAGCTGCGCGCTACTGGCGAGTGGACATCCTCATCCGTGTCGGCATGCCGATGGTGATGCCGGTGCAGCGCCACAAACCATAAGGGGCCGCGCTGCATCGCAGCAGTACCCATCCACGCCAGAACGAACTGGAAGACGCGGCTGGTCCGGAACGAGCGGTGCGCCAGGCAGCGATGGAACCCTACGGTAATACCGAATACCCGCACCCAATAAAATACAAAGCAGGCCAGCGCGGCCGGCCGGCTGACTCCGGTAAAAAAGGCCAGCAGGCAGGACGCATGCAGCAGGATCATTCCCCAGGTTCCCAACACCCGCAGGTCGATGCCTTCAATACGCCTGCCGGACACGGCCCCGGTTTCGATGTGAGCCGGTGTCATCGGTGTGCCTCCGCGTATGCCGGCGCAGTTTGGTGGGTCTCGCAATCCACGCACGAGATGCGGCAAGCGGGCTGCGCGTCTCCCTGCCTGGTCGTCACCAGGTGCCAATACTGCATGGTCCGCGCGCGAAACAACGCTGCCGAGACCAGAAAGAAATACTCGAACATGCGGCGGACCGATTCCTCGTGGCGGTTCCGGAATCCGCTCCAGGCGTGCTGAAAATTGGAGTTCCAATCCCGCAAAGTGCGCACGTAATGCGGGCCGAAATTGTGGACATCTTCCGTGGTGAACAATCCCTCCATGGCCGCCATGATCTGCGCGCCGGAAGGCATCAGCAGGCCCGGAAAGATATAGCGGTCGATCCATGGATCGCCGGCCGTGGTGGAGGCGCTGTTCACCGTTGTCTCGATGAGGAAAATGCCGTTCGGCCGGAGAGCCCGATGCATGGTTTCCATGAAGGTGCGGTGATTCCGATGGCCGACGTGGGGAAACATCGCGATCGCAGCGATCTTGTCGTACTGGCCTTTCACGTCACGATAATCGCAGCGTACGATGTCGACGTCATGACCGCTACAGTGCTCTCGGGCGTAGCGCATCTGCTCTTCGGAGATGTTGATGCTGGTCACCCGTACCCCGTAATTTGTGGCGGCGTATTTTGCGAACTCGCCCCATCCGCCACCCACATCGAGCAGGCGCTCGCCTGGTTGCAGGTTAAGTTTGCGGCAGATCAGGTCGAGCTTGAGCCGCTGGGCTTCATCCAAAGTGCAGGCGCCGGCATGATAGCCGCAACTGTAGTTCCTGTACCTGCCCAAGAAAGCTCCGAACAGGTCGTTATTCAGATCGTAGTGGCGGCGCGGAGATCTCTCGGACCGCGCACGGCTCTGATCGTTGCGCATGCGATTCAGCCACTCCAGGATCAGCGACCCGGGATGCCGATAGGCGCGCTCCCGCACGCTGGAGCGGATCAGGCGGTACACCAACTCCTCCAAGTCGCTCGACGACCACCATCCGTCCATATACGCTTCGCCGAAGCCCAGCGATCCATGCAATAGAGCCCGGCGATATAAGCGCGGATCGTGGACCTGGAGATCGTACGGCCGGCGGCCATTGACTTGGATGCCGGCCTCGGCCAGCCATCTTTCGAGACTGCTTTGAAAGAAACTCATCTGGTTAGCTCCTCATGTTCGATGTGCAGCTCGCCCTGCCATTCCATATTGGATTGTTGATGGCGAACCAGCCAGGCGATCGACTGGTTTTCCAGTCCCAGCGCGGCGGATTCACCGAGATCGATATTGCGCGGAAAATGGATGTGCCCCCCGGCATCGAGCGGCCATACATACACATTGCCGGGCGCGCCCGCCAGCTTCCGGCGAATCGAGTCGTGGGACACGATGGGGTCATAGACCGAGTAAGCGATGAGTGCCGGTACGCATAGCCGGCGCCAATGGCGGGCCACGCAAGCCTCATCGTAATAGTGGTTCGCGTCGCGAAAGCGGAAGCGCGGAACTATCGTCATCTGATTCCATTCGGCGCAAGTGCGCGCGCGCCGCAGTTCCCGGACGGAGGTGTGCGCCCTGCCGCGCCGCTCCACCACCGCATACGACCGGTTGGCGCGCCCGTTCATGAGCCGCTTGTGGAGCCAGAATCGTCTCCGGTCGAAGTTTTCCATGGCGGCTCGCAGGTCGAGAGGCGGGCAAATGGCAACCACGCCGGCCAAGCGCGGGTCGATCTGGTCGATGGCGGCCCGCAACGCGATGTTCCCGCCGAGTGAATAGCCCAGCAGGAATACCCGGCGGTAGCGGCGAAGGCGCGGGCATGCCAACAGGGTTTCCAAGTCTGCGGTCAGCCCCGCATGATAAATGTCGTCGCCATTTCCATCCGCGCCGCGCAGTGAAATACGGATGGCGGAACAGCCCGCCGCCACTGCCGCGCGCGCCGCGGAAACACAATAGTGGCTATCCGCGGTCCCGCCGATGCCATGCACGATGACCACCAGAGATTCGGACGTCGGAACGTCGTCGAGGGCCGCCCGTATGTCGATAGGGCCTACTACGGGGTCGTTCAGGCGGGTCTGGAGCGGCGTGCCGCTCACCGATCGCGCCGGTCGAAGAGCTTCCGCCAAGGGAGGCATGGCGGTCCAGAGATGCCCGGCGATCGATTTTGCGCATGCTGTGAAGTTGAATGCCATCCGGTCTCCGTGCGCGCCCGCACACCCTGACCAAATCTGCTGTCAGTTATATATGCGCGAAACGGAGCTGGAATTTTATATGGAGAATGTTACCTTGCCCAATATGACTGGCCGGCGCGCACCGGTGGCGGAGGGCAGGTTCGACGGCCGGCGGCGCCAGGTCTGGTACGCGAGCACGGCGAAGGCGATGGCTTCCTTGGCATCCACATCGACGCCATAGTCCGCGGACGTGGCCAACCCAACGCCTGGCAGAAAGCCGGCCAAATGGGCGAGGATCTGCGGATTGTGCGCGCCGCCTCCGGAAACGATCAACTCCTCGGCGGCGAACGGCGCCACCGCCATCGCGATGGTCGCGGCGGTGAGCACCGTGGCCGTGGCGATCAGGTCCGCGAGCGGCAGGCCGGTCTCGATCAACCGCGCCACGAATTCCGCGCCGTACTGTTCGCGCCCCGCACTCTTGGGCGGTTGCCGGCGGTAATATGGATCGGCCAGCAACCGGTCGAGCAGTGCGCGATTCACATTGCCCTGCGCCGCGATGCGCCCATCGCAGTCGAAGCCCTGCCGGCCGCCGGTGTGTTCGCGCACCAGCGCATCAATCGCCATATTGCCGGGGCCGGTGTCGAATGCAATGGCCGCCGGAATCACCGTGATATTGGCGATGCCGCCGATGTTGAGCGCCACACGCATGCGGCGCGAACCGCCGAACAGCAAACAATCGGCGAAAGGCACCAGCGGCGCGCCCTGCCCACCCGCCGCGATATCGCGCGGGCGGAAATCGGAGACTACCGGCACACCGGTGCGTTCCGCAATTACCGCCGCCTCGCCGATCTGCAAAGTGCTGGCGCCGCCTTCGTGATAGATGGTCTGGCCGTGGCACCCAATCAGTTCCACCGGACCGAAGCGGCGGCAGGCGCGCGCGATGGCCCGCGCATACAGTTCACCCAGCAGAAAATTGAGCCGCGAGATCTCGCGCGTGGTGGTCGTAGTATTCGAGACGCCCAGGATCGCGCGGCGGACATCTTCCGAATACGGCGTGGATTGAAAGCCGATAGTGGAAACGCGGCGGCCGTGAATCTCCACAATCGCCACGTCGATGCCGTCGAGCGACGTGCCGCTCATCACCCCGGCTACACGCACAAGCGCCTCAACTCGTCCTGCAATTCCGCCAGCAGGCGCAGCGCTTCGATAGGCCGCAGCTCATCGATCTTCAGATTGCGGATGTGCTCGGCGATGCCGTAATTCACGGGCTCGAAAAGCTGGATCTGCATGGGTTGCGCAGGCGCAGGCGAAAGCTCCTCGCTGACCACGTGTTCGGTGCGCTCGTGCAACCGCAGCACTTCGTTGGCGCGCTCGATCACGCGCAACGGCAGCCCGGCCAGCCGCGCCACTTCGATGCCGTAACTGCGGTCCGCCTTGCCCGGCTCGACCTTGCGCAAGAAGATGATGCGGTCGCCGGCCTCCTTCACCGAGACGCTCAGGTTGCGGATGCCGTCAAGCTGCTCGGCCAGCTCGGTCAGCTCGTGGTAGTGCGTGGCGAAGAGCGTCTTGGCGCGCGTGCGCGCGTGGATGTGCTCGACCACCGCCCAGGCCAGCGCCAGTCCATCGTACGTGGCGGTGCCGCGGCCGATCTCATCCAGCACGATGAAGCTGCGCGGCGTGGCGGTGTTCAGGATCACGGCCGTCTCCGTCATCTCCACCATGAACGTGGATCGCCCGCGCGCCAGGTTGTCGGATGCGCCAATGCGCGTGAAGATGCGGTCGATCAACGGCAGGCTGGCGGACTCGGCGGGCACGAACGAGCCCATCTGCGCCAGGATGGCGATCAGCGCGGCCTGCCGCAGATACGTGGACTTGCCCCCCATGTTGGGTCCGGTGATGATGGCGATCAGATCGGTGTCCGAATTGAGATAGAGGTCGTTGGGGATGAAGCGTCCGGCATCCTGTTGTTCGAGGCGCTCGATCACGGGATGGCGGCCGGCCATTATGCGCATCTCGCCATTTTCGGAAAACGCAGGCCGCACGTAGCGGTTCTCCGCAGCCACTTGCGCCAGCGCGGCCGTCACGTCGATCTCGGCGATGGCCGCCGCAGTCGCGCGAATACGTTGCGCGTGCGCCGCGGCGAACTTGCGCACCTCGGCGAACAGCTCTTTCTCCAGCGTCAGGATCTTGTCCTCGGCGTCCAGCACTTTGCGTTCGTAATCCTTCAGCTCGGGCGTGGTGAAGCGCTCGGCATTCACCAGGGTCTGCTTGCGCTCGTAATCGGCGGGCGCCAGATGCTGGTTGGCCTTGGAGATTTCGATGTAATAGCCGAAGACGTTGTTGAACCGCACCTTCAGCGATTGGATGCCGGTGCGCGTGCGCTCGCGAGCTTCGATCTGCGCGATCACCTGGCGGCCATTGCGGCTGAGGTCGCGCAGTTCGTCGAGCTCGGCGTGGCAGCCGGCGCGAATGGTGCCGCCATCTGTCAGGTTGATGGGCGGCTCATCGGCGATGAACCGCAGAATGTGGTCGCGCGCCTCGGCCACTTCGTCGAGCCGGCCATGCAGATCGCGCAGGCGGGCGGCACGCTGCGTTTCGAAAGTAGCCTTCAGCGCCGGAATTTTTTCCAGCGAGCGGCCCAGCGCCAGCACATCGCGCGGATTGGCCACCCCCATGGTGATCTTGGCCAGCAGCCGTTCAATATCCAGGATGCCGCTCAACTGTTTGCGCAGTTCCGCGCGCAGGATGGTCTGCTGGAGCAGTTCGCCGGCGGCATCCAGCCGGCCTTCGATTTCGACGTGGTCGAGCGAGGGGCGCAGCAGGCGCTGCCGCAGTAGGCGCCCTCCCATCCCGGTCTGCGTCTGATCGAGCACATGCAGCAGCGTGGCATCCTGCCGCTCGCCCGCGAACAGCGGCTCCACCAGTTCCAGGTTGCGGACGGTCACCGCGTCCAACACCATGCTTTCGGCGCGATCGTAGTGCGTGGGCCGGTCGAGATGTTCGAGCGCGGCGCGCTGCGTTTCGCGCAGGTAATGCAGAATGGCTCCGGCCGCGCACACCGCCGCCTGCCGGTTGGCCAGGCCGCAGCCATCCAGCGACAGCAGGCGGAAATGATCGCGCAGCGTGCGGTCGGCATAATCGAAGCTGAAGATCCAGTCTTCGAGTTCGGTGCGCAGGTAGCGCGGCCCCTGGTCGTCGCCCGCCAGCAGCGGCAGATCCGCGGGAAACAAAACTTCGCGCGCGCCAAGCTGCTCGATGGCCCCGCCGACTTCGGCGGCGTCCATTTCGGTGACGCGGAACTCGCCGGTGGAGACATCCACATGCGCCACGCCCGTGCGATTGCCCAAGCGCGCGACCGCCGCCAGGTAATTGTTCTCGTGCGGGCGGAGCGCCAGCGAATCGGTGGCCGTGCCGGGCGTGACCACCCGCGTGATTTCGCGCTTCACCAGCTTCTTGGCCAAGGCCGGATCTTCCATCTGGTCGCAGATGGCCACGCAGTGGCCCTTCTGGATGAGCCGCGCGATATAGCCGTTAGCCGCATGATACGGGACGCCGCACATGGGAATGGCCGCGCCCTTTTCCTTGTTGCGAGAAGTGAGGGTGATCTCCAATTCGCGCGCGGCCAGGATGGCGTCTTCGAAGAACAGCTCGTAGAAATCGCCCAGCCGGAACATCAGCAGGGCGTTGGGCGCCTGCTGCTTGATAGCGTGGTATTGCCGCATCAGCGGCGTGGAAGCGTCGGACGCCACTAGGCTCCTATTGTGGGGCAGGCCCTTGGCCTGCGGCGGCCTCCTAGGCCGCCCCCTGCTGCGTGTCCAGGGGACCCGACCCAGAGGGTCCCCCGGCCATGGGCCTGCCCCACTATTTGTGAAGAAGTCCAGGCGCTACGCATAAATCCCGCGCAACTTGATGGCCTCGGCCACCCGGTCGAGCGCGAGCATGTAAGCGGCGGTGCGATTGTCCACGCCGTGCTTGCAGGCGTACTCCACCACCGCGCCAAAACTATCCACCATGATCTCTTCCAACTGCTTGTTCACGGTCTGCTCGTTCCAGAAGAAGCCTTGGCGGTCCTGCACCCACTCGAAGTACGACACGGTGACGCCGCCGGCATTGGCCAGAATATCGGGAATCACGAAGATCTTCTTATCCGCCAGAATCTGGTCGGCCACCGAAGTCGTGGGACCGTTGGCGCCCTCGCAAAGGATCCTGCAGCGCAGCTTGTCGGCATTCTGAGAGGTAATGACGTTCTCGGTAGCGGCTGGCAGCAGGATGTCGCATTCCAGGAAGAGCGCCTCAGCGGGGTCCATATTTTCGCCGCCCGGAAAGTCGCGTATGGAGCCGGTGTCCGCGCGATGGTCGTACAAAGCGCGGGTGTCGAGGCCATTGGGGTTGTAAACCGCGCCATCGTACTCGATGATGCAGATGATTTTGAAACCTTCGCGCGACATCAGCTTGGCCGCCATGCCGCCCACATTGCCGAATCCCTGGATCACCACGGTGGTGGCGGTCCGCGGCTTCTGGAAGCGCTTGAGGGCTTCGAGCGAAACGATCATGCAGCCGCGGCCGGTGGCCTCCGGACGCCCGCGCGAGCCGCCCAGCGCCATCGGTTTGCCTGTGACCACCGCGGTGACGGTGTGGCGCGCATGCATCGAGTAGGTATCCATGATCCACGCCATCACCCGGTCGTTAGTGTTGACGTCCGGCGCGGGCACGTCGCGCTCGGGACCCAGAAACTCCATGATCTCGGAAGTATAGCGGCGCGTAAGCTTTTCCAGTTCGCTCATGGAGAGCAGGTTGGGATCGCAAATCACGCCGCCTTTCGCGCCGCCAAACGGGATATTGACCACCGCGCATTTCCACGTCATCCAGGAGGCCAGGGCGCGCACTTCGTCGAGCGTCACATCCGGGCCGAAACGGATACCGCCCTTGCCCGGGCCGCGCGCGATGGAGTGCTGCACGCGATAGCCGGTGAAAACTTCCAGGCGTCCGTCGTCGAGTTGCACCGGGATGTGCACCGTGATTTCCTTGGCCGAGGTGCGCAGGACTTTGCGCAGGCCATCGTCCAGATTGAGGCGGGTGGCCGCCTCGTCAAAGCGGGCTTCGGCGGCCAGCCAGGGGTTCTTCTCCTGCTCGAGCGACAACGTGGTGCTTGCCAAAAGTGAGACCTCCGGTTTCATTATAGGCGAGCGCCGCGCGCGGGTGCTGGGTTGCGGGAGCACTTTTCGTTGTAATTGAGTTGGCAGTAGGTCGCCTCCGGCAGCGGTAGGTGGAAGTTTCTCATATCCGCTTTGGTTTGACAGTCATCGTATCGCTAGCATCCCATCACAAGGACAGCAAACGCAGTGTCGGAACGAACTCATAATCGCGCCGGTTGTTTGTAACGAGTGGGGCATCGAGCGCCAACGCTGTCGCCGCGATCCAAGCGTCTTGCGGACTCAGTGCCCGGCCCGCCGCCCGCGCATCGGCGCGAATCGTCGCCCAAACCGTACACGGGTTGTCGTCCGTGTAAACCAATTCGAAACCTTGTATATATTGCTCGAGTAGAGTTTGGCGGCGGGTGCCCCAACCTGCCGAAATCGCGCCCATGCGCAATTCCGCAATTGACATGAAGGACAAAACGAGGTCGGACCCACGCACCAGATCGATGTAGCGTTGCGACAGGGAATGCAAATTGAAGATGTAGGAGGCGACGTCGGTGTCGACGACAATCTGGCTCATTCAGTCGAGGATTTCCCCGCCTGGCGCCGGTCGGCATAGATGGCCGCTACAAAACGCTCCGTCTCCTCGTCCGGCGCAGGGTCGACATATCGCAAAAGATCCTCGAGCGAAAAGGGCTGCGGTCCCACGACCCGGGGCCGGCGACCAGCACTTTGAAGATCCTGCAGTTCGTCGTTCACTACGCCGCTCCTGAAATTAGTATAGCGCCACAGGCAATCTAACACTCACCGCAGGAAGCCCGTCTCCTCTTTGAACGCTTCCAGCCCATTGTACTTCATCGAACGCGCCTGCTATTGCCCGATCTTTGGAAGCGCTGGCGGATAGTCGGCTAAACACGAAGAAATTTTCGCCGGCCATTCTGTTGAGGACGGATGAAAATGCGGGACCTCCGGGCTTTACTATGCCGCCGGCAAGCTTCACTCACCATGGCTACCGGTTAGAGCCGGGGGACCGGCGCAGGTTTGCTAGGATGTGCGGGAGTCCGCTGTCGAATCGTCCAAAGTATTTGCAGCGGAGCTGACCCAGTAATTCCCGAACATCCGGGTCGTCGAAATCGCGTGAGTTCCGGTTCAAGAAGCAACTCTCCGGTGGAGCCGTCAGTCGCAGGTGCCGAAGAACGGAGGCCAACACTATGGCATCCTGTCCTGACATCGCCAAGCTGGTCTGCATGGTGCCTGCGTGGGAGAGGATGGCCGCGTCGAGGACGACGATCTCCGCTACGTCGAGCAGCTTTGGCACGCCACGCCGCAAGCCATCTCTTTCTTGGATAAGGCTTCGAACGTCCAAGTTCAGAAAGCTGGTGACGCAGATCGTTGCTCAATCTGTTGCGGGCCTTTTCCTTGAGCGCGATCGCCTGGTGGGGTTCGGCGAGTGAGAAAGCGGGGATGACCAACGAGACGCTACCGGATACCGCGAGATTGACGATTGCTTCGCAGCTTTCACACTGCTCCTGCTGCAGCGCCAGTTCCAGGACGAAGTTCGACTCGACATAGACGGTCGTTAGACCGGGTGCATCTCAATGCGAGCTCTTTCCAACATCGCGATCAGACCCGAGTCTGAAAGCCATCGCATCGTATGATCCTCTTTGGCTCTCAGATCGCCCCTGCGCGCGATGTCTGTTAACCATGCCAGGACCAGGAGTTCGAGAGCTTCCTCTCCAAGCCCCAGCGGTGTTTTCTGTAGCTTATCGAAATACGGCTGGAATTCCTTTGTCGCATCGAGCGTGAACGCCGGGGGATCGTCTGTGGCGCCGGAATCGTCCTGCTTCCAAAAATACAAACGCTCTGGCGTAGCAATGAGGAAAAAAGGAGCTCGCGGGAGTGTGCCATGCGCCAACAAATTGCGCCGGAAACGCGCTGCCCATTGTTCAGATGTGCCGACGCGGCTTTTAACTTCTCCCAGCAAGACCGCTTGGCCCGCGCCGTCGTAGGCGACAAGGTCGATTCCATTGTCCTGCGAAACCATAGATCGAGTCCCCTCATTTAGTGTGACATGTTCCAGCTTCGCTTGGCGGGCTGCCGATTCACCGCCGGAAGCCGGTCTCCTCCTTGAACGCCTCCAGCCCGTTGTACACGATCGGGCAATAGCAGGCGCGGTCGATGAACTGCCACATGCGGCTGGCGATCGATCCGTTGCCGCGCACCAGGTGCGGGAAGCGCTGGCAGATGTCCGGACGCG
>Ga0302325_10030429_pt1 | contig 11131 bp, 12 predicted proteins | sample Palsa_T0_2_FD_201948 | JGI IMG/M metagenome (GOLD analysis project Ga0302325, IMG submission 201948) | Peat permafrost microbial communities from Stordalen Mire near Abisko, Sweden - Palsa_T0_2 | ecosystem: Environmental > Terrestrial > Soil > Palsa > Peat permafrost | place: Sweden: Abisko...
ATAAGACGATACCCACACAGTGGGATACTCTGTATCTGTTGCTGAGCCAGCGGATGCGGCTGAATGCTCCGGCCAGTTTAGAATTTGTCTTGCTAAGGTTTGACGACCCGCTAGCATGACTTCCGCGTGTGGTGCGGCGCTTGTGTCGCACTGCAATATTTGCGTTGCAACAATTGGCCGACCGAAGTGACCGCAAATGGCGGTGCACGGCGGTTGGTCGCCGGCAAACGGCGACGCCACGGAGCTGAAGGCGGCAATCCGTGGCCAAATAAAACCGCCATCGGAGGGAGTGATGGTCAACGTCCATGTGAATGGGAAAGAGCAGACGTTCGACGGTGATCCGTCGATGCCGCTCTTGTGGTATCTGCGCGACGAGCTTGGCCTGACCGGAACGAAATTTGGTTGTGGCGTCGCGCTCTGCGGCGCCTGCACCGTGCATCTCAACGGCGAAGCGATCCGCTCCTGCGGAATCGCCATGTCGGACGTTGCCGGCAAGTCGGTGGTCACCATCGAGGGTCTCGATCCGAAGGGTGAGCACCCGGTACAGGTGGCTTGGCGCAATATCAGCGTGCCGCAATGCGGCTATTGCCAGGCCGGCCAGATCATGCAGGCGGCGGCGCTTCTGGCGCACTCCCCGGCTCCAACCGACAAGCAGATCGATGATGCCATGTTCGGCAACATCTGCCGGTGCGGTTGCTACCAGCGCATTCATACGGCCGTTCGCGCCGCATCGAAGGGGGCCTGACATGACTTACCAACGCAATCAGCAAAACGTCACACTCGCCAATGTCAGTCGCCGCCGCCTTCTCAAGGGCGTGGCCGGCACGGGCGTGTTTGTCCTCGCCGCGCAGTTCCCGGCGGTTCGCTCCGCTATGGCCTATGCCACGGGCGCCGAGAAGATGCCGCACGGCGTCGTAACCAATCCGCATATCTTTGTTTCAATCGGTAAGGACGGAATCGTCACCATCGTGGCGCACCGTGCCGAGATGGGTAACGGTGCGGCGCGCACTTCGCTCCCGATGATCGTTGCCGACGAACTCGACGCCGACTGGGCGCGCGTGCGTGTCGTCCAGTCGCCCGGCGACGAGGAAACCTACGGCAACCAGGATACCGATGGCTCACGCAGCGTGCGTCATTTCATTCAGCCGATGCGCCAAGTGGGTGCCGGGGCGCGCCAGATGCTCGAGACCGCGGCCGCCAAGCGCTGGGGCGTCAACGTCAACGAAGTCCAGGCGCGGCTGCACGAAGTCGTGCACACGCCCTCTGGCAAGAAGCTCGGCTACGGCGATCTCGCCGCCGACGCGGCCGCGCTCCCGGCGCCTGCGCTCGATACGTTACGTCTCAAGCAGCCCAGCGCTTTCCGCTATATAGGCAAGGGCAATGTCATGATCGTCGACCTGTTCGACATCACGACCGGCAAGGCGACTTATGGCCAGGACGTAATGCTCCCCGGTCTGATGTTCGCGGTCGTCGCCCGGCCGCCGGTGGTCCAGGGTAAGGTGGCTTCCTATGACGCCAGCGCGACCATGAAGGTGCCGGGCGTCGTAAAGGTGGTCGCCATAGACGGCACGCCTCCGCCCGCGGCATTCGCGCCGCTCGGCGGCATCGCCGTGATTGCCAAAAGCACCTGGGCGGCGCTCAAGGGCCGCGAGGCGCTCAAGATCGTCTGGGACGACGGACCGAACGCATCGTTCGATTCGGTGTCCTACAAGGCGATGCTCGAGGAAGCCGTTCGTAAGCCCGGTAAGCTCGAGCGCAACGAGGGCGACGTGGACGCGGCACTCGGCTCGGCTGCCAAGGTGATCACGGCCGAATACTATTCGCCGCACCTTGCGCACGCGACCATGGAGCCTCCGGCTGCCACGGCGCGCATGACGAACGGTAAACTTGAGATCTGGACGTCAGTCCAGAGTCCGGGCGGTGCCCGTGACGACGTCGCCAAGCGTCTCGGCCTCGACGCGAAGAACGTCACCTTGCACTGCACGCTGCTCGGCGGCGGCTTCGGCCGCAAGTCGAAGTGGGACTTCGCCATCGAAGCGGCGCTGCTGACCAAGGCCATGGACGGCGCGCCCGTCAAGGTGGTGTGGACCCGCGAGGACGATATCCAACACGGCTTCTACCATACCGTGACTGCGGAACGCATTGAGGCAGGCCTCGACAAGGACAACAAGGTCGTTGCCTGGCGGCACCGCAGCGCGGCGCCGAGTCTGTTTGCGAACTTTATGCCCGATCCGAAATATCCGCAGTTCATCGAGCTTGGGATGGGGTTCGTCGACACGCCGTTTAATGTGCCGAATATCCGCCTGGAAAGCGGCGAGGCGCAGTCGCATGTGCGGGTCGGATGGTTCCGATCCGTCAACAACGTGGCGCATGCCTGGGCGATCCAGTCGTTCGTCGCGGAGATCGCGAACCAGCTCGGCCGCGATCCGAAAGATTTCCTTCTGGAACTGATCGGCCCGGCACGGATCGTGGCTGCGCCCGAAAAAGCCACGACGCCATGGTGGGACTACGGCGAACCGTATGACGTTTATCCGGTGGACACTGGACGGCTGCGGAAGGTCACCGAGCTTGTGGCCGAGAAGGCGAATTGGGGCCGGAAATTGCCCCCGGGTCACGGCCTCGGCATTGCCGCGCATCGTAGCTTCGTGAGCTACATCGCCACCGTGGTCGAGGTCGCCGTCGACGCCAAGGGCAACCTCTCGGTGCCACGCGTCGATACCGCGATCGACTGCGGCTTTTACGTAAACCCCGAGCGCATCCGCTCGCAGATCGAGGGTGCGGCTGTGATGGGGCTGTCGCTCGCGAAATACGGCGAGATCACGCTCAAGAACGGACGCGTCGAGCAGAGCAACTTCAACGACTACCCGGTTGTCCGGCACGACGAATCGCCGACCGTGACCAACACGCATATCGTCGAGAACAGCATCGACGTGCCGTCGAGCGGAGTGGGCGAGCCGGGCGTGCCGCCGTTCACGCCGGCGCTCTGCAATGCCATCTTTGCGGCGACCGGCAAGCGTATCCGCCGGCTGCCGATAGGCGGTCAGCTCGCGTGATGAAAACCTGATCGGGCACGCCCGATCGTCCATGTCGAAAATGAAGGAGCGGCATCCGGTGGGGTGCCGCTCTTTTTCTTTCTGTGCGGATCGAACGTCGCCCGCCGCGCCATCGTCACGGAGGTGACACTGGAGCGGGTCGGTGATTAGTACCGTCCGATGGCGCTGACCGGCCCGAATATTCAAATCATCGGCTTCGACCGGATCGAAATCGCGGTCGAGCCGTGGCCCTGGGAATTTGCCATTGCGCACCGTGACGAGATCGACCGCCACTTCGCCGGGCGTCGGCGCGAGCGGCCGGCCCTGTGGAACGGCCGCGTGCTCCTGCTCAATCGCTGTACGGTCGACCACGGGGTGCTGCATGGATCGAGCTTCGAGACCGACTATGCCAGCTTCCTGGCATGGCGCGATTGGGAGTTCCCCGACCGCGGCGTTTTCAACATCTTCGCCGCCGCGGCGCTACGCGGCGCCGACGGGGCTTACATCGTTGGCGAGATGGCGCCCCACACAGCGTCTGCGGGGCAGCTTTGTTTTCCGTGCGGGACGCCGGACCTCGACGACATCAGCGCCGACGGTGCACTCGATCTCGCCGGCAGTGTCGGCCGCGAACTTTCGGAAGAGACCGGCCTCGACATCGGCACATTGATGGCCGAGCCCGGCTGGAGCCTGGTGTGCGACCGCCGCTATCTGGCAGCGATGAAATGCCTGACGGCGCACCAAAGCGCGGAAGAGCTTCGCTCGCGCATCATGCGCCACCTGTCGGGCGAGGCGCACCCGGAATTCTCGGACATCCGGGTCGTTCGCGGACCGAAGGATTTCGATCCAGCCATGCCGCCCTTCGTCGTTGCATATCTTGAAAAGGTTTTGCGGTAATGAAGCGGGTGCTAATGACGCGAGGCGGCCATGAAGCTTCCGAAAATCCTCAAACATTGCCGGGTCGACAAGCCGGACCGTTTTCGGCTTGCGAATCACGATCCTGCCGAATTCTTCGGTCTTCCAACCAACATCGACGACGTGAAACCAATTCTCGCGGATGGTATTGTCCGGCTCGGGGAACTTCAGCAGCGCCTCTATGCCAACGGCCGATGGGCCGTACTTCTGGTGTTTCAGGGCATGGATGCCGCCGGCAAGGATGGTGCGATCAAGCACGTGATGTCTGGCGTCAACCCGCAGGGCTGCGCAGTGCACGCGTTCAAGGCGCCCAGCGCCGAGGAGCTCGGGCACGACTTTTTGTGGCGAGCCGCCAAGGTCCTTCCCGCGCGCGGGCGCATCGGCATCTTCAATCGCTCGCACTACGAAGAAGTGCTGGTGGTGCGCGTGCACCCGCAGATGCTGGAGCAGGAGGAGCTGCCGCCCGGCATCGTCGGCAAGAGCATCTGGCAGCACCGCTTCAAGGAGATCAACGCATTCGAGCGCCACATCTCGCGCAGCGGCACGATGATACTGAAATTCCATCTGCGTATTTCCAGGGAAGAACAGCGCAAACGCCTGCTGGCGCGGCTCGACGAGCCAGCGAAGCGCTGGAAGTTTTCCATAAATGACGTCACCGAGCGCAAACGCTGGGGCGAATACATGGCCGCCTACGAGGATATGATCCGCGCGACCTCGACGGACTATGCGCCGTGGCACGTTATCCCCGCCGACCACAAGCATGTCGCCTGGCTCGTCGTCAGCGCGGCAATCGTCGCCGCGCTGGAACGGCTTAATCTCGATTTCCCAAAGGTCCACGGCAAGGCGCTTGCCGAGCTCAAGAGGGTGGAGCGCGCGCTCAAGGCGGAAAAGTCCCGCTGACCCGGGCCAGGTACGCCGGCAGCCGATCTGTCGCCGTGATGGCCACAGTCACCGTAATTCCGTAATTGCTTGGTTATCTGCAAACGGACTATCGTTGTACGCGCATCGCTCCGGCAACTTTCTCGGGCTGCTGGACCGCGACCTCAGTTGTCGACCTCAGTGATCAATGGCCCCTGCATTGGCGGTTTCGCGGCATGACGCAGATCAGACTACAACTCGCCCCCGACGAGAAAGACGGGCTGGCGGACGTGAAGATATTTCTGAAAAAATCAGCGACACTTTGTATTGCCGTGGCGTTGATTGGGATGTCCGTGATTTCGCGGGCTTGCGCCGGACCGCCCGATTTCGACGGTGTATGGATTCCGGACGTCAAAGACCAAAAGCACCAGGAAACCGAAAATATCCCGCCCTGGAAGCCGGACGTTCTCCCCCAGATTCAGCGGTTGAACGCCGAGGAAAAGGCAGGTCGGCCCTTCCTCGTGCTCAGCCATTGTCTGCCGCACGGCATGCCGAGCTGGATGCTGATGACGCACAATGCGTTTGAATTGCTGACGACACCCAGCCGCATCACCATGCTTGGCGAGGTCGATGGCAACCGTATGCGACGCATCTATATGGATGGGCGTCCCCATCCCGAAGACCCGGATCTGACGCTGCACGGCCATTCGATCGGTCACTGGGACGGCGATGTCTTGGTCATCGACACTATCGCCATCGCACCGCAGGCCTATATCGCGATCAGCGAAGCGGTCGGCATTTCGAACAATGGCGACATGCATATTGTCGAACGGCTTCATCTGGCAAAGCCGGACGTTCTCTACGACGATCTGGAAATCACTGCGCCCAGGGTTCTGAGCGCGACCTGGAAGACGACGCGTATTTTCCGCCGCTATCCCGATCGTCACTATGAGATCATCGAGGGCGAATGCGTGCAGGAAGACCTCGTCCCCGGGAAGGATGAGTTTGGCAACGACATATTCGTGCCCCATGTCCAAAACCCGGACGGATCGGTCCGCACGAAATAAGGATGATAAAGGCAGTGTCGCCCAAAATCGCTCTTATCGCAGTTGGCATGACCCTGGTTTTAGGCGGTGCGGCGGCGGCGCACCACTCGGGCGCGGCGTACGATCTCGATCATCCCAAAACCATGGAAGGTACCGTTACGACGGTCAACTGGACCAATCCCCACATTACCTTTGTCGTCGAGTCCGATGCCAAGGATGGCGAGCCGGCTCGTTCCTGGGTATTCGAAGCCTCGAGCCCGGGGGTATTGACCCGGTCGAACTGGACCAAACGCTCGCTGCAACCCGGAGACCATGCTGTTTTCCGCTACGCGCCGCTTCGCGACGGCAATCCCGGCGGGTTTTTGCTGACGGTCACTCTGCCGAGCGGTCAGGTGCTCAGTTACAGCCTGACGCCCGCCGATCAATAACATCATGATGGAGGTGGTCCTCAGAGATTTTTGCAAGTGGCTGGCGGCGACCCCGCTGAGCAATACCATTCAAACCACCGGCTGGATCATTCCAACGCTTCAGACAATTCATATTCTCGGCGTTGCCGTGCTCTTTTCCTCCGCGATCCTCGTGGATCTGCGGTTCTGGTGGCTGCTCCAGCGCGACGTTCCGTTGCCGGACGTCGCGCGGCGATTCTTTCCGGCGATCTGGCTGGTCTTGCCGATCCTCCTGATCACCGGCAGCCTGCTGATCATCGGCGAGCCGCGACGTTCGCTCCTCAACTCCACCTTCTATCTCAAGATGGCGCTCCTTGCTTTCGCCGTGCTGCTGACCGGCGGCCTTCAGTGGTCGTTGTCGTCGGCTCCGAAATTTTGGGACAAGGATCGCGGGCGGCGGATGGCGGGACAATTTGCGGCGACCGTCTCCATACTGGCCTGGTGCAGCATCCTCTTCGCCGGACGCTGGATCGCCTATACGCAGGCGGGTTGATGCTGCAGCTTAAGGATTTGATTTCATATTTCGAGACCAACGGTCTGGCGGACAACATTCGCGAGAATGATGTGCTGTTTCCGCTCATCGAATCGGTGCACGTGCTGTCGATTTGTCTGGTGGTCGGGTCCATTTTTGCTGTCGACCTGAGACTGCTGGGGTTCGCCTCGATTCACCGGTCAGTAAGTAGCGTCACGCACGGAATTTTGCCGCTCACCTGGTGTGCGTTCGTCGTTGCAGTCGGTTCGGGCAGTCTCCTGTTCATTTCCAACGTGACGAAATATCTGGGCAACGGCTACTTCATCGCCAAGATTTTTCTGATCTGCGCGGCCGGACTGAACATGGCGATTTTTCACGGAATCGGCGCCAAGAACCTGCCGCAATGGGAGAACGAAGCCCGGTTGCCGCTTCCGGCACGCCTGGCAGGAGGACTTTCGATCCTCTTGTGGGTCGCGGTGGTCGCATGCGGGCGCTGGATCGGGTTTACGATGCCGGCTGGATAAAATGATCAGCATCCGCGTCTTTCTTGGCGTTCTTGCCGCGGCCATCGTCGTCTGCGCGGCCGCGTCGCCATCGATGTGCCAGGACACCGCCCCGACGTCGCCTTTCCAACCCTATGTCGACATGAAAACCTTCATGGAGCATGTCCTAACTCCGGCAGCGACGATCATCTGGCGGGTCAACGGCGTCGTGATCGACGAAAAGGGTGAGCACGACCTGTCGCCAAAGTCGGAGACCGACTGGGAACAGATCGTGAGCGGCGCCGCTACCCTGGCCGAGGCCACGAACGCGCTGATGATCCCGCAGCGGGCGCGTGATTCGGAGTGGGACTTCTACGCCAAAAGCCTGGCGGAGGCCGCGAACAAGGCCTATCTCGCCGCGGAAGCCCGTGATCTGAAATCGGTCTCGGAGCTCAGCGACCAACTGGACGGGATTTGCGCCGCCTGTCACCGGCACTATGGACTTGAATAAGTGCGGGGACCCACATCCGACTTTTCCGACTGCCGTTGCAGCGCCGGCGCTTTGGCTATTCTGCTGCTTCCGACGTGACGTTCGCCGGGTATTCCGTCACGGCGTCCGCCTCATTGTCGACGACGATGAGCAAATCGAAGTAGCGGATCGTCGGCGTTGAGCCGGTGCGCGCTTTGATGTTCGCGAACCATTCCTCATTGTGGCCGCGTTGTGCGGCTTCTTTGGAGGGCCAGATGTAAAAGGCGCCGCCGGTGCCGTCTTCGCCGGCGATATAGTGCTTGCGGATAAGCTCTTTGTCCGCCCGCCATCGCGGAATGGTCGTCCGGCCGTCTTCGAGAATTTGCTGGCGGGTCAGGCCTGGCGGATATTTGAACAGGACGTACTCGACGATCATAGGTCAGCCTCCCTGTCGTTTCCGTTCATTGTATCGCAACGGCCGCGGCGAAGGCACCAAAGGTCTTGCGCTGCGGCCGACCCATCCGTTACAACGGCCGCGGTCTTGAGGTTAAGGCGGTCTTTACCCTTCTCCGCGACCTTGAGCCGATGAGGATGTGGATGTCGATTCGCGACGAATTTAACGCGATCGAACGGGGAGCCGCCGAGGCTCGGCCCGGCGCTGCCCTCATTCTCTGCGGGCTCCTGCTCCTTATCGCCCCCTGAGGGCCGGCTGGGCGTTTGCGCCTGGGCACTCAGGGGTCAGTTGAGCGGCGGAACCCACGAGCGCCCGAAAGCCACGTTGCACACCGGGCGGAGATGAGAAGGAACTAACATCATGACCGCACCAGCCCAGTCCGAGAAGGACCGCGTCGTCATTTTCGACACCACCTTGCGCGACGGCGAGCAATGCCCCGGCGCCACCATGACCCACGAGGAGAAGCTCGAGGTCGCCGAGCTGCTCGACGAGATGGGCGTCGATATCATCGAAGCCGGCTTTCCGATTGCCTCGGAAGGCGACTTCGCCGCCGTCAACGAGATCGCCAAGCGTACCAAGAACGCGGTAGTCTGTGGGCTCGCGCGCGCCGCTTTCAAGGACATCGACCGTTGTGCCGAAGCGATCAAGCCGGCCGAGCGGCGGCGCATCCATACCTTTCTGTCCACTTCGCCGGTCCATATGAAATACAAGCTCCAGAAGGAGCCGCACGAAGTTTACGAGATGGTGATCGCGCAGGTTACGCGCGCGCGCAACTACACCGACGATGTCGAATGGTCGAGCGAGGACGGCACGCGCACCGAGTTTGATTTTCTCTGCCGTTGCGTCGAAGCCGCGATCAAGGCCGGCGCAACCACCATCAACATCCCTGACACCGTCGGCTACAGCGTGCCGGAAGAATACTTTTCGCTGTTCAAGGCGGTGCGGGAGCGCGTGCCCAATTCCGACCAGGCGCGCTTTTCCGTGCATTGCCACGACGATCTCGGCATGGCGGTGGCGAATTCGCTCGCCGGCGTCCGCGCGGGCGCGCGGCAGATCGAATGCACCGTCAACGGCATCGGCGAGCGTGCCGGCAACGCTTCGCTGGAAGAAGTCGTGATGGCGATGCGGGTGCGCAACGACGTGATGCCGTTCTGGACCGGCATCAACGCCAAGATGCTGACGCGTGCGTCGAAGCTGGTGTCGGCGGTCACCTCATTCCCGGTGCAATACAACAAGGCGATCGTCGGCCGTAACGCGTTCGCGCACGAGAGCGGCATCCACCAGGACGGCATGCTCAAGCACACGCAGACCTATGAAATCATGGTGCCCGAGGACGTTGGCGTGAAGCAAACCTCGCTGGTCATGGGAAAGCATTCCGGGCGCCACGCCTTCGTCCACAAGCTCGATGAATTGGGCTACCACCTCGCCGCCAATCAGCTCGAGGACGCCTTCGTCCGCTTCAAGGCGCTGGCCGACCGCAAGAAGCACGTCTACGACGAGGACATCGAGGCGCTGGTCGACGAGGAGATCGCGACCGCGCAGGATCACATCAAGCTCGTCTCGCTGTCGGTGATCGCCGGTACGCGTGGGCCGCAGCGCGCCACGATGAAGCTCGACATCGACGGCAAGACGCTGTTCGAGGAGCGCGACGGCAACGGGCCGGTCGACGCCGTGTTCAACTGCGTCAAGGCGATGGTGCCGCACGACGCCGTACTGGAGCTCTATCAGGTGCATGCGGTGACCGAAGGCACAGACGCGCAGGCGGAAGTCTCGGTACGCCTGTCGGAAAACGGCCGGGCCGTCACCGCCAAGGGCGCCGATCCCGATACGCTCGTCGCCTCGGCGAAAGCCTATCTCGCAGCGCTCAACAAGTTGATGGCCCGGCGTCTGCGCGGCCACGCCGAGGAACGCCGCCTGCACTCGACGGATGTGGGGTGAGCTGCCGTGCACAATGATCGAGGCCCCAATCGGCGGCAACCGATTGGGGCCTCGCTATGCCCAGCGCTAGAGTACGAAGCTTTGCCGGTCAGTATGCCGCGACCAGCGGGCCGCCGAAGTGATAGTCTATGCCGACACGGAAGATGTTGTCGGTGAAGTGTGTGCTGCCCGTGAGCGTCGGATAGGCGGGGCCGGTCCCGGTGAACGTGTTGTTGAACGTTCCCAAATCCACATAGAGATACTCAGCCTTGGCGGACCACTGGCGCGCAATCGCCCATTCGACACCGGCGCCGACCGTCCAACCCGCTCGGGTGTTGTTGGCGCCGGAGGTTGCCGTCGCCGTCGCGAGCGTCGGGCCGCCCGCAAATGCCGTCGTGGTGGTCACGGAAGAGCTGCTCTGAACCTGACCATACGCCAGACCACCCGTGACATAGAGTAGCCAGCGGTCGACCGGCTCGATGCCCAAACGGCCGCGCGCGGTGCCGAACCACGGCAGCTTCTGCGAAAAACTTCCAGTGGTGGTTGTCGTCGGCAGCGCCAAGATCGCAACACCTGGCACCGTGACTACCGTAGGCAACGCCCTGCTGCCGCTCTGCCCGGTACCCCGGATGTCAGTCTCCACGCCGAGTACCCAGTTGTGGTTGAATTGCCAATTGTAACCGATCTGTCCGCCGCCGCCGGGCGCTGACGGGGGAGGGGCGGAACCTGGGTCATTCCGCTGTGCCGACCGTGAACGTCCGCTCGGCCAGCATGCGATCCTGATACCAAATCTGCACGGTCCAGACGCCTGGCACGATCTCCCACGCGGTATCGAAGCCGTAGCCGAGAACGGACAGCGCTCCGATCTTCATGTTCGGAAAAGCAATCTTCGCGGCGTGCAGCATGTTGCCGGTATTCGGGTTGCGAATGCCCTGGGGCGGGAAGGCGAGCGCGAGGTACAGCGTCACGCCGTCGCCGGGCGGTGTCCCGTCGATGCGGAATTCGATACCGAATTGCGTTCCGACCTGACCGGCCACGTCCAT
>Ga0302325_10030430_pt1 | contig 11131 bp, 9 predicted proteins | sample Palsa_T0_2_FD_201948 | JGI IMG/M metagenome (GOLD analysis project Ga0302325, IMG submission 201948) | Peat permafrost microbial communities from Stordalen Mire near Abisko, Sweden - Palsa_T0_2 | ecosystem: Environmental > Terrestrial > Soil > Palsa > Peat permafrost | place: Sweden: Abisko...
TGGACCCCTCCATGATGGAGCAAGCCCGCCGCGCGGCCGTGGATTTCGAAAATGATCTGGCGGATGCGGCGGCAAAAATATTCGACCACCTGGGGCGTGGCGGGATTCGCCGCGCCAGAAGCGCTTCGCGCCGCCGCAAAACGGCGCGCCAGGGCGGGAAGGCGACGCGGCCAGCCAGGAAAGCAGCGCGGCCGCCGGCCAGAAACCCAAAGCCGCGCAGAAAAAACTCCAGGAAGAAAAAGACGCCCGCGCGGGCGCGCCATGCGCCGCGGCCTCGTCCTATCTCTCGCCGCCGCAAGCGTTAACCGATCGTACGAATTCCGGCAGGAGCGGCGGCGCACGGGAAGAGGCTTCTGCTATGCTCCGGGGGGATGCTGACCCTTTTCTATTTTGTGGTGGTTGAGCAGATTCTGCAGGGACTTTACAGCCTCTTCGAAGGATTTCGCTGGCTGCAAATGGCGCGCCGGCAACTGGCGTTGCATTCCGGTTTTTACGTGCCGCGCGTGGCCTTGCTGTGTCCGGTAAAGGGGCTGGAGCCCGGGCTGGAGCAGAACCTCACCGCCCTCACTCAGTTTGACTATGTGCCCTACGAAATTTTCTTTGTCCTGGCCGGCGATACGGATCCCGCCTCCGCGCTGATCGAACGGATCGCCGCGAAGAGCAAGCGCCCCGTGCATATCGTGCATGCCGGCCCGCCGCAGGATTGCGGGGAGAAAGTGAATAACCTGCGCGCCGCAGTGGAGCAAGCGGGCGCGCAATTTGAAGTGCTGGTCTTTGCCGATTCCGATGGACGGCCGTCGCGCCGCTGGCTGGCGCGGCTGGTGGCGCCTCTAGCCGACACAGATCTAGGCGCGACGACGGCCTTCCGATGGTTGCTGCCGAGCCGCGGCGGTTTCTGGAGCGCGTTGGTTTCCGCTTGGAACGCTCCCATCGCCACCTACCTGGGCGATCATAACCGCAATTTCTGCTGGGGCGGCGGGACGGCCATCCGCCGGGATCGCTTCGAGGAGATCCGCGGTCTGGAAGCCTGGTATGGATCGGTGAGCGACGATTTCTCGCTGACGCGCGCGATACAAAACGCCGGCTTCCGGATTGCGTTCCTACCCGATTGCCTGGTGGCCTCGCCCATTGAGGCGGACGCTCGCCAGGTTCTTGAATTCACAAATCGCCAGATGATTATTACGCGCGTTTACGCTCCGAAGATTTGGATGCAAGCGCTCGTGGGCCACGCGCTCTATTGCACGGCCGTCATTCTTGGAATTGCGCTGTGGGCCGGTAATCTTGCTTTGGGTCTTCCGAGTCTACAGATTCTTTTGCTGGCGCTGTTGCCGCCTGTCATTTGCGCGCTGCGCGGCCTCTTACGGCTGATAGCCGTTTTCGACTTGATGCCCGAATGGCAGCAGCAGCTTTTGCGATACGGGTGGGTTTGGACGCTGCTCGCGCCGCTGGCCCCTTTCCTTTCACTTTACAATGCCGTGGTCGCCGCGTTTCAGCGGACCATCACCTGGCGCGGCATGCGCTATCAACTCATCTCATCCCGGCAGACGCAAATTGTTGCGCATTGAATCTGCACGACTTCCGCGAAGGGTGAGCCGCGGCGGAGAGAAATTCTTGCACTGGGATAGAAAATCTTCCCTCATGCCGCTGCGAATGCGTGTTCCGTTTAGATACATGTAATTTTGGCATGCAGGGAAACCCCTACAAAGCAAAGTACTAGTATTTTTCTGTGCATAAATTTTCCAAATGGCATCTTCATTGCATACCTAATGTGCGTGCGATGTGGGGAGGGCCGGCACAGCCTGGTTTTGCCGGAACGCCATCTCGACCTCTTGTTCGTTCGCCCTCTCAGTTTGCTTGAAGCAAACTCGGCCGTCCCCGCGGTTGTATCTGTCGTCTCGATAGTCGAAGTTTCATCGTGGGGCAAGATTACTCTGAAAAAAGGCAAGGAGAGAGGGCTTGAAAAAATTACAAGAAAAGGAACCACAGGTCTCCCCGGGCACATTCGTTTTCTGCGAGCGTGACTCCGGCGCTGTACAGTTCCAGGTGCAGGCTGGGCCGAACGGAACGCTTCCGGTCGAACAGGCAGCCAGCATGCTGGCGATGCATTGTCTGGTTCGCGGCCAGGTGCCGCGCGATTACATCATGTTGGCGAAGCCGCGCAAAGATCTGTTCGATACGGTGGGCCGCCGGGCGGATGAGTTACTGAAGGCCGGCTGGGCCATCCGATGCGAGAGGGCGCTGACCTCCCGCGAACGGGAGGTGCTGGATCACGTGTTGCGGAGCTTGTCCAATAAGGAGATTGCCGGGCATCTGAATGTATCCGAGCGCACCGTCAAGTTTCACGTTTCGGCGCTGCTTGCGAAATTCAGGGTGTCCGACCGTTTCAGCCTGATTCGCAAGGCCATCGGGGACTTGCGGTCGGCGGCGCTAAAGGACGGAGCCCTGTTCGGCTTTCCGGTGACTCCGGTCAAGCACACCGAACCGGGGGCGCGACCTGAACTTGCCGCCAACGGCAGGCGTGAAATGCGCATGCTGCGAAGCGAGAACTTCGCCTGAACCTGCCAGCGGGTTGGCATGCCTGAGGAAAAACTTCGGCCCGTGGATCCTTCCGAAGGACCGGAAAGAGCCGCGGGCCGTTTGTATTTTTCCCAACGGAACTCAGAGGTTACCTGCGCCGGTCCTTGCCTTACTTGGCTGCCGCAAAGTTCTTCTCGATCTCTTCCCAGTTGACGACATTCCACCAGGCCTCGATGTAGTCCGGCCTCTTGTTCTGATATTTGAGGTAGTAGGCGTGTTCCCAAACGTCCAGGCCCATTACGCCCGTGGCGCCGTTCATGATGGGATTGTCTTGATTCGGCGTGGAGTCCACGGCTAATTTGCCGTCCTTGACCAGCAGCCAGGCCCAGCCCGACCCGAAGCGCGTGGCTCCGGCGGCCGAGAATTTGGTTTTGAAATCGGCAAAGGAACCAAAAGTGGATTTGATGGCTTCCGCCAGGGCGCCTTTCGGCTCACCGCCGCCGCCCTTTTTCATGATCTTCCAGAACAGCGAATGGTTCATGTGACCGCCGCCGTTGTTGCGTACCGCGGTGCGGATGTTTTCGGGAACGCGGTCAAGGCCGGCCAGCAGCTTTTCGACCGACAATGCCTGCAGGTCCGCGTGCGCTTCGAGCGCTTTGTTCAGATTGGTGACGTAAGCATTGTGGTGCTTGTCGTGGTGAATCTCCATGGTCAACTTGTCAATGTACGGTTCGAGCGCGTCGTAGGCGTACGGAAGCGGTGGTAGAACGTGGGCCACGAAACCCTCCTTAGGTGATGTTCCTTGTTGTGCCATAAACCCCTCCTGCTGTTTGGATGTGCGGACCGGCAAATGGTGGCATATCGCGTGAGGTTTACCTGTGCATTCTAGCACACACCACTTTGCGCGCGGGGCCGCGATTCCGCGTAGTGGTCAGTTTCGCCGGTCCGGCGCTATTTTCGAGCGTTTGCCAATTGCGCCAGCGCCCAACGGGCGTGCTCGGCCACCACGGCGTCCTCCTCTTCCGCGACCCGCGCCAGGAGCGCGCGCAGCCGCTCGCGCTCCGGGGCGTCCAGCGTCGCGTGCGCGTTGCCTGCCGCAACGCACGCATTGCGGAGCAGCCCGCGCCATTTGGTCCGGCGCACCGCGCTGCGCCGGAAAAGCCCGCGAAATTCTTCCTCGTCCAGCGCCAGAAGCCATGCAAGCTCCGGCGCGCGCATTTTTTCGCGGGGCTGGAGCGCGGCCAGCGGCGTGACCGGGGCCGTGCGGTTCCACGGGCAAACATCCTGGCAGATGTCGCAGCCGAACACCTGCCAGCCCATGGCGCCGCGCATCTCCTCGGGAATGCTGCCGCGAAGCTCGATGGTCAAATAGGAAATGCATCGCCGCGCATCCATTACGTAGGGTTCCACCAGCGCTCCGGTGGGGCAGGCGTCCAGACACAGCCGGCAGTTGCCGCACAGATCGGCGGGCGGCATCCCACTGCTGGTGTCGTCGGCGCCGTCGATCCAGGGCGGCAGCGCCAGCGACGTCACCACGACGCCAAGGAAAAGCCAGGACCCCAATTGTTCATTGATCAGGCAGGTGTTTTTCGCCAGCCATCCCAGTCCCGCGTGCCGCGCGGCCACGCGCTCGGAGATGGGTCCGGTATCCACATAGGGACGCGCGGCGCACTCTTCGCCGAAATGTCCGCGCAGAGCGGCCGCCAGTTCTTCGAGCTTTGCGCCCAACACTTCGTGGTAGTCGTCGCCCCAGGCATAGCGCGCGATCCAGCCGCGGGCCTGGCTTCCGGCCGCGGCGCGCGCGGCGGCTTCGGTGGAGTAAGGGTGGCGCGCGTTGTAGTTGAGCGCGCAGACAATGATGCTGCGCGCCTCCGGCAGAACTCGCCGCGGATCTCCGCGCCGCGGGTCGTGGAGATAGCGCATCTCTCCGGCATAGCCTCGCGCCAGCCATTCCTCCTGGTCCGCGAGTTCAGGCCACTCGCCGGCGGGAGCGATGCCGCAGAGATCGAATCCCAAGGCCCGCGCTTGGGCAACCACCCAGGATGTGTCCGCGGCGGAAAGCACGCACCGATTCTCCCGCCTTGATTCTCGCCTATGAGGGCCGGGCGAGGAAGGGGCATGGGTATCGCGGCCCGCGCCCATCCTGGATTTCTTCGAAGTTCACAGCATGTTCTTGGCCGCAATTTCCGTTTGGCTGTACAATGAAAGCCGATGGCCGACTGGCGGCAAATCCAAGCGCGCATTCGCAAGGCGAAGACCAGCAGCGATTCCGCGGCACAACTGGCTGAACTCTACGAACGTACCCGCGACGCCATGGTCGCGTTCGAGTTGGCGGCTTTGCAGGAAAAGGCCGGCGACAGCAGTGAAGCCGTGCGCTGGTATACCACAGCGGCGGAACGCTTCCGGCGCGCGCAGTGGCGCACCAAGGCAGAAGAGGCCCTTACTCGCATGGGCGCTCCAATTCCCATTCAGGCCCCGAAAGCGGACGTGGACCATTCACCGGGTACAGACGCGGCCCTTGCCGCGGGTCTCTCGCTGGCCGCGGACTCGCCACCGGCTGACCCGCCCGGCGAGAAAGCGGAGAAAGAGTCTGCGCAGCGAATGCAGCTTTCAGATACGGAGGACGAAATTATTTCCGAGAGTGATCAGCCGCTGGAAGATAGTGGCGGAGCAACCCCTCAAACATCTACTGGCGCTCCGGCCGGCCACAAGCGCAGAAGGCGCGGACGCCGTGGCGGTCGCAGGCACCGCGGCCAAAGAACCGGTCAGGCGCCGGCGCCCGCGGAAGCGGTAGCGTCCCCCAGTTCGCGTGGGACAGCTGAGGTTTCCCTGCCGCCAACTCCCGCGCGCCAAACGTTTCGCGCTGTGGCGCCTGCGGAAGCGGAGCCCGAGCCTGCCGCAATCAGCGAAAGTGCGCACCATCCCGCCGCCGCCCAAACATGGCAGGGCCACGCCCGTGCGGGCGAACCAGCGCTGGCGTCGCGCATGGCGCAACTGGAATCCCAGCTGCGCAGGCTGCTGGCCTGTCCGCTGTCTTCCCTGGAGGAAGCCGACCGGGCCCCGGCGGGCCCCGGCGTGCTGCTTCTCTCCGACTCCGATCAGCAGACGCACTACTACATCGAGTCCTGCCAGACTCTGCGGATTGGCATTGGCAACCTGCTTCGTGGCGGCAGAGGCGGGAAGGACAGCGGGCGCCTGAAGGACAGCATGGCGGAGAATCTGGGCATTGCCGAATCGCGAGTGCCAAAATACCTGAAGGATCATTGCATCGTGCGCTGGCTGCAACTTGACGAAGGTGCGGCTGAGCTGGCCCACTTTGCCATCGCGGTTCTCCGGCCCCAGGTTAACGAATAGGAGAACAACTCCTTCCTTGACCGCTACTTATACCTTGTTTTGGGTTCCCATTTGGGCCACAATCATCGCCGTTCGGCCCCCTTTTATTCCCTTTGGGACGATGAAGCTGGACGCCCCCCGCAGGGGCGGGCAAACTAGACAGGGAAGCAGGGTCAGGGGGAAGACCGCTTGGACGGGTCTTAGGGTTCCCAATTGGATCGCTTCGGCCCATTTGATATGCAGTTTATAGGCAGGGTCATCATATAGACGGGTCATTTTGATTTTCGCGAGGGAAAGCGAGGCTTCCAGATGCCGAGGAAAGTTGGTCTAAGTTCGCGAGCATGGAAGGTTTTTGACTCCGCGGTCGCCAAGACGGCGGGAGTAACCTTTGATACGATCCAGTTTTTCAATAAGTACAATCCCAATCCGTCGTTCACGCCGAAGTGGTCCGATAAGCCGCTGCTGAAGTCGTGGGAGAAGTCCAAGCCCACGCTCGGCTGGCCGCGGCAAACGGACTCGCTCTGCCCGGGCTGCGTCAAAGAGGCCCGCGAAGCGATCATGAACGGGAAGAAGGATTGGCGCGACCTGATGTATGAGAAGGTCGGCGAGATCAAGGCGCAGATCATCGAGCGCGACGGCCAGGTCTGGATGGTGAAGGAGTGCCCCATCCATGGCACCTGTGAAGATCTGATGGCCATCGATTCGCAGTTCCTGTCCTGGATCGAGAAAAATTTCCCGGGACGCGACATCCCCGCGCACAACGACGAAGGTTTGCATAAGCACGGCTCCAGCACGGTTCGTTACGGCCGGGGCTCGGTGCTCACCGTCGATTTGACGAATCGTTGCAATATGATGTGCGACCCCTGCTTCATGGACGCCAACCAGGTGGGCTATGTCCACGAACTTTCCTGGGAGGAGATTCAGGAAGTCCTCGACAACGCCGTGAAGATCAAGCCGCGGCGGCAGCTCTCCGTGCAGTTCTCCGGCGGCGAGCCCACCATGCATCCTTACTTCCTGGACGCCATTCGCTACGCGCGCAAGAAGGGCTACAACAGCGTGCAGGCGGCCACCAACGGCATCGAGTTCGCCAAGAACAAGGACTTCTGCAAAAAGGCCTTCGAAGCCGGCCTGCGCTACGCCTACCTGCAATTCGACGGCATCGGCAACGACGCCAACAGCCATCGCCAGGTGGGCAATCTGTTCGACGTCAAGCTGCGGGCCATCGAAAACATGCACGAGGCGGGCATCGAAATCATCCTGGTCGTGACCATCGTCAACAACGTCAACAACGATCAGGTGGGCGCCATCGTCAAGTTCGCGATGGAAAACCCCAAAAAGATCTCCTTCGTGGCCTTCCAGCCGGTTTCCTTTACCGGGCGCGACGAGGACATCACTCCGGAACGCCGTTTGCGGCAGCGCTATACACTTTCTCATCTGGCCAATGACGTCAGCGCCCAGGTTGGGCGAGTGCAGCCGACGCGCGATTGGTTCCCCATTTCGCTGATGAGCAGCTTTGCCGCGTTCGCCGACCTGGCGCATGGCCCCGAGTCGCAATGGGGCACGGTGAGCTGCGGTTGCCACCCCAATTGCGGCGTGGGCACGGCCCTCATGATCAACAAGGAAACCAAGGAATGGGCTCCCGTTCCGCGCTTCCTGAATGTTCCGCAACTGGTCGAGGACGTGAAGAAGATCACCGACGCGGCCCGTGGCAAGAACTTCTCTAATTTCATGATGGCTCTGGCGCTGCTGAAGAACTTCCGTCCGTTCGAAGCCCCGCCCAGCCTCGCGCTCATCGATCTTTTGAAGAAATTCGACAAGTCCTGGGGCCTGTCGCCCAACCACAAGAAGAAGTACGGAACCTCGGGCCCTGAGCGCACCTTCGATGACGCCAAGAAGAGGCGCGAAGAAGATCCGTGGAACTTTCTGTTTATCGCCGGCATGTGGTTCCAGGATCTGTTTAACTACGACTTCCGCCGCACGGAGATGTGCATCATTCCCTACGCCACGCAGCAGGGCGAAATCTCCTTCTGCGCTTACAACACGGGCATCGGCTGGCGCAAGATCATCGAGAATATGTACAAAAACGCCACCGTCGCGCAGTGGTACAAGACCCATGGCAAGCACCAGATTTATGCCAAGGGCCGCGAAGTGGACCTGCAGAACTACGAGCACTCCCTGGTGATCGATGCCGAAGACGCCGCGCGCGTCCGCGAACTCGAGCACGACATCCCCATGACGGCAGCCGAAGAAAACAAGGCGCGCCGCAGGCAAGCACTGGAAGAGGCAGCCAAGGTCCGGGCCATCTACGAAGAACTAGTTTTGAAGAAGGCTCCGGAAACAGTCGTTCAGATTGGATCCGTGCAGCAGATCAAGTCCGCCGCAGGCACGCCTCTGACGAGCATCCACGTCGCCAACGGCAACGGTAACGGCAAGGTGAAGCGCGAAGAGGAAGTTGCCGCGCCTGCCGGCGACTAACGGAACGACGAAAGAGCCGGTTCACCTTCCTGTCCAACTGCCCCCTCTGTCGGGGGCAGTTGCTTTTTGGGGAGCAAAAAGCGCAAGCATGGCTCCCGCGCATCCAATAACCTAGGTGTGCAAACTGGCATGCGCGGGATTTTTGTTGCACTATGGAACTTTTTCGGGGGGGACATGAACAAACTCAAACCGGGCGTGCCGATCATCCTGGCGTTGGCGGTTCTGACGGCTGTCACCTTTGGCGCACTTTTCCGCGGTGATGTCTTCGCCGCCCAGCAAGGCTCCTCCGCCGATCGTCCTACGGTGCAGGTGACGGTAAGCGCCGAGGCGCGTCACGGTGTCGAGCTGCCCGTGGTTAACCGCGACGACGTCACGGTTACCGAGGGCCGCGACCGCGACCCGGTGGTCGGCTGGATTCCCGCGCTGGGCGATCACGCCGGCCTGGAGCTGCTGATCCTGGTTGATGACGGATCCTCCTTGGACTTGGCCTCGCATTTTGCAGAAATCCGCGCCTTCCTGCAGAAACAGCCGGCCGCCACGCAGATTGCCGTCGGTTATATGCGCTTTGGCATGGTGGAGATGCGGCAGGATTTCACTACGGACCGCGTGGCCGCCGGAAAGGCCTTTCGCGTTCCCATGGGAGTCACCGGAGCGAGCGCCAGCCCGTATTTCACGTTGCAAGACCTGACCAAGCACTGGCCCATGAACTCGGCCCGCCCACGGCACGAAATTCTGATGCTGACCAACGGCGTCGACCCCGACTATCCGGGCGGCGCCAACGATCCATACGTGACCGAGGCGATTGGCGACCTGCAGCGCGTTGGCGTGGTGGTCTATTCGATTTACGAACCTGGCGCGGGCCACGCGGGCCACGCGTTCTGGCGCATCAATTGGGGGCAGAGCTATCTGTCGCAGCTCTGCGATGAAACCGGCGGGGAATCCTACTACATCGGTTCGGCCCCCGCGGTCGCCTTTGCGCCTTATCTGGATGAACTCTCGCGCCAGCTCCAGCACCAGTTCCTGCTCACCTTTGCTCCCAAGCCGCGGGGGCAGGCCGGCCTGCAGCCGGTGCGCATCTCCACGGAAGTTTCCAACGTCGATCTGGTCGCCGCCGACAAGGTCTACGTCCCGGCTTCCTCCGAATAGCGCCGTGCGCACTAAAAACGGCTGCCCCGGCATAGAATAGGCGCCTCTTGTCCGTTCCGGCCACATTCGATCGGCTTTGCGTGGTGCTGGTGAAGGCGCGAAATCCCCTCAACGTTGGCGCCGCCGCCCGCGCCATGAGTAACTTTGGTTTTGCGCGGCTCCGCGTGGTCAATCCATACCCGGTGGCGTTTCGCGAGGCGCGCTCCGCCGTGGGTGCTTCCCAGGTACTTGCCGCGGCGCAAGAATGCAGCACCATCGCCGAAGCGGTGGCCGATTGCGCCCTGGTGGTCGGCACGACTGCCGTGGGCCACCGCACGCTGCAGCATCCGCTTCGCCGGTTGGAGCAGGGCGCGCGCCTCATCCGCAGGCAGTTGGCGTCCGCCAAGGTCGCGCTGCTATTCGGCTCGGAAAAGTTCGGCCTTTCCAACGAAGCCTTCAGCCATTGTCACTGGTTGTTGCACGTGCCGACCTGCGAAGGCAACATTTCCATGAATCTCGGCCAGGCCGTGGCCGTTTGCCTCTACGAGCTGGCCCGCGACGCCCACGCGAGGCGAAAGGCTCCGAAACAGACCGCGAAACAGATTCCGGCTACGGCCGTGGAAGTCGAGCGCATGACGACCATCCTTCGCGACGCCATGGTCGCCAGTGGATACCTGAGACGCAAGCCCACCAGCGATGCCGAGGAACGGCTGCGCCGTTTGGTGCGCCGCATGGATCTACCCGCCGGCGATGCCGCAGCCTGGCTTGGAATTCTCCGGCAAATCCTCTGGAAATTGCACAATCCCGAAAAAGAAGCGCACTAGCGCGCGATCTACGAGGCTACGAGGTCTGCGCCGGACAAGGCTGCGGATCATGCGGAAGATCAAGCTTAAGCAGGCATCAGGGAGGTGGCAGCCGGGCCTGCGCCTTCTTGGGGCGGCCGCCATCGCGATATTTTTTCCAGTATCTAGCCAGGGCATCCTCAATCACCGGATCGGCCATCGCGGCGGGCAGGATCTCATCCACTTCCACTACTTTGCCCTCTAATTGTTTGTAATCCTGGAAGAACCGGCGAACCATGAGCAGTTTATGCGGGGGCAATTCGCTCACTTCCCGGTAGGGGTTGTATTCCGGATCCGAGGTTGCCACGGCAATGACCTTGTGGTCTTTATCTCCCGAATCGGTCATGGTCATCAGGCCGATGGCCCGCGCGTGCATCATGGTCAGCGGAATCACCGGCTGCTGGCACAGCACCATGACGTCCAGCGGATCATGGTCTTCCGCCAGGGTGCGCGGGATGAATCCGTAGTTCGCGGGATAAAACACTGCCGAATACAGTACGCGGTCCATGCGCAATAGCCCGCTGTCTTTGTCGAGTTCGTATTTGATGTTGGATCCCAGCGGAATTTCAACCACCGAATAGAATTCCCGGGGAACCCGATCGCCGGGGCCGAGATCGTGCCAGGGATGCGTCATGGTCGCCTTTCACAAAAAGTTGATCCACCACGATTCTAGTCGAAGCGGACAGGCACAGACTACGGCCATTTCTGGCCGTAGTCTCCATGCCAATCCGCCCATTCCTGGCTTAGCGATTTAGTCCGGGTGTCTCTTGCCTATTTTTTTGCCGGAGCGGCGCCAGGGACCGGCTCGGCCGGCGCCTGCACCTGGGTATACCCCGCGG
>Ga0302325_10030431_pt1 | contig 11131 bp, 5 predicted proteins | sample Palsa_T0_2_FD_201948 | JGI IMG/M metagenome (GOLD analysis project Ga0302325, IMG submission 201948) | Peat permafrost microbial communities from Stordalen Mire near Abisko, Sweden - Palsa_T0_2 | ecosystem: Environmental > Terrestrial > Soil > Palsa > Peat permafrost | place: Sweden: Abisko...
CGCCCCCGGCGGGGGGCGGCCGGCCTGGTGATGCAGTCCGGCGGCCTGGGCTTCGCCCTGATGGACCAGCTCTCCCGGCTCGGCGTCGGGATCTCCTCGTTCGCGTCGGTCGGCGACAAGCTGGACGTGTCAAGCAACGACCTGCTGGCGTGGTGGGAGCACGACGGGGTGACCAAGCTCGCCGTGCTGTACGTCGAGTCGTTCGGCAACCCGCGCAAGTTCGCCCGGACCGCCCGCCGGGTCGGCGCCGCCATGCCCGTGCTGACCGTGTACACCGGACGGCCCGACCACCAGACCCTGTTCGAGCAGGCCGGGGTCGTCACCACATCCGGGTTCGGCGAGCTGATCGAGGCCACCGCGCTGCTGGCCACCCAGCCGGTTCCGGCCGGGCGCACGGTCGCGATCGTGTCCAACGTGGGCAGCGCGGGGCGGCTGGCCGCCGGCGCCTGCACCGACCGGGGCCTGACCGTCTACCGCCCGCACGGCCTGACCAGGCGGCGGCTGCGTGCGCTGGCTCGCGGCCCCAGCCAAGGTCCTGTCGACACCGGGACCACGGTGTCCGAGCAGGATTACCGCCAGTGCCTGGAACTGCTCGCGGCCGACGACGAGGTAGACGCGATCATCGCACTGATCATGCCCACCGGGGCGACCGGTGATCTGGTGTCCGCGATCGTCCACGCGGACGTCCGCATCCCGCTCGCCGCCGTCGTGCTCAACCAGGCAGAATCGGTCCGGCTGCTGCCCCGCCCGCAGAGCCGGATTCCCGCGTACAACGACCCGGGAGCCGCCGCGGGCGCGCTGGCCCGCGCGGCCGGCTACGGGGCCTGGCGGGCGCAGCCGCGCGGGCAGCTGCCCGACCTGCCGGGTATCGACCCAGAACAGGCCCGGACGCTGGCGCGCGAGTTCCTCCGCCACGCGCCAGCGGGCGGCTGGCTCCCGGCGGGCACCGCCGCCGACCTCCTGCGCTGCTACGGCATAACCCTCGGTGATCCCGCGGACGGCTCCGAGGTGATCGTCCGGGTCACCACCGACGACGTCTTCGGCTCGCTGGTGGTGCTCGGGTTCGGCGGGACCTCCTCGGCCCGGCTCACGCCGCTGACCGACACCGACGCGGACGAGCTGATTAAATCGGTTGCCCTCGGGGGGACGAACCCAAAAGCCCCCCCAGACCCGCCCGCTTCCGGGAGGACCCATCCCCCCGGCCCCCCCTTGGGCCTGCGCGACCTGCTGCTGCGCGACCTGCTGCTGCGGGTGTCCCGGCTGGCCCACGACCTGCCCGAGGTCACCGACCTGGACCTGGATGGGACCATGGTGACGAACGCGCGAATAAAGCTGGAACATTACGAGCAGCAGGACCCGTTCCTGCGGAAGCCGCGCTGATACGCCAGGATAGGTACTGGTCACCGTGGGCAAGCACCACGGCCCGTTCCGATAATAAAAGGGGTTTTAGACGTGACTGAGACCGAACCGGGGCCGTTGACGAGCAGTGAGCTCGACGCGCTTGACGCGTGGTGGCGGGCCGCGAACTACCTGTCGGTGGGGCAGATCTACCTGATGGCCAACCCGCTGCTGACCGAGCCGCTGCGGCCGGAGCACGTCAAGCCCCGCCTGCTCGGTCACTGGGGCACCACGCCGGGGCAGAACATGGTCTACGCGCACCTGAACCGGGTGATCAAGAACTCGGACCTGGACATGATCTACATCTCCGGGCCGGGGCACGGCGGGCCGGGCGTGGTGGCCAGCACCTACCTGGAGGGCACCTACACCGAGCTGTACCCGCGCATCACCCAGGACGCCACGGGCATGGGCCGGCTGTTCAGGCAGTTCTCCTTCCCCGGCGGCATCCCCTCGCACGTGGCGCCGGAGACGCCAGGCTCGATCCACGAGGGCGGTGAGCTTGGCTACTCACTGGTGCACGCGTACGGGGCGGCCTTCGACAACCCGGACCTGATCGTGGCCTGCGTGATCGGCGACGGCGAGGCGGAGACCGGGCCGCTGGCCGCCAGCTGGCACTCCAACAAGTTCCTCGACCCGGCCCGCGATGGCGCGGTGCTGCCGATCCTGCACCTGAACGGGTACAAGATCGCCAACCCGACGGTGCTGGCCCGGATCCCGCACGCCGAGCTGGAGTCGTTGCTCAACGGTTACGGTTACCGGATGTACACGGTCGAGGGCGATGACCCCAAGCTGGTGCACCAGCAGCTCGCCGCCACCATGGACACGGTGATCGCCGAAATCCAGGCCATCCAGGGGCGGGCCCGCGAGGACGGCGACCTGACCCGGCCGCTCTGGCCGGCCATCGTGCTGAAGACGCCCAAGGGCTGGACCGGGCCCAAGGTGGTGGACGGGCTGCAGGTGGAGGGGACGTGGCGGGCCCATCAGGTGCCGATCGACGCGGCCCGCACCAACCCCGAGCACCTGGCCCTGCTGGAGTCGTGGCTGCGCTCCTACCGGGCCGAGGAGCTGTTCGATGCCGGAGGCACGCTGATCCCCGAGCTGGCCGCGCTGGCGCCGCATGGTGAGCGGCGGATGAGCGCGAACCCGGTCGCGAACGGCGGCGTGCTGCTGCGCGACCTCGAGCTGCCCGACTTCAAGGACTACGCCGTGACGGTGGCCAAGCCCGGCGACCGGATGTCGGAAGCCACCCGCGTCCTCGGCGACTGGCTGCGCGACGTGATCAAGGCCAACCCGTCGAACTTCCGGCTGTTCGGCCCGGACGAGACCGCCTCGAACCGGCTGGGTGACGTGTTCGAGGTGACTAACCGGGCCTTCGACGGGCAGATCATCGACGGCGACGATCATCTCGCCCCCGACGGCCGGGTGATGGAGGTGCTGAGCGAGCACATGTGCCAGGGCTGGCTGGAGGGTTACCTGCTGACCGGCCGGCACGGGCTGTTCAACTGCTACGAGGCGTTTATCCACATCATCGACTCGATGTTCAACCAGCACGCCAAGTGGCTCAAGGTCACCAGGGACATCCCCTGGCGCCGCCCGATCGCCTCGCTGAACTACCTGCTGTCCTCGCTGGTGTGGCGGCAGGACCACAACGGGTTCAGCCACCAGGATCCCGGCTTCGTCGACCACGTGGTGAACAAGAAGGCGTCGATCATCCGGGCTTACCTGCCGCCGGACACGAACACGCTGCTCTCGGTGGCGGATCACTGCCTGCGCTCGCGGCACTACGTCAACGTGGTCGTGGCCGGCAAGCAGCCCCAGTGGAACTGGCTGACCATGGACGAGGCCATCATCCACTGCACCCGGGGCGCCGGGATCTGGGAGTGGGCCTCGAACGACGCGCCGAACGCGCCGGATGTGGTGATGGCGTGCTGCGGCGACATCCCCACCCTGGAGATCATGGCCGCGGTCTCGCTGCTGCGCGAGCACCTGCCTGAGCTCAAGGTCCGGGTGGTCAACGTGGTCGACCTGATGCGGCTGCAGCCCGAGACCGAGCACCCGCACGGCATGTCCGACGCCGAATTCGACGCGCTGTTCCCCGTCGGCCGGCCGGTGATCTTCGCCTACCACGGTTACCCGTGGCTGATCCACCGGCTGACCTACCGGCGGCACGGGCACGACAATATGCACGTCCGCGGCTACAAGGAGGAAGGGACCACCACCACGCCGTTCGACATGGTGATGCTGAACGACCTGGACCGGTTCCACCTGGTCATGGACGTGATCGACCGGGTCCCCGGGCTGGCGGCCTCGGCCGGGCACGTCCGGCAGCTGATGGAGGACAAGCGGCTGTCCTGCCGCGCCTACACCCGTGAGTTCGGCGAGGACGCCCCCGAGATCAACGACTGGAAGTGGCCGTACTAGGACTTCGGATAGTAGATCGGAGCCAGGTCATGCCTTCCTCAGTTCCCGTCATCGACCTCGCGCCCTGGCTGCGCGGCGAGGCGGCGGGCCGTACCGCCGTCGCCGCCGAGGTTGACGCCGCCCTCCGGGGCGTCGGCTTCTTCCTGATCAGCGGGCACGACGTGCCGGACGAGCTGCGGGCCGGCCTCCGGGCGCAGGCCCGGGCGTTCTTCGCGCTGCCGCCGCGGGCCAAGCAGCGGTACGCGGTCACCGTCGGCGGCCGGGGCTGGCTGCCGCCCGGCGTCGAGGCGAACGGCTACGCGGAGGGCACCGCGACCCCGCCGGACCTGAAGGAGTCGTTCGCGGTCGGCGCCGACACCCCGACCGGCGACCCCGACGTCGACGGGTACTGGTTCCAGCCCAACGTCTACCCGGCCGAGATCCCGGCGCTGCAGCCCGCGGTCGTCGCCTACCTGGCCCGGATGCGCGCGCTCGCGGACGAGCTGCTGGTGATCTGCGCGGCCGCGCTCGGCCTGGAACCCGACTTCTTCACCCGGCACACCGGACACGCCACCCACACCATGAACATCAACTGGTACCCGCCGATGGCGTTGGCCGGGGAGCCGGAACCAGGGCAGTTCCGGATCGGGCCGCACACGGACTTCGGCACGGTCACGATCTTGGACCGGGAACCGGGTCGCGGCGGCCTGCAGGTGTGGACCGAGCAGGACGGCTGGGAAGACGCGCCGTACGTACCGGGCGCGCTCACCATCAACACCGGCGACCTGCTCGCCCGGTGGAGCGGCGGCCGGTGGAAGTCCAACCGGCACCGCGTGCTGCCGCCGCAGGCCGAGGCGCCGGATGAGGACCTCGTCTCGCTCGTCTACTTCTACGAGGCCGACCACGACGCGGTGATCGAGTCCCTGCAGCCCCCGATCGGCCTGCCGAACGAGTTCGCCCCCGTCGTCTCGGCCCAGTTCCTCAAGGAACGCCTGGACGCGATCACGGTTGGCTAGCTACGGCCGTCAGCGACCAGCCCTTCCGGCTGGGTAGCATCCGAGATCATGACCACGCAGTCGGCGCCGCCTCTTGAGCTGGCCGCGGCGTTGCGCGCCGCCGGACTGAACGGCGTGGATGACTCGGTCCGCCGACGGGCCGAGTATTCCTCCGACGCGTCCAACTACCGGGTCGTGCCGACCGTGGTCGCCTTCCCCAGGCACGTGGACGAGGCGGAGGCCGCGCTGGGCGTGGCCCGGCAGCTCGGCGTGCCGGTCACCTGCCGGGGCGGCGGCACCTCCATCGCCGGCAATGCCGTCGGCACCGGCCTGGTGCTTGACTTCTCCCGGCACCTGAACCGGGTGCTCGCCGTCGATCCGCAGGCGCGGACCGCGGTCGTCGAGCCCGGCGCGATCCTGGACGACATCACCGCGGCCGCGGCCGGGCACGGGCTGCGGTTCGGCCCCGATCCTTCCACCCACGCGCGGGCCAGCATCGGCGGTTCGATCGGGAACAACGCCTGCGGTTCGCGCGCGCTGCGGTACGGCCGTACCGCCGACAACGTGGTGAGCCTGGATGTGCTGACCGCCTCGGGGGAGCGGCTGGCGGCGCGGCGTTTCGGCCGTGACGGCCTAGCCGCCGCCTGGCCGGCCGGGGTGGCGCTCGACGCGCTGGTCGCGGCCCACCTGAGCATGATCCGCACCGAGTTCGGCCGGTTCACCCGGCAGGTGTCCGGCTACTCCCTGGAGCACCTGCTGCCGGAGAACGGCGCGGACCTGGCCAAGTTCCTCGTCGGCACCGAGGGCACGCTCGGCCTGGTGGCCGGGGCGACGGTGCGGCTGGTGGCGTCGCCGAAGGCGGTCGCGCTGGCGGTGCTCGGCTATCCCGGCATGCCGGAGGCCGCGGACGCGGTGCCCGGCCTGCTGCCGCACCACCCGGTGGCGCTTGAGGGCATGGACGCGCGGCTGGTGGAGGTCTTTCGCGCCCGCCGCGGCGCGGCCGCCGTGCCCGGCCTGCCCCGGGGGCAGGCCTGGCTGTTCGCCGAGACGGCCGGGGAGACCGAGGCGGAGGCGCGGGCGGCAGCCGAGCGGCTGATCGCCGACGGCGGCGCCCTGGACGCCACCGTGGTCACCGGCGGGCCGGCCGCCGCCCTGTGGCGGATCCGCGAGGACGGCGCCGGCCTGGGCGGTCGCACCCCGGCCGACGCGCCGGCCTGGCCCGGCTGGGAAGACGCCGCCGTCCCGCCCCGGCACCTGGGCGCGTACCTGCGTGACTTCGGCGCGCTGATGGCCGAGCACGGCCTGGACGGGCTGACCTACGGGCACTTCGGCGACGGCTGCGTGCATGTCCGCATCGACTTCCCGTTCTCGGCCGAGCCGGGCCGTTACCGGCCGTTCGTGGTCGCCGCCGCGCAGCTGGTGGGCAAGTACGGCGGCTCGATGTCCGGCGAGCACGGCGACGGCCGGGCCCGCGGCGAGCTGTTGCCGTACATGTACTCGCCCGAGGCCATCGACACCATGGCCGCGGTGAAGGCGGTGTTCGACCCGGGCAACCTGTTCAATCCGGGCGTGCTGGTCGACCCGAGGCCGGTCGACGCGGACCTGCGGGTGCCGCAGGCCCGCCCGCTGCGCACCGGGCTCGGCTTCGCCTATCCCCACGACGACGGTGACCTGGCGGTGGCGGTGCACCGCTGCACCGGCGTCGGCAAGTGCCGCGCCGACACTACCGGCAGCGGGGGAGTGATGTGCCCGTCGTTCCTGGCCACCAGGGACGAGAAGGATTCCACCCGCGGCCGCGCCCGGGTGCTGCAGGAGCTCGCGAACGGCACGCTGGTCAAGGGCTTCGGTTCGGCCGAGCTGGCCTCCTCCCTTGACCTGTGCCTGTCGTGCAAGGGCTGTTCGTCGGACTGCCCGGCCGGCGTGGACATGGCCAGCTACAAGGCCGAGGTGCTGTACCAGCGGTACCGGCGCCGGCCTCGGCCGGCCGCCCACTACTCGCTGGGCTGGCTGCCCCGCTGGGCCAACCTGGCCGCCCGCGCCCCGGGCCTAGCCAATGCGCTGCTGCGTAACCGGCCGCTGTCGGCGGTGGCCAAGCGGCTGGGCGGCATCGACATCAGGCGGCCGTTGCCGCCCTTCGCCGCTTCCGGATTCCGCGACTGGTTCGCCCATCGGCCCGCCCGGACCGGGAACCCAGGAGTCCCAGAAACCCCACGAGCCCCGGTCCTGCTCTGGGTGGACACCTTCACCGAGCACTTCGCGCCCGAGGTTGGCCAGGCCGCCGTGCGGGTGCTCGAGGCGGCCGGCTACGCGGTGCAGCTCACCGGCCAGCCCGTGTGCTGCGGGCTGACCTGGATCTCCACCGGGCAGCTGGACGGCGCGCGGCGGCAGCTGCGGCGCAGCGTGGCGGCCCTGGAGTCCGCGGTGCGGGCCGGCACCCCGATCGTGGGGCTTGAACCTTCCTGCACCGCCGTGCTGCGCGGCGAGATCACCGAGCTGCTGCCCGGCGACCCGCGCGCGGCGCAGGTCCGCGCGGCCACCCGCACCCTGGCCGAGCTGCTCGCGCAGACACCCGGCTGGACGCCGCCCGACCTGGACGGCGTGGCCGCGGTGGCCCAGCCGCACTGCCACCAGCACGCCGTGATGGGCTGGCGGGAGGACGCCGCGCTGCTGGCCCGGGCCGGCGCGAACGTCGACGCGGTCGGCGGCTGCTGCGGACTGGCCGGCAACTTCGGGGTCGAACGCGGCCACTACGAGGTCTCGGTGGCCGTGGCGCAGACCGCCCTGCTGCCCGCCGTGCGCCACGCCCCCCCGGGCGCCGTGGTGCTGGCCGACGGCTTCTCCTGCCGCACCCAGCTCGACCAGCTCGCTCACGTCACCGGCATCCACCTGGCCCAGCTCCTGGCCAGCCGCCTCCAGGACCAGCGCTAAGGCGCGCTAGTTCCCGGCTTGCGGCCCCCCAGGCCAGGAAGGTACGACCCGGCCCAGCTCGAGCCGGCCCGGCTGGTAGCGTGGCTGAGCCGCCTAGGTAGGCGCGAGCTTGCGACGTTCCTCATCGGCTTCCTGTCTGGAAGGGACACTGCCATGCGCGATGCTCAGGGGACGATCGCCGTCCGGTGCGGGCTGCAGTCCGATATCGGCCTGCACCGGCAGGACAACGAGGACTCCGCGTACGCCGGGGCCCGGCTGCTCGCGGTCGCGGACGGGATGGGCGGCCATGCCGGCGGCGAGGTGGCCAGCGCGGCCGTGATCGAGGCGCTGCGCCCGCTGGACACCGAGGTGCCGGCCGGCGAGCTGCTCAGCGCGCTTGATCACGCGGTCCGCCGGGCCAGCAGCGCGCTCCGCGACATCGTCCAGGAAGACCCGTCGCTACTCGGCATGGGAACGACACTGACGGCGCTGCTCTGGTCGGGTTCGCAGCTGGGCCTGGTCCACATCGGCGACTCCCGGGCCTACCTGGTCCGCGACGGGGAGGTGTTCCAGATCACCCACGACCACACGCTGGTTCAGTCGCTGCTGGACGAGGGCAAGATCACGGCCGGCGAAGCCGCCTCGCACCCGCAGCGATCGCTGCTGTTGCGAGCGCTGGGCGGCGGCCACTTCGAGCCCGATCTCCAGCTGCACGAAGCCCGGCTCGGGGATCGCTACCTGCTCTGCTCCGACGGCCTGCACCAGGTCGCGGACGCCGAGTCCATGGCCCGGGTGCTGCTCACCATCACCGACCCGGACCAGGCCGCCAAGGACCTCATCGCACTGGCCATCGACGGCGGCGGCCCAGACAACATCACCTGCATCGTGGCCGACGTCGTAACACCAGCCGATCCGGTAATACCAGAAGCTCCGGGACCAGAAGCTCCGACACCAGATCCGGCTTAGCGCTGGTCTGCCCTGGCCGGCCGCGCTCGCCGTCGTTACCCTGCGCCGTTACCGATCTCGGCGGCGAGATACCCCAGCAGCAGCGCCTCGACCGGAAGGTGGCAGTCTTCGCTGTATCACCGAAGGTACGCGCCATGACCGGCATGCTGGCGCTGGGCTGTTTCGTGACGGGCTTCGTCGCCGCCTGGATGCTGCGGACGGGTTCGTCATGACGCAGATCTCCTGGGCCCAGGAGCAGATGGAACGCAGGGTCCGCTACTGGCAAGGCGAGGCGATTCATGCCCGGTTCGTCGCCGAGCAGGACCTCAGGTCGGCGTGCCGTTCCGGTCCGCCCGCAAGGCCAGGGCCCCGGCGGCACCGGCCAGCGCGGCCCCGCCGGCGGATGCGACCACGAGCCACCGGCCTGTCCGCGGCAGTTCACGCCACGATGACACGCTGGCCACCACGTCGAGGGCATCGGACAGAGCGCCCGCGGCCACCCATGCGCTGGCCGGGCCGGCCCCGGTGGCCGGGCCCTGCAGGGCCGCCAGCGCCCCTAGCCCCAGCGCGAGGTCACGTGCTCCCAGCGCCCGCCCGAACACCCGTGCGGCCACATCATCCGCCGCTCCACCCACCCACGGCCGGGCCGGGACCGAAGGCCAGACCAGGGCAGTCAGGCCGAGCGCCACCCGCCCGGCCGCCACCGCCCTGGCCCCGTGCCGCAGCAGCCCCGGGCTACCAATCGATGTCACCTGCACTCTTCCCTCCAGCCCGCCAACGCGCGCCTCCCTCCAGCCCGCCAACGCGCGCCAGCCTGCGCACCCCGATCATAGCCGCGTCCCTCAACAGCAGGCCCACCCGTCGTCACGATAAGTGATCAGGCACCAGCACCCACTTGCGGGCCGCCCGGCGACTGCGCCAAGCTGGTACCGGCGGGAAGAGCGACCACGTTGCCGACCCGAAAGGGCCAGGCTTACTGCCGCAAAGACGGCCTTGTCGGCGCTCTTCCCGCCCCAGCTCGCTCATTGTTCAGCGCGCGCTCCCGGCAAAATCCGGCCGCCAATTTTGCCTGCCGATTCGGCGTGTCCGTCCCGATGTCCACGGAAATGTCGGCCCCCCTTGATACTATCGAACAAGAAGATGAAAAAGATCATTTAAGCCGAACGGACACTTCCCCAGCACCCGGGCAGGAGGTGAGCACCAGGTGGACACCGCCCCGGCCTTCGCCAGCGAGACCGACGCGCTGCAGATGCTCGACTCGGCCCTGGCCTACCTGACCGCCGCCGACCCGACCCAGATGCCCGCCGTCACCCAGGCCCAGGCCCTGACCGCCCTGGAACGCGCCGACGCCCGGACCACCGCGGCCCGGGCCGCGATCCTGGCCGCGTTCACCGCCTCCCGGGGCTACTGCCAGGACGCCGATTACAGTCCCCGGTCCTGGCTGATGCACTGGACCCGCGTGACGAAGGCGACCGCGGCCGATCACACGGGATGGTCCGGCCGGACCCGGACCCACCCCAGGATCCTGGCCGCGCTGGCCGCCGGGGAGATCTCCAGGTCCTACGCCCGCACCATCTGCACCTGGACCGACCGCCTGCCCGAGGACTGCCGGGACAACGCCGACGCGATCTTGGTCAGCGCCGCCCAGATGGGAATGGGCCTGGCGGACCTGGCCGGCCTGGCCGCCGAGATCCAGTCCCGGTCCCGGCCCGATGTGCCCGATGAGGACGGGCCGCGGTTCGAGGACCGGGCGTTGAAGCTGGAGACCACGTTCGGCGGCGCCGGGGTAATGACCGCAGATCTGACCCCCGAATGCGCCGCCGTGGTAGCCGCGGTGCTGGATGCCCTGTCGGTGCCCCGGGGCGCGGAAGATGACCGCACTCACGCCCAGCGTTACCATGACGCGCTGGAAGAGGCGTGCCGGCGGCTGGTGGCGGCGGGCCTGCTGCCCGAGCGGGCCGGGCAGCCCATCAAGATCTGGGCCCACATCGACATGTCCGACCTGATTGACCTCGACATCGGTTCCCGGCTGCAGGACAAGTGGACCGAGCGGGTCCGGGCCCGGTGGGCCGCGGCCCGCGCCGCCGCCTCAGCGGGCGGGTCAGACGGCGCCCCGTGGCTGCAGGGAGAGGCCGCCGAAGGGTTCGCGTGCGACGCGTCGGTGACCCCGGTGGTGCTGGGCACCGTGAACCCCGGCGTGCTGGAGCAACTGGTCCGGTTCTGCGTGGAACTGGCCGGCCACGGCCCCGGCCGCTGCACCCCCACCCCCACCCCGGACCACACCGGCCCGGACCACACCGCCCCGGACCACACCGCCCCGGACCACAGCGCCGCGGACCACGCCGGCCCGGCACCGGCCGGCCCGGGTGAGCCGGTGCCGGGTCCCCAGCCGCTGCCGCCCGGCCTGAGCCGCGAATCGCTCGAGCACGCCGTCATCGGCAAAGCCGTGGAATTGCTCTCCGGCCCCGGCGGCCTGGCGAGCTTCT
>Ga0302325_10030433_pt1 | contig 11130 bp, 7 predicted proteins | sample Palsa_T0_2_FD_201948 | JGI IMG/M metagenome (GOLD analysis project Ga0302325, IMG submission 201948) | Peat permafrost microbial communities from Stordalen Mire near Abisko, Sweden - Palsa_T0_2 | ecosystem: Environmental > Terrestrial > Soil > Palsa > Peat permafrost | place: Sweden: Abisko...
GAAACAGTCACCAGGTCGCGCTGACCCTGCATCATACCCGTAAACTTCGCGATGTTCGTCTTGAGCCAGTCCTGGTCCGTATTCTTGCGAGTGGTCTCGGCCAGGTTAACGATCATTTCGTTGATGTTGTCTTTCAGGGCGGCAACTTCGCCCAGAGCTTCCACCGCGATAGAGCGAGTCAGATCGCCCTTGGTGACGGCTGTGGCGACATCCGCGATGGCGCGTACCTGAGTGGTCAGATTAGCGGCTAACTGATTGACGTTGTCCGTAAGGTCGCGCCAGATTCCAGCGGCGCCGGGCACCAGCGCCTGGCCGCCCAGTTTCCCCTCGATGCCGACTTCGCGAGCTACATTACTCACCTGGTCGGCGAAGACGGCCAGCGTGTCGATCATTTCGTTGATAGTGTCCGCCAGCTCCGCGATTTCACCCTTGGTCTCCAGCACTAACTTGCGTTTCAGGTTCCCGTTGGCGACGTCGGTGACAACCTTGGCGATACCTCGCACCTGGGTGGTGAGGTTGGCGGCCATGGAGTTCACATTGTCTGTAAGATCTTTCCATGTGCCCGCCACCCCACGCACCTCGGCCTGTCCTCCGAGCTTTCCTTCAGTGCCCACCTCACGCGCGACGCGAGTGACTTCGGAGGCGAAGCTGTTGAGCTGATCCACCATGGTGTTAATGGTGCTCTTCAGCTCGAAAATCTCGCCCTGCACATCGACTGTGATCTTCCGGCTCAGGTCTCCGTTGGCTACCGCGGTAGTGACTTGGGCAATGTTGCGGACCTGGGCCGTCAGGTTTCCCGCCATGGAATTGACGCTATCCGTAAGGTCCTTCCAAGTTCCGGCAACACCGCGCACCTCGGCCTGGCCGCCCAGTTTGCCCTCGGTACCCACTTCCCGCGCGACGCGAGTCACTTCCGCCGCAAAGGAGCTGAGCTGATCCACCATGGTGTTCACGGTGTTTTTCACTTCCAGGATCTCGCCCCGCACATCCACGGTGATTTTACGCGAAAGGTCTCCTTTTGCTACGGCCGTGGTTACTTCCGCGATATTGCGGACCTGCGTGGTCAGGTTCGCCGCCATGGAGTTCACGCTGTCAGTCAAGTCCTTCCAGGTGCCGGCTACGCCGCGCACATCGGCCTGGCCGCCCAACTTGCCCTCGGTACCGACTTCGCGCGCCACGCGGGTCACTTCGGAGGCAAAAGAACTGAGCTGATCGACCATGGTGTTGATGGTATTCTTCAACTCCAGAATCTCACCGCGCGCATCCACGGTGATTTTGGTAGTCAAGTCGCCCCGGGCCACCGCGGTGGTCACTCCCGCGATGTTGCGCACCTGGTTGGTGAGGTTGCTGGCCATGGAGTTGACTGAGTCAGTCAGATCCTTCCAGGTTCCCGCTACTCCCCGCACATCGGCCTGACCGCCCAGTTTGCCCTCGGTGCCGACTTCTCGGGCGACGCGGGTCACTTCGCCGGCGAAGGCGTTGAGCTGATCGACCATGGTATTGATGGTGTTCTTCAACTCTAGAATTTCGCCGCGCACGTCTACGGTGATCTTGCGCGACAGGTCGCCCCGGGCCACGGCGGTGGTGACTTCCGCGATGTTGCGGACCTGGTCCGTTAGATTGCCGGCCATGGAGTTCACGCTATCAGTCAAATCCTTCCAGGTTCCACCCACGCCCTTGACATCGGCCTGACCGCCCAGTTTGCCCTCCGTACCCACCTCGCGAGCCACACGAGTTACCTCGCCGGCGAAGGCATTAAGCTGATCCACCATGGTGTTGATGGTATTCTTCAGCTCCAGAATCTCGCCGCGCACATCCACCGTAATCTTACGGCTCAGGTCGCCTTTTGCCACAGCCGTGGTGACTTCGGCAATGTTGCGGACCTGGGCCGTCAGGTTGCCGGCCATGGAGTTGACTGAGTCAGTCAGATCCTTCCAGGTTCCAGCTACGCCTCGCACGTCGGCTTGACCGCCCAATTTGCCTTCGGTGCCCACTTCGCGCGCCACGCGAGTTACTTCCGAAGCGAAGGAACCGAGCTGATCCACCATGGTGTTGATGGTGTTCTTCAACTCCAGAATCTCGCCCCGCACATCGACGGTGATCTTGCGGCTCAGATCGCCGCGCGCCACGGCGGTGGTGACCTCCGCAATGTTGCGCACCTGATTGGTCAGATTACTGGCCATTGAGTTAACCGAGTCAGTGAGATCCTTCCATGTACCGGCTACGCCCTTCACCTCAGCCTGGCCGCCCAGTTTGCCTTCCGTACCGACTTCCCTGGCCACTCGCGTAACCTCGGAGGCGAAAGCGTTCAACTGGTCCACCATGGTGTTAATGGTGTTCTTGAGCTCCAGGATTTCTCCACGCACATCCACTGTGATCTTGCGGGACAGGTCTCCATTGGCCACCGCGGTGGTCACTTCCGCGATATTACGGACCTGCGCGGTGAGGTTGCCGGCCATTGAATTGACGCTATCGGTCAGATCCTTCCAAACGCCGCCGACGCCTTTGACCTCGGCCTGGCCACCCAGTTCACCCTCGGTGCCAACCTCGCGCGCCACGCGAGTCACTTCGGACGCGAAAGCGTTCAACTGGTCCACCATGGTGTTGATGGTGTTTTTAAGCTCGAGAATCTCGCCTTGGACGTCGACTGTGATCTTGCGGGACAGGTCGCCGTTGGCCACCGCAGTCGTCACCTCCGCGATGTTGCGCACTTGGGCGGTGAGGTTGCCCGCCATGGAGTTGACGCTGTCGGTCAAATCTTTCCAGACGCCGCCGACACCCTTGACCTGAGCCTGGCCCCCAAGTTTTCCTTCGGCGCCGACCTCGCGCGCCACGCGGGTCACCTCGGAAGCGAAGCTGTTGAGCTGATCCACCATGGTGTTAATAGTGTTCTTCACCTCTAGAATCTCGCCGCGCGCGTCCACCGTGATCTTGGTGGAAAGGTCGCCTTTAGCAACGGCTGTGGTGACGCCGGCGATGTTGCGCACCTGATTGGTCAGGTTGCCCGCCATGGAGTTGACGCTTTCCGTCAAATCCTTCCACGTGCCGGCCACGCCCTTGACCTCAGCCTGGCCGCCCAACTTGCCGTCGGTGCCGACCTCGCGGGCCACGCGGGTCACCTCGGAAGCAAAAGAGCCGAGCTGATCCACCATGGTATTGACAGTGTTTTTCAATTCAAGGATTTCGCCGCGCACCGCAACCGTGATCTTGCGGGACAGATCTCCATTAGCTACCGCGGTAGTGACTTCCGCGATGTTGCGGACCTGCGCGGTGAGATTGCCGGCCATGGAGTTGACGCTATCTGTCAGATCCTTCCAAGTGCCGGCCATGCCGCGCACGTCCGCCTGGCCTCCCAGGATGCCCTCGGTGCCGACTTCGCGGGCCACGCGCGTTACTTCGGAAGCGAAGGCATTGAGCTGATCCACCATAGTGTTGATGGTGTTTTTCAGGCCCAGAATTTCGCCGCGCACATCCACCGTAATCTTGCGGGACAAGTCCCCGCTAGCAACCGCCTTGGTAACCTCAGCAATATTTCGCACCTGAGCCGTCAAGTTGCCGGCCATGGAATTCACACTGTCCGTCAGGTCCTTCCAGACACCGGCCACGCCCTTCACTTCCGCCTGGCCACCCAGTTCGCCCTCGGTTCCGACCTCACGCGCCACGCGGGTCACTTCTGACGCGAAAGAACCGAGCTGATCGACCATGGTGTTGATAGTGTTTTTCAGCTCGAGGATTTCACCCTGTACGTCCACGGTGATCTTGCGGGAAAGGTCGCCGTTGGCTACCGCAGTGGTCACTTCGGCGATGTTTCGTACTTGAGCCGTCAAGTTGCCGGCCATGGAGTTTACGTTGTCCGTGAGGTCCTTCCAAACGCCGCCCACCCCTTGCACCACAGCTTGGCCGCCGAGTTTACCCTCGGTGCCGACCTCGCGCGCAACACGGGTTACCTCGGAAGCAAAGGAATTCAACTGGGCGACCATGGTGTTCACCACGCGGGCGGTGTGCAGAAATTCGCCCTTGAGTGACCGGCCATCAACCTCCAGCGCCATGGTCTGCGAGAGGTCGCCCTTGGCGACGGCGCCAATTACTCGCGCGACTTCGGTGGAGGGCTGTACCAAGTCTCCAATCAGGCCATTGACTGAATCGAGGCATTCCGCCCAGCCGCCGAAAGCCGACCCCAGGCTGGCCCGCTGGCTGATCTTACCTTCCTTGCCTACCGCTCTGCTGATGCGCGCGAATTCACTCGCCATGCGCTCGTTCAATTTGAAAATGTCATTGAGGGTGTCGGCAATCTTTCCCGCCACCCCGGTCTGGTCTACCGGCAGGCGAGCCGAAAAATCGCCATCCTTGAAAGCAATCAACGTTTTCAGTAAAGTACTTGCATCGAGCACATTGGTTATCGATTCAGACTCCATCGGACTCCCCTTTTTATGCCGATCTTGGCCAGCCAAAATCCCTACCGCGATTACCCCGCGGATGTCGCTTTCTTCTGTTCCAACAAACTCTTAAAGACTGCTCCCAGGCTGAGGAACTCTTCCAAATTGGATGGTTTGCGCAAATAGCGGGCGGCGCCAAGCTGGTTGGCCAACATCCGGTCGCGCGGCGAGTCGGAGGACGTCAGGACCACCACAGGAACGTGGGCAAATACGGCCGTCTCGCGGAGGCGCTGTAGAATCTCAGTTCCATCATGCCGCGGGAGGTTCAGGTCAAGAATAATCAAGCCCAAGCGTTGAGCTTCCTCCGGGGCCTGGTCCGAGGAAATGATCTGCAACATCTCCCCTCCGTCGGAGGCGATTCGCAGGGGGCAGTCGATACCGTGCTCCCGAAGGATCTCCCGGATCAGGTAAACATCCGCCGGGTTATCTTCAGCCAGCAAGATTTCGCGTCTCCCTGGCGGAGCGAGTGTGCAATTTTTGTATCCATCCACAGTGGCCGCAGTGCAGGTTTTGTCTGGCGCGCCTTCCATCTCCCCTCCGGTACCACCGATTTTACTCGGCTGGCCAGCAGTCTTCGGAGCTCCGATAAGCCGGGAACTGTACTGTAACATGCAGAATCTGCCACAGATTGCATGTTTAAGTCCATCCACACCGGGTAGCAGGGGCATCCGGCTCCAAGTAGACTCGAAACCCCTCTGAATTGATGATTTGTTCGAAAAATCACGGTCGAAGCTTGGCACGTCGCGGCCGGCAGAGAATTGGTTCATCGCCTGCTTTTGCGTCGGCATAATGGATAGCGATCGGCCGATTCGGGTAATGATTATTGATGACGACCGTCTGGACCGGCGTCTGTATAAACAATGCCTCCAACAGTCCCCGGCGTGGGAGTTCGAGTTCGCCGAGGCGGACTCCGCGAGAGCCGGAATCGAAACAGCCAGCGCCTGGCGCCCTGACTGTACGCTGCTGGACTTCAATCTGCCGGACATGGATGGGATAGAGGCTCTGAGCCGCCTCAAAGGCGAGCCGGACGGACTTCCATGCGCCACGATACTGCTCACCGCGTATGGCGGCGAAGAATTGGCTGTCAGGGCAATGAAGGCTGGAGCATCGGATTATTTACCGAAAGGACGACTATCCGCCGACACACTACCCCACGCGGTGGTCAATGCCATCGAGCGGTTCCAGATGCAGCAACAAATCGAGCAACAGCGATCCGCACTGGAGATTAGCGAGCGGCGCTATCAGATACTGCTCGAGGCACTCCCTCAAATGGTCTGGAGCGCCAACGCGGACGGCCGGGTGGAGTACGCGAACCGTCGCTGGTTCGAGTACACCGGCCTCACGCTGGAGGAAGCCGCTGGCCTCGGATGGGATCGTCTCCTGCATGCGGAAGATCGAGAGCGAACCTGGAGGGCCTGGAGCCAGGCAACGAATTCCGGCTCCGCGTTTGAAATCGAACACCGGCTGAGGAGGGCGTTCGACGGAGCCTACCGATGGCATCTGGTGCGCGCCGTTCCTCTGCGGATCGGCGAAGAGATTTCGAGCTGGCATGGCACGTGTACCGAAATCGAGGACCAGAAAAAGGCGGATAGAGCCGTCCTCGAAGAGCAGAAGCTCAAGGATCTGGGCCGGATGGCGGGCGGGGTGGCGCACGATTTCAACAACCTCCTGGTTGGCATCGTAGGGGGTGCCAGTTGGGCGATGGATAGCCTGGAGGCCTCCCATCCGGCCCACGAAATGCTTCAGGAAGTAGTTGTGGCGGGAGAACGGGCCGCGGAACTCACCCGCAGAATGCTGGCCTGCGCGGGCAAGGGCAACTTTCGTGTCGGACGCACCAATATCGATCGGCTCATCCGCGACGCCTGCGAGAGTATGCAAGCCTCGATACCGCGAACCATCCGTTTGGAAATAAAGACCGGATGCGATATCCCGCCGGTGGAGACGGACGCAGCGCAAATGCAGCAGTGCGTGGCGGATCTGGTGATGAACGCGGTAGAGGCAATCGGAGAAAGCGCCTCCGGCCGAATCTCAGTGCGCACGACAATAGTCGAGATCGACGAGCAATCCGAGCGGCGAATTTCCCTGTCTGCGATACCAGCGGGCAAGTATGTTGCGTTGGACGTGCAGGACACCGGTTGCGGCATGGACGAGGAGACTCGCAACAAGATCTTCGATCCATTCTTCACCACCAAATTCATGGGAAGGGGTCTGGGCCTGGCGGCTGTGCATGGCTTCGTGCGAAGCATGGGCGGCGGCATTCAAGTGGACAGCACGCCGGGGGAAGGGACCAGGTTCCGGGTACTGCTGCCGGCCGCATTCGAGAAAGAACACTCAGTTACCGGAGGGTAGTAAGCGGTCTGCAAGGGTTTTCCAATGCCAGGGCAATCCAAGAATCTGACCCCCGGGAATATACACGCGTACCGGCCCGATGCAGGCTCGTCGACGGGTACTGACTGCTGTATGTACCTCAACGCCGATTTTCTGCACGATCTCTCGAGCCCGGTGAACCAGCTAGGCACACTTACAGAGCTGATGCTCAGGAAATACCGGGGTACTCTGGACGAAGAGGCAGAAGACCTGGTCGGCTTTATTCAGAGTTCGACAAATCGCCTGCAAAACCTAATGGCTGGACTGAGAGCGTACATGCAGGTGATGGGTTGCGCGAGTTCGTACCGTCTCTGCAACGGCAATGCGCTGCTGGCCGGCGCGGTAGCCTCAATTCAGCAGGCCATCGAAGAAAACCGCGCCGTGGTGTCTCACGATCCGCTTCCCGAACTATACTGCGATCCAAAACAGATCGGCTATGTGTTTGCCAGCCTGATGGAAAACGCAATTAAGTTTAGGTCCGAGCATCCGCCGGACATCCACGTCTCCGCGGCCGAGAAAAAGAATGACTGGATATTCTCCGTCCGAGACAATGGCATCGGAATCGATCCCCGGTACAAAGATCGCATTTTTGGAATGTTCAAGCGTATCCACAACGATGGGTATCCAGGGGCGGGCGTAGGGCTAGCGATCACGCGACAGATCGTCGAGCAGCATGGGGGCCGGATCTGGGTCGAGTCGCAGCCTGGCCGCGGCGCCACGTTCTGCTTTAGCCTGCCACGAGAATACACAACCCACAACCTCGGGTGCGGGTGTCATTCGGACGGCCCGTAATCCGGTCAGATCTTATGGCCTTCAACGTGCTGTTCATGCGCCTATCCTTTGTCGGCGATTTGTCGGAAACGCGGGGTCGCCCGGCGGAAAGGCCCGCGAACAGGTGTCCAAACGAAGCACAACGATACTGGTGGTAGATGCAGACTCGTCACATCGTCAATCCATGCGCAGCGCTCTTCGTGCCGAGGGCTACCGGGTGCTGGAAGCGTTGGATTACCGGGGCGCCGAGAACATTCAGCAGCAACACCGCGGCCAAGTCGACCTGCTTGTGACTGCTATTTCGCTGCCTGGAGGCAACGGCTATGAGTTGGCCAGGACCTTGGTAGATGTTGAGCCAGACCTTAAGGTCCTTTTAGTCCCAGGCGAAACTGGAGCGAAGATGAGTCGATACTACAATGCTGCTTGTTCGGAATTGCAAAGACTGACCCGGCCGTTCGAGCTAACCGATTTGTTGCAGCGGATCAAATCCATTCTGGAATCGGGTGGACTCACCGCTGAAACCAGTTAGCTCCTGCTCGCACACCGCCAACTGTCGCCGTAGAGTCTCATAGCCCGAAAGAAGCAACGATCTTGCCGCCGCCTCCCGGCAATTCAGCACCTTCGCGATCTGCGGATAGTCCATCCGATGATACTTGTGCAGCAGCACCGCGGCGCGCTGTTTGTCCGGCAGAAAAGCCATCGCCCGACGCAGGGCTCCGGCGGGACCCTGAGTCGACCGGACCCTGCTATTCTGCAATTCGCTGAACGCCAGATCGGCGGCAACGCTAAATAACCGGGTCGGGGACTGGGCGACTGTATCGAAGTTCGCGCGCGAGCGATGGAGTCGTAAGAACGCCTCCGCAGCGAGTTCCTCGGCAACCACCTGGTTTCCGATCATCCGGTACAGAAAATGAATCACAGCCGCCCAATAGCCTTGTAGCAGTTGCAATTCAATCCGAGACGACTCATCGCATCGCTGACGCGAGGATCTGGCAATCCACCCGAACATGTTCTCCTAGCTGGATTAAGGACCTCTGTGCAGTTGCCCGCCCTCCCTGGCCCTTGGTCCAAGCGACTGTAACCACGGACAGCAATCTTCGTGCCAATATTGTGTCGGTGAAGTCGCCTCCGGCTTTCTATCTCTCCAGGCCGCGGGTTAGAATGGCTGGGAGTGGGAATGGAAATGTCGCCTCTGATCCTGGTGGTGGAAGACGATCCCGGCGAAAGGTCCGATCTGGCGGAGATGGTTGCGGCCTTCAACTTTCGGGTCGCCACGGCGGCAGACGGCCAGGAAGCTCTTGAAAAGCTGGCATCCTTCCCGGCGAAAGCGATCCTGACGGACCTCATGATGCCGCGCATGGACGGCGTCGCGCTCCTTAAGGAACTCGCCGCGCGTGGCGATCGTACTCCCACAATCGTTCTTACGGCATTCGGAAGTATCAATCGGGCGATTTCGATTGTGCATGACTTGAAGGCCTTCTGGTTTCTCGAGAAACCCGTGCAGCCTGGAGTGATGCGCGCTCTTTTGGAACGAGCGATCCAGCAGAGCCACCTCGTCGAGGAGACTGACCGGCTGAGCCGGCAACTCAGCTATCAGGGCGTATTAGGGGACATGGTAGGCGATTCTCCGTCAATGAAAGAAGTCTTCTCTCTCATACGGCAAGTCGCGCCGACTACCGCCTCAGTTCTGATCACCGGCGAGAGTGGCACGGGCAAGGAACTGGTAGCGCGTGCTATTCATCGCCTGAGTTCGCAAAGCGGCGGCCCATTTGTCGCGGTGAATTGCGCGGCCTTGCCGGAGAGCCTTGTGGAGAGCGAGCTGTTCGGTCATGAAAAAGGGGCATTCACCGGCGCCGCCGTGCGCAGTCTTGGATGTTTCGAACAAGCTCAAGGCGGGACTTTGTTGCTCGACGAGATCGGGGAGATGCCGCTGGGCACGCAAGCCAAGCTGCTTCGTGTGATTGAGGAGTCGAAAGTACGCCGGCTGGGCGGCGCGAATGACATCCCGATCACAGTGCGGGTGCTGGCGGCGACGAACCGCGCGCCCGACAAGGCGATACAGAGCAGACAGCTTCGTGAAGATCTGTACTATCGTCTAAACGTGTTCCACATTTCGCTTCCGCCTCTGCGCGAACGTAAGCAGGACATTCCGTCCATCGCGGCGGCGCTCATCGGCAATCTGAACGAGAAACACGACACGCGCGTCACCCATCTCAGTCTCGAAGTACTGGATCGGTTCGATGCCGGTTCCTGGCCCGGCAACGTGCGCGAACTGCGAAACGTGATCGAGCGCGCGATCATTGTCGCGGGCGAAGGCGAAATCCAGCTTCAGCACCTTCCCGCCGCTTTCATGCCGAAGCCGCCGCAATCTGTTGCGCCGCAGACGCTGCCGGACGATCATTCGCTCCCGATTCGTGCCGGCGCTACTATGAGCGAAGTGGAAGAGGCCTATGTGCGGCTGGTTTTGAGACACACGAAGAATAATAAGCGACAGGCGGCGAAGATCCTGGACATGTGCCTGCGAACGCTCCATAGCAAGCTGCGCTCATATGAAACGCGGAATGCCAAGAGTCTCGGCGCCGCTCCCTGAGTGTGATTTCGCGACTAATCCGGGGGAAGAGTAAAGAGGAACGCGGCACCGGCGCCGGCCTGCGATTCGGCCCAGATCCGCCCGCCATGGCGTTCCACGATTACGCGGCAGATCGCCAGACCGAGACCTGGGCCCGCATGTCGTTTGCCATGCAATCGCACGAATGGCTGGAAGATGTTTTCCAGGTCGGCTGCTTCCACCCCAGGGCCGTTGTCCCGAACGGTAAAGAGCCACTCATTCGCCCGTCTTTCGGCAGTGATGTGGATAAGAGGAGGGAGTGCACCGCGGTGGTGAAGAGCGTTGCGCAGCAGATTCTCGAAGACCTCCATTAGCCGGTCGGGGTCTCCGGGGACCCGTGGCAGCTGGTCGTAAGTTACGCTCGCTTCGTTGGCGCGGAGTTCCCGGTCCAGCTTCGCCAAGACGGTTCGAAGCAGCACATTTATGGGCGTGGATTGGAACGATCCCCTTTGAATTTGCAGCCCAATCGAATAACTGGCGAGGCCATCTGTCAGTAGATCGATTCGCCGGGTACCGTCGACAATGAAGCCAAGGCGTTCCTCGAGGCCAGATACCTGCGCCCCGGCGCGGTCCTTCAAAAGTAAATCGGTGTGCGCGCGGATAGCACGAAGAGCCGTCCGTAAATCATGGCAGGCGTGCAAAAGGAACTCGCTAACGTCGAGCTCGCCCTCCCCGGCGGATGTGCGCTTCTGTGGGGACATGATTAGAGGATAGCGCTGCATAATTCTCCGTGCGCACGATTTCGTACTTTTTATCCGCGCGGGTGGCTCAGTTTGGCAATCGACTGGCAGTGGACTTCACGGCGAAATGCGCATCTATTGCGGCCTGTCCATCATTATTCTTGCAGCGGCTTTCACTGCCGGGAGAAGTGTTCCGGAGGGCTGGAACGGTGATTCTTTACGAGCCGTTGCGACATACATCGCGCGTTTCTTCGAATGGTTCGGTGAG
>Ga0302325_10030434_pt1 | contig 11130 bp, 10 predicted proteins | sample Palsa_T0_2_FD_201948 | JGI IMG/M metagenome (GOLD analysis project Ga0302325, IMG submission 201948) | Peat permafrost microbial communities from Stordalen Mire near Abisko, Sweden - Palsa_T0_2 | ecosystem: Environmental > Terrestrial > Soil > Palsa > Peat permafrost | place: Sweden: Abisko...
GTCAATATCCCTATCGGGCTCTATGCGGCAACCCAGGACAAAAGTATTCACTTCAACCAGTTTGAAGACGGCACGTCGGACCGGATCCGCTACAAGAAGGTCAACGAACGCACTGGACAAGAGGTCGAAGCCGACAAGATCGTAAAGGGGGTCGATCTCGGGGGAGGGGAGTACGTTTTGCTGAGCGAGGCCGAGCTCGCTTCCGCCGAGCCGGAGCGCTCCCGCTCAATCGAGATAACCGATTTCGTCTCCTTGGACGAGATCGACCCGGTGTACTTCAACACCACGTACTACCTGGCCCCGGAGGGTGACGCCGCAGCAAAGGCGTACGGGCTCTTGCGCCAGGCGATGGCCGAGTCGGGCAAGGTGGCCATTGCCACCTTCGTCATGAGGAACAAGGAGTACCTCGTTGCGGTACGGCCGGACTCTGATGTTCTTGCTCTCGAGACGATGTACTTCGCCGACGAAGTCCGTTCGCCGACGAAGGAGCTCCCCAACCTGCCCGGAACCGGAGTGGCGACGGACCAGGAGTTGAAGATGGCGCATCTCCTCATCGACTCCATGCAGGGCTCGTGGGAACCGGAGCGCTATCACGATACGCACCGTGAGAAGATCGAAGCGCTCATCGAGCAGAAGGCGCAAGGCATGACAATCGCCGTAGCCAAGGCGGCGCCGGCGACGAAGGTAGTGGATCTGATGGCGGCACTGAGTGCCAGCATCGAGCGCTCCAGTTCCGGTCTGGCGAAGCCAGCGAAGCGGTCCATGTCGTCTTCGGGCAAGGCTCCCGTGAAACGAGCGCCAGCAAAGATCACGGCGACAAAGAAGGCTGCCAAAGCGCCCGCCGCCAAGGTGGTGCGCCGAAAGGCTTCCTAAGCTAAGTCAGCGGGGGAGGGGGCCCGGTCGGTTCCTCGACCGGTCAGTGGCGGTGGCAGAGGCGGTGGCCGAACTGACTATCACTTCTTTTTCTTCTTCGAGCACTTCTTCACTGCCTTCTTCAGCTTCTTGAGCTGAGTGGCGAGGTCCGCCAACTGCTCGGCGACCTCGTCTACCTCGTCCGTCTCCAGTTGCGAGACGTTGGACGGTCGGCGGTCCAGTTCATCGATCTCGTCGGCGAGGAGCCGCAATGCCACGAGGGCGGTTGCGACCAAGCGCTGGTCGGGTGCGTAGCCGAGGTCCGCCACCGCGGGTTCTGCGATCAGCTGGTCAATTCTCCGTCTGACGGTCACGGGTGACACCGTAGGTGGCGAGGGTCAATCCCGGCACAATGCGTCCCCAAATCCCAAAATACCTCTTGACCTGGGATCGGAGTTCTTTCATCACCCTGTCGACGGCAATGCGGCTTCCCCTCGTCCATGTCTCACTGCCACTCCATCCACTCCGAGGAACAATGAGCGCCGTCGTGGCCTGGCTGAAGGTAACAGCGCACTTCACCGAGGATCTGCATGATCTTCACATAGGCACACAGCGGCTCGGGTTCTCCCCATATCTGTATGGTCGTGTTAATTGGCGCGTCGAGACTCATTGCTTCACCGCACGTACCCCGATTATTTGGATTGGCCGAACCTTGGTCAGGGCCACCCAGCATTGCCCTGAGATTTGATTCACCCCGCTCCGACGATGCGGCGGAAATCGGCTGGAGAATATCACCCGGCCTGGACGTTCGTCATAGGCCGAGCGCGCCCTGGTAGGGTCGGTAAAATTGCCGCCCTGCTCCCCGCGGGCTGCTACCAGGTCAACCACGCACGCCGCCGAGCCAGGCGACCCTTCGTTCCGACTCCAGCTCCTCGACGGAACTGATTCCCCTCAAGGTTCGACCGGATGTCGAGACACCTGGCCACGCCCCAAATCTGGCGGACGGGACCTGGAGGCACCTGAGAGAGGGGCGCCATGGTCGGCGAAGGCCCGTGAGTCACGTGGTGCATTGAAGCATCTGGCGGTGACGCTGAGCCCGTCGGATCTATGGGCTCAGAATTCCGGTGCGGTTGAGATGTTCAATGATCAGGTCGGCGGCTGCTTCCCCTGAAATTTGGCTGGTGTCGATCCTGATCTCTGGATTCTCGGGCACCTCGTACGGAGAGTCGATACCCGTGAAGTTGGCCAGTTCGCCTCGGCGAGCCTTCCGGTAGAGACCCTTGCGATCACGGGCCTCTGCGACGGCGAGGGTCGTATCGACGTGCACTTCTATAAACTCGCCGACAGCAAATTGGGCACGAGCCGTGTGCCGCTCCGCGGCGAACGGTGAGATGAACGATACGAGCACGATGAGCCCGGCGTCGACCATGAGGCTCGTGACTTCGGTGACGCGCCTGATGTTCTCGACCCGGTCGGCGTCGGTGAATCCCAGGTCCTTGTTCAGCCCGTGCCGCACGTTGTCGCCGTCCAGAAGGTAGAAGTGCCGACCCCGTTCGTGAAGCTTTCGCTCCACGATGTTCGCGATGGTTGACTTTCCAGCGCCGGAAATACCGGTGAACCATAGGACGCACGGCTTTTGCCCCTTGAGGGCCGCATGCGCAGCTTTGTTTACTTGAATAGCCTGCCAATGAATATTGCTTGCGCGACGCAATGCGAAATGGAGAAGTCCGGCTGCAACCGTCGCATTCGTGAACCGATCGATGAGGATGAAGCCCCCCATATCGCGGTTCGCCTCATATGGATCGAAGGGCACGGGGCGGTCGAGGTTGATGTTGCAGATCCCGATCTCGTTCAGTTCGAGCGTCTTGGCTGCAACGCGCTCAAGAGTATTGACGTTTACCTTGTACTTGGGCTGGGCCAGCGTGGCACCGACCGTCCTGGCTCCGATCTTGAGCAGGTAGGTTCGGCCGGGAAGCATTTCCTTTTCGCTCATCCAGACGATATGAGCCTCGAATTGAGCGGCGATACCGGGCAGCGACGATGCATCAGCGATGACATCGCCACGACTGACGTCAAGCTCGTCTTCCAGCGTGATCGTGATCGATTGGCCGGCCACCGCCTCGGCGAGGTCACCGTCAGCGGATACCAGGCGCGACACCGTCGTCTCGCGGCCCGACGGGAGTACCTGGACCCGGTCACCGGGGCGGACCGATCCCCCGACGATCATGCCCGAGAAGCCCCTGAAGTCGAGATCCGGTCGATTGACCCACTGCACCGGGAACCGGAAGGGGCCGTCTTCTCCGACCACAGGGACCACCACGGTCTCAAGGTGCTCGAGCAGCGTGGGGCCGCCGTACCACGGCGTGTGGACGCTGGACTCGGCCACATTGTCGCCTCGGAGTGCCGAGATCGGAATGCAAACGATGTGTTTGAGCCCGATCTCGGCGGCAAAGGTCCGGTATTCCTCCTCTATCTGCGTGAACACATCCTGTGAGAAGTCGAGAAGATCGAGCTTGTTGACGGCGAGCACGACCTGGTGAATCCCCATGAGGGAGACCAAGAAGCTGTGGCGTCGTGTCTGGGTGAGGATGCCGGCGCGGGCGTCGACCAGGATCACCGCTAGCTGAGCCGTCGACGCTCCGGTGACCATGTTGCGGGTGTATTGCTCGTGACCCGGAGTGTCGGCAACGATGAACTTGCGTCGCTCTGTGGAGAAGTAGCGGTACGCGACGTCGATGGTGATGCCCTGCTCACGTTCGGCGGAGAGCCCATCGACCAGCAGGGCGAAATCGAGGTCCCCGCCTTGGGTACCCACCCGTTTGGAGTCCGCCTCGAGTGCCGCCAGGTGGTCCTCGAACACGAGCTTCGAGTCGTAGAGCAATCGTCCTATCAGCGTGCTCTTCCCGTCGTCCACACTTCCGCAGGTGATGAAGCGGAGCATGGTCTTGTTTTCGTGGAGCCTGAGGTACTCGTCGACGTCAGATACCAGGAGGTCGCTCGCGGCGTGGACCATCAGAAGTATCCCTCTGTCTTCTTCTTTTCCATCGAGGAACTTTCGTCGTGGTCAATGACCCGGCCCTGACGTTCTGAGCTCGACGTGAGCAGCATCTCCCGGATGATTCCAGTGAGCGAGTCCGCTTTGCTTTCGATCGCACCGGTAAGCGGGTAACAGCCGAGGGTCCGGAACCGGACGCTCTTCTCGATCGGTGTTTCGCCCGGCTCTAGGGGCATGCGGTCGTCGTCGACCACGATCAAGGCACCATCGCGTTCTACGACTGGTCGTTGCGCTGCGTAGTACAACGGCACGATCGGGATCTGCTCCAGGCGGATGTACTGCCACACTTCGAGCTCGGTCCAGTTCGACAGCGGAAAAACCCGGAAGCTCTCCCCGGGCCTCCGGCGGACGTTGAAGGCCCGCCACAGCTCGGGACGCTGCTGCTTGGGATCCCAACGATGCTCGGCGGATCGGAGCGAGAACACCCGTTCCTTGGCCCGGGACTTCTCCTCGTCGCGACGTGCGCCGCCGAATGCGATATCGAAGCCGTAGTGGTCCAGTGCCTGACGCAGGCCTTCCGTCTTCCACATCTGGGTGTGCAGTACCGACCCGTGCGTGAATGGGTTGATGCCGAGCCTTACGCACTCGGGGTTCTGGTATACCAGCAGCTCCAAGCCCAGGTCCGACACCGCCTTGTCCCGGAACTCGTACATGGCTCGAAACTTCCAGGTCGTATCGACATGGAGCAGAGGAAATGGCGGCTTGGACGGATAGAACGCCTTCATGGCCGCGGCCTCCCCGAGAAAATATCTGCGCCCCGCCACGGCGACGATCGCCACGACCCATGCGGGCAGGTACGCCAGGATGGAGAAGGTGTTCAACTGTGCAAAACGGCTCGAGGTCATCCCAGGCAAAGATGCGCAAGAGACCCACGATCGCCAGAAGCCCGATACCGATCAATCCGAGCCGGGTCAGCCTGCCGGGAAGGCGACGCCTGTCCCGACGGTGGCGTTCTCCCCGACGGTGGCGCTCCCCTTTCCGCGCCGCAAGCCGACCGGGGACTACTCCGCTGTTTCGCTCAACCAGTGACCTTGGAAGAATTGATGGTGGAGCTCGCAGATGGGGCACGCACCACGACGGGCTCGCCCCACTTGGAGATCTTCGTCGTGACCTTCACGCCGTCCGCGGCGGTCGAGGTCTCCGCAATGGGCAGGTTCGCCTTGGTTGCCGAGAGGCTGAGCGTGTTCGACAACTTCGGAGTGCTTCCCGTTGCCGCGGTCGTCCACCTCAGGACGTACCGCTCGTCGCCGTTGCTGGCATTGGTGCTGACCGTGGTGCCCTTGGCCTTGGGGAACAACGACGTCAGCGAGGCCACCGTCACCTCCGACTTGAGATTGGTGTATTCACTCGTGGCCGGCTTCCAGGCCTCCCATTTCGTACCGACCATTTTCGCTTGCGTGGCACTCATACCGAACAGTGACGTCAGGCCCGTGGAGCTCCCGCTGATGTACCCCCCGGTCGGTGTGACCCTGACGGACAACACCGCCGCTCCTTCGGTGAGCTTTTCGGTGCCGCTCTTCGTACCCACGTCAGCCACGATCTTCTCGTTCAGCGCCGACGAGGGGGAGACCGCCGAGAACGTAATGTGTGCGCTGGACTGGGCTGCGACCGCCGACCCGGCGGACTTGAGCACGGAGCCCGCCGTCTTGAGCACGGAGCCCGCCAGCGCAGCTTCGCCGCCCGCCGGCCGAGCAATGAGCGTCGATGCAGCCAAGCCAGCGAGGCCGAGAGGGAGCGCGAAAAAGAAGGCCGGAACGATCCGGGAGGGGAGCGGCATCTGCTTCAAGCTAGTGTCGGCAGGCGCCTTCTCTGGGTCGCCGCCCCGCCATGCGGACATCGGATCTATTCTGAGGGATATTCGCCGATCCCCATAGGAGGGAACATGGGCATCTTTCAGCGTGCACACGACATCGCACAGGCCAAGGCAAACAAGGCGCTGGACGCCGCAGAGAAACCAGACGAGATGCTGGACCTCTCCTACCAGAAGATGCTGGAGCAGATCACCCAGGTCCGTAGGGCCCTCGTCGACCTGGCCGGCTCCCGCAAGAACATCGAGCTGCAAGAGAAGCAGTTCCAAAACACGATCGATCACCTCCAGGATCAGGCCAAGGCGGCATTGGGACAGGGCCGGGAAGACCTGGCGAAGGAAGCGCTCTCACGCAAGGCGGCGGCGCAACAGCAGATCGACACCATGGAGCCGCAGCGGATCCAGATGACCGAGGAAGAGGAGAAGCTCACCCGGACGCTGGACGCTCTGCAAAAACGCGTCAACGAGTTCCGCACCCAGAAGGAAACGTTGAAGGCGCAGTACACCGCAGCCAAGGCAATTACTTCTGTCAACGAGAGCACGGCCGGGATATCGAAATCGTTCAACGACTCGGGCGCCTCCCTCCAACGGGCCCAGGACAAGATCGCAACGATGCAAGCGCGCTCAGGAGCACTCGATGAGCTGCTGGAGTCCGGCGTCCTCGAGGACGTGGGGGGAGGGGGCGACGATATTCAAAAGGAGCTCGATCAAGTCGGCAAGCAAGCCTCTGTCGACACGGAATTGGCCGCCCTCAAGGCCCAGCTGGCGGCCCCGGCCGCGCCGGCGCCGGATGCACTCGCGGCGGCCCCACCCGAGCAGGCTGCTCCGGCCACGTAGGCAACATTCGTAGGTACGACACGTCGCTGCTCCACTGAGTCAGCTCACGAGAGCGGGGTGTCCAACACGAACCGAGCGATGATCTCGCCGAACTCGACGCCCTTGTCCTCTTGGAGAAAGTGGCCTGCGTCTGCCACAACCGCAGGCTGCGTCCTATGGGCACCCGGGACCGCGCGTTGCAATACCTGGTCCCATCCGCGCGTGGATGGATCACCATCGGAGAACGCGGTCAAGAACGATCCGGTGAACGCCCCTAGGGCTTCGAAGGTCCGCCGATTCAGACGGGCACACTCGCTGCCGGGCGTCAGCCCCATGAGGATGGGGAACTGACGGGGACCCGCGGCAAAGGACTCGTCCGGGAACGGTGCGTCGTACGCCGCGAGCACCGAGGGCTCGACGTCACGGATGGTCGCTCCCTGGATGAACAGGCTTGGCTGCAGCGCCGGGAGTTCCTGGGTCAGACGTTGGTAATCGAGAAGCGCTTGCTCGATCACGACGTCGCCATCGGGCGTGCTGTGACAGGCCCAAGTAAGGGCCCCGGCCAGTGAAGCATCGGCCGTATGCAGGGGGGTATTGGCCGCCACGATCCGTCCGAGGCGGTGCAGCTCCCTCGTCAATGCGCCGAGGCCGATGGGTCCACCCCAGTCCTGCACCACGATCGTGAGGGCATACAGCTCCAACTGCTCGACGAAGTCCCCGAGCCACTTTGTATGGGCCCGCACCGAATAGTCGGACCGAGCCGTCGGCTTATCGGACCGTCCGAAGCCGATGAGGTCGGGAGCGATCGCTCGGAATCCATGCGCCGTCAGTACGTCGATCACCTTTCGGTACAGGTACGACCATGTCGGTTGCCCGTGCACCAAGAGGATCGGCTCGCCGTCGGTGGGGCCCTCATCGATGTAGTGCATCCGCATACCGTCGCCCACGGTGACGTACCGCGGCGTATACGGGTACCCGGGCAGATTGAGGAATCGGTCGTCGGGAGTGCGCACGAAGTTCACGCCTCCTATCCTGCCCGGTCGTGAGCGCTGAGATCTGTGACGTTGCCATCGCCGGGGGAGGACTGGTCGGAATCTCACTGGCCTATGAGCTCGCGTCCATGGGCGCCGCGGTCACGGTGATCGACGCCGGCTACCCCGGTCGCGCCACCGATGCCGGCGCCGGGATCCTGGCGCCCGACACCCATCCCGCTACCGAAGACGTGTGGTGGGGGATGACGCACGGAGCGGGGGAGCACTATCCGGAGTTGCTCCGGCGTATCGAGGCTGACGGGGTGGACACGGCGGGTTCGGGGTACGCCGCCTGCGGCCTTCTCTCCATCATCCTCCGTGAAAGCGAGGAGAGCTGGTTCACCCCCTTCGCCGACCGGGTGATGAGCCGTGCCAGCGGCCGAGTGAGCGAGATCAGCCCCGCCGACGCCACCTCCTTGTTTCCGCCGTTGGGCCCGGTGCACCGGGCCCTGCACTACCCGGGCGCGGCACGCATCGATGGCCGTGGGATGGCGGACGCCTTGCGAAAGGCCGCCCTGTTGCGTGGGGTGCAATTCGTATCGGGTGCGGTGCGAGGCGTCGTTGGTGTCGCCACTGGGGGCGGGGGCGCGGAGGACGGGAGCGGACTCGCCCGACGGGCCGCGCATCGCGTGGCTATCGATGGGCACGGTGACGTGCGCTGTGGGGCCTTGGTCGTCACCGGTGGAGCTTGGAGCGGAGCCATGGGGCACTGGCTCGGATGTGCGCTGCCGATTGGCCCAACCAAGGGTCAGATCGTCCATTTAGGCACGTCGCAGGAGAGCGGATCATGGCCCATAGTGCAGCCACTACTGACGCACTATCTCGTACCCTGGCCCGGCGGACGAGTTGCCTGCGGCGGGACATTCGAGCCCGGAGCAGGATTCTCCGCCACGATCACCGCGGCCGGCATTCACGAGCTGCTGCGAGAATGCTTGTCCGTTGCGCCGGGACTGGCGGACGCCGAGTACCTCCATACCCGGGTGGGGCTGCGACCCACGTCGCCCGACGACCGTCCCGTGGTCGGGCGCGTACCGGGATGGGGCAACGTGTGGGTTGCCACCGGCCATGGGGCGAACGGTCTGCTGCTCGGTCCCTATACGGCAAGCCTCCTGGCGAAAACGATGCTGGGTGACGTTGTCGAGGGAGAGATTCCCGAAGAGCTCGACCCGGCTCGGTTTGGCTGATTCATCGAGTGGGAATCGCTGAGTCTCCCTCCCGAGACAACGCAAGCGAGAGGTCGCAGGAGGAACGGCGCTGCCCCGCAGGGAGGCCCGTGCCGGCCGGCTTCCACGCATCCCCGCCGCTCGCCGAGCCCAATTCCGTTCAGGTTCGACGCCAAGTGACGCCAAGTGACGCCAAGCACGCCGTGCACGCCGTGCGTCGGGGCCGATATCTCGTCGGCGCAAATCGCAGAAATACTCGGTTTTTCTTTATTGTTGCCCCATTCGCCCGGGCTCAAATGTCACAGCCGTATGGTCCAATGGCTCCATGGAGTTAGAGAATCTCGAACGTGATCTCGACGAGCTGACCCGGCTGGATCCGTTCTCCTACGCAGACCGCACGTCGATCATCGCCCTCGAGCGCCTGGCGGCCCGCCTCGAGTTCTGTGTGGCCCAGGCGGTAGCCGCCTTCGATGCCGGCGGGGAATGGGCCGTCAACGGGGCGAGAGGTGCCACCCCCTGGCTGAGCACGCGCTGTCATCTACCCCTCTCGGTGGCCCGGGCCCAGCTGCGCCGAGGCCGGGCGCTGCGCTCCGTGCCCTTGGCCGCTGAAGCCTTTTCGGCCGGGGAGATCGGGGTGGCCCAGATCGACAGCCTGGTCCAGGCGGCGACTGGTCCCGGGCCCGATACCGCCGCCGCCTTCGCCCGTGACGAGGCGCTCTTGGTCGAGCAGGCCAAGACGATGAAGTTCGCCCCCTTTTGCGCCGTCCTCGCCTATTGGACCCAGCTGGCCTACCCCGACGGGGCAGAAGAGTCCGATCTCGAGCGCAGGGCACGCCGTGACGTCTATCTGACCAAGAGCGTGCACGACATGTACCTGGGCGCGATGACCCTCGACCCCATCTCGGGGGCCATCGTCTCCAAAGAGCTCACCCGGCTCGAACAGCAGCTCTTCGAGGCCGATTGGGCCAAGGCCAAGGCCGAGCTCGGCCGGGACCCCAAAATCCATGAGCTCTGGCGCACATCGGCCCAGCGTCGGGCCGATGCCCTCGTCGAAATGGCCACCCGCTCGGCCTCGGCCCCGGCCGACGCCAGGCGACCCGAGCCCCTCTTCACCGTGCTCGTCGGCTGGGAAACCCTCTATGGGCGCATCAGCCAGCTCGCCGACGGTTCGGTCCTCAGCCCGGCGACGCTCGTACCCTGGATGAACGGGGCCTATTTCGAGCGGATCGTCTTTCGACCCGGAGTCCGCGCCGAGTGCTCGGTCAGGGCCCGGTTCTTCACCGGGGGCACCCGACGGGCCATCGAAGTACGCGACCATCAGGGCTGTACCCACGAGTACTGCGAGGAACCAGTCGAAAACTGCCAAATCGACCACATCGTGCCCTACGGCCAAGGAGGCGAGACCACCCAGGAGAATGGGAGGGTCATGTGTCCCGGTCACAATCGGGACCGCAACGGGCGCGAACCCCCCGACGAGGAGGACGGGTAGGGATCCGCCGGCCTCCGCTAAGGGGCCAAAGGTTGGGGTCCGACAAGGGGCTCTCGTTTAGCTATAGCTATGGCCTCGGGATCAAGGAGTTGGCAAGAAGAGGGGGGTGGGGGCACGAGGCCGCCGTCAGGTCGAAAGCGTGCTCCCATGAGGTTGATCGGGATTCGTGATCCAGGCGCGGGCCTCCGCCAGTTTGGCCACCCCGTCGGGTGTTGCTTTGCCCTTGATGCCCTCGAGAAGCCGCTCATCGAGAGCGGCAAGGAGTTCTTCAGTGGATGCCATTTCGCCATGCTCGCGCAAGACGTGTCCCCGATTCTGTAGCCCTGACGCACTAACTTCGTTCGTTGGTGGACCCGGGACAAGAAGGCGCGGAGGCGAGTTCGGCCGCCCTGAAGCGAATCCACCGCCTGGAGCGGCAGGAACGAGACCGAATTGCCCGCGAGCTTGCCACCGCAGACCGTCGCGCCCAACTGACCGAGGACAAGCGCGGTCCGACGGACATTCGTCGAGAGAAGCTGAAGCGTCTCGAGCACGCGATCCGTATCCCGATGGCCGTCCTCGGCGTGGCATGGACGGTTTGCGCGATCGTCGTGCTGACCTCCCATGCCAGTGGCACGACATCCCAGGGCTTCGTGATCGCTCTTTTCGTCATCTGGTCGATCGTTGTTGTGGAGTGTGTCGTCCGCTATCTCGTGGTGCCGGACCGCCGGCGTTATCTGGCCTGCAGGCAGATTGAGCCGGCTCTTATCGTGGTGCCCTCCTTCCAGGTATGGAAGATCATCGGAGTCGAGCGAGCGACCGTGCTCTGGGGTGAGGGGGTCGAGCGCTTTCTCGCCATTCTGAGCCACCGCGGCCTCTTTCGAGTACTGCTCGCGGCAGCCGGGCTCGTCTTCTTGGGGGCCTGGTTGGATCTGCTG
>Ga0302325_10030436_pt1 | contig 11129 bp, 11 predicted proteins | sample Palsa_T0_2_FD_201948 | JGI IMG/M metagenome (GOLD analysis project Ga0302325, IMG submission 201948) | Peat permafrost microbial communities from Stordalen Mire near Abisko, Sweden - Palsa_T0_2 | ecosystem: Environmental > Terrestrial > Soil > Palsa > Peat permafrost | place: Sweden: Abisko...
CAAAGCCGACATTCACGCGGTCGAGGTAGGCAATGAAATAACACAGCACCAGATACGGAACGAGCCGCGACGATACTTTGCCGATCGTGCGCGCTTCAATGTTGTCCATGATGTTTTCTCCCCGTCCGGGCGATCGATGCCGCCCGGTACATGTTTCGTTATTAGCCCCAACGCCGAACAGATTATCGCGCGCGCGGACGGGCGGCTACTGTTGCCCCGGCGAATAAGCGGCCAAGGATCGTTATCGCATCCACTGATCGGCCGAGATGCCCCTATTTTGTGCCCTGCACCAAATTCTTGCAAACAGTAGCTTTAAATGGCTGCGCGGTTCCCCCGGGAATCCGCGCCCCACAAGAAACACGCGAAATAACATTGGCTTCTGGCGCGAAAGACGATGCCGCCGGAATGGCACGCTTCTTGCGGATTACTCCCTGTTCAACGGCGCGACGGACGCACCATGTGCTGTGCCCTTGCAGAATGAAGACAACGTCTCTCTTAGCGGCGATCGCCGCTGTCGCGCTGCTGGCGAGTCCCGCTGGCGCCGGCGAACTCGCCCCGGTCACGCTTGGAATCTACAAGCTTGGTGCAATGACCAATGTTTGGGTCGCGGCCAAGACTGGCATCTTCAAAAAACATGGCCTCGATCTCACGATCGAGGAAATACCTCTCGCCTCGCAAGCCATCAGTGTCCTGCAGGCGAAATCGGTCGACATTGTGCTCCAGATCCCCGGCACCGGAATGGCGGCGAAGGAGCAGGGCTTCGATATCGTTCTTGTCGGGCAGAACGAGACGGCGGGCACCACGCCACCCGTCTCGAATGCGCTAATGGTTCCGGTCAATTCCTCGATCAACTCCATCAAAGAGCTTGCGGGGAAACGGATTGGTACCGCCTCGCCGCGCGGCCAAGGCCATGCTGCACTAAAAGAGTTGTTCCAACGCTCAGGCCTCGCTGCTGGCGATGTGCAATTCCTCGAGGCGCCGTTCACCGCGCACCCGGATTTGCTGCGCTCGCACCAGGTCGATGCGGTGGTCGCGCTCGATCCCTACACAACTCAGATCAGCAAGGCCGGGTACGGCCGTACGCTCTCCTGGTACATGGTGGAGACCATTCCCGATCAACCCGTGGGCGGCTGGTGGGCGCTGCGGTCCTGGGCGCAGCAACATCCGAAGGAAATCGCGGCGTTCCAGGACGCGATCAAGGAATCGCACGACTTTCTGAACGCCGACCCAGCGCGGGCGAAGGGGTTCGTGTCCGAGTACACCGGACTCGACCCCGAGCTCGTGCAGGCCATGCCGCTAATCAGCTGGAAGTCCACTATCGATCCCAAGATTTGGCAGGCAGTCATCGACATGATGCAGCGACAGGGCGAACTCACGAGTAAGCACGACGTGGCCGAATACCTGGCGAAGTAAACGATGCGATTGACCTTGCGTTCAACGCAGGACAAGGAACAAGCCATGCTGAGGAATTCCGTTCGTGAATTCCCGGCTGTCGCGCCGCTGCCGTCCCGCCCTCATGAAGCGCCTATCCTTGCGGCGTCGGGCATCGACCAGCGCTTCATTGTTAAGGGCCGCACGACCACCGTGTTCGACGCCTTCGACTTCGCGGTGGAAGAGGGCAGCTTCGTCTCGATTGTTGGCCCCTCGGGCTGCGGGAAGTCGACCCTGCTCAAATTGATGGCCGGCCTTGAATCCGCGTCCGGAGGTGAAATCCTTTTCAAGGGCAAGCGCGTGGATCAGCCGCCAAAAGGGGTGATCTACGTCTTTCAGCAATATAACAAGTCGATCTTTCCGTGGCGCACGGTGCTGGAGAATGTCGGCTTCGGGCTCGAGCACCAGGACGGCCTAAGCAGAGCCAGCCGCCGGGAGCAGTGCCAGGAATATATCCGGCTGGTCGGGCTCGAAGGCTACGAGAGCTACTATCCCTCTCAACTCTCCGGCGGTATGCAGCAGCGGGTCGCGATCGCGCGCGCGCTCGTCTGCAAGCCCGACGTGCTGATGATGGACGAGCCGTTCAGCGCGGTCGATGCACTGACGCGCGCGACGCTGCAACAGCTCGTGCTCAAAATTTGGCAGAGCCTTCCCGTCACCGTCGTCTTCGTCACTCACGATGTGGATGAAGCGGTTTATCTTTCGAGTCGCGTCGTATCACTCGGACGCGCGCCCGCGCACATCGTCGACGACGTACGTATAGCGCTGCCCTATCCCCGGGACGCCGTGAGGACCCGGAGCGATGCGCGCTACATCGCCGCGCGGGAGCGCCTGCTATCCCGCATCCTCGCGGCCGAGACGGCGTGCCCTGTCGATGCCAAGCCGGAACGCGCGGAGCAGCCCGCATGAAACTGCGCTGGCCCGGCTTCGTCCTGGTCGCGCTGGCGCTGTTGTTATGGCAGTGCGCTTCCACCTACGGCTGGGTCGATACCGTGAGCGTCCCGCGCGTGACGACCATTGTGCTGTCGTGGTGGCAAAATCTGGCGAACGGGGCGCTGCCGGCCCAGATCATTCCAAGCCTACGCCGCCTCGTCATTGGCCTCGGCGTTGCCATTGCCGTCGGCGTGCCGCTTGGGCTGCTGATGGGGGTTAATCGGCTCACCTACCGGCTGCTGGAGCCGATCACCGAGATCATTCGCCCGATCCCGAGCGCCGCCTACATCCCCGTCGCCATCCTGTTTCTCGGGCTGGGCGACCAGATGAAAATCTTCGTGATTACGCTAGCGTGTGTCTTTCCCATCCTGCTCAACACCTATAGTGGCGTGAAGGGCATCGACCCGGTGTTGATCGATACCGGTCGGACGCTGGGCACGCCGCGCTTCAGTATCCTGCGCAAGATCGTATTCCCGGCATGTCTGCCCAGCTTGCTCACCGGCATCCGCATCAGCCTCGGCATCGCGCTGATCGTGTCTGTGACTTCGGAGATGATCGCCGGCACCAACGGTCTCGGCTACTTCATCCTGGACAAGCAGCGCACCTTCCGCGTCTCTGAGGTGTTTGCTGGGATCCTGACTCTCGGCGTCCTGGGCTACGTGCTGAATCTGATTTTCCTCCAGATCGAGCGATACCTGCTGCGCTGGCGCGGCACAACGGCCGAGGCATAGCGGACTGAGGAAAGGTCAAGGAAAGCATCCGATGTCGACAGCGCACGTAAAGCACACCCTGCCCACAGATATGCCGGAGATGGTGCGGCTCGCGACCATTCCCGCGGCGCAACTCCTGGCCGAGACGCGATCGGCGCTACTGCTGGTCGACGTGCAAAACCGCTTCATCTTCGGTGCCAGCGAAGCCTCGCCAGCGCCGACGGTGCGCGTGTTGCAACCGATCGAAAAACTCCTGCGGACGGCGCGCGCTCGCAACGTCCCGCGCTTCTACGTCACCGTCGCGCATCCGCCAGGTTCGGATGCTGCGCCATGGATGCGGCGGCTCAACGACATGGGTTCGGACGTAAAGGGTCGCGTGAGCAAGCCGCTGCCGGCCGGGGCCTCGGAGATCCCGGCCGCGATCGCGCCGCAGCCGGGCGAGGTGCATCTGATGAAGTGCCGCTTCAGCGCGTTTTACGAGACCGCGCTGGAGGTGGTCCTGCGCGGCGCCGGCATCGAGACCGTCATGATCGGCGGCGTCGCCAGCTACGGCTGCATCATCGCAACCTACATCGACGCCTGCACGCGCGGCTTCTTTCCGCTGCTGTGCGCCGAAGCCGTCGACGGGATCGAGCCGACCATGCACCGGGCGGCGATGGATTTCATGGGCCCGAGCAAGCTGGGCATCGACGAGATCGTGCGGATATGGAGCGGCGAGATCTGAACCAGCGCATGTCCTGACAAAGTTGGAAGCATTTTTTCGACAAGGACAGGCGCAAAACGCAACAAACCTAAGGCACATCCAGAATGCGCTCTAGGTCCCGAACAGGAGTTCTGCGATGACCAAAATGAGCAAGCTCGAACTAGGCGTGTTTCTTCCGATCGGCAACAACGGGTTCCTGATGTCGACCACGGCGCCGCAATACGCGCCGAGCTTCGAGATGAACAAACAGATCGCCGTGCTGGCCGAGAATCTCGGTTTCGACTACGTGTTCTCAATGTCCAAATGGCGCGGCTTCGGCGGCGCCACGGGCTTCTGGGATACGACTCTCGAATCGATCTCGCTGATGACCGGGCTTGCCGCCGTGACCTCGCGCATCGGCATCATCGCGACGATGCAACCGGTGCTGTTCCCGCCCGCGGTCGCCGCCAAGATGGCCGCCACTATCGACGATCTCAGCGGCGGGCGTTTCGGCATCAATCTCGTCACCGGATCTTTTCTCGACGAATACACCCAGATGGGCATCCTTCCGCCGGATTACAGCAAGAACCGTTATCGCTACGCCAAAGAATGGCTGCATGTGGTGAAACGCCTATGGACCGAGGAATCGGTGACTTTTGACGGCGAGTGGTTTCACCTCAAGGATTGTCGCTCCTCGCCGAAGCCGGTGCAGAAACCGCATCCCTTCCTCATCTGTGCCGGCACCTCGGACGAAGGTTTCCGCTTCACGGCGCAAGAAGCGAACTACAGCTTCATCAACGGCATCACGGTGGAACACACAAGACAGCTGAGCCGGCGGATGAAAGACGTCGCCGCGGAAGCCGGCCGCTCGGTCAAGACGGCAACGACGCTGATGCCGATTCTCGACGAGACCGACGCAGGCGCGCAGAAGCAGTTCAGGTACATCCAGGATGGCGCCGACAGGGAAGCGCTGGCGAACTTGGCGAGCTATTACAGCAAGGGCGACCGCGAATCGTCGAAGAATCGCATCCTCAAAATGGAACGCGACGTCTCGTTCGCGGGCCGCATGATCCCGGGAAGCCCGGCCACCTTGGCAGCGACCATCGAGGAACTAGTGGTCGATGGCGGTCTCGACAGCATCCAGATGCTGTTTCCCGACTACATCAACGGCCTCAAAATCTTTCATGCCGAGGTGATGCCGCTGCTGCAGCGCAGGGAATTGCGCCTGGCGAGCTAGGTTGCGGCCATCTAAAATTCAGAATTCCCTCCGCATTGAACTGATGATTCCTTCCCATGCCGCGAGGTGGCCGCCTTAGCGCGCGATCAAGCCAAAGCTGTCGACCACATTGAATGCTTCTATAATCCGAAGCGTCGGCATTCGACGATCGGATAACCAAGTCCCCCGGAGTTCGAGATGCGGGCGGGATTCGTTTAGGCGGGTCTTACCGAACCAGGTGCAGCAGCTGGAAATTCTCGGCAATCTCGAGAAGATCTACAAAAAGCCGGGATACGATCCGCTCTCCTAATCAGTCCGCTGCTTTGACAGCGAGCCACCAATCGATATTATTCCCAACGCCATGCTAGGTGGCGCTCAAAATAGTTCCACGCTTCGACATGGATGAAACATGACGAATAGCGCACCACCCGCGCGAATTCCAGTTATCGACGTTGCGCCACTGTTAAATCGCGATCCGCACGGCGAACGCTCTGTTGCGAAGCAGATCGGCGATGCCTGTCGCGGCATCGGATTCTTTTACATCACCGGGCACGGTGTCACGCCGAATGAGCTGGGCGCCGTGTTCGGCAAGGCCGCCGAGTTCTTCACAGGCGACGCTTCGGTCAAATTGCAGTCGGCCTTTACCGGCGCCGGCGGCAATCGCGGCTATATCAGGCTCGGCGAGGAGACCCTCGATCCGGGCAAGCCGCCGGATGTCAAAGAGGCCTTCAATATCGGCCTCGATCTCGCCCCGGACGATCCGGACTTGCTGGCGAAAAAGCCGTTTCGCGCTTTGAACCTGTGGCCGGACGTACCCGGTTTCCGCCCTACGATGCTGGCTTATTTCACCCACATGTGGAATCTGGGCCGCATCTTGCATCGCGCCTTTGCGCTCGATCTCGGTATCGAGCCGACCTTTTTCGACGACAAGTTCGAGAAGCCGATGGCGACGCTGCGGCTTCTGCACTATCCGCCGGTCGAGAAGCCATTGGATGAGGGCCAGCTCGGCGCCGGCGAACATACCGACTACGGCAACGTTACGCTGCTTGCGACTGACTCAAGCGGCGGCCTGATGGTGCGCGACCGCAGCGGCACCTGGCTCGACGCGCCGGTCATACCGAACGCTTATGTCTGCAATATCGGCGACTGCCTGATGCGCTGGACCAATGACGTCTATGTCTCAACGCCGCATAAGGTGGTGACGCCGCCGGGCAAGGATCGTTATTCGATTGCGTTCTTTCTCGATCCCGATCCTGACGCGATGGTTGCCTGTTTGCCGACCTGTACCGATGCGAAACGCCCGGCAAAATATCCGCCGGTCAGCGGCGCCGATTTCCTGAGATCACGGCTGGAGCCGACCTACAAGGCCGCCGGCTAAACTGCTGACAAAACGCCCGGCAGCTGCAGTAAGGATCCGGCGGCGTCTTTCAGGCGTCGCGTTTTCTTAGAAGATAGGTGTCCATAACCCACCCCTTCCGCGTCTTGGCCTCCGCCCGCATCCGCTCGATCTCGGGGGCGCATTCGCGGAGAGCGCCTGACGCAAGAATCTCGTCTTCTGTCCCGAGATATGCGCCCCAATAAATATCGACGCCGGCATCGTCGACCGCCTTGAACGAGCAATCGCCGTCGAGCATGACGATAACGTCGTCGACATTATCCGGCAGACCTTCGGTAATCTTGCGGCCCGTCGTGATGTGAATGGATCGACCGATCCGATTGAGTGCGATCCGGTGCCCGGCCGCCAGCGCCTGGACCGCACTGATCCCCGGAATGACCTCGTATTCGAACGCGACGGTCCCTCTGGCGATGATCTGGTCGATAATCCTCAACGTGCTGTCATAGAGCGAGGGATCGCCCCAGACCAGGAACGCGCCGCACTCGTCCGCGCCGAGCTCTTCGCTAATCAGCTTTTCGTAGATAGCCGCTCTTTGCTCATGCCACGCCCGTACCGCCGGCTCGTAGGATGAAGGCGTTCGGTCACGCGGCGGATCGGCCGTCTCGACCGTCTTGTAGGACTTGTTTTTGATATAGCGCTCGCAGATTTCTTTGCGCAGGCGAACGAGGTCTTCCTTTTCCTGTCCTTTATCGTTGATGAAGAACACGTCAACTTCATTGAGCGCATTGATCGCCTGGACCGTGATATAGTCGGGGTTTCCGGCGCCGATGCCGATGACAAAGATCTTCCTCATGGCTCCTCGCCTGTCCGCCATACTCGATCGTCGGAGATGGCATCCGGCATTAGCCGATGTGGAGTCTTGACGCTAGACTTGGTCGGGTGAGGGCAGGCCGGTGGCCCTCAAATAAATCTGAACTCTGATCCGATGTAGTTTGGTCGGAACAGGGTCCAGGTCAACGTCTGAGTTTGCTGCCGCGCAGGCGTCGTAGCGCCTTAAGTTGTTACCGCATGTTGATGGTCATGCCGCCAAGGCCCAGCGAAACCTGGAAGCCGGCTTGCGCGCCGCGCACCTGGAGAACGACGCCTTTCTCGTTTTGCAATGTTGCAACCGCCGCTCCGCCGACAAACGAGCCTCCGGCACCCGCTACACTGTAAGTACCGATGATGTCGTAGGGGCTGTGCAAGTTCGATGCGGTGCCGACCAAGTCGACCGCGGCAACGCCAAGCGATCCGATGCCGATACCGCCCAAGCTCAGCGGATAAACGTGGTGGTTGAAATACAGTCGGCCGGTGCCGCCACCGACGCCGATAATGAATCCGACCTTGACGATGTGAAGACGCACCGAACCGGTCGCCGCTTGCGACGATGAGGGCGCCGCCGCCATGATTGTCAAAGCTGCCAATGCAGCCGTGAAGAATTTTATTGCCGGGCTAAAGTTGCGCATTAACCCACTCCCTGGTTTCGTTGATCGTTATCTGCCGCTAGAGGCGATTTTATTATACGAAAGTCCACCTCAAAAGGCTCCAGTATGGTTCCGGCGCCGCCCAGGGAGGGCGGCGCCGGACAACCTGGATTTTTACTGGATGGCGATCGTCATTCCGCCAACGCTCAACGCGATCTGCAAGCCGGTTTGCGGACCTTGCAGCTGAAGAACGACGCCCCGGTCGTTTTGCAGCGTTGCGGCTGAGGCGCCGCCGCCAAGAGCAAGCCCTGCGCCTGCGTCGCTATACGATCCAACAATATCGGAGGGGCGGCGCAAATTGGACACGGTGCCAACCAGATCGACCGTTGCGACGCCAAGTGTTCCAATGCCGCTGCCGGTTACTCTGAGATGGTACCGCCTGTGCCCGAAGTACAGAACACCTTCTCCGTTGCTGCCGCCAATAACGACTCCGGCCTTGACGACGTGAAGGCGGACCGTGCCCGTCGCTGCTTGTGACTGCGAGGGAAATGTTGCCACAAGCGCCAAGGCAGCAGCCGCCGCCGCAAAGAATTTCGTTGCTCCACCGAGAATACGCACTCTACTTCTCCTGTTTTCTGATTGATCCGACATTTTTGTCGGTAGCGTTTGGCCGAGACGTAAGCCTGCTTGGCCGTCGCCTTCGTGCGCCATAAAGCGAAACCAGGTATGGCTTTTTTAGGTCATTCATCGGGCAGCGCGTGCGAAGGCAAGGAGTGTGCTTTGCGGGCAACGGGTTGCTGCTGCTGAGGGGCTCTCTCTAATTTCGATAACGGAGCGCTTCCACCAGCAGCGCGAATGCGGCCGAAGGCTGGCGCCGGCTCGGATACCAGAGGTGATAGCCGGACGGCGGGCACCAGTCTGCCACTCAGGAGGCGCTGAACGGCAGTCTGGTCGGTTGGACGGAGAAAGTCAGCGACCAGCAATACCGGACCGAATTGAGGGCTTCAGAAGCGCCGCGAGAGCAGTTGCGAAGGCGGCTCTAATTTATCGGAACTGACAATGTCCGGCCCCGTTGAATTGAAATTAAACCGGCGTGACCTGTTGATTGGAACCGCCGCATCCATAGCTTTCACACAGGGCCTGATGAGGCTCACGCGCAAACCGCCGTTATCGGAGAACCTTCCATGCATAAGGTGTCCTTCGTGGTGAATGGCAAAAACCACGAACTCGAACTCGATACGCGAACCACGCTGCTCGACGCACTACGCGAGCACTTGCATCTCACCGGCACCAAGAAAGGCTGCGATCACGGCCAATGTGGTGCTTGCACGGTGATCGTCGACGGACGGCGGATTAATTCGTGTCTCACCCTCGCGGTGATGCACGAGGGCGACGACATCACCACCGTCGAGGGATTGGGTACGCCAGAGCATCTGCACCCGATGCAGGCGGCCTTTATAAAGCATGACGGTTATCAGTGCGGTTATTGCACGCCGGGCCAGATTTGCTCGGCGGTTGCCGTCCTCGACGAGATCAAAGCTGGTATCCCGAGCCATGTCAGCGCCGACCTGACGGCGCGTCCGCCACTGACAGTTTCGGAACTTCGCGAACGGATGAGCGGCAATATATGCCGCTGCGGCGCTTACTCCAACATTGTCGATGCAATTGTCGAGGTTGCTGGAGGTGAAGCATGAAAGCCTTCACTTATGAGCGGGCGCATTCGCCCGCAGAGGCCGCTGCGGCGGCCGCGCGCATTAACGGCGCACAATTCATTGCCGGCGGCACCAATCTCCTCGATCTGATGAAGCTCGAGATCGAAACGCCCGCACACCTGATCGACGTCAACGGACTTGCGCTCAACAGGATCGAAGCTACGCCCGAGGGCGGGTTGCGCATCGGCGCGCTGGTGCGCAACACCGATCTCGCAGCCGACGAACGCGTGCGGCGGGACTATGGACTGCTGTCGCGTGCACTGCTTGCCGGCGCGTCCGGACAGCTGCGCAACAAGGCGACCACGGCGGGCAATCTGCTGCAGCGGACGCGGTGTCCTTACTTCTACGATACCAACCAGCCGTGCAACAAACGCAAACCAGGCAGCGGCTGTGCCGCCATTGAAGGATTTAGCCGCCAGCACGCCGTGATCGGTGTCAGCGATGCATGTATCGCCACCCATCCGAGCGATATGGCGGTGGCAATGATGGCGCTCGATGCCACTGTGGAGACAGTGCAGCCCGACGGCACGACGCGAAACATTCCTATCGCCGACTTTTACCGGTTGCCGGGTGATACACCCGATCGCGAGACAGTACTGGCGCCAGGCGAATTGATCACGGCGGTGACGCTGCCGAAGCCGGCCGGCGGTACGCACATCTACCATAAGGTTCGCGACCGGGCGTCCTACGCCTTCGCGCTGATCTCGGTCGGCGCAATCGTGCAGCGCGATGGCACAGGGCGCGTTGCACTCGGCGGTGTCGCTCATAAGCCGTGGCGCGTCGCAGCCGCCGAAACCGAATTCCCGCGCGGCGCTAAAGCCGTAACCGAGCGATTGCTTTCGAGCGCCAAACCGACGCGTGAAAACGCATTCAAGCTGCCGCTGGTCGAGCGCATGCTCGCCGCCGTGCTCAACGAAGCGAGGGGCTGACGCCATGCTGTTCGATACACCGGCCAAAACCAATCCGATCGATCAGCTCAAGGTCATCGGCAAACCCACCGACCGGATCGATGGTCCGCTCAAGACCACGGGTACAGCAACATACGCATATGAGCATCATGAGCCCGTTCCCAACGCTGCCTATGGTTATGTGGTCGGTGCTTCGATTGCCAAAGGCCGCATCGCCTCAATGGATTTGGCCGAGGCCAAGGCCGCTCCCGGCGTCCTGTCCATCGTCACCGCTGATAATGCCGGCAAGCTCGACAAAGGCGATTTCAATACCGCCAAACTTTTGGGTGGCCCCGCCATCGAGCACTATCATCAGGCTATTGCCCTTGTCGTCGCAGAAACTTTCGAGCAGGCACGGGCTGCGGCGCAGCTTGTGAAGGTCAAATATAGCAGCGCCAGAGGTGCATTCGATCTTTCAGCCTCCAAGGACTCCGCGGCCAAGCCGGGACCAGGCTTCGCCGGCGAACCCGACACAGCCGTCGGCGATTTCGCGCGTGCTTTTGCTGACGCGCCGGTCAAAGTCGATGAGACCTACACGACGCCCGATCAATCGCACGCGATGATGGAGCCGCATGCGTCGATCGCGCGCTGGGACGGCGACAAGCTCACGCTATGGACATCTAACCAGATGATCGCCTGGGGCACCGGCGATATGGCCAAGACGCTCCGCATCCCCAAAGAAAAAGTGCGCCTGATTTC